>ERZ894240.463-NODE-463-length-41564-cov-12.365607_pt1 | contig 41564 bp, 21 predicted proteins | sample MGYA00380298_ERZ894240 | MGnify/ENA primary metagenome ERZ894240 (study PRJEB32331, sample SAMN06328419) | human gut metagenome | biome: human gut microbiome; feature: stool | host: Homo sapiens | collected 2014-06-27 ... | reverse complement strand
TCGTCACAAGCAAGGGCTAAATCTGACACTCGAAAAATTATCTGCGGATTTTAGGTTATGCTCAGACTCTTAATCCTTTGACAGGTAAAATAAGTACTCGTCCGCCTTCTTTTGATAATCCTAAACCTGAAACAACAAAAGCAGTCGAGATTGGAGTTGACGGAATACTTCTTGATAATAAATTGGATTTTGATATTACATTATATCAAACAATTATGGAGAATCAATATTTAGAATATTCAACTCCGGGTGGTGAGAAGAAACCGGTAAATTCAGGTAAAGTAAGAAACAGGGGTATTGAACTCACTACCAATTACCACATGAAATTTGCAAAAGACTTCAAATGGTCTACAGGGGTAAATTTAGCCTATAATGATAATAAAATTTTGAAAACAGTAAACATAAAAGGAGAAGATGTAGAAGTGAATATAGGCTCCGGTTCAAGCTTGAGCATCATTCCTAAATTTGTAGAAGGAGGCTCTTATGGCGACTTATATGCTACAGATTTTGAATATGATAAGAGTGGTAAGATTAAAGTAGTAAATGGCAATCCTGTGTTCACAGCCAATAAAGATAGGTTCATTGGAAATGCAACGGCTAATTTTACTTTTGGATGGAATAATACTTTCTCATACAAAGATTTGTCATTATATATACTGATCGATGGAAAGATTGGCGGGAAAGTGATTTCTTATACAGAGTCTGCGTATGATCAATACGGATTGTCTCAAAGAAGTGCCGATGCAAGAAATACGAATTTCAGAAGCTACAACGCTGATAAATCGGGATTTATTCCTTGGGATGGAACAGAAACAAACAAAGTAGCCGTAGTAATTTTGCCCGATGGTACAGAAGTATCTTCCAAGAATTATTATGAAACAGTAGGAGGACAACAGTTTGATAATGCTTATGATGCAACCAATGTCCGCATCAGGGAAGTTTCTTTAGGGTATACTTTCTTTGATGTGTTTGGATACTCTAAGAATCTGACTTTATCAATTATCGGACGAAACTTGGGATTTATTTATAAAAATTCTCCGGTCGATCCCGATATATCAGCAACAGCTGCTAATGGCTATGGGGGTATAGAGGTGTTTTCTTTGCCAACCACACGCAGTTTCGGGCTAAATATCAAACTAACATTCTAATAATAGTAAAAGAAAATAGGATTATGAAAAATAGATATAAATCAGCTGCTTTTTATGGGTTATTAGCTTGTGCGTCAATTAATTTTGTTGCTTGTGGCCCTCAGATAGACCTTATGCCGTGGGAGATTATTGATGAAGCACAAAATGGAGAAGAGGGTGAAGGGGGAATATCTACAGGTGATGTGGCTTTAGAGGTACTTGAAGGAGAACTACTGGGGGGATTACCACTCATGCAGGATTTTGATACACATAAATATCAATATCAACGCGCCAATAATATAGATGTGTTTGCAGGTTATTTCACTGTAGCGCATAGTGTGTTTGATTATGGCAGACCTTTATTGCATACATACGATTTCCCTAATGGATATTACGGTGGTCCGATGGGAGAAAGTACAAAAATGTATCCGCAAATTTATCATGCTTATTTTTTTGGAGAGAAACATGGAGTGCCTGAGTGGAAAGCTTTAGCTCAAATTGTTTATGCTTACAATATGCAAGGGTTGACTGATATTTATGGTCCTGTCCCCTATGATGACTTTCGCAATCGCAAAGAAACTCCTCCACTAACATATATATCCACTCAAGAAGTTTATACTCGAATATTGGAGGATCTGGAGGAAGCAATCGGTATTTTGAAAGAAGCAAAACCGACAGCGGAAGCTCTGAAAAGGGTTGAAGGTCCGTCTGGAGGACTTTCTGATTTAGACTGGCGAAATTGGGTGAAGTTTGCTAATTCAATTCGTCTGAGAATGGCATTGAATATGGTAAAAGCTGACCCTGCACGCGCTCAGGCAATTGCGGAAAGTGCTGTTAATGATGAGATAGGGGTATTGAGATATAGTGATAAAGACTTTCAAATGACAATGAATGGCAATCCTCAACATCCTCTTTTTCAAATCTGCAGTGGCTGGCATGATAGCAGATTGGGAGCTTCACTTGAAAATATATTGAAACGTTATGAAAGTCCTTTATTGGATAAATGGTTTGAGAAAAACTCAGGTCCTATTGAATCAAATGGAGTGCAAATGCTAAATACGGGATTGGATTATGTCGGCATTCGCCAAGGAACTTCCGTTGATTCACATATTACTTCGAAAGGATATAAAGCTTTTTCTATTTTTAAAGACAGATATATGCCAAGGGCTTATCTGAAAGTTACCGAAGTTCTTTTTAACCAGGCTGAAGGTGCTTTAAGAGGATGGGCAATGGGCGGTACCGCTCAAAGTTTCTATGAGCAAGGCATTCGAAAATCATTTGAGGAAAATAATGTATCCGGCTATGATGAATATATCGCCCGGGAAGAAGTGGAAGAAGTGGATTATGTTGATTACTATAAAACAGAATATAGCACTGAAGGACGAGTGAAAGTTGGTGTTGCATGGGATGATACTGATACGGATGAAACGAAGTTGGAAAAAATAATCACTCAAAAGTATATTGCTATTTTCCCAGCCTCTTTAGAGGCATGGACTACTTTTCGACGGACAGGTTATCCTCGTCTTATTCCCGTAATTGAGAAGAATTCTTGGGCTGACGGTTCATTTGATGTTGAATTACAAATACGCAGGATTCCTTACAGCACTTCTGGGACTGCTACGGATAACGCCAATATTGCAGCTGTTGAAGCTGTTATTGGCAACGATTCATATCCGGATGCCAATGGCTCACTTGAAAATACGGCCGGAGTCCGTTTATGGTGGGATAAGCCAACTGAGACTCGTGTAGATGGTGATCCTAAAGGTATGATTATTCCTAAAAACTTTTAATGATGAACTCAAAATGCATAACACTATGAGAAATAGATATATTATTAACACTTGGATTGTACTTTTATTTGTCAATCTTGTATTGCTGGGTTGCAAAGACGAAATTCCTCAATACGTCTCTATGAATACACCCCAAAAGCAAATAGTTGTAGGCGAACAGTTTAAATTTGAACTGATTGTGCAGGGAGGTGGCGACATCAGTGAACCGGTTATATGGTCAATATACTGTGATGGACGTGAGGCATCCAATTACGCCACGATTGATCAGAATGGTGTAGTAAAAGCAATTACTGAGTCTGCCGAAAATGGTGTGAGCTTTAATCTTACTGTTAGAGGAGAACTCTCCAATGGCAGATATGCTTTAGCTAAAGTTACTACTGAAAAGAGGAATATGAAAGAGGAAGAACTTTCTTTTGCAACTACAGATATTTATATGGCATCAAATGGAGAGGATTCTGTAGAACTGAAAATCAGCGAAAAGTTCATCCAATATTTTCCGGATATTAAGGTGACTACTGATAAGCCCGATCTTATTATCCCAACTTTGAAATTGAATAAAGAGAAAGGTTCAAAAGTATTTCTAAAAACAAATGCTGATAGAGAAGAAACGGCTGTCGTTACAGTTACTGCCGGGGATGAATCTGCCAGTTTCAATGTTCATATCGGGCAAAATCTATACTTATCGTTTGATGAAATTGTTACAGGATTGGGAAATGTCACTACTGTGGATCAAGCCAGTTTCTCTTTCCTTGTCAATAGCAGCGAACCGGATACTATACCCGTACATCTTTTTGCTATTCCTGATGATGAAACACATCTGAGTAAAATCAAATTCAATGTGCGTGCAGAAGGGGGAAGTCCTGTACTATTAGTGAAAGGTCATAAGCGTGTTAGCGCCACATTGCTGTATGTATTTGTAGAGACGGGATCACAAGAAGGGAGTACTGATGTAGTAATCGAAGCTTTAGGAAAAAAAGTAACGGCGAGTGTTTCGGTACTTGACAAAGATTTGTTGGAAGTGAAAAAAATAAAATTCAAGAAGACCGAAATGGTGGTAACTACCAATATTTCATTGGCAAGAGACATTGTTGTTGATCCGGTTTCTATACTTGTACACTGGCCGGTGCAGTGGTCAACTTCCGATGAGAATATTGCAATTATTGATAATGGTAAGACAAATGCCGGGCAGATGACCTTTAAACAAGCGGGAACTGTACAAGTGACAGGGCGAGTGAAAGATAAAGAAGCAGTATGTACGGTAACAGCGTTGCTGAATGTATACAATCTAAAATTGTCACAGGAACAAAAACAATATTTGGTAGGAGAAACAGATACTTGGGTGCCCATAGTAGATTCTAATTTTGGAGTTGGAAATCGTTTGGAATGGATTTCATCCAATCCTGAAGTGGCTACTGTGATTGATGGAAAAGTGACAACCTTGTCGGCAGGAACTACTACGATCAAAGTGAGTATTACGGATGACGGTGACGGAGTCAATGAGAATACAATGAAAACGTTTGTTGCTGAGAAAACACTTACAGTCACAGAGTCTTCCATCACTGATGTGACTTTCAACGGTAACTATCGATATTTTGCAGAACCGACCGGAGCCGGTGTGACGGTTATGGTGTATGACATTACAGACGAAAATGTAAGCTATACATTCTTCCTTGACTATAGAGAAGGCGAAGAGAGAGAGCTTAATAACAAACGCTATACGGTAGGACAGGAAATATTGGCATCGAGTAAAGTCTCTTTTGATGCCGAAGGAGAAACCCTTAATTTAAGTTCCGGCACTATTGACGTAACAGATGGAAAAGCCCTTTTCAATTTGACGGTACAAAAAGGTGCGTTAAAAGTGAATATCATAGGTACTGCAACGTTAGACGAATAATTAATTAACACCATAATCCGGAATGGCTAAATAACTTCCGGGTTATGGATTATCAACATTTAATATTTAATAATTATGAAAAAATTCAGACATTTACTTTTGGGTACTTGTGTTGTGGCAGCAGGCATGGCGTATGCACAGTCACCATCTCACCCCCAGTACGTGAAAGGTTCCGACAGTAATGAGCCTTTTTATACGGCTTATCGTCAATGGGAGCCGGGAAAAGCCCTTTATTCTGCCGGTGACGCAAAGGACGATGAGCAGTTTTATATTTCCAGAGTGAAACCTAAAAAAAGATTCTCGTTTACTCAAACTCAGGTAGACCCTGAGATGAATAGTGATAGAAAACTGTTATGGTGGTGCCCCATCGGTACAGAGGGTTGGAATGCAATTCCTACCTATTTCTTCAATTCTGAAGTATTCAGTATGTGGAGTTATGTAGATATATATGGCAACTGGACTGCACCTATGATTCGTATGCCGGGAGCTTTTGCCGATATTTGTCATAAGAATGGAGTGGTTACTTCAACATTGGCATCTGTTCCTTGGGCTGCTACAGTTAGTGCTAATGATGGCGGCCATGGCTCCAATATGAAAGCTATGATTGATGGTGGGTCAGAGAAATTGTTAAAATTCTTACGGTATTATGGTATTGATGGTATTGGATATAATTCTGAGTTTCATATTAGTTCCACTATCGGAGCCGAAAATTTGAAAAAACTACTTTCGGGTGCTTTTGCAAAAAAAGACGATCTAAAATGGCCTACCTTTACCAACGCATGGTACTCTCTGATGACGAACGGCGGTAGTGTAGGCGGTGGTGACGCATTGAGCAGTAACAATCAGGATTGGTTTCACTATAACGGTCATCCCACCTCGGATGCCTATTTCATGAACTATAATTGGGGAGCTAATCTATTGTCCACTTCTCAGTCAACTGCACGTCAGTTTGAAGGGCGTTCTTCTTTTGATGTGTATGGTGGTATGGATTTCCAAGGTAGAGATGTGGCCGACTGGGTTGCATTGCAGAGTTATGATATATCAGTAGGAATCTGGGGAGCACACAAGATGAATATGATTTTTGAAAACCGAGGAGAACTTGGAGCCGATCCTACTTTGATGCAAAAAACATATCAGGCTATTAGTGAAAATGTTTTCACCGGTTCTTCTTGTAATCCGGTTAATACTCCTGCAATAAAGAATAAGTTAGCCCATAGTTCTTTGATTACAGATTTTCATGGTTTCTCCAGCTTCATCACTGCGCGTAGTCCATTACAATCCGATGATTTGGCAAACGAACCTTTTGTTACCTATTTTAACTTGGGTAATGGAATGTTTTTCAATATTAACGGTGAAAAGAACTTCTCAAATGAATGGTATAACATTGGTATGCAGGACTATTTGCCAACTTGGCGTTGGTGGCTGACATCAAAATTCATGGGACGCGAAGAATCTGATGTTCCAGCTAACGGTTTGAAAGCAGAGTTTACTTGGGATGACGCATGGTTTGGGGGGTCTTGCCTTTCTATTGAAGGTAAAACGGAACTTGAATATTTGCATTTATTTAAAACAAAATACAGTTTGGTGTCCGGAGATAAATTACTCATCCGGTATAAAGTATTGAGTGGCTCTGGAAATATGTCCTGGAGTTGCATGGCAGAAGAGGGTATCGGTACTGAAGTTAGCACAAGATCAAAAGCGTTGAAAGCAGGAAATGATTGGATTGAATATGAAGTGAAAGTTGGAACTTCTCCTACATCTTTGAGATTGGCCAATAAGACTTTGGCTCTGTTGGGCATGAAATTTACGAATACATCAGATGATTTCAAGATATTGATAGGCGAGATTTCCTTAACACGTGGTGCGGATGCTATTACTCCGTCAGCTCCTATTATTAAAGGAACTAAATTGATGACCTCCAATTACCGAGGCATTGATTTTAAAATTTATTATGAAATGGCAAGCGACATTGTAACTCCGGGTGAACCTGTGTACAATGAAGATGTAAATACTTGGTATTACAAAATTTATATTCAGCAGGAAGGCGCCGAAAAAGTGATGTGTACAGCTACTACTTCTTGGGCAGCTTATGTAGTGTCTGCTCCTCGTGAAATTGAGGGTGGCAATAGAATCAAATTAGGTGTTTCTGCAGTTAGTATAGACGGAAAATCAGAATCTGATATAACTTGGAGTGATTATCTTGATATACCGGAAAGTGTAATTATTGAAGGTATTGAAATTGACAAAGCCGTGATTAAGGCTCGCGAAGAGTTTACTGCAAAATATACAGATCCTATGCATTCTGCTGCCACGCGATGGGAGATTAGAAAGGCATCGGACAACAGTATCGCTTTTACCAAAGAGGGTGGAACAAGTGTAACTACTTCTCTTACAGAGGATGGCCTGTATGATTTAGCATTGACTTTCTTGAAAAACAGTAAAGATACAACCGAGATATATCGTGGCTTTGTGCAAGTATCCGGTTCGGAAGTAGGTGCTCTTCCCGAAATAAAAGAATTAAAAGCAAATGGCAGTGAAACGCAAATTGAAGTCGCAAAAGAGGCGGAGGTTGAATTCTCGTACATTGGGAAAGAGGCAGACGGCACTGTTTCGCGTGGTTTGAGATTGCCCGAACAAGCTTTTGCTCTTGATGTCGCCCAGCTTAATTTAACGGATACATCCCCATTCTCTATCTGCTTCTGGTTTAAACCGAATCAATTTAACCATCAAGATGGAGGTACGCAGGTTCTTAACATCCGAACAAAGGAAGACAAGTGGCCGGCAAGTGATTGGGGATATGTCTGGAGTACTATACAGCCGGATAATACATATTCGATTTCTTTACGGTATCATGTTGCAAATGGAGGAAGTACTTTGCATTCTAAAGAATTTACATTCCTCCCTAACCAATGGACGCACATTGCGTTTATAATCGATTGGGTAGATAATGGCCGTCAAATCTCATTATATGCCAATGGAAATTTGATAGGGAAATCACCTGTCTTTACAGATGTTTACCCTTGGAAGAATAGTAATAAAATCATGATTGGCGGTAATGCGGCTGCTCGTGCCGGTTTGGATGGTTATCTTGATGAGTTCCAATTCTATAAAAAAGCATTGAATCTGGAGGAGGTAAGAAACTCAATGAAGCATCAAACAGAAATTCCGGACGGTTTGAGCGGGTATTGGGACTTTGAAAGTGATATCGATGAGAATAACTACATGTTAAGTACCGGTAATGAAAAAAATTTGAAGGCTGCAGTTGTAGCTGTTCAGGTTTTGGGTGAAGGTAAGAATGATTATGTCAACCAGCCGGTATCATACGGTGCAGGTGCTCCTTTTATTACAGGTCAAAACTATAAAATAGAAACAATTCCAACTTGGAAATTAGGTGTTGATGCTACAATCACGGAAGCCTCTAAACATACTTCTACGGCTGGAAATATAAAAGCCAATTATGCAAAAGACGGTTTGTATGAAGCTACTCTTACATTGACAAATGGTTGGGGAACAGATAGCAAGACATTCCAATATGTGAAAGTTGGTGGTGGCACCGGCGTAAAAGAGAATGAAGTTGTCAATTTCAGCGCATACCCAAATCCTTTTGTAGATGAGGTAAATGTGCAATTTGTTAATGAAGGAACATATACAGTTGAAATACATAATCTGGCAGGGCAATTAGTTTCTACAAATTCTCTTCAGGTAAATGCCGGTGAATTTGTGAGGATGAATGTGTCAGGTTCGGCTGGTACCTATTTTATTACAGTGAAAGATAATGGAAAAGTTCTTAAGAGTCTTAAGGTAATTAAGAAATAACAGTTTTCAGTAGAGATATCTGGATGGCTGAATCTTGTGTTCTGACTATCCGGATATCTTTTTTATTCGTTTGCAACCTGGTTTTTAACAAAACAGCAGGTCATGCGATTAAAGGCGGTTGTAAACGAACAAAAAACAAGATTGAAGAACCCTTAAATAAACAAAAAAGAATCAACGGTTTCTAAGGGCTACAAAAAAATGCTTTTCATCAAACACTATGAATCATATTGAAAACATACAAATAGAGAAATTCCTCTTCAGTAAAATCAAAAAGATTTAATTGAAAGTATCTACATACTGTTTGTTTCTCAGCATTTTCATTGCTATCTCAAATCTAATATATTAACCAAAATTGTTTTTATCATGAAACAAAATCATTATTTTTTATCTCTGATGCTTTTAGCGTCATTATGCGTGACCCAAATATTTGCCCAAACAGGCAAATCACTTGTTCTAAATGGGACAGACCAGTATATGAGTATTCCTAATCATGAAGATTTCAACATCCCTCTGGGCAAAAGTTTCACTGTAAGTCTATGGGTGAAAGCAAGCCGATATGTGGCTATAGAGAACGCCCAACGCTTTTTGACAAAAAGAGATATGGCCGTACCGACCGGTTCTCCAACCGGAGGTGACCAGGCCAGTGGCTATGAATTGTGGGGAGCCGTAAACCGCACTCAGTTCTTTGCAAACAACGCCCCGGGTCCGAATAATATGGGACACACAAACTCCTTATCCGTATTCTCCTCTCAGTCAGGAGGTCTGGATAGATGGATACACATCGCGCTTGTTGTAGACCGAGACAATGGAGCTAATGGCAAAATGTATCTATATCAGAACGGACAAAAAGTCGGTGATTCCGGAAGTAAAAACGTAAACTCATGGTATATTAAAAACACATACGATGTCATAGTCGGAGCTGGTATGAACACCACCGTACAGTATTTCTTAAAAGGCGAAATAGACAACGTACGTTTCTACCAAAAAGCATTGAGCCAAAGCGAGATGCAAGCAGACATGACAAGTACGGTAGATGAAAATACAGAAGGATTGATTGCCGCCTACGACTTTGAAAATGTTTCAGGGTTAACCGTTCCCGATATCAGTGGAAACGGACACAACGGCCTATTGCACAACTACACCGTTGAAGGAGATTGTACCATTGCCAGTGCCAGTATCAATTACGACACGAATTTCACCGGTCGCGGCAACCAGAACGAACCGATCTTAAAAGCGACCTTGGCCATAATCGGAAATAACCCGATAAATTACGCCAATATGGTAATAAAGATGGATGGTACAACCAATATCAGTGATGTAACAAAAATAAAAGTTTACTCCACCGGTAACAATAATACATTCGACCCAAGACAAGTGGAAAACTACACCAAACTGGGAGAATGCGATCCGGCAATCGATGAAATCACTTGTCCGCTGACCGGACAGATTACTACCGGAACAAACTATTTATGGGTTACTTATGATATAGCCGGAAATGCGCCTGAAGGAAATGAAGTGAGTGTAAAAATCCAATCAATCACTACAGAAAAGAAAACCTATACCGTAAACAGCCCGGCAACAGGTAAACGCGAAATTCTTTTAACCCGCAAACTCTTATTCGCTCCCGGTGACTTGAATTCCAGGAATTACCGCATTCCCGCTATCGTTACAGCACATGATGGCTCACTGGTTACAGCAACTGATAAGCGAAAAGCGAACCAAAGCGACCTGCCTGAAGATATAGATATTCTTATCAGAAGAAGTGAAGATGGGGGAGTCACTTGGTCCGATCCTTTAACATTAGCTCAGGGAACCGGATTACGTAAGGGGTTTGGTGATGCGGCATTGGTGCGTACGACTGAAGAAAACGGTTTACTCTGTATATTCGTAGGCGGAGAAGGCATTTTCAATAACTCTTCACCATTCAATCCCACACGCACTTACATTTGTAAGAGTACGGATAATGGTAAAACTTGGACGGCACCGCGTGATATTACCAATCAGTTATATGGGAGTGACTGCTCCGCTCAGGATCGACAAGGATGGTATGCATCTTTCTGTGCATCCGGTAATGGGTTGTTGACAAAAGAGGGACGGATCATGTTTGTTGCTGCCGTTCGCGAAAGCTCATCAAGTCAACTTTCTAATTTCGTTTATTACTCAGATGACAATGGAGAGACATGGAATGTATCCGGACGAGCTAAACAAGGCGGAGACGAAGCCAAAGTAACTGAATTGAATGATGGTACTATTTTGATGAGTATCCGTCGTCAAAGCAAGGGAGCACGATATTATGTGAAATCTACCGATAAAGGACTAACTTGGGGTGAACTGTCGGAATGGGATGAAATGATTGAACCTAATTGTAACGGTGATCTTATTCGCTATACTTCAGTAGAAGATGGTTATGAAAAAAACCGTTTATTACATAGTATTCCTAATCATGCAACTAACCGCGAGAATGTATCTGTCTTTATTAGCTATGACGAAGGACAAACTTGGCCGGTTAAAAAGTCTATTTGTCCTACAGGTTCAGCATATTCTTCATTGGCTATCTTATCTGACGGCACCATTGGAGCGTATGTTGAGGAAAACTATGGCACTGAAAATTATTCTCTCTACTTCAACAACTTCTCTTTAGAATGGCTAACTGACAATGCAGATACTTATTATCCATCAGGAGAGACAACCGTGACTAAAGCACCTGCCTTTTCTGTGCCTGAGGGAGAATATGAAAATGAGGTTACAGTTTCGTTAGAAACCTCCACTCAGGGAGCGTCTATTTATTATACATTAGACAATAGTACTCCAACCACCGGCTCTACTCTATACGAAAGCCCCATTACGCTTACAGAAACCACTACGATAAAGGCTATCGCTGTAAAAGAGGGAATAGCTAACAGTGAGATTTCTACAAGTACTTATACTATCATTCGCTTGGGAGAATATTGTACTTGGGACGAAGAATCTTTCCCAAGACAGAACACAGATCGTATTGTTAGAACTGTAAGTGTTGAAGGTGCCCGTTTAAATGGCGAGTTACAAGATTTTAAAACAATTGTAGCCGGTGAATATGCAACCCGGCAAAATCGTATTAATTTTGATAATACAAGTGAGACTTTAGATGCAACCATCGGTGATGAATTAGTTGTAAAAACCACTGTGAATGATTTGTATTGGACTCATTTTTATATTTACATCGACTATAATCAAAATGGAGTTTTTGAGAAAAATGAGCTAGTTTCATATACACATTATAGGGAAACTGAAGGTGAACTTTTCTATGATAGCAAAGGCAATTCTTATCCTAATTACAGTGGAGCTGCTGTAACAACTCTACCAAGTTTCGTAATTCCTGAGACTGCGAAGGTTGGAGCTACCCGCATGAGATTTAAAGCCGATTGGAATAGTTTGGACCCATGCGGTGATGAAGGTTTGGCTAAAAATAGAGGTACTATGTTAGATTTTACCATCAATTTGCATGCTGCTGTAAAACATGTGGTAAACTTGGAACAACCTGTTGAGGGTGGAAGCTTTTTGTTAAAATCCGGTGATAAAATCATTAATTCCGGAGATGAAGTAATTGAAGGCACTACGTTAACTGTTGAACCAACTCCGGCACAGGGGTATAAGCTAAACAGTATTAGTGTAAATGATCAGGTACTTGATGGCAACAGCTTTGTAGTGACAGGAGCAACAACTGTTAAGGTCGTTTTTGACAGGAAAGAAACATATACTGTGACTTTTAATACTCCGGAAGGAGGAATATTGACCGTTAAGAATGGAGACGAAACACTCACTTCTGGTGCTATCGTTGAAGAAGCTACTGTGTTGACAATTGAGGCAGTTGTTTCCGAAGGATATCAGTTGCGCAGCTTACTATTGAACAATGCTCCTTTGACCGAAGCTACATATATTGTAAATGAAGATGTCATTATTAATGCTACCTTTACTACGGATAAAAAAATAACTTATACAATGAATGAAGGTGGATCCTTAGTTGTAAAGACTTTAGATGGCACGGAAGTAGAATCGGGAAGTTGGGTCAGCCACAATCAAGAGCTTGTTATTTCAGCTATTCCTACAGATGGTTATGAGATAATTAGTGCAACAGTGAATGGAACAATTGATATTCTTGAATCTCTATCTCCCGGTGGTGGAAATTATACTTTCAGTGCTGAAGCAAATTCGGATATTGAGATCATTTTTGCGAAGAAAACTTATAGCCTGACATATACTTTCGATAATGAAAAAGGAAAAGTTTTAGTAAAAAATGCCGGAGTTATAGTTAATAGTGGAGATAGACTGGATCACGGTACTGTAGTATCGGTAAACCTTCGCCCTAATATGCTGTATTATGTGGAAAGTATTTTATTGAATGGCATAGATAAGACAGATGAATTACTGACTGAAGATAATAATTTCGAATTAACAGTTACAGAAGATATTGCTTTGGAAGTATTGTTCAATGCGGAGAAATATACATTGATCTATAATACTCCAAAGCATGGTACTATTAATGTTACTTTAGGTGAATCTGAAACTCCTGTAATAAGTGGAAGTCAGATTCCTTTTGGAGATTATCTAACCCTAACATTTACTCCTGACAAAGGGAGTGAACTTCATAGCTTAAAAATAAATGGGGACGATTGTTTGGCAGATGTCGAAGATAATCTGATCTATTGGGATATAGATGGCAATGTTACTATTGAGGCTGAATTTACCATACCGGTCGGAATAGAAAATGCAGTTCAAGGAAATGTAGTTGCTTATATCAATAATTCAGGAAATATTGTTGTTGAGGGTGCTAAAAGTGGCAGTCTAATTGAGGTTATTGACACTACCGGTAAAACGATAGCGCATAAGATGGGGACTGAAAACTTGGAGGTTATTCCTATGCAAATTCCTTCAGGTTTGTATTTGGTAAAAGTAAGTAGTGAATCAAACATCCTGGTACGTAAAGTCTTGAAATCATTTTAAGGTAAACATCTTATAAGTGTTTATTAAGAGCCTGTTTTGAATTTCTACAAATCTATTTTTTGATTGACTTTCGTCTAATGATTTGAGTGATCTTTCGGCCTGTTTCGGTTGTTTTAATCGTCAGATAGCTCGCTATCTTCCTCCTAAAACAACCGAATAACCTCGAAAACTCATCTCAAATCATTAGACGATAAATTCAAAACAGTTTCTGAATATGCTCCTGTATACCCCCTATATAAAGGAGAGAATCCGCAGCAAAATACCGGAAAGGTAATAACAAAAGGCTACGAAACAGTCAAAAACACACATATATCCGATTATCAGACGTTGTACAATCGGGTCAGATTCACTCTTACCGGAGACACGGCTTCCGAACAACTTCCAACCAATGTGCGTGTGAAACAATTGCAGGAAGGATTTACCGACGACGCCTCTCTAAAAGTTTTAGGGTTTAACCTCAGCCGTTACCTGCTGATAAGTGCCTCCCGCCCCGGCACACTACCTTCCACCCTGCAAGGTGTATGGAATACCTTTGAAAAGGCTCCGTGGAACGGAAATTTCCAAAGCAACATCAATCTCCAGGAGATGTATTGGGGATGCGGACCGACCCATTTACCGGAATGTGAAGAGGCTTATCTGGAATGGATTGAGGGTCTGGTAGAACCCGGACGGCAAACAGCCCACGAATATTACGGAACGAAAGGCTGGGTCAGCCATTCTACCGGAAACATATGGGGCCACACCGTTCCCGGTGATGATATCCTGTGGGGGCTCTATCCTTCAGGAGCTGCCTGGCATTGCAGACACCTGTGGGAACATTATGCCTTCAACGGAGATAAAGAGTATCTCAGAACAAAAGGATATCCTATTATGAAAGAAGCTGCCGAATTCTGGCTGGAAAACATGGTAGAGTATCAGGGACATTTCATTATTGCCCCTTCCGTATCAGCAGAACACGGCATTGAAATGAAAAATGGTTCTCCGGTAGAATATTCTACCACAAACGGTGAGCAAACGGAAGGAAAACTTTTTACCGTACCTGCCTACCAGGATATAGAAATGGTACATGATCTATATACCCACGTAATCAAAGCAGCAGAATGCCTGGACACAGATTCTGTATTCCGCCGGAAGCTGCTCATTGCTAAAAATAAGCTACTACCCTTGAAGATAGGACGCTATGGACAATTGCAGGAATGGATAGATGATGTGGACAACCCACACGATCATCATCGCCACCTTGCCCACCTTTATGCTTTGTATCCGGGAAATAGGATATCATACACCCGAACACCTGCATTGGCCCAGGCTGTCCGAAAATCTTTAGAAATGAGGGGTAAAGGTAAATTTGGCGACAGATGGCCTCACACGGGAGGCAACTGGTCTATGGCATGGCGTACCGCTTTATGGGCCAGACTTTACGATGGCAATCAGGCTATCGGAACTTTCAACCGGATGATTAAAGAAAGTGGTTACGAAAACATGATGTCCAATCAATCGGGAAATATGCAGGTAGATGCTACAATGGCCACCTCAGGGCTTTTTGCTGAGATGTTATTACAATCTCACGAAGGCTTTATACACCTCTTACCTGCCCTGCCTACCGAATGGCCGGAAGGCAAAATCGAAGGATTGATGGCAAGGAACGGCTATCAGGTAACGATTGAATGGAAATATGGAAGACTGACAAAGGCGGAAATTGTAATTCCACAAGGGATGGACAGACCGACAGTAAAAATACAAGGCATTCCTTTGTCAGAGACAGACGGCAGAGTGAGTTTTATCCCCTACTCACAAAGCACCTCACACACTTTGTTCTGAAACTCTCTTGCTTTGGCCGCCGAAAGTACATTCTGATTCATAATGGCAAAGGCTATTTCATGCCCGTTAGCAGCCTTCAGATAGCCTGCTAAGGCGTTAATTGCTGTATAGGAACCTGTCTTGGCATGAACATTCTTATAAGCTTTTCCTTGCTGCATTCTATACTTCAATGTTCCGTCTACTCCGGCAATGGGAAGAGCCTTGTAGAGTTTCTGAAACACATCTGTACGGGAATAGGCAAATTTAAGGAAATCGACCAAAAGGGCAGGAGAGAGGTAGTCATAGTTGGATAGTCCACACCCATCGGCTATCTTATAATGGTCGGGATTGTGTCCCAGCTGCTTTATCATCTTCTTTATCTCAGCAATACCCTCTTTGGCCGAGACATACTTCTTCCCGGTGGCTTGTGCCCCCAGACGACAAAGCAGGGCCTCTGCACTCAGGTTATCGCTTTCCTTCATTATTTGGGTAACTATCTCCTGTACAGAACACTCCGAACGCGCCATGCAAACGGATGAACTATCGGGAGTAAAAACAGAAAAGGCATAGTTTAGAGGTACCTCAATACCTTTGTTGCGGAGCTTTTCAAGAAAAGCATGCATAAAGAAGTCCTGTGAAGAGAACACATTGATATCCGCACTGCGCCTCCCCTCTACATTGCCTGTGACCGTGATATTGTTCTTATTTTCAAGCCATCCCCTGGTTACGGTAAACTTTCCGGCAGAGGGAGTACGTGTCCGGGTTGCATTGCTGAGGCTGTAATAAGAGGACTCCGGATAGCAGGAAACCCGCGCCGTATCTCCCTGAACTGCACCCGGAGCAGCCGTTACCGTCACCATTCCTTTGTGATACATCAACGGAGAAAGATAGGGCTGATAAGCTTCCGGCGTATCATCCCATGCCCATCCGCTCCCCCAATAGAGGGAGTCTTTCATGGAAATATCTCCATAGATCCTCCCATCAATAACGGAGAAAGGAGAAGTGATGATGGCATCTACTAACGTATCCATACTAAGTTCATCAAATTCGGGATCAAAACCTCCTACTACATACAAATCTCCACGCAAAGTATCATGCTCTATGACTCCATTGTACCAGACCTCGGTACGAAACGGCTCGTCGGCATCCGAACGGGAAAGGGCAGTAATAGCAGTCAGCAGCTTCATAGTCGATGCCGGGCGTGAAAGTTTAGTATCCCGATACGTATAAAGCGGCTTCTTATCTGTAAGATCATAAACAGATATACCGACTTCAGATCCCTCAGGCAAGGTTTTCAACAATGAGTTGATGCGGGAAGAGAGAACCTCCTGCCCCCATAAAACCGGAAGGCAGGAGGATAAAATAAGGAATAGGAAAATTCTTTGCATACGTATAGTTTCTTAATCACAGGGCTTCCCTGAATATTTCGGCTACTGTGGGGTGGGGGAATACAATCTTCTTCCACTCCGTAGTTGTTAGTTTTAACTCTACTGCCATGCCGGCAAGGGTGATAATCTCGGAAGCAGGATTACCAAGTACATGGGCACCCAGGATCGTTTTATCCTCACCGATCAATAGTTTGCACATACCGTTCACACCTTCATTTTCAGCAACAAAACGGCCTGAATATGCCATTGGCAATTTAACAATGTGATGGGGAATACCTTTTGCCAACAGACTTTCTTCGGTATGCCCCACTCCGGCAATCTCCGGATTGGTATATACTACACCGGGGATGGCACGATAACTCATCACATCGTCCCTACCAAGAATGGTATGTACGGCTACTTCTGCTTCGCGAACCGCCGTATGGGCAAGCAGCGAAAAGCCTGTAAGGTCACCACAGACATATACACCCGGTTCGGAGGTCTGCATTTTAGAATTAACGGCAATGTTCCCACGTTCCGTCAATACCAGTTTCAGATTTTCGAGTCCGAAACCTTTGGTGACAGGGCGACGGCCTACACTCATCAGCAGCTTTTCTGCAATCACACTACCGGAGCCTTCGGCATTCTCATAAGAGACTACAGCTTCTGTTTCATTTTGCGACAGAGAAATAACCTTCGTGCTCAGGAGGAATCGGATACCTCGTTTCGCATATTCGGCACGAAGCAAGGCAGAAAGCTCTTTATCCATTCCGTTCAGTATCTCATCCAGCATTTCTATCACTGTCACCTGTACGCCAAGGCTATTGAAGAAAGAGGCAAACTCCATTCCGATAACGCCACCGCCAACGATAGCCAGTGAAGCAGGTAATTCTTTGTTATCAAGCGCATCGCGATGCGTCCAGTAATTCACCGTATCAATACCTGCGATAGGAGGAATAAAGGTTTCAGAACCGGTACAAAGTATCAGATTCTCGCATTCGTAAGTCTCTTCACCACAACGAACCGTGTTCTTATCCACAATCTGAGCCATGCCCTGTACAATCGTTACATTGTTGGAAGTTAGTTTACCTTTCACTCCCAATACCAGTTTACGTACTACTTTACTCTTACGGGCCATTATCTTCGACAAATCAAAAGAGACCTCCGGCACGGTTACAGCATATTTGGAAGCATGTTTCGTTCCGTCATACGTCTTTGCCGAATAGAGCAAAGTCTTGGTAGGAATACATCCTTCGTTAAGACAGACTCCACCTAAATTCTGCTTTTCAAAAAGCAAAACACTCAGTCCGGCTTTGCCGGCTGTTTCGGCAGCTGTGTAACCCGCAGGACCGCCGCCAATAATAATTACCTGGTATTTCATATGATTCGAATTAGTTCCACTAACCGTTATTTTTTATCTTCTCCAGCCACTCTATAAACTCCCGCTCTTTGACCGGCATCACCGATACATATTTATCTTTGCCGTATTCAATCAATACATATTCGGTTACCGAGAAACGGCCGAACTTCATTGAATGATGCTTTTGCACAGAGATAATATCTTTGAGAGCAATTGTCTTCTTACGTGTAAAGCGTCCGTAAGAAAGAATCAGTTCACCCTGTGACGTGACAGTATAGGTGGTGTGAATCACCTGTTCGATCACCACAATGAGCAACAGCATCATAAAAGCGGCAAGCAGAATATACTTACACCACAGGAAGCCAAACGCGTTTGCTCCCAGTACCACTAAAAGAAAATATTGATACCAGGCAATGCGGGCATGGAAAACTCGGTTCATTTTGTCAGATTTTTGCTGCCAAGTTAGCAATTTTATGAATTAATGGCAACGAAAAGTACAATGAAAACAGTTATTTTGTAGTTTTGCGGTAATAAACATTTAGATTATGGTTAAAAAGTTCGATTTCCTCGTCATTGGTTCCGGTATTGCCGGAATGAGCTTTGCTTTGAAAGTGGCACACAAAGGAAAAGTAGCCCTTATCTGTAAGAGCGGTTTGGAAGAGGCAAACACTTATTTTGCACAGGGGGGAGTGGCCTCCGTTACGAATCTCCTGGTAGACAATTTCGATAAGCATATTGAAGACACAATGATTGCCGGTGACTGGATCAGTGACCGTGCTGCCGTAGAAAAAGTTGTACGGGAGGCTCCGGCACAAATCGAAGCACTTATCAACTGGGGAGTGGAATTCGATAAAAACGAAGAGGGAGAATTCGACCTGCACCGGGAAGGAGGGCATTCGGAATTCCGCATTCTTCATCACAAAGATAATACCGGAGCTGAGATTCAGGACAGTCTTATCAAGGCTGTGCAACGCCATCCCAACATTACAGTAATCGAAAATCACTTTGCGGTTGAGATATTAACCCAGCATCATCTTGGGGTGACTGTCACACGCCAGACACCGGACATCAAATGTTACGGCGCTTATATCCTCGACCCGAAAACCGGGAAGGTAGATACCTACCTGGCAAAGGTAACGCTTATGGCAACCGGTGGGGTAGGAGCTGTGTACCAGACAACTACCAATCCGCTGGTAGCTACCGGAGACGGTATTGCTATGGTATACCGTGCCAAGGGAACGGTGAAAGATATGGAGTTCGTACAGTTTCATCCTACAGCGCTTTATCATCCGGGCGACCGTCCTTCTTTCCTCATTACCGAAGCCATGCGTGGCTACGGTGCCGTACTCCGTACGATGGACGGTAAAGAGTTCATGCAGAAGTATGACCCCCGTCTTTCATTGGCTCCGCGCGATATCGTAGCACGTGCCATTGACAACGAAATGAAAAATCGGGGCGATGACCATGTCTATCTCGACGTCACTCACAAAGATCCCGAAGAGACCCGGAAGCACTTCCCGAATATTTATGAGAAATGCCTCAGCTTAGGTATTGACATTACAAAAGAGTACATTCCGGTTGCTCCGGCTGCCCATTATCTCTGTGGAGGTATCCTGGTAGATCTCAATGCCCAGTCGTCTATTGAACGGCTTTATGCGGTAGGCGAATGCTCTTGTACAGGCTTGCATGGTGGTAATCGCTTAGCTTCAAACTCTCTGATCGAAGCCGTTGTGTATGCCGACGCAGCTGCCAAACATACGCTGGAAGTAGTAGACCAATATGATTATAATCCGGACATCCCGGAATGGAATGACGAGGGTACCCGTTCGCCCGAAGAGATGGTGTTGATTACCCAAAGCATGAAAGAGGTGAACCAGATTATGAGTACCTATGTAGGTATCGTTCGGAGTGACCTTCGCCTGAAGCGTGCATGGGACCGATTGGATATCCTTTATGAAGAAACAGAAAGCTTATTCAAACGTAGTGTAGCATCTAAAGAAATTTGTGAGTTGCGCAACATGATTAACGTGGGATATCTCATTATGCGCCAGGCGATGGAGCGAAAAGAGAGCCGCGGACTGCATTATACAATTGACTACCCGCATGCAAAGAAGTAATTTCTAAAAAAAATAGTGCATCTTTAATCCTCACAACAAAGCAATATTACTGCCTATTATTGTGGAATTAAAGATGCACATCTTTTTTCAATTATCCTGGTTGTATCTTAATACCGTGTCTATAGAGAATCCTATTTAACTACTACCTTACGGGTTACCTCTCCATCGGCTGTCTGCAACTTCACGAGATAAAGTCCGCTACCAAGGTTGATGTTATCAGTTCCACCATTTGCTGCTTTCTGAGCAACTACCGAGCCCAAAGTATTGAATACGGTAACCATTCCTTCGGCACCTTCAAAAGAGATACCATTATCGTTAGAGTAAACATTGAAAGCATCCTTAGCAGAAATATTGATGATGCCCACACCTTCGGGAATTTCACCATACCCAACTTCCAGATCATCAATATAACGAATACCGTTACTTCTGAGTTGAATATCAAAGGAAGTAAGGTCCAATTTGGCAAGTTCTACATAAATACCATATTGTTTCCATTCGGTAGTAAGCTCCACATAAGGTACATTATCCCAGTTTCCTCCGTTTGACGGATTATATAACTGGCCAGTACCAATATGCATTTTTGTTCCATCTACATCACTTTTTGCCCAAAATGTATAATAGAAATCATCACCTCTATCTATGAAAAACGGATTGGCAATATAATCTTCCGCATATACACTTGTCACCTGTGATACACCTACGTGCCAACTAAACCAGGTAGACACAATACCTGTAGTAATAATCTTACAAGCCTTGTCAGCTTCCCCATTACGGTTCTCTGCTTTTTCAAAGGTTACCTCTACCTTGTTAGTACCCGAAGTCCAGTTATTATTAGAAGGAGATACCCAGCCGGCAGGTCTTACACCTATCACGTTTTCTTCTGAATCTTTGATGTCCACCCAACTGTCAAAACTGGTATTATACCCGTCCACAAAATACTGTGCATTCATGTTTGCACTTACAAATAATAATGCTACTGCGTAAAATAATTTTCTCATACGAATTGATTTAAAAAGTTAATAATTATAATATTGAAATTCACTTCTTATTGTCGTAATGCTCATATCGGTTCAAAGCTTCCAGAAAGTAGTAATCGGCATAAACCAGTGGAACATCAATTTCCTGATTGTGAGGGATACTACCCACACTATGCATCAGGATAAAGTTATTGTTAGTGCCCGGTACTGCCCGGTAAGCCGGTGAAGAGAGTGATTTAAGTATCTTAACGGCTGCATCGTAATATGTCTTTTCATTCGGCACATACGTAGCCAGTTCCAGAAAAGCAGAAGCAGCAATAGCCGCCGCCGATGCATCACGGGGAACTACTTTAAAACGGTTAGGATCATAGGCCCAATCGGGAACATACCCTTCCTGTCCGGCATTAAAATCCCAATAAGGAACCCCGTCTTCGGGAAGATTCGGATGATTGAGCCAATAGTCTGCCGTATGTATGGCTATTTCGAGGAATTTCGGATTCTTCGTTTCACGATAAGCCATTGTGTAACCATATATAGCCCATGCCTGTCCGCGTGCCCATGCCGAATTATCGGAGAATCCCTGACAAGTGGCCTGATGAAGAACCTTTCCTGTCAATGTATCATAATCTACTACGTGATAATTGCTATAATCTTTGCGCAACTGATTCTTCGCAGTTGTCTCCGCATGGGTAGTAGCTATCTTGGCATATCTTGTATCGCCTGTCACTTTAGAAGCAAAATAGAGTAATTCTAAGTTCATCATATTATCAATAATCACCGGATAGAACCACTCATCTTTTCCATTCCAGGCTTTCCGATAATTCCATGACTTGATACATCCTGTCACCTCACTAAAACGGGTAGTCAGAGAATTGGCAGCTTCTATAATCACATCCTTATATTCTTCTTTACCTGTAAGCCGATACGCGTTACCAAAACTGCAATAGATAAGAAAACCAATGTCATGATGACTTGTCAGCTTTTTCATCGGCTCCAGAGCCTCGGTCCATTTGATAGCACTCTGTTTCCAATTCTCCTCGCGGTTGTGTTCATAGATATACCATAAACATCCCGGATAGAATCCTTCCGTCCAATCATTCTTCGGGGTAGCAATCAACTTTCCATCCTTGCCTGTAGTACGCGGATACACAGTAGGTTCGGGAACCGCTTTGAGTTGATTGCTCAAATGTTGTTCGGCAACTAAAAAATCGTCATCAATGAGTGCTTTCTTTTTGTCCGTTTGTACACAAGACATACAAAGAGAACAGCTCAGCAGTAATAGTCCAATAATTCGCATATAGGTTAATGTTTTCGTTATGTATTTTTCCTTTAGTAGTCAAGTAGTTATCACTTCGTTAGTAGTAAGTAGCAGATAGCATCCTACTTAACTACTTTGACTATTTACTACTTAACTACTGTTTTACTGTTCTCCAGTGCCATAATACCAGCGCAGGTTACTAAGTGTCAGTCGCCAGGTATAAAATGGGTTACCACCACGATATTTCTCAACGGCACGGATAAGGTCATGATCCATTTCAAAAATCTCATCAGCAGCATACATGGTACCACCGGGGTTATAAGGTTTGTTATAGTCACTACGCTGCTTATCGGGTGCCCATTCTGTTTCTACGAATTCTAAATGCGGATTCTTCGCCGGATCAAGCAGGTATGGTTTCCAGAAATCTACACTTTTCTTGATGGAAGCTCCCCAATTAACATCCCGTGCATAAAATTCATCGGCTACGTCATAACCTTCATAGCAGGCCATTCCGTGACAGATTTCAGCAAAGAACAATAAGTCATAAGCGTGATAAGCAAAAGCATCACGTCCCAACAAATCGGTAGTAGTACCATTGGGATAGAGATTGTTTTTCACCCAGGCAGCATATCTGTTCCTGAAATAAGTCGTCACTACCCCTTGATCATTCAGTGTCGAACCATAATAGTAGAGCTGCTGTAAAAGACAAGTACCCCAGTTATTATCTCGCAAATTATCTTTGATAAATACATTAAGACGTTGTCTGAACCATTTGTCTATCTCTTCTCTGTCAGCCTCTGAAATCACATTACGAATAATACTATATCCTTCAACAGCCGGCGTATAGCAACTTTCGTGAATATTTATATTGGGTAATGACACATTCACTTTCCCCCAAGCTTTCAGATACTCTACAGCTTTATTCAGGAATTTCTCATCCTGAGAGAATGCATAAACAACACAAAGCTGGTAAATAGCATCCATTTCATCTTTAATGTCTATTTTATTGGGGTTATTGTTGTATGAAACGACAGTAGTAGTTTTCCTATCATTGTTTACAATACTTTCCGCCGGATTTCTCATCTGCTTAATGTATGCACTCTTAGGAGGATTATTGCCTTTCTTCTCAATATCTTCTTTCATCTTATCATAATGATAACGAGTCATCATCAGATTGGGAAACATCAAATCTACATTATCCGTAGACTGGCCTTTCACGGCAAGCGAACCGCCTACCAACAAAAACAGGAGTAAAATGTGCTTTTTCATCGTCTATTATATTAATGTAACCAATGTGAAATAGTTGTTGTCAACTAATCACAGGAGCAAATGTAGGAAGGATGCTGCAAACCCAGGTTGATGTATTGTATCAGCAGTAGTATCGAATTATCTTTCGGACAATATAAACCTATAATACGGATAAAAATGCCCGTATACGGTCATATACACAGAACATGAAGAATAAGTTTCTTCCGGACAAAAGCACAGGGACACTTCAGATAATATAATCCCCATTTCGTCCAACGGACAATAAAATCATCTATTTCGGACAATAGACAACATCTGATTTTCGCAACATCCCCTACTTTTGTAAGTAGTAAAACAAAATCAGCCTCACAATATTGATTAAATTATGAAAAACAAGATCATTACCTCTGTGCTGTTAGCAGCATCTATCTCTTTCTCCGGTAACATGTCCGCACAAGAACTCTTCCGGGCAGACTTTGAAACCTACGAAACAACTCCTTATTTCTTCCGTTTCGGCAATAAAGGAAAGTTAGGCGATTACAAACCTAAGTCACGCTGGATGTATTCGCATGAAGTAATAGATAATCCGGTACCTTCTGCTGAGGGTAACAACTCAGCCAAAGTATTACGCTACTCTTCCATGGAAGCACGTAATTATGGATTAAAATTCCTGTTTGATACCCCCATTGGCATTGATGACTTAAAAGTAGTAGAGTTTACAATCTATCAACCACTTAATGTGATTGGTAAGGATACGGACGACTTTGAAGATCCCGCCGAAAAACAAGATATCTGTATCAAACTGCTATCTAAGTTCAATACCACAAATGATTTCAGACAGGACGACGGTATACTCCTTTATAAATCTGTCTATGAATTTACTACCGAAGGAGAGTGGATAACCTATACATTCAAGTTCAATAAAACAGAGTACTCCAGCCAGATAAGCAAATTCACAAATGGAGTATTGGGAGTAGCTATCTTACCTACTTATAATTCAAATGTCACGCTGTATGAAGACGAGCAGCACGTTTGTTATATCGACAATATCACAGTCAACCCCGTACCTACCGGTATCAACAATCAGAATACCGAAAAACTGATGATTAACTACAGTAACGGACAACTCATTATTTGCGGTACAGAAAACGGCCCCGCCCGTGTGACGGTTTACGACACGAACGGATGTTCGGTAACAACATCAGAAGTCACCGTAGAAAACGGAAAAGCTTCACTAACTTTGCCGCTTGATAATAATAAGGTATATTTGGTTAATGTAGTCACACAAAATCAGAGTTATCGCCAAAAGATCAGTAAACTATGAAACGCATACAAACCTGTTTGATACTAATCGGACTGCTGTGTATCAGTAACCTGTATGCAACAGATAATGAAAAGGCAGAAACAATCCGTCGGTTAAGGCAGGAGTTTACAACACATATCAACGGAACTCCTGTAACCACCTATACGCTGCAAGAGTCCTTGGCTCTGATTGACGCAGAAGGCCGTTTTACAGACAAACGTGCAGAAGAAGAGGTGATCATCCGCAACAATTATGCTGCCGGAACCAATATGGCTCACTGCATTCAAATTAATAACCTGACCCGTGACTGCTTTGAACGGTTACAGGTTATAGCCGAATCCTATCGCGGGAAGAAGAATCTTGATCCTCAGGATAACGGGGTACAGACCCTTTTACGCGGCATCGCCTTTTACGGTAAAATGGAAAATGAACGTAATAATGACGCTCCCGGACGCTTCCATGCTTCCTGCTTTGCCACTCCACGGGCAGCTGTAAAAATCTACTTTGCGCTACTTGACCTGATGGACAGAATCGAAACGGGTGAAGTAAAAGACTCAACGGCTCTTGTAGCCCACCAAAAACTATTTGATGTGGGTTTTCAATCGTGGACACAACCCTACAGACACGATGAGACAGACAAAAATGTGGTAAGCGTAGAGAGATTCCGCAAACACGTCTGGTGGGTAGGAGGCAATGCACTCGATTATCGTCCGGTATTGGAGGCAGCTGTCATGATGAGCTCGGTTCCTATGATAGACGTACTCGCCGAAGTAGCCATCCGTTCGCTCTCTGTCGTATCACAAACCACTTATGACGAGGCTTTCTGGACAGAAGGCACCACTGCCGATGGGGCCGGATGGGGGCACGGTAAGCAATGTCTCGTTTGGGGATATCCTATAGATGGACTGAAAGGAACGTTCCGTATACTAAAGTACCTGCAAGGATCTCCGTGGGCCAAGCAACTCTCGCGAGAGAATGTGGAAGTAGTACTCAACTACATCCGCTGCTCTGCCTTTTATCATCATAAAGGCATCATTCCACCACTTGTAGACCGGGGAAATATGACACGTAAAAATAACCGCCGGGGGAATGTACCTTCACATATCCTGGCCAAAACATTACTGGCAGACTGGCGTTCGTCACTTACTCCTGAAGAGGTAAAGGAACTGAAACAATTTGTTGATGAATCCTCCCGCCAGGATGTACAAATGGCCTCGGCACCCGATGGATACTACCACGGTACCCGTTATTTCTATAACAATGACGACCTGATAAAGAAAACAAATGATTACTATCTCTTTATCAACATGGGATCTGTACGGGTAGACGGATTGGAGAGTGCTTATCCCGGTGCAGCAGGTTATAACCTCTACAGCGCCGATGGAGTCACTCTTTTCCAACACGATGGAAGTGAGTACCGTAACATCACCGGAGCCATGAAACTTACAGCCTGGCCGGGTGTCACTACACGACAAACGCCTACAGAACTACATCCAATCGAAAACTGGAGTGGATATACCAGTTCTTATGATTTCGCTGCCGGAGCAACCGATGGTAAAGGAGATTTTGCCACCGGTTTCATCTATCAGAAAATTAATGCGAAAATGAAAGGAGATCCGGATGCCTCGGAAGCCAAAGATGTAAACAAAGACATATACGGCGTACGGGCTTACAAAAGCTACTTTATGTTTGATGATATATTCCTTGCCTTAGGAGCCGGAATCACCAACCTCTCTCCGGAGAAAGAAGGGAATATCACTACCACGATTGAACAGACTTATAGTCCGGTTGCTCCTGAAATAGTAAAGAAAGGAAAAATCAGTTGGATACGCCACGGAGGTTTCACCTACGGAGTAATTCCCCAACAGACTTCAGGTGAAATGAAATGGAACCGCGAAGAACGTGCTACCAATTGGCAAAAACTTTGCAAAGCCAACACAGAACCGGAAACAACAGTACCGGTATTCCAGATGGAAATCGTACACGGACGGGAAATAAAAGATGCTACCTATGCTTATGTAGTAGATTGTAAAGGCGAATTCCCCCAAAAGATACCTGCCATACTGGCTAACAACACCCATCTGCAAGCAGCCGAAAACCCAAAAGGAACAAAGTTAGGAGCCGTTTATTTTGATACCTCCGTTACAGCAAAAGGTAAATTCGGAACATTCAAGGTATCTTCGCCCGCAGCCCTGTTTGCAGAGAAAAAGGATGGAAAACTCATTCTCACAGTAACAGATGCTTTGATGAAAAAGGATCTGAACAGCCTGACTGTATATACCTCTGTGCCCGTCAGAGGTGAAGGAGTCAGCAAACAGTCTAAGAATATCTATGAAATAAAGATTCCCCTACCGGCAGGAGCGCATTGCGGACAACCTGCTACGGTAACATTAGAATTACTCTGACAACTCTATGAATCAACCTGTATGAAACAAACGCACTTTTAAGTGGATTCATTTTCCGCCTTCTGCTCCGGTTTATACACTACTATAAATCAAGAGCAGAAATGCGGAAATTGATATAATGTAAAATCTAACTACCATTAATAAACTATCATTTTATGAAAAAGAAGCTTTTAACTTTTTTAATGGCACTGGCTCTATTAACAGGCGGCGGTGCATTGGTTCAGGCACAGACAAAAGGTACACATTCTTTCCGTCTGGGCGATAATCAATTCTGGCTGGATGATAAACCGTTCCAGATTATCTCCGGTGAGATCCATCCGTCACGTATCCCCGCAGAATATTGGAAACAACGAATACAAATGATCAAGGCAATGGGATGTAATACCGTAGCTTGCTATATCATGTGGAACTATCATGAAAGTGAACCGGGTGTATTCGATTTTCAGACAGGCAATAAGGATCTGGAGAAATTTATCGGGACTGTGCAGGAAGAAGATATGTTCCTGTTATTCCGTCCCGGACCTTATGTTTGCGGTGAATGGGATTTTGGTGGATTACCAGCTTATCTATTGTCTACACCGGATCTGAAAATCCGTTGTATGGATCCACGGTATACTGCTGCTGTAGAGCGTTATGCTACTGCAATAGCCCCTATTATCAAGAAGTACGAAGTTACCAATGGCGGCCCTATCATCATGGTACAGGTGGAAAACGAATACGGAAGTTATGGCAATGACCGTACATATATGAAGTGGATTCATGATCTTTGGAGAGACAAAGGCATTGGAGTCCCATTCTACACAGCTGACGGAGCTACTCCTTATATGCTTGAAGCAGGAACACTTCCCGGTGTAGCCATCGGGCTTGACCCGGCTGCTTCAAAGGCAGAATTCGATGAGGTCCTGAAAGTACATCCCGATGCCAGCGTATTCTGTTCCGAGCTTTATCCCGGATGGCTTACTCATTGGCGTGAAAACTGGCAACACCCATCTATCGAAAAGATTACAACGGATGTGAAATGGCTGCTTGATAATGGCAAATCGTTCAACTACTACGTAATACACGGTGGAACAAACTTTGGATTCTGGGCAGGAGCCAACTCCCCCCAACCCGGTATTTACCAACCGGATGTGACAAGCTATGACTACGATGCTCCTATCAATGAAATGGGACAAACTACTCCAAAATATATGGCTTTACGTGAATTGACCCAAAAGTACAGCAAAAAGAAACTCGCTCCGATTCCTGCTCCGATCCCTGTCATTACATTTCCTGCAACAGAGACACAAAAATATGCAAGTATCTGGGATAACCTTCCTACTGCCAAGCCGATTGTTCAACCACTTCCGATGGAAATGATGAATCAATATGAAGGATTGATATTGTATCGTACGAAACTGATTGGTCATAAGAGCGGTACACTCCGTGTAGATGAAGTACACGATTATGCTACTGTATTTCTGAACGGACGCTACATCGGAAGCATTGACCGCACACTGGGACAACACTCTATCGAGCTTCCGGTATCTAATGTAGAAAATCCGGTTCTTGATATTCTGGTAGAGAGTATGGGACGCATTAACTTTGCCGCACAGATGATTGACCGTAAAGGTATCACCGACCGTGTCACCTTGAACGGAATGACATTAATGAACTGGGACGCATTTAATATCCCCATGTCTACAGAGTATGTATCCAAACTGAAACAAACCGACACTGTGCGTCCGGGTATGTTCTTCAAAGCCACTATACAACTGAATAAAACCGGAGATTGCTACATCGACATGAAAGACTTCACAAAAGGACTTGTTTATGTCAACGGACACAACTTGGGACGCTTTTGGAATGTGGGTCCTCAGTACCGTCTGTATTGTCCGGGAGTCTGGTTGAAAGAGGGTAAGAACGAAATCATCGTCTTTGACATGCACCAGACAGAACCAGGAGTACTAAAAGGAGTAGAAACACTGGAATAAAAACAACAAAACCAGGGTGCACCCTGTATAAACCGGCATATTTTGTCTGTAATAGGGGGCATTTTTGTCCGAATACACTATTGTAGCATTCACCAATACACAGAGTGCAGCCTGATTCAAACCAAATGCATTTTATTTGCACAACCGGAATGAGAGATAAACTTCACATCTCCATACCGCTAATTTATCAAGTCATTAATTTTTTAATCTTAGAAAAGCTATGAACACAGAAACGTTACATTTTAAATTTCTAAAAGTGTTTTGCTGTGTATTGCTACTGCAACTGGGATGGAGCCATGCGCTCGGAGCTGTGACAGAAGCAAATCAGACCCGCCAGATACAGGGTGTGATCACTGACAGTCAGGGAGAAACCTTACCTGGCGTAAATGTATTGGTAAAGGGTACATCCATTGGGGCTATCTCCGATATCAATGGTAAATTCACTTTGCAAGTACCGTCACCCAAATCCGTATTGATTATCTCCTATATAGGATATGAAACATACGAAGTGATTGTGGGTAACAAAACATCATTCAACATCGTACTGGAAGATCAGATGAATGCATTGGATGAAGTAGTAGTAGTAGCCTACGGATCACAAAAGAAACAAACGGTAACCGGTGCCGTAAGTATGATGAAAAGCAGTGAACTGGTGGCTGCTCCGGTAGCCAACGTAACCAACGCACTGGTTGGTAAGCTTCCAGGCGTAATTACCCAGCAGCCAAGCGGACGTCCCGGTGATGATGCCGCCACCATCCTGATTCGTGGTAAGTCTACCTTCAACGATGCCTCTCCTCTTATTATTATTGACGGTGTAGAGCAAGAATCATTCTCACAGCTTGATGCAAATGAGATTGAGAGCCTTTCCGTATTGAAAGACGCTTCGTCTACTGCCGTATATGGTATCCGTGGTGCAAACGGTGTTATTCTGATTACAACCAAAAGAGGTAAAGAAGGAAAGCCTAAAATCTCAGTTACCGCCAACTGGGGTCTACAACGTCCTACACAGATTCCCGAATTCCTCGGTTCATACGAACACTTGGTACTTCGTAAAAAAGCATGGGAGAATGATGGAAAAGATCCGCTACAACAGGACAACGGATTGCTCACCGACGAATCATTAGAAGGTTTCCGTTTAGGAGAAGATCCTTATCGCTATCCGGATGTAAACTGGTATGACGCAATGGTAAACAAAAGAGGTGCCCTGCAACAGCAGTACAATGTTAATATCTCCGGAGGTACCAAGGTAGTGAAATACTTTATTTCATTAGGATACTTGAATCAGGGAGGTATGTTTAAATATACCGATTTGCAGAAAGATTACAATCCTCAGGCATATTACCGCCGCTTTAATTTTCGTTCAAACATCGATTTAAATATCAATAAGTACCAAACGCTATCTGCCAATATTTCCGGTCGTTCGGGCGAAATGAATGGATTCAAGGGTTCGTCAGGTCATTTCTTCCAAGGATTGATTGCTAAAGAACCCTGGAGACATCCTATCTATAACCCCGATGGTACAATTGCAGGCGTAGAAGGATCGGGTAATCCGCTTGCAAGCATCGCCTATAGTGGATATGAAAACTCAAAGACTAACTATTATGACATTGTAGGAACTTTGCATAATGACCTGAGCTTTATCACAAACGGTTTGTCATTTGACATGAGTATATCATTCAATAACAATTTCGGTTCAACAAAAAAATATACGGATGGTATTGATACTTATTATTATGAACCTAATACCGGACGTTATGACCAATTAGGTGAGGACTCACCCTTCCGTTTTAGTGAAGATAAAAAGACTGATCCTATGCGACGTACTAACTTACAACTGAAAGTAGGTTACGGACGTAGTTTCGGTAAACATAATATCAACTCCATATTGGTTTACAACCAACAGAAAACAACGAGCGGAAGCAGTATACCAAGTGCATTGATGGGATATGCCGCCCGCGTGGAATATGGCTTTGCTGATAAATACTTAGGTGAAGTCAGCCTGGGATACAATGGTTCAGAGAACTTTGCCAAAGGGCATCGCTTCGGATTCTTCCCATCCGGTTCATTGGGATATGTGATCTCCGAAGAAGCATTTATGGAGAAAGTGAAGAAAGTTATCCCGTACTTAAAGGTAAGAGGTTCGGTAGGTCTGGTTGGTAACGATAAATCAAAAGACCGCTTCCTCTATATGGGTGAATTTGCCGGACAAGGTATATATGGCGGAGGAGGAACTCCCAGCTTTGGTTTCGGTACAACCAATCCTTCAACTAACGGAGGTATCTATGAAAAAAGAAACGAAAATAAACTATTGACCTGGGAAACGGCTTTGAAAGGCAATGTTGGCCTGGAGATGCGTTTGTTCTCTAATGACCTGCTCAGCTTTTCTGTAGATGTCTTTAAGGAACATCGCAAAAACATCCTTCTTCAAGGACGCTCTACTCCACAAATCATTGGTTTGTCCAGCCCTTACCTCAATGTAGGTGAAGTGAAGAATTGGGGATATGAATTTGAACTCTCTCACCGCCACCACATCGGAAAGGTAGATTACTATATTCGTGGTAATTACAGTTTTGCACGTAACGAAGTTATCAATTATGATGATCCGGCAGGAACACCCGATTATCAAAAAATAGCCGGATTCAGAATTGACCAATTCAAAGGATACCAAGTACTCGGATTTTTCCAGAATGCAGAAGATATTAAAAAGTCACCGGATCAGACAACTTTAGGAGGCCCTATTATCCCGGGTGACTTGAAATATTGGGATCGTAACGGAGATGGTTCTCTAACAGATGCAGATAAAGTAGCTATCGGCTATTCACGTATACCCGAAATCATGTACTCCATCACTCCGGGTATTATCTGGAAAGGATTGGAAATATCCGTTCAATTCCAGGGAGCAGCCAATGCTTCTGTATTGTTTGCCGGAAATGCCGGTTATGAATTTGGAGGTGGTGCAGGAGGAGGACAGGTTTCAGAAGTTCACAAGAATTACTGGACTCCGGAAAACCCTAATGCAGCATATCCGTCACTACACATGGTAACTAAACACAGTAACAAAAACATCAACTCATTCCATTTGAAATCAGCCAACTACATCCGTCTGAAAAATGTGCAGATTACCTATTCATTCCCAGCCAAAATCTACCGTAAACTGGGAATGACAGGACTGAAAGCTTACTTGAACGGAAGTAACCTCTACACATGGTCAAAGATCGATAACTTTGATCCGGAAACCGTAAATTCAAGTGGAGAAGTTTATCCGCAGCAGAGTGTTTATAATTTCGGTGTCAACATTAACTTTTAATCAATTATGAAAAAACTATTTATTATATATGTAATAGCGACTTCTATCGGTTTTTCTTCCTGTACAGGATTATTTGGAGAAGGACAATTAGATATGGCCCCGATAGAAGACATCAATGAGGATAAGATATTCTCGGACTATGCTATGTTCCGTCAATATGCTGATCAGACTTACTCATATATGCCCGGTCATCTGGGACGCTTGTGGAACTCACTGGTTTCCTCTATGGGTGACGAATCACGCAATAAAGGAGGGTGTACAGCAATCTTTAACAACGGAGCATGGGACGGTACTCAAATGGAAACAAGCAACAAAATGCATGACGCCAACAATGAAATTTCATATATGTGGCAGAATATGTATATTGGTATCCGCAAAGCCAATAAGATCATCGAAAATATAGATAAAGTACCCAACTTCCCGTCTGATGAAATTAAAAAGCGTTGTTTGGGAGAAGCCTACTTCCTGCGTGCTTTCTTCTATTTTGAACTAATCAAACGTTGGGGAGGCGTGCCCATCATTGACCATACACTAACCCTGAACAAGGATGACCTGGATTTACCCCGAGACACCTATGAAAGATGCGTGGAGTTCATTGTAAATGATTGTAATACAGCCACTAATGGCCTACTTCCCCTAAAGTATGCCGATGCTGATAACGGTCGCGCTTCGATAGGAGCGGCAAAAGCACTGAAATCAAGAGTACTGTTGTATGCTGCCCGCCAATTGCACAACCCCTCTAATGATGTGACAAAATGGGAGAAAGCAGCCAAAGCAGCCAAAGACGTAATCGACCTGAAACTATATACTCTTTATCCCGACTATGTGAACCTGTTTTTTCAACCGGTTTGTAGCGAAATCATTATGAACCGTCCACGCATCAAAATGAATTTTGAGCAAGGACACACTAACGGAAGTACTTTCTGGACGCGTTTCATCGCTACACAAGGATACAGCGGATGGGCAGGAGAAACGGTAACTCAGAACATGGTTGACATGTTTGAAGATTCCAAAGGTTATCCGATTACCAATTCTTCCACTATTTACCAAGAACAGGATCCGTATTCTAACAGAGATCCTCGCCTGGATATGTGCATACTACGTAATGACCGATTCTGGTATAACCGCAACATGGAATTTTGGGTATCAGCCGACGGAAAAGAGACAGGACGTGATAAAGGTACCACCCACATCAACGCATTGGGTTATGCCATAGCCAAATTTTGGCCGGAAACACATCAACGATATAAAGGTACTTCCACCTACATGAACTATATCTTTTTCCGCTATGCAGAGATTCTACTGAACTTTGCCGAAGCACAGAATGAAGTAGGAGGTCCGGAAAGTTCACTGGAAGGACTCTCTGTAAGGGACGTACTGACAGAACTTAGAGGACGTGTGGGGCAAGTACCTGTCCCGACAGATATCTCGGATACAAAAGAAAAAATGCGTGAGCGTATCTACAATGAACGGGGTGTGGAACTCTGTTTTGAAGAACATCGTTGGTATGATGTACTATCCTGGCATAAAGGAGTAGAATATTTCAATAAAGATATCTATGGTATCCGCGTAGTAAAGAATACAGATGGAACCTTTACTTATTCTCGTGAAAAATATGAAACTCCTACATTCAAAGAACACATGCATCTCTATCCGATACCTAACAACGAAGTATACAAGAGTGCCGTATTGGAACAAAACCCAGGATGGAAATGATGATGGTATAAACCCTAAAATATGATTCAAATGAAGAGATTTATATATTTGTGCACGTTTCTGTGTGCACTGCTTCTATCGGTAATGCCGGTAAAAGCACAAAAGACCCAAAAAAGCTCAACAGTAACCGTTGAGGGTATTGTGGTCGATGAAAATAATGTCCCTATGCCCGGTATTACAGTTAACGTCCAGGAAAAACAAACAGATGCTGTGACCGATGAAGATGGTAAATTCTATATGTTACTTGATCCGTCGGATGTACTGGTAGTTAACTTAAAAGGGTACCGTCCGGTTGTTACACGCCTTAACAACCAATCAGTTTACACATTGAAACTGGTAAAGTACATGACCCACGAAGATGAAATGATTGGTGTATCTTATGGAGAACAGTCTAAGAGGAGTATGACTTCGGCTGTATCAAGTATTGGTACCGATGTAATTGAAAAAAACACAGTGACCAGTATTGAACAGGCCATGAACGGAACTTTGTCCGGACTCTATTCACTGAAAAACGGAGGTGAGAAGTTCGGTAAGAGCAACTATACTTTTTATGTACGTGGTATGGCAACCAATGCCAATGCTAAACCTCTGATTTTAGTTGACGATATAGAAGCCAACATTGACTTGATGGATTTCAATGAAGTGGAAAGTATCTCTGTACTGAAAGATGCGTCGGCCCTGGCCATGTATGGTATGCGTGGAGCCAACGGTGTCATTCTGATAAAAACAAAACATGGTAGTGAAGTAAAACACTCCATTAATGTGGACATCCGCGCAGGATTCCAGACAACAGAGAGAATGTCCGATCGGTTGAATGCCTATCAATACACCACTCTCTATAATGAAGCATTAAGAAATGACGGTTCGGCACCAATATATAATCCCGATATGTATCTCCGTGCAGACAGAGATTCCTATCTTTATCCGGACGAAAACTACAAAGACCGTTTCATTGGTAAAAACTCTCCCTTCCAGCACTATAACTTTTCGGCTTCGGGAGGTAACGGACTGGCACGTTATTTTGTAACTGCCGGTTACATGAAACAGGAAGGTATTTTCAAAGATGCTGCCGCCAACAATACTTATGAACGTTTCAACTACCGTTCAAATCTGGATATTAATCCGATAAAAGGAATGTTGTTTAATATTCTGGTTTCAGCAGCTATTGATAAAAGTTCGGCTGCTAATACAGGCTCGGAAGTGCCATCTGCCACCAATTCCGTATTTAATACTCTGATGACTCTGCCTGCGAATGCTTTCCCAATGTTCAATAAAAACGGCTCACTCGGAGGTACTTCTGAATATCAGACGAATCCTTACGGACTTTTGAACCGTCACGGTTATCGTAAAGACGAATCTCGTCTGCTCAATGTACAGGTAAAAGGTAAATATGACCTGGATATGTTGTTACCAGGGCTTTCGGTTGATGCTTATTATGGTTTCGAAAACTTCAATATGCAGTACCTGAGCATCAATAATACGTATGCTGTATTCCAGGAAAACGCAGATGGCACTTATACACAGTTTGGTAAAGATGAATATAAGAACAGCCGTAAATCAGAGATGATGGGTGGGTTCTACCGTTACAACACACTGGGCGCAGGAGTCAACTATAATCATACTTTCGGAGATGTACACGATCTGGCAGTCCGCTTGTTCTATAATCACTCCAGTGAAACAGTTCCGGGCGATAATCCCGATTACAAATATCAGGGACTGGCAATGCGTGCACAATATGGTTTCAACAAACGCTACTATGCGGAGGTTACAGCTTCCTATCAAGGTTCCAGTAATTACAAAAGCGGAAAACGTACCGGACTTTTTCCGGCTATCGGACTGGCATGGATTGCTTCGGATGAGAAATGGCTTCAATCAGCAGAAGCAATCGATTTTCTGAAGTTCAGAGCATCTTATGGCATAAACGGTAATGACCAGACCGGTGGACGCCGTTTCCCTTATCGCCAGGAATTTACCTCTTCAGGTGGGTATGCATTCGGTAATCCCAACGGAAGTACGGACGGCTCACAAGAAGGAACATTGGCCAATCCCAATGAAACATGGGAAAAGTCATACAAACTCAATGTAGGATTCGACCTTGAACTCTGGAAAGGACTTTCATTGACAATGAACTATTTCAATGAAAAACGCCGTGACGTATTGGTAGACTACTCTAATATTGTTCCTTCACTGATTGGTATCGGTCTGTCCAAATACAATGGCGGATCAATTGACAATCAGGGTATCGACCTGAACATCCTTTATAACAAACAATACAAGGATGGCGGATTCTTTATCGGAGGAAATATGGTATGGGCAAAAAACAAAATTATCGACTTAAAAGAAGTAGCTTACAAATATGCTCACCAATACCGTAAAGGACACTCTATTGGTACACAATTCGGTTTTCAGACCAATGGATTGTATACCAATGCCGATCAACTGGTCAATGCTCCTACAGGCTCTTTCGGAGCGCCTGTATTAGGTGATATCATCTACAAAAACCAAAGCCCGGAGGATGATAATGTAATTGATGAGTCTGATAAGGTAGCATTAGGAAATACCCTGCCGGAAATTATTTTCGGTGCTACATTAGGTGGTAACTATAAAGGATTTGATATTCAGTGTAATCTGGAAGGATCAGCCTTATTCTCTACTTTTTATACTCCGAATAAGTTTACTCCTTACGCTTACGAGAACCGTTGGAATCCGGCTAATCCTACCGTACAGACAGCATATCCGGGTCTGAGTATCTCTCGTGATTACAATACACAGACTTCTGATTTCTGGGAGAAAAAGACCTCCATGCTTCGCATTTCGTCGGCAGAGGTGGGATACACATTCCCCAAGCAACTGGTAAGAAAAATATTCCTTTCTTCATTACGTCTTTATGTGAATGCAAACAATCTGTTTACTTTCTCAAATGCAATTGACGGTCGTAACCCGGAAGCTATGAATGCCGGATATTCTGAATATCCTCTACTGAGAACATTCTCGGTTGGTATATCTATAAAACTTTAAAAACACTACGATTATGGAAATCAATAAATATATTATAGGTTTAGGTTTGACTTTCTCTTTTCTTTTCGCCGGCTGTGATTCATTTCTGGACCCGGAGAAAGACGGTAAACTGGGAGAAGACGACATATGGAATGAAACCCGGCGAGCTTTCGGATTCATGAACGATGCGTACAACAAACTACCCAGCGGCTACAACCGGATTGATAACGCCATGTTGGCAGCAGGATGCGATGAAGCAGTACACTCGGACGTGACAAGCGATATCAAAGGTTTCAACAATGGTACATGGGATTCTTATTTCCTTGTAGAAAACGTATGGACTAAAAACTATGAGGGAATCCGGATCGTAAACCGATTCCTTGAAAAGATTGATGAACTTAAAATGCCGGTAAAGCCGACTACTTCCGGAACGAATGAAGAGTTGGTCCGCACCCGCGAACGTATGAAAGGAGAAGCCCACTTCCTGCGTGCTTATTTCTATTTTGAATTAATCAAACGTTACGGTGGTGTACCATTGATTACAAAATCATTGACGGCTGAAGAAGCCCAACAAGTAACACGTGCATCCTATGACGATTGTATGAAACAGATTATCGCTGACTGTGATACTGCTGCCAACCGGTTACCGGAACAATACAAAGGAAGTTCCGAAAGTGTAGGGTTCGATGATAAGAAAGAATTAGGACGCCCCACTACCGGTTCTGCTTATGGTTTGAAATCACGTGCACTTCTCTATTGGGCAAGTCCGTTGAACAATCCTAATAATGATAAGCAACGTTATAAACTCGCGATTGATGCCGCTCAAAAAGTTGTTGAATCGGCATTCAGATATAAGTTGATGGCTTTTACTGATGAAGATGAAACCTTTACCGACTTGTATGCCGTTAGTGAAAACTTCCTGCAATATCATCGGGAGATAGTATTCTCTACCAAATATAACACTACAACAAGTGTAGAAAGCCAGAATTCCCCACTCACTATGGGAGGAAAGGGATTGACGAATCCGACGCAGAACCTGGCAGATGCTTTCGGTATGGCTAACGGAAAAGGGATCAACGAACTGGGATCAGGATATGACAAAGATCATCCTTATGTAGGACGCGATCCGCGCTTCTATATGACTTTTGCTTATGACGGTTCTACATTTACAGTAAATGACAAAACTCAGACTATTGAAACATTTGAAGGTGGAAAAGATGCGACTGCTACTAATAAAACCGCTACTAAAACCGGATATTACCTGAAGAAGCTTCTTTCACCGCAAGCTGTATGGGATGGACGAACCAATAATATCACCCGTACCTGGATATTGATGCGTTATGCTGAAGTGTTGTTGAATTGCGCGGAGGCAATGAATGAATATTATGACACACCAAGTGCTGCACCCAAAGATTCAATCTATAAAGTAGTAGAACTTATACGTAAACGTGCTCAACTGAATCCACATAAACTACCCACCGGACTAAGTAAAGAAGAGATGCGTGAAGTGATACGTAATGAACGCCGCGTAGAATTGGCATTTGAGGAACACCGCTTCTTTGACATTCGCCGTTGGCGCTTGTTGGATAATCCGACAGAAAAAGCCAACTATCTGAAAATAGAAGGTATGCAAATTGTAAAGGATGCCAATGATGAACCTACTTATAAGAAATACACCGTAGAAAACCGGGTATTTGATGAGCGAATGTATCTCTATCCGATTCCACAATCAGAGATATTGAAAGCGCCGGGAATCACCCAGAACCCGGGATGGTAATTCAAATTATAGTTATATGATACTACAGAAAAAGCTGCTTCAATTACGAGGCAGCTTTTTTTGTAGTATCACATAACTTATTTCAAAGCTTCAAACAAAATGTTTCATTACTTCAAACAAAGTGTTTCAAAGCATGAAACAAGACAAAAGGATAATGGGGTTAATCTTCTTCTGACTCTTCACTCTTGTTTTTACCTTTTCTACAATTCTGTGGAGATACACCATAGAATGATTTAAAACACTTACTAAAATAACGGGGCGATGAAAAGCCCAGCTGATAGGATATCTCAGAAACATTCAGATTGGGCTGATTAGTAATCAAATACATCGCTTCTTCAAGCTTTATTTTAAGCGTCAACTCATTGGGAGTAAGTCCGGTTATTTCCTTTATTCTGAGATACAATTTACTCCGGCCAATACCCAATTCGGCAGCCAATACATTCATATCAAACTCAATATCCTCAAAATATTTTCGGATAATAGCAGTAGCACGATCTATTAATTCCTGATCCTGCTCATTGATGGCATTAGAAACAACCGGTGTCTTAGAAACATGATTAAATCTTTCAAGCAACATTCTACGGGTCCGTACCAGATTATTGCAACGTGATACAAGTACTTTGATATTAAACGGTTTCGTTACATAATCATCTGCACCAAACATATATCCTTCAACCGTATATTCCACAGAGGTTTGCGCCGTAAGTAAAACAACCGGAATATGTGATACGTCCAGACTGTTTTTAATTTTATGGCACATCTCTTTACCAGACATCTCCGGCATCATCACATCACTTAAAACAATATCGGGATGTAACTCGCGCGTAGCTTCAAAACCCTCTTTACCATTGGTAGCTTTGTATACATGATAAATAGGAGCGAAGATATCTTCCAACATTTCCAATATCTCCAGATTATCTTCTACAATAAGAATACTGGGCTTATTATCAGAATCCTTCGATTCAATATCCATTTCTCCGGCTTTCTCTTCATTAGTAAGTTCCTGCTCTTTAGCCGGTTCCTCCAGCATTAGCTCTTCCAAAGCCAGATCTTCCAATACTCCATCTTTTATCAGATGGAAATTGGATTCACTATCACTCAAAACCTCTTTTGGGAAATGTTCATTGCCTGTCAGCAACGTAACAATGAAAACACTACCCTGACCAACTTCACTTTCAACCCGGATGTTTCCCTTATGCAACTCCACAATTCCTTTGGATACAGCCAATCCGATACCTGTACCCAACGTAAACTCTGAACTTTGTCCGTCAACCTGATAAAAACGATCAAATATCTTGTGAATAGATTCCTTGGAGATACCCACACCATCGTCTTCTACCCGTATTTCCACTTCATTCTTGATTTTCCGGATAGAAACAGTAATACTGCCTTTTGCTTTGGTGTATTTAAAGGCATTAGATAAAAGATTGAATATTACCTTCTGCAACTGAACCGGATCAAACCAAAGATTCAGTTTTTCCTCCATATGTTCGAACTTATAGTTAACAGAATGTTTCAAGGCATATTCATAAAAAGACATATAGATCTCTTTAGTGAAAGATACAATATCCATATATTCCACTTTCAGCTTCAGGAATCCTTGTTCTTGTTTTCGGAAATCAAGTAACTCTGACACCAGATCACGCATATGTCTGGCATTCTTATAAATTTTAAGTACCCGGTTGTAGACGGATGGATTGAGTTTATTAAGTTGCAACAATAGTTCTACCTGTACAATAATAAGGGTAAGCAGTGTACGGAACTCATGCGAAATGTTGGTAAAGAAACGAAGTTTTGTCTGATTTAATTCTTCAATATATTCTTTTTCCTTTCTTTCATATTCTAATGAGGCCTTTAACTTTGCCTGCCGCACATTAAAGCGGAAAATAGCATATAAAATACCTACCACCAATAATGCGTAAAGCAGATAAGCCCAAACTGTAGCATAAAATGGCGGATTAATTTTGATGCCAAGTTCAATTTGTTTTGTTTCCGTTTTGGCATCTTCCCATACCTCCCGAACAAGCAGACGATATTTCCCCGGACTTAAATTAGTATAACTGATAGTAGTAGAATGTGCCGGAAGCCAGGTATCATCAAGTCCTACCAACTTATATTCATACTGGAAATCGTTATTAGAAACATAGTTTGAAGTAGCAAATTCGATAAACAGGTTGTTTTTATTGTAATCAAGTTCAATCTCCTTATAGTTGGATAAAGCCGAAGAAAGAATACCAGATCCATCTCCCGGTCTAACCTCCCTGTTAGATATCCAAAGCTTATCAAAATAAAGCTGGTATTACCCGTTGGCGGAATTAAATAAGCGCATATTTAAGTCTGCCAATAGGTTTG
>ERZ894240.458-NODE-458-length-42105-cov-51.059287_pt1 | contig 42105 bp, 27 predicted proteins | sample MGYA00380298_ERZ894240 | MGnify/ENA primary metagenome ERZ894240 (study PRJEB32331, sample SAMN06328419) | human gut metagenome | biome: human gut microbiome; feature: stool | host: Homo sapiens | collected 2014-06-27 ... | reverse complement strand
CCAAGCGCGCCGATGGTACTGCACACCCGCGGGAGAGTAGGTCGCCGCCGACTTTTTTAGAAGCAAGCCTCTGACGAGTAATCGTTGGAGGCTTTGCTCGTTTAGGGAGGTAAGGGATTGATGCTGCTTGGGGGAAAGTCGTTATACCTTCTTACGGCTCCTATGCTACTTCTGTTAGCCAGGCTTACTACGCATTTACAAGGTATATCAAAGTTCAGCGGTCTTTTAACCACGATAATCAGCATTACTTTTGAAGGTTCTGAGGGCGTAGCCTCCCTATGTAATTTTGACTGAGCCGATGCTATGTCAGATTCGAACTGGCTTTGTTTTTCCGTTTTGACCCTCGATTTTGAATATCCCTATTTCATTTTTTTTTTCGCCTAAAAACAGTTTTGAAACGTTTGAGTCTGAATGATTTTGTTATACGTTATTCAAGTGAGTTATAGGTGAGGTGCGATATTAGGTCGTCAAAAAATTTGGATTTCGCGTATTTGAAGTTGTATCTTTGCATCAGCAAACGAGTTCTGACGGCAACGGCTGCAGACGATGGGCGTGAGAACTTAGCCTCGCAGAGATGAAATGATGAAGAAACTAACCTTGAATGATTAACAGATTAAACCAGAAAAAAACGTATGAACAAATCAGAAAAGTGGCTCCTTGCCTTTAAGGTGATTTACGACGCCTTGAAATATGTGATAGATCACTTTAAGGAGTGGACCACCCGTAAATCCAAAAACTAAACATTTTGGGCTTGCCTTTTGCTTGATGAGCGGTGTGGCTGCCCAACCTAACCGACACACACACAGAATTTTTTACTAACGAAAAAACTTAATTACCATGTTGAAATTTAAAGTTACCAAAGCTACTTGTCGTCTTCAAGGTGAAGATAAAGTGATTTATTTTAAAACTGTAGCTCCTGTTGAGCCGGTGATGCTTGAGCAGGTGATTGATGAAATCAGTGAGGTATGTACGCTCACCCGCGCTGATATAAAGGGCGGCCTGGTGGCCATGCAGATGGCCGTGTTGAAGCACTTGCAGAATGGTTCTTCGGTACGCTTGGGCGATTTGGGTTGCTTCCGTCCTACGCTTTCGGGCAAGAGTGCCCCATCGATTGAGGAATTGCGCAAGAAGGCCGATTTTAGGGTCAAAGTGCGCTTCCAACCTTCGGGATGGCTGACTGAAAGCATGAAACCTAAAAATGTGCGTCTGGAGGCTTATGTTGCCCCTAAAGCTACGGAATAAGCAAGTGATGCGCCAGTTGTAAACATTTTCATCTAACCCAAAATAAAAGCTGGTTCTAAGCAGGTGTTCTCAATTATTTAAAGATGTGATACTATCGTAGTATTTTTACTTGGTATGGTGTTCTTGCACCGTATTTGCTGCGGCAAGGTCTGCACAAATAATAACGGCAGAAATAACGCCATTCAACTGTAAAGATAATTAGGAACATCTGCTTATTAGAATCACCTTACACATAACTAACCTTATAAATTTTATTTTACCATGATACAGTATATTTTCCGTAAGTTCGAAAACAAGAGTGCTAAAACCAATGCTTACCGTCGTCAGATTGTTCAAAACGGCTATGTTGACCGTAAGCGCATCATCGACGACATCGTAATGGCCACTACGCTGACTGAAGCGGATATTTCGGCTTTGCTTACCTCGCTCGAGGATGTGCTGAAGGGCCATTTGAGCCAGGGCCGCAGTGTGCGTTTGGGGTATTTGGGGTCGTTTCGCCCTACCCTGAAGGTAAAGTCGGCCGAATCGCTCGACGAGTGTATGAAGCAGCCGATTGAGCGTATTCATTGTGTGTACTTTCCTTCCACTTATTTGCGTCGCTATTTGAGCAAGGACTTTGTGAAATTCAGAGAGTATAAATATCCGGCAGAGAGTGAGGTGCTCATGACTCGTGATGACATGACCCGTGATGAAGAACCTATGGCGCAGGTGTGATGATGCTTCGGCAGCAGAGATAAGTGTCTAAAAAACAGCCCCACCTGTTTGCTTGGAAGGCAAACGGGCGGGGGTGTTGTATGAATTGTCGGGCTGTTGGCTTAGTGTTTGATGACCTTTGTGCCGTCAGACAGAATGTAGACACCCGGTTCGGCTTGTTGCCAGTTAAGAATGCGGCGACCGGTGAGCGAGTAGACAGCCTTTGCGGCAGTCGGGGTGGTGCCAGGCATTTCGGTTATGCTGCTGGGGCCGGGGGTGATGAAGTCGAACGATATGACACCCTGTTCATTCTGCGAAATATTGAGGATGGGTTTGCCGAGTTTTCCGGCGGTGCCATTGAACAAGGTTGTGGCAGGCAAAGTGTCGTCGGTGAGCGAGGTGACGTTTTGCAGGCCGGGGAAGAGATCGCCCTTATAGCCGTTGAAAAGTTGCGTGAGCGTCATGCCCTTTCCGGTGCGCGTACCGTCTTTTTTATTATCGGCCGGAATGTAGGCCATGCGTTGGTGCAGGGGGTCGTTGTTAACAGCATTCGATAGCCATGCGCCAGCTTCATAGTCGACGTGGGTGACGAGCATACCCGTGCCCATACGTTTGGGATACCAAGTGCCGATTTGGCGGTTTTCGAGCAGATAATACTCTGAGGGGCATTCTGGATTTCGGATGACGTAGGCCGTGGGGCCGAGTTCCTCTTGTCCGAAGGCATACAGTTTCACACCCGTTTGTGCTTCGCTGAGTTCGGTTACGCGAAGCCAGCCCATGAAGCTGCGTTCGTAGGCCGTGTAGCCCGGGGGAGCATAGCCGTTGAAATAGTATTGGCCGTAGTCCATGATGCTCCAGTAGTCCATGGTGAGCAGGCTGTCTTTTATAGCTGCGTTGCGACCGGTGTAATAAAAGTCGGGCAGACCCAAGGCGTGGCCGAATTCGTGGCTGAAAAGACCTACACCGTCCATGTGAGCGGCAGTAATGTCGTTGGGCGTGGCACCGTAACTTTGCAAGAGTTCATTGCCCACGAAGTAGGAGTTGATGCGCACGGCACCCTGATTGACCGTGAAACTGCGGGTGGAGAATTGAGCCCAAATGTAGTCCTCGCAGCCTTTTTCGAACGAAGATTGTTCGCCCGGTCCGGCAAACATGAAACTGACGAGGGGGACTTCGCCGTTGGTGGCATAGGCCGAGAAATCGACCGTTTTTTCGGCTTGCGCAAGGGCATCGGTGATGAAATCGGTGATGTGTTCGTCGATGCGGCCGCTGGTGGAATTAGCCCCATAGTAAGCGTAGCCTTTGGGCAGGGTGACGGTGGCTACTACAGAGAAGGTCGGGGTGAAGAGCCCTTGGCTTTGTGCTGTGAAGTAGTCCTTGACCGACCCTTTGCTTCCCTGTTCGTCGGCATAGCCCGGTTCGTTGAAAAAGCGCGTTACTTTGGTGGCATCAATGGTGTCGGTAAAGGTGCGGTCGGCAAAGTTGACCATGACCACGGGGATGACCGGCGAGCCTATGGAGCAGACAGTGCCCGGAGCAGACTTTTTGTAGGTGCCCAGTCCGTCGGCTGTAGAGGCTTCGGAACGGGTGGCACGCTGCAGGCGCGGAGTAGGGTAGCGGTTGGCCAGCATTTGAGAGGCAGCTTCGATGGGCAGGCTATGCTTGTTCAGAAGTGCAGTTTCGGCGGTGGTGCGTTCAGCTTGGTTGTGGGCAAGGTGCGTGGTGCATTGCCATTCGCCTGCAGCAGGCTGGGCATAGTAAAAATTACCGTCGGTGCCACGCAGCACGGCAAGTCCGTCGGTGGTGGCATAGGTAATGTAACGTCCGTTGGCAACGGAGGTGAGGCGTAGGCTGGTGCCGTCGGGTTGTTTGTGAGTGAACTGACGTCGTTGCGGCACTGTGGCTTGGGCAATGCCAAACAGGCCGAGGGCAAGTGTCAGTGAAAGTAAAATTTTATTCATTATGACAGGTTTGTTATAGGCTGTTTCTTTGCATTTTCATTGCTGAATGGCTTCGACAGTGATGTTGGCTTCGCTGACATGGATGACGCGCAGGGGGGTGCCGGGGTTGAGAAAGGCACCCGATGATTTGACTTCGACTACCAGTCCGTTGATTTCGGCATTGCCCACTAATGCCAGGCGTGTGAGCGCTTTGCCAGTGTCGCCCACTTTGACTGAAAGTTGGGCGGTGGTGGCATTGGTGGAGTCGATGCGAGCATGGAGTGACATTCTGTCGATGGCCTTTGACCGTGTGAGCCAGCGCATGGTGATGAGGATGACGAGAATGCCAATGCCAACAGCAGCCATGGCCCACCACGGACCTAATTCAAGGTAAATGACCACTACGTCGGCCAGGGCTAAGGCCATAGAGGCTAATCCGGCTATGCCGAACCCGGGCACAATGAGAATTTCGATGAGTGCCAGCACTAAGGCGAGCAGGGTGAGGATGAAAATGACGGTCATAGGCTGTGAGAGGAATGAAAAAGAGGTGTGAACACAACTCATACCGATACAGCACTTGAGGTGCTAAGCGATATTTGACAGGTTGATACAAAAGAAAGTAGGGCAGGTAGGCCTGCTCGAAACCAAGGGATTAAGAGGCTGGGTGCGATAGCGCAACATTTGCTCCATGCCCCGGGTAACATAATGCAAAACGGCCTCAATCCCTTGTGCCCGGGTGGGGGTTGAGGGAGACAGAGGCCGTTGTGTAAAACATTTATTTTCAGTAAGCAGCGCGGTATTTTCCTTCTTCCTTGTCGTCGAGCATGGAAAGGTAGGAGGCATAGCGCGAGGGAGCGAGCTGGTGGTTTTCGAGGGCTTGCAGTACGGCACATCCCGGTTCGTGGGTGTGGGTGCAGTTCGAGAACTTGCAGCTTGCAGAAATCTTGAATATATCGGTGAAGTAATGCGCCACTTCTTCGGGTTCCATGTTGAACGTGCCGAATCCTTTGATTCCCGGAATGTCGATGATGGCACCTTTTCCGTGGAGTTCGTAGAGTTCGCTAAAAGTGGTGGTGTGCATACCTGTTCCGTGTGCTTCGGAGATATTGGCGGTTCGGGCATTGGCCTCGGGAATGAGGAGATTGAGGAGGGTGGATTTACCGACGCCCGAATGTCCGGCGAGCAGCGTAGTTTTGCCTTCGAGCAGCTGGTGCAGGGCGTCGATGCCCGTGTTTTTAAGAGCCGAAATCTGATAGCAAGGATATCCGATGTGCGTGTAGAGAGAATAGAGGTAGTCCATGTTTTCGCGTTCATCGGGTTCGAGATCATCGATTTTGTTGAACGCAATGGCTACGGGCACACGGTATGCTTCGGCCGAGGCAATGAAACGGTCGATAAACGTAGTGCTTGTTTCAGGTCGTGCCATGGTGACGACGAGCAGGGCGAGGTCGATGTTGGCGGCGAGAATATGGCTCTGCTTCGAGAGGTTCGAAGCTTTGCGGATGATGTAGTTTCGTCGTTCGTCGATTTCGGTGATGAAAGCCGCTTGCTGTCCGTCGACTTCGGTGATGGTAACGCCATCGCCTACAGCGACTGGGTTGGTTGAGCGGATGCCTCTTAAGCGGAAGTTTCCTTTCACTTTGCATTCAACGGCTCGTCCGTCGTCGGTTCTGACAAGATACCAGCTCCCTGTATTTTTAATTACAATGCCGTGCATAGGCCAAAAGGAGAGAGCGGGGGGTTAGACGGTCATGATTTCCTTGTTCTTGGCAGTCAGGATTTCCTCGATGCGCTTCACCTTTTTGTCGTGAATTTTCTGGAGGTCGGCTTCTGCGTCTTTTTCTACGTCTTCAGAAAGTCCGTCCTTGATGGCCTTTTTGAGTTTTTCGATACCGTCGCGGCGTGCGTTTCGGATAGCCACCTTGGCTTCTTCAGCCTCTTTGGCGCACTGCTTGGTGAGCTGCTTGCGTCGTTCCTCGGTGAGAGGAGGAATGCCCAGGCGGATTACTTCGCCGTTGTTTTCGGGCATGATGCCGATGGTAGAGTCGATGATGGCTTTTTCGATAACACGGAACATCTGCTTGTCCCAAGGTTTGATGGCGATGGTGCGTGCGTCGGGGGTGGAAACGGCAGCCACATTGTTGATGGGCACCATTGAACCGTATGAGTTGACGCGCAGGTCGTCCAGGATATGTATGTTAGCCTTTCCGGCGCGGATTTGAGCCAGCGTATCTTCAAGGTGCATTACGCTCATTTCCATTCTTTCCTCGCAGTCGGCGAGACATTGTTTTACGTCGAGCATGATTGATATGAAAAAAAAAAGAGATTAGGAATTGAAATCAGTAAGTTGGCGGGCGGTCTGTGAAAAAACAGCCGGAAACCAGATGAAAAATCCAGACATCGGGCGACTGTTTGAATTATCTGCCAGAATCATGGCGAGGCTTCGACAGGCCGAGGCCGCTTTCTTGTTTGGCAAAGATACGCTAAATCGTGCGCTGACGCAAATATTTATTTGCTTTTTTCAGCGTTTTTGAGCGCTGTAATGCGTAAAATCCAACACTTTGAGGATTTCGGTGCAATTTGCGTTTTCCCTTTGATACAGAAGTGGCCTGAAAAGCCCACATTCAAGGATTTTCACGGCAGTGCCTTTGAGCCAGGCCCACATTCACCCAGAATTTTGGCCGGAACGCCGTTGGGCAGTATCTGCTTAAAAAATTTAAACCACCATTTATGCTTAAGCAATCCGAAGATTTTCTGTAACTTTGGGGGCAAAATTCTACGCATTACGAAACATGGAACATCAATTATTTCTGTATAACACGCTGACGCGTCGCAAAGAACGCTTCGTGCCCGTTCATCCGGGACATGTTGGCATGTATGTTTGCGGACCGACGGTGTATGGCGACGGCCATTTGGGGCATGCACGCCCGGCCATTACGTTCGACCTCGTATTCCGCTACTTGAAACATTTGGGCTACAAGGTGCGCTACGTGCGCAACATTACCGATGTGGGCCACTTGGAACATGATGCAGACGAAGGCGAAGACAAAATTGCCAAAAAAGCGCGTCTGGAAGAGTTGGAACCGATGGAAGTGGCTCAATACTATACGAACCGCTTCAACGAGGCTATGCAGAAACTGAATGTGTTGCCTCCCAGCATCGAACCGCATGCTACGGGACATATCATCGAACAGGAAGAACTCGTGAAGCAAATCATGGATAACGGATTTGCATACGAATCGAACGGTTCGGTGTATTTCGATGTGGTGAAATACAACGAAACGCACCGCTACGGCATTCTGTCGGGCCGTAACCTGGAGGATGTACACGATGCCAGCCGTGAACTCGACGGTGTGGGCGAAAAGAAACACCAGGTAGACTTTGCGCTGTGGAAAAAGGCGCAGCCCGAACACATCATGCGCTGGCCCTCACCCTGGAGCGAAGGTTTCCCGGGATGGCACTGCGAATGTACGGCGATGGGACGCAAATACCTGGGCAACCACTTCGATATTCACGGTGGCGGCATGGACCTGGTGTTCCCGCACCACGAATGCGAAATTGCACAGGCTGTGGCGTCGCAAGGCGACCAGATGGTGAAGTACTGGATGCACAACAACATGATTACCATTGCCGGCAAGAAAATGGGTAAGAGCTACAATAACTTCATTACGCTCGACCAGTTCTTTACCGGTAATCACCCGCTGCTGGAGCAACCGTACAGCCCGATGACTATCCGCTTCTTTATTCTGCAGGCGCAGTACCGCTCGACGGTCGACTTCTCGAACGAGGCTTTGCAGGCTTCGAAAAAGGGCTTCGACCGACTGATGGACGCTGTGGCTCAGCTGGAACGCATCGAAGCAAACGAAAAGGGTGCGCTGACCGAGGCTTACGCTGAGGAAGTGATGAACAAATGCTACGAGGCGATGGACGATGACTTTAACTCGCCGATCGTGATTTCGCACTTGTTCGATGCAGCCCGCGTTATCAACCAGTTGGCCGACAAGTCGCAAACCATTACGCCTGCCGGACTTGATGCGCTGAAAAAGGCAGTTCATACCTTTGTATTTGACATTCTGGGACTGAAGAGCGAGGCTGAAGGCGGCAATGCCGACCGTGAAGCTGCCTATGGACAGGCCATCGACTTGTTGCTGCAACTCAGAGCCAAAGCTAAGGCAGCCAAGGATTGGGCAACCAGCGACCAAATTCGCGATGAACTGGCTTCGTATGGCTTCGAAGTGAAGGATACGAAAGAGGGTGCTACCTGGAAGCTCAATAAATAAAAATAACTGGATGTTCTGCTGTAAGTCCATAAGTATTGGAACGCTCTGCAGTAAATCCATTTCATACTGATAATCAAGGCCGACACGAAGGGCGATAACATTGTCGTTTGCCGTGTCGGCCTTTTTTTGGTTTTCTGATTTTTTTGACAAATGCTTTATGCCCCCTAAAAAGAAAAAACCTACCAATCCGTTTGCCTTCAAAGCGCGTGCCGAAAGAGCCGGAAAAAAGAAGACGGGAAAACGCATTGGCAAATCAAAGCCCGAAAAGGCCAATAACCAACGAAACCGCATCATTCGATAAGCTGCGCGGACACCCATTCCGGCTGTTCGCAGATGCCATGCGGATATGAACTCTCTGAACAAAAAAACTATGAAAACTCTGTCTACATCGATACTTACTTCAGCTTTATGGGTTGCAGGCGTTCTCGCTGCTGCAGCCCAGGAACCTGCCGATTATGTGAATCCCTTTATTGGCGGTGCTGCCAACGGACACACCTTTCCGGGAGCGTGTACACCCTTTGGCCTGGTGCAAAGCAGTCCGGTTACCGGAGCTGTAGGGTGGCAGTATTGCGCCGAATATCTGCATTCCGATGCACGCGTATGGGGCTTTACGCAAACCCATTTGAATGGTACGGGCTGCATGGACTTGGGCGATGTGCTGGTGATGCCCTCGACGGCACGCGACCAACGAACCGACTACCGCAGCCTGATGGACAAGCAGTCGGAAAAGGCCTCGCCAGGCTATTACTCGGTGGAACTGACCGAAACCGGGGTGAAGGCCGAACTGACGGCAACCCCGCATGTGGCCTTTCACCGCTACACGTTTCACCGCGCCGATTCGGCAGCACTCTATGTCGATTTGCAGCATGGTCCGGTGTGGAATGAATCGATGTACCGTTCACACGTCAAAGCCTGCGAGGTGAAGTGGTTGAACGGACAGATGCTTTCGGGACACGTTCAAACGAGCGTGTGGGTGAATCAGGACCTTTACTTCGTGATGACCTTTTCGCACCCCGTGAAGCGGGTCGACAATCTGCCGTTGCAAGCTACCGAACGCGGAAACCGCATGCTGGTGTATTTCGACCTGAAACCCGGCGAGCAACTGGGAGTGAAAATTGCGATTTCTTCGGCATCGGTCGAGGGAGCTGCGCAGAACTTGCAGGCCGAGTGTAAGCACTGGGATTTTGATGCCGCCACCCGGCAGGCGCGGAATGCCTGGAACCACCTGTTGGGACGCATCGAGGCTAAGGGTAGCCAAGAAGAACTGACAAATTTTTACACGGCTTTTTACCACACGCTGATTCAGCCTAACAACATAGCTGATGTCGATGGCACTTACCGTAATGCCAAAGGACAACCGGCCAAAGCCGAAGGCGGCACGTTTTACTCTACGTTTTCGACGTGGGACACGTATCGCGCAGCTCACCCCTTTTACACCCTGGCAGTGCCCGAAATGGTCGACCCCTTTGTGCGCTCACTGGTCAGCCAGGCCGAGGTGCAGGGCCATTTGCCCATCTGGACGCTTTGGGGCAAGGAAAACTATTGCATGATAGGCAACCACTCGGTGAGCATCGTGGCTGAGGCTTATGAAAAGGGTTTCCACGGCTTCGACGCAGAACGGGCTTTCGCGGCAGTGAAACGTACGCAGACAGTGAGCCACAAAATGAAGTCGGACTGGGAAAAATACATGCGCTATGGTTATTTCCCTTGCGACTCAGTGACCTCAGAAAGCGTGTCGTCGACCCTCGAGTCGGTTTACGACGATTATGCAGCCGCCTGCATGGCCCGGCGGATGGGCAAGAAAGAGGATGCAGCTTATTTTACGCGCCGGGCAGCATTTTACAAAAACCTTTTCGACCCCTCTACGCGCTTCATGCGTCCCAAACTGAGCAACGGAGCGTGGAAAACGCCTTTCAACCCTTCGGATTTGGCGCATGCTGAAAGTGTGGGCGGCGACTATACCGAGGGCAATGCCTGGCAGTACACCTGGCATGTGCAGCACGACGTTCCGGGGCTGATTGCGCTGATGGGCGGCAAAGAGGCATTTTGCCAGAAACTCGATTCGCTGTTTACCGTGAAAATGAAGGGGCAATCGTTAGCCGACGTAACGGGACTGATTGGCCAATATGCACACGGCAATGAGCCTTCGCACCATGTGGCCTACCTGTACGCCCTGGCAGGCAAACCAGAACGGACTCAGGAACTGGTGCGCGAGATTGTCAGCACGCAGTATCACCCTACGCCCGAGGGCTTGTGTGGAAACGACGACTGCGGACAGATGTCGACCTGGTACATACTTTCGTGTATGGGCTTTTATCCCGTCGATCCGGTTTCGGCCAACTACGTATTTGGCGCACCCCAGTTGCCGCGCATTTCGCTGTCTTTGCCGGGTGGCAAGCGGTTTACGGTTGTGGCCGAAGGGTTGAGCGAGCCTAATAAATACGTTAAAGCCATTTACCTGAACGGCAAACGCTATCGGAAAAACTACATTTCGCACGCCGACATTGTGAAGGGCGGCGAATTGCGTTTTGTCATGACAGCCGAACGCCCCTCGAACTAATCCGCTTGCATTGCATAGTGCCAGGATACCGATGGCTCACCTTGTAAATATTCAACATCTACTTTAAAGCAGAACGATATGTTTTGACTGCCAGTCAGGACATATCGTTCTGCTTTTTTTTTGAAGTAAAAAAACGATGTGTTGGGCAATCAGAAAAACAGCGTGGATTTTGAAAAATCAAGATTTGCAAGATATTAAAGTCGTCTAAACTTTTCTGACGAAGATTTGATTTGGAGATCTATATCTTGAATTTCATAAAAGTTCAGACGACTTCATTGTAAAGTGCAGTTCACAAATCCATAAAATCATTTTTTAAAGGAGGAAAAACGGATATATTTTACAATTCGGTGATTTATTAGGCATTAAATATCAGTTTTTTTTAATACTTTTGCGCATAGAAAACTGAAACGAACTTTTTGAATACGCTAAACCACTTTTTAAGAACATTTTTCTTGGGCAAGGGTTTTGTGTTTCAAGATAAAATTTTCACAGACAAATAATTTACTTATAACATATCTATCTTATTTAAGTATGTCATTTATTCCCTTTAAGCAATGGTTTTATGTGGGAGCTGTATGTGCTGGTAGTGTATTGCTCACTACGGGCTGTGTTGACAGCGACTACGACTTGGACAACATTGACCTCACTATGGGCCTCGGCAGTGAAGGACTGAGCGTGAAGTTGGGTAACACTGAAAAGGTGTATCTTAACAACATCATCGACGTGGATGAAACCGTTAAGCTCGACAACTCAAACTTTTACTACCTTGTCGAAGATGGCGAAACCGACTTTAATGTGAGCGTTGAAAACGTAAACGCTAAATTCGAAAACACCAACATCCGCACCAACCAGCCCGTACTGACGTTCGATGGCGTGTTGGAACAGATGGACCAGTCGCAGATTCTCGCAGGCATTACCGAAGTGCCCGTCGGTGCTAACCAAGTGTTTGGCGGTAAGGCTGAAGGTAGTGCCAATGCCGACTTCAACGTAAAGGTGCAGTCCGACATCGTATCTGTTTCAGAGGTTATTACCGAAGAAACGCCCATTGTCTTCAAGATGAATATGGAAAACTCGCCCAACATGCGAGTTAAAATCGACCATCTTGCCAACTTCGTGATTCAGCTTCCCAAGTTCATCACCGTAAAGGAAGTTTCGAACGAATGGAACTACAACAGCACCAACAACACGCTGAGCCTCAAGAACGGCCGCCTCGATTACAGCAATGCCGAAATTTGCCGCCTCGTAGTCAACAAAGCCGTGTTTGGCGAAGCCGGTGTGGTTGAAAACGGCAAAATCAGCCTCCCCGACGTAATGACTGCCACTTCGGTCGACGGCGAGGTGTTCTTCCGCACTACCGAAAACTTCACCATGCACAAGGACCTTGGCAACGGTCAGGGCGACTATGCCAACGTAGTGTTCGACCTCCAGCTTGGTCTCGGCACCGACGTACGCGTGGAACAGGCAATTGGTGTGTTCAACCCCGAAATCAACCCCGAAATCAAACCCATCAACATTAAGGAATCTTTGCCCGACTTCCTCACCGACGAGGCTGTGCGCGTGAATGCTGCAAACCCCACCATCAAGTTTATGGCCGACCTCACCCAGATTCCCGTGGGCATTAACTTCGTGCGCAACTCACCTCGGTAAAGGCTGGCGACCAAACCTTCCCCAAATCGGTGGTACTTCCTCAAATCTCGATTGATGAAAAGAAGCTCTCAACTGTTTACTATCACCAAAAGAACGAAGCCTACGACCCCGATGGCGTAGTGAAAGATGCCAAGCACCAGCAGGTAGACAACATCACCAAACTCTTCGAAACTCTTCCCGACGAAATTCAGGTCAACATGAAGGAAGGACGCATTGCCGTGCAGGACAAACCCTACACCGTGAACCTCGGCCAAACTTACAATGCCAAGGCCAAGTACAACGTGTTCGTACCCTTTGAATTCAACAACGGTTTCGTTATCGTCTACAACGACTCAACCGACAGCATGAAGGACGACCTCGAAGATTATGCTGCCGAAGGCGTGCGTGTGACGGCCGATGTCAACAACACCATTCCCCTCGACCTTGTTGCCACCATTACGGCTGTCGACGTCGACGGAAACCCCGTGCCCGGTGTTACCTTCGACAAGGCCAACATTCCCGCCAGCACCGACGGTAAGGCTGAGGCCAAAACCTCACTACAAATCGATGCAACTCTGTCTGACCCCTATTTGCTGCGTAAAATCGACCGCTTCATGTTCAACATCAATGCTGCAAGCGGCGAAAGCACCGAAACGCACAAACTCTATTCAACGCAGTACCTTGAATTCACCAACGTAAAGGTACGCCTGAAAGGTCAGATTATTGCCGATTTCAACTAATCATCACCCCTCCTTACCATCAGTACAACATAAACAATGAAACACAAAATATTCACCCTCGCAATGGGCGCAACAATGGCGCTGACCGCTGCTGCCCAGGATTTGCGAACCTCATACTTCATGGAAACGTCGGTTAACCGACACGAAATGAACCCGGCATTGCTCAGCGAAAGCTATGTCAACATTCCCCTCGTTTTGGGTAACTTCAACCTCGGAACTACCTCGAACTTCGGACTCAAAACCTTCGTCTACAAAATGCAACCTACCTGGCAGGGCTACGGCGTAGACAACCGCAACCTTACCACCTTCATGCACCCAGACGTAAGTGCCTCTGAGTTCCTCGGCGGACTTAACGACAAGTCGCGCCTGTCACTGAACCTCAAGTACCAGCTCGTAGGTGTAGGTTTCAAGGCATTCGGCGGTGTCAACAGCGTAGAGTTGAATCTCCGTTCGAACACCGGCATCTCGCTCCCGAAGAGCCTTTTCGAGTTCATGAAAACCGCTGGCGAAAAAACCGACTATCAAATCGACGAACTCGGCATCCGCTCCGAAAGTTTCTTGGAATTGGCATTAGGACACTCACATAAAATCAACGACCAGATTACCGTAGGTGCCAAGGCCAAATTCCTCTTTGGTGCAGCCTATGCCGACCTCGATGCCAAGAAGCTCAACCTTCACCTTTCAGACGATCACTGGAACATCGACGGTGACATCCAGATGCAAGCATCGCTCATGAACTCGACGCTCGAGTACGAAGACCCCTCGAAGAACGACGCCAACGGCCGTCGCCGCATCAGCGGAATTGACGAGTTCAAGCCCTCGCTCTCAGGTTTTGGTATGGCCTTCGACCTCGGTGCCACCTATCAGGTAATGCCCGACCTCATGGTCAGCGCAGCCATCACCGACCTCGGTTTCATCAGCTGGAGCAACACCTACATGGCATCATCAGCCGGTAACTGGACCTTCGACGGTTTCAAGAACCCCATCTACGCCGGTGGCGAAGACACGGGTAACAACAAGCTCGACGATCAGCTCGACGCCTTGACCGACGACCTTGAAGAAATCTTCTCGGTTTACGAAGACGGAAAGAAGTCGCAGTCGCACGCCCTGGCAGCCACCATCAACCTCGGTGCCGAATACACCCTGCCCGTTTATCGCAACCTCCGTTTCGGTTTCCTCTACACCAGCCGCATGGCCGGCAAGTTTGCCCACCATCAGGCCCAGCTTACAGCCGCTGTTCGTCCTGTGAAGTGGTTTGAAGCCGCCTGGAACATGGCCGGTGGTACAGCAGGTTTCACCAGTGGTCTTGTGCTCGACTTCCGTGCCAAGCACTTCAACTTCTTCATCGGAACCGACCGCTTCTTCGGCAAGGTCAGCAAGCAGTTCATCCCCTTGAACAAAGCAAACACCAGCGTATCGCTCGGTTTGTCAGTGCCCCTTGGCAAGTAAGCGCATGACATACGAATATAATTCAGCCTGTCAGGCCCACCGCTCGTACGGTACGCCTGACAGGCTTTTTTTGTATCTGTAGGTCATGTGTTTTATAGGTCATGATTCATTTTTGAGTGATTTAAGCATTTGGGATATGCTTTTTTTGTAATTTCTGAAAGTGCTGATTCTCAATAGTTCCGCGATTGTTGAAACAAGATCGGAACTAAATTGAACAAGCTCGGAACTAATTTCGACAATCGCGGAACTAATTCTAACAAGCTCGGAACTAATATTCAGAATGTCGGTGCCATTTTTTTTTAGATACGTTCTTTTAGGCAGATTGAGTAAATTATTTGTATCCTTTAGCACTTTCTTTTCACAGAATTGTATTTGTCAGATTGATTTTTAGGTCACAGTTACGTTTTAGTAGTTTTCCCAATGTAAAAAAGTTAGTTTTGAAGTTATATGATTGCTTATTCGTAAAAAAGGTTATTATGAGAAAGGCTTTGAACTAAAAACAATCTTTGTAGACAACCGAGAAAGATGGAAATATTATGAAATTTTGCTGAAATGTTTTTGAAAAATGAAATAAAAATATAACTTTGCAACCAAACGATATTACAATGAAGCTGACAAAAATCAGTGTAATAGCGAAAATATGACAAAAAGTAAATAGAAATCAATTAAATAACATAAATCAGAGTATTTCACATTTCTTATTTCTAATCTTACCTATACATTTTAATAGTTTTAACAAACCGAAAAGCCTAACAATCCATTTACAGCCTATGATGCGATTAGTTAGCACTGAAAAAAATCAGTCTTAGTTTTTCAGAATGTGGATAATATACCATTTATCATAAAGTATGTACCACTTTTTTGATAGTACAGACCGACAACTTGTTCGCTCTCAGGCGAATGGCAAGTAGCAAGATTCATACGGACAACGAACTTTACTCTAACTCATACTCAAATTTTTTTTCACTAAACAACCCATTTGCATCAAGAATTTCGCTGAATGATTGATTGGGTTGAGGTTGATAGATAAAAACAGTATTTTCCTGACTATTCTTCAAAATCAGCACATTACGAAATAATCAGTATTCAAGCATACGGTTATAAGCAGGAGTTTTTTATTTATTTTTACGAGGCCCAATAAAAACAATTTTCAACATAAACTTACAGAATCAATCAGCCATAGATTTATTTCATCATTAACAGCAATTATGATGAAGCACGCTGTTTGATATGTAGTTGTTATGATGTTCCTGATGTTAGTGAACTGTTTTTTTACATTATCTGGCAGAAAATGAAGTTGAAGATTGAATTTAGAAGAGATAAATCTCCAAATCAAATCTTCGTCAGAAAAGTTTAGACGACTTCAATATAATCACTCAAATCAGAAAAGTATAACTCACTCAATTCTTTACGCTTATGAAACATTGGCTACTTATGGCAGGAATGAGTTTTGCAACACTTTCCTCCTATTCACAAACAACTGTAGATACAGCTCTTGAACTGCAAACCGGCGAGAACAGTTATACCTTTGCAGAAGCAGGACAACAAACGGTTTATTATAAATATACCGCACCCGAAGGAAAAAGTCAGTTGCTTACCTTGCAAAAATCATCGCAATCGGTAAGCCTTCAAGTATCGACTGATGGCACTTACAACACGGCTGTTCAAGGCGTAATGCTCGACAATGGCTTGAAAAGTGTTTTTCCTATAGCCGAAGGTTCTACGGTTGTTGTTGCGGCAAGTGTTTACGACACGCAAAGCATGTCGTTCACGGCAGCTAGCGAGGATTGCCGTATCGATGCAGGCCGTGTGTGTACCGACCCCGTTGTGGCAACTGATGGTTGTGAATGCTTTGTACCGAGTTATTACGACCGCACCACTTACGAGCAAAATCCCACCTACATAGCCTATAAAGCAGGCGAAAGTGGTGTGCTTGAAATGAGTTTTGCCACTTACCTATCGTCGGCCAGTGTGAGCGAAGGGTGCGACGGTGCTTCTACTACTGTAAATTTCAGCAGCGTGCCTTCCAATTATTCTGCTTATATGGGCAAAGTAGCGGTCGAAGGCGGCAAAACTTACATTATAAAAACCCAACTGAGCAGCCCGACTATGGCAACCTTAACCTTAACCCATCCCATTGAGGGTGCCACTTGCGATTGCCCGTTTGCAGCTACGCTGACAGCCGATAATGTATTGCCGAAAGAGGCCGGCAAGTATTGGTATCAGGTGATGCCCGATGCCGAAGGTTACGTTTCGCTTACGTCGGAATCAGGCTTGCCGGGTGGAACGGTCAGCGTCTATGGTTCGTGTAGCGACTATCAGCCTCGCATCAGTGTCACGGGGCATCTGTTGCTTCGCTTTGCCGTACAGCCCGAACAGCCCATTCTGCTTTGTATCGACAAAACCGAGGCCACTGCTGCTGACGAACATTTTACGCTGAAGGAAGAAGCTGCACAGGCGGGCGACCGTTTCGACTTGCCAGCACCACTCATTGAAGGCGAAAATAGCGTACCCTTGTATAATGGCCAATATTACTATGTGGTCAGTGTGCCCGAAGGAGGTGGAAAGATGTTGCAGGTTGATGCCACGAAAGCAGGTATTTTAAATGCCGCAACCGGTATGACGCTTTACAATCAGTCTAATTCATATACGCCGATAGCCAGTGGAACCACCACGCTGACTAGCGAATTGCAAGGCGGCAAAACTTACATTCTGTGTTGGAAATGCCAAGAAGGACGTAATGGCTTTGCCTTCGACGTGCAGCTCAACGACATTGCTCCGGGCGATGTGATTTCGAATCCGTTGCCTGCTGTGGCGGGTGAGAACTCAGTGGCTGAAAGTTCGGTAAAATATTTTAGCTATACTGCCACGCAAAATGGTTGGCTCGAAATCGAAACAGAGCCTTTCATCGAAGTGAAATTTCCGCGTGACGAAACGGGAAGCAGTTTCTATGAAACCGAGAAGCGAGGAATGGTTACGCGGGTGCAGGCACAACAAGGTGTGCGCTATATCATAGAAATGAGCAACATTACCGAAAATAGTTATTTTGTGCTGACCGAAACAGCTTTCGCAGAGGGAGAGTCGGCCGACAACCCGATTTTGGTGAAAGAAAACGTGATAAACCTGCCCGAACAAAGCATGAATTGCTGGTACTTACTTGAAGTGCCAAAGGCCGGTAAACTGACGGTTTCGTCTGACTTGATTTTTGAACGCAGTGCCGACTATTCAAAATCTACGATGGTGTCGGTGCGCATTAACGATGGTTATTTGCAACCTATTGCCACTTACGGAGGTACAGAGGGAGGCGAAACGATATTCCGCGGCACATTCAATGTGGCTGAAGGCGACAAAGTGTATGTCAACGTAGTATCGCTTTCGGCACAGCCCAACAAGAAAGTAACGCTTGAACTCGTCGATTTCAAGCCCGGTGAAAGCAGTTTGATGCCCATTCCTTTAAAGGCCGGTGAAGTAATAGTGCCAGAGTCATCGCGCCAAACGCCTACTTGGTATTTTGTTGAACTGAAAGCAGGAACCTTCAGCGTTTGCAATAAAAATTCGAGCGATTACTTTGATGCTCAGCTTTTTGCTGAAGGCAATTTGAATCAACCCGTGGCCATGAGTACCTATAATTTCAATAGCGAAACCAATACGGGGTGCTATGAACTGACTTTTGACTGTGCCGAAGCTGCCGAGGGCAAGTACTTGCTGTGCGTGCAGCAAACCTATGCAGGCGGTGTGACGCTGCTGGTAACGGGCGACAACATTGTAACCGGAGTGGCCGAAGCTATGGTTCCGTCGGGCAATGATGTTCGCGTGCTGAATGGAGTGCTCTATGCTCCGGTTGGTGTTACGGTCAAGGTATTCAATATGGATGGTCGCAAATGCTACGAAGGTGGTGCTGCACAGGGTGTCAGATTGCCTAAGGGAGTGTATGCGGTCAATGGTAAAAAAATAGCTGTGATGTAAAAAAACATACAGTTTGAATTTTCAAACCGATATTTTTATTTTTTTCGCCCTGTTTTGAATGTATTCTTTTGTTTTTCAGTGAATAACATTCAAAACAGTGGCGAGAAAATTCATACAGATAGCGATTAACTCAATATATTTCGTACAAGTAAAACGTTTATTTATGCACAAATCACTTGTTCGTTTGTTTCTGACAGCCAGCCTTATGCTGGCATCTGCCGGGAGTGCATGGGCCATTAAGGCCAATCCGCGCCCTGTAGCAGTCAGACTCCCAGATGGTAGCACCTTGACTGTGCGCATTCATGGGGATGAAAATTTTAATTATGTAACGACGCTCGACGGATTTTTGGTTCAGCGTGACCGCGAGGGCTATTTTCGCTATGTAAGAGTGGACGAAAAAAATGCCCGACGGGTGATGACCGCGCAGCGCGTTCACCCCAACGACCGTCGAACAGCTTCGGAAAAAGAGTTGCTCAAAACCCTTCAGCCCATCAATCGCATGGCCGATGCTTTCCGGCTGTTCGGACCGCGACCTGAACTTAAGTTGAAGGCACCCGAGCAGATACTCAATACGAAAAAAATGCGTCGAGTAAGGGCGTCGTCGGTTGCTGACGAGAGCAATTATCTGGTAATTATAGTGGAATATGCCGATGGTAAATTGAATTTCAATACGCTCGATTTTGAACGGTGGCTGAACGAACCCAATTATAGTGTGAATGGTGGAACGGGCTCGGTTAAGGATTATTACCGCGATAATTCCATGAGCCAGTTTATTCCGCATTTTACTGTGCTGGGTCCTTACAAACTCGATCACGAAGAAACCTATTATGCGGCCAATAATCCCGAAACCGGTTCTGACGACAATCCGGAAGCTATGGTTATTGAAGCTGTACAGAAAGCCAAAGCAGAGCATCCGGAAATCAATTTTGCCAAGTTCGATAACGATGGCGATGGATTCATGGACAATGTAAACGTTATTTACTCGGGATATAGCGAAGCATCATCGGGCAACCCTGTGAATATGTGGCCACACTCTTATAACTTGAATGCCACTAATCGGGCGTTCCAAGTGGATGGAATAACGGTCAATAATTATGCAGTTTCGGCCGAACTGGTTGGTGCTGATGGTGCCGAAATGGATGGTATTGGTACGTTCGTTCATGAATTTGGCCATGTGTTAGGATTTTGCGATACTTACGACACCGACAGCTATAATGGCGGTATTGGTGTGGACCCGGGCGATTTTAGCCTGTATGCTTCGGGAAGTTATAATAATAATTCGCGCACTCCGCCTTACCTGATGGCTTTTGAGCGTCAACAAATGGGCTGGCTCGACTTAACTCCCGTCAACAAGGCTGAAGATGTGACGTTGCTTCCTATCAATCAGAACGAGGCACGCTACATCGATGCACAGCCCGAACGCGACCTTTACACACAAGGCGGCGATTGGTTTGTACTCGAAAATCGCCAGAAAACGGGGTGGGATGCTTATATTCCGGCACATGGTTTGCTGGTTTATCATTATGATTTTACCACCGAAAGCATTCAAAAGTATTGGAATGTTAATGGACCCAATAACAATGCGAACCATCGGTGTCTTTACATTGTACCGGCCGACGGCGTCGATGATGCACTTACTCGTAAAGGCGATACTTATCCGGGCATTACGGGAACTACTGACTTTACCGATGAAACGCATCCTGAGGCACTGAGCTGGACGGGCAACAAGTTGCGCACTCCCATTACGCGCATTACCGAGGATGAGAATGGCTTGATACATTTTTGTGTGAAAGGAGGAGTGGAAAATACGCCGTTTATTCAAACTTTGCCTCCTGGCAGTGTAGGCGTTACGGCTGAAAGTATCGAGGTGGGAGCCCAGATTGTAAGTGGGGCAGATGCTGTGAAGGAAATGGGTTTTTGCTGGAGTACGACTAAGGAATTTCCTACTTGTGATGATGAACACGTAGCCTTGGAAAAGGCGGCTTCGGTGAATTATAAACTGACGAACTTGCAACCGGCAACACGTTACTATGTGCGTGCGTATATGACGCTTGGCGATGGTGCGGTGGTGTATGGAGCTTCCTTGCCCGTTAGAACAGAACACGAGCCTTTGCAGGCACCCGGTGTGCTTGACTTTATGACTTGGGTGGATGGTGAACCTGACCGCTGGAAGGTAATTGACCGGAATGGTGATGGTACAACCTGGATTTACGATGAAGCAACGCGAGGCATGCTTTACCAGTTTGATTACTGGAATAATGCCGATGATTGGTTGGTTTCGGAAAAAATGCACATTCCCCAACGGGGCACGCTTTACTTTGTGCGTGGAGTAACTGACCCTAATTATGTGGAACGCTTGGAAGTGTATGTTTCGACCACGACACGCCGCCCCGAGGATTTTCATCTCGTAAAGTCTGTATCGATAGCCGATCACTTCAACGAACAGTATGTTGAGGAGGTTGACCTTTCGGATTTTGCCGGTAAAGACGTGTATGTGGCTTTGGCTGTTAAGAGCGAAAAACTGCAAGGTATGCTGTGGATTTGGCAGGTAATGCTTACGAACCGCTTGGAAACTCCTGAAATAGTGCAGTTCACGGCTGTTGATGGCGGACTTTACAGTGAATGGACCGCAGTTGACAACGCCAGTAAGTATTTCCTCGACTTTTACGAAGTGACTAATACTCCGAAGGAAGTTGTCGAATTCTTACCCGAAAAACGCATGGAAAACCTCAGTGGCGAGGTGGAAACGGGTACGGGATTTCTGCGTTTTATTTCGTCGAGCGAAGTGGAAACAAGCACCTTTGCTGATGGTATAACAGACTTGAAATTCCTTCTTTGTTCCGCAGGACCGCGAGGTACAACAACTTTCAGTGTCGAAGGTTCTGTGGATGGCACCGTATGGGAGCGCGTTGGCGAACTTTACCGTATTTCGGTGTCGGATGCCGAGGGGTCGTTAATTGACTTGAAACGTAACCTTGCAGACAAACGTTACACCCGCTTGCGTTTTAAAACGGAATATGGCGGTCGCGTGCTGACGTTGCGTAACCTTACTATCGGCTATACCGACGGCACTGTTTGGAATCCGTTGGCACAGGGAGGTGTAGATGGAACCTCAATGTTTATTGGTGAACAAACTCCTGGCGAATTTTTAAGTGGTAAAAAGTATGCTATTCAAGTGTATGCCGGCGATGGTTATTTGTTCTATGATGCCTCGGCTCCTGCTTTTTATCAGCATGGAGTGCAGGGCATTGGTGAAATACAGCGTGACCAACAGCCTACGCAACGTATGGCTCGCACTTTGTGTAAAGATGGTTGGGTTCGGTTGATAGGACTGACGCCCAACAAACCGGTTTCGCTTTATGCCACCGACGGACGTTTGCTCAAACGCTTTGTGCCCACTTCAACTGAAACTGCAGTTTATCTTGAAGGTTATCGGGGCATTGTGATAGGCAGACAACCATAGCATTACTGTTTAGTATTTTCACTGGTTAACAGCCACAATATAATGGGTAAGAGGACAAAGAAACAGGGTGCGATAATTTGCGCTTATTCCGAAAACGCTTATTTTCAGTGCTTCTGTTTTTTGCCTCTCCTGCATAGCATCTGCTTTAAACGTAAAATTAAGGTACAATGAAAAAGTTTCTATTTGCTTTGTGCTTTTTGTTCCCTTCGCTTCAGGTTGGAGCGCAAACTGGCGGACAAAAGACGCGTGCCAAACATATAACTCCTCCGCCTGCTGCTCAGGCTTTTGTCAAACAAAATGCTCAGTCCAAGGTTCTGAATGCTGATTTTAAACTTACGCTTTCGGGAGTGGATAATAAGAAGGTGTCGGTCAGTTGGAACAACCCGGAACCTGTGAATGGAGTGTTCGACGACTTCGAAGCGCACCCCGATTTTGTAATCAATTCGCCGGGAACGGCTAATTGGCAGTATATCGATGCTGATAATCAAGAAACATACACTTGGACATTGGCAGACTTCCCCAATCAGGGGCAGCGTATGGTTTTCATCGTGTTCAATCCTTCAAAAACATCGCCTTCGACTGCCGATTGGCCCGATATTAAGCCTTTTTCCGGACAAAAAATGCTTATCGACTTTACAGTCGACGGAGGAAATAACGATTATCTGATTTCTCCCGAACTGAATTTCGATGAAGATTTTCAAGTGAGTTTCCGTGCCCGTAGCTATACAGAGAGTTATGGTAAGGAACGTTTCCGTGTGGGATATTCAACTACAGGAACGCGTCCCTCTGATTTTCGCTTTGTACAGAAGGGCGACTATGAGGAGGCTCCGGCTGCCTGGACTCTTTATGCTTACACCATTCCCAAGGAGGCTCGATACGTTTGTATTAACTGCGTGTCGCACGAAGCATTTATGTTTATGCTCGACGATTTGTTTGTTGGTACGAACCAAATCCGTCCGAAGGCTCAACCCATGGCCGAGGGTAAGGTGAAACTGGCGGGCTTTAATTTGCTGCGCGATGGCGTGAAGGTGAATAAGGTTTTGCTAACCGAAACAAACTTTACCGACGAAGTGCCCGATTATGGCAGCTATGTTTATACCATTGAAGCGGTAATGACCGATGGAACAGTGGGTAAAACCACAGAACCGCTCAGTGTGGTGGTACCCGACATCCGCTTGCTGCCGTTCGAAGATAATTTTGATTCGGGTGTAATTGATCCTGCGCGATGGACCACACCTGTTGATGATAAAGGCAATGATAACCTGTGGCGCAATGACTATTATCCATACGGTTTGGTTGATTGGTCAGCCTGTTATCCGTATTCGCGGATTGGCAATGATTATGCACAGAATTTGGTTACTACGGAATTGCGCACGCAGCAACCAGATAATACCTATCTGCGCTGCGAAGTTCGTTTGGACAATGACCCGAAACATACGGGAAACTTTTTGGCTATTGAGATTTCGGCCGATGCCGGCAGAACCTGGCATACACTTGAGGATATTCCGAACGAGCAGGGCAGCTTCAATTGGCGTACTTACGAATTTGCTTTGTCGGATGCCTTGAAAGGTGCGAACTTTTTCTACGTGCGTTTCCGCGCACATGGCAACAATCCGTTCTATATCAACTATTGGTATGTTGATGATGTCAAGGTGTGGTGCCCCTCGACCGCTGTGGCTGACATTCTAACCACCTCGGGTGGAGAGGTTTTGCCGCATACTCGTGTCAGTCTGGTAGCCAATCATGGTGCGCGCTATGAGGGTGTGACAGATGCTGCGGGTAAATTGCACTTTGACCGTTTGGAATACGGCACTTACGAAGTGCAGGCTGAAGCAGCAGGTTGCAATATGTTGCAAACAACCTGGGATTTCACTGCCACAGCATCGAACACGTTGAATTTGACACTGTTGCGTCCCGTTGTTTCGTGGAGTGAAATGAACTTGACAGCAGAACTTGCAGCAGAACAAATTGACACACGCACGCTGAAACTGACGAATAATGGCGATGGCGAATTGCAATGGAATTTGGAGCCGACGCTGCAAGTAGGCAGTGGTGATGTATCGAAACGCTTCGAAGTGGGACAGACATTCGATGCTTCGGGTGATTTGCAATCGAGTGTGGCATTTGACGGCGAATTTTTCTATACTACATCGAACTACCAGTTAGGAAAATTCTACAAGTATAGCCGCGAAGGACGCTTTATTGAAGAGTTCTCTGTTCCGGGTATGTATTTCAAACTTTACGATTTAGCTTACGATGGTACTTACTTTTACGGTTCAGACCTTACGAATACGGTATTCGAGCTTGATTTGCGGAACAAGCGTTTGATTCGCGAATTTAAGGTTAAAAACAAACCTAAGCTTACGATTACGCACATGGCTTACGACCCACGCAACGATGAATTTTGGGTGGGCGACTGGACACATATCGGACGTATTGACCGCGAAGGTAATGTCAAAGTCGACTTTTTCAGTATAGACGATCAGTCGGCCAATATCGGCGTGATTGGTTCGGCGTTCGACAATGTAACACCGGGTGGTCCGTATTTGTGGCTCAGCAATTTAAAATCGTCGGGCTATAATAAGATTGATAAGGTGCAACTGTTGCAGTACGACCTGAACAATCGTCGACTGACGGCCGTTGAACACACTGCAACCGATGTTCCCGGCTATAAAACGGGTGTGCTTGAAATGCCCAATAATTTGGGTGGCATAGAACTGACCACACAGCTTGTGTCGGGCCAACTTACGATGGTTGGTATCCTGCAACAGTCGCCGGCGCGCATTTTCACTTACCGTATGGCCGATTTCGATAACTGGTACAGCATTCAGCCCATGGCCGGAACGCTCAAAGCGGGTGAGGAAACCGAAGTCAAGGTGCAGTTTGATATGCGTAAAGCAAAGAAAAATGACCGACTGACAACAACGCTGGCATTCCATTCGATTCCTGAACTCCGTCAGGAACAAACATTGAAGCTCCATGCCAATGTGGTCAGCGATGCAGAAGCTCCACGTCCGACTGCTCTGAAGGCAGTTGCTATGGAAGCCGAAAATGGGGTGAAACTTACTTGGCAAGCTGCTACCGGTAGCAACCCAACGGCTTACAAAGTGTTCCGCGACAGTGTAGAAACAGCTACTGTGGTAGAGCCTTCGTTTACCGACAAACAATTATTGCGCGGAACATATTGCTATGCAGTGCAAGCGGTTTATGGCGAAAAAGTTTCGGCACTTACCGACACGGTTTCGGCATCGGTAAAAGTGGGTGCACCTTATTTTGCTCCAACAGCTTTACAAGCAAAAGTAGAGGCAAACAATTTGGTGAAACTGCAGTGGAAACAGCCCGATTCGCAGTTGCATACCGATGCCCGATTGCGCTGGGATGATGGCGTGAATGCCGATGCCGTCGGTTTGTCGGATGGAGGTTATTTTTATGCAGGTGTGGCCTTTGATGCCAACGACCTCGAAGCTTACCGCGGTATGCGATTCGACCGTGTAGATGTGTTTGTCAAACAACGTTGTCAATCGCTCTCGCTTAAGATTTATAAAGACGGAAAGTCTGTGCTTTCGCAGCGTGTTGCCACTGAAGCCCTGAATTATGGCGAGTTCAATACCATTGAGCTTAAGGAACCGCTTTCAATAGAGCGTGGTTGCCATTATATTGTGGCATTCCTCGTAGCTCATGAACCCGGTGTGCTTCCATTGGGTATTAGTAAGGGAAAAACGGTTGAAGGCAAGAGCAATTTGATGTCTGAGGACGGAAAGAACTGGTATCCGGCTTCGTATGTAGGTTTTGCCGAATCGAATTTCAATGTAGCAGTTCATCTCACTCCCGACGAAAGTTATCAGGAGGAACGTCCTTCCGGTTTCAGTGTGGTGCGCAACGGACAAAACATAGGCACTACTACTGACTTGAACTTTACCGATCGCTTGACCGAGGCTGGTACATACACGTATCAGGTGATTTCGCATTATGCCGGTGCGCACGCATCGTTGCCTTCAACATCGGTTGAGGCTAAGATAATCAATTTGGGTACGCCTATAGCTCCGGCTCAGGTAACAGCGTATTTGCGTCGCAATAGTCAAGTGGAACTCCATTGGTCGTTGCCCTTGGCCGATACGCCCGAAATACCTGTTGACCTTACCACTGCTGCCGGAGTATCGCCTCAGGGTAAACCGGAATTTGTCAGCCAATTCCGTGGTGCGCGAACCGGTGAAATGGGCATAGCCTCAGATGGCAAGTACATTTACACTACCCGTCATACAGCCCCCGGCATTATTAACCGCTACACGTTGCAGGGAGTGTTTGACGAAAGTTTCAAAGTGACAGACCAGACAGACAATGGTTTCCTTAATTTAGCCTACGATGGTCAGCACTTTTACGCTACGGCTAAAAACAGCAATCTATACGAAATTGACATGGAGCAAAAGCGTGTGGTGCAAACCATGTCAGTGTCGGAAATAGCCAGACACCTGGCATACATTCCCGAACTCGATGGCGGACGCGGTGGCTTTGAAACCGGCGACTGGGAAACGTCTATTTACGTTTCGAAAAAGGGTGCTAAATTAGCCGATGGCCCCGTGCTGAAGGGTGCGGCCGGATCGGCCTGTCACAACGGAGTGCTTTATACTTTTGAACAAGGCTATGAACGGCCGTATGAACTGTGTGCACGCAATTTGGCTACGGGCGAAATGTTGTGGCATGCTCCTATCACCGATTGGACTGCAATTAAGCCTTTGGCCGGTGCAAGTGCCGGAGGTATGTCGGTATTGACCACAGACGAGGGCTTACAGTTACTCTGTGTGGCTTTGCAGGAATCCGGCGGAACGCGCTTTGTATTCCTTGACTTGGGTTCGGTAAAGGGATTGGCAGGTTACAATGTATTCCGCAACGGCCAAAAGGTGAATACCGAACTGCTTGCTACCCGACGATTTGCTGAAACATTGAACGAACCAGGTGATTATACCTACCAGATTCAGACACAATATGTCGACGGAACAGTATCTCCGCTTTCGTCGTTGGCAAAGGTCACGGTCATTCCATCAGTTCAAGGGGAGGCTCCGACAAATGTCAAAGCACGTATGACCTCAGAAGGTTATAATGTGAACGTATCGGTGGTTGACCCGACAACGCTTGGAGCCGATGTTTACCAGAGCTTCGAAAATGCGATGCCTGATGAATTACAGATAAAAGGTTTTGCTGTAACCGCCACTGATGCTTATCATGGTGACAAGGCTTTGCAGGCAGCAGTCGAAACGCAGTGCGAACTGATTATTCCTGTGAACAAGGAGTATGAAGCAGCGTTTAACTTGAGTTTTGCCGCACGTAACCTTAATGATGCCGAGGGATACGGAACGATTCAGGTTCTGACATCATCCGCAACAGCTGTTGAGGCCGACTTCATAGCACTGGCTACCATTCGTACGAATGAAAACTGGCAACGCTTCAGCTTGGCAATTCCTGCAACTACGCACTACGTGGCCTTGCGTTGTCCCGTAGCTTATGCTGCCCAACTCATTGATGCTGTGAGCATTCACAGTTCAGAGTTAGGACAGATTTATGGTTATGACGTGATGCGCAACGACCGTCAGTTGAACAATGAACCGTTTGAGGGCATTTCGTTTACCGATCATAATTTGTTGCCAGGCACCTATACTTACAAAGTGAGGGCTTACTACGACAATGCGTCGGTTAGCGAATGGAGTGAACCTGTTGAAGTAGCAGTGAATTATTCCAACGGCAATCAAGCTCCCGGTCCGCTCACGGTGACTCCAGAAACCGAAGGCAACCGTTTGTGCTGGAGTGCACCGGCCTTGTCGGGAATGAAGGAACTCCGCTGGCACAATGGAGTCAGTGCGGGTGCTGCAGGTTTACCCAATGGAGGTGCCTATTTTGCCGGAGTGCAGTGGGACGCAGCCGACCTGCAAGCCTATGCTTCGCTTTCGATTTCCGAGGTGGGATTTTTCGTAAATCAAATACCAGATGTACTCTTCGTACAGCTTTACGAAGGAGGCGAATTGGTGTTCGAAAAGTATGTTTCGAATTTGAAACAGAATGCCATGAACGTGGTGAAACTCGATAAGCCTTTGCGCATCAATGCCGAAAAGTCACTTCGGGCTGTGGTTTACGTTGAACACAACAGCATCACAGTGCCTTTAGGCTATGACGACGGACCGGCTAAAACTGGACGTGGCGATTTGTATTCACCCGATGGGCAAACATGGTCAACACTGAGCGATAATGACATTGATGGCAACTGGAACATAACTTTGGGATTGAGAGCCTATGCTGCTGATTCGCAAAATGAACCGGAAATGGTTTCGACTTTTGCGCAAACTGAACGTTACCGCTCGACACCGAAAGTGGCAAGTGTGAATAAGAACCAAGCGAAATATGTTCCGCGAGCAGTTCCTTTTGACACGCCCAATGCTGCTTCATCTTATTTTGCCGGATATAATGTATACTGTAATGGTCAGTTGCTCAATGCACAGCCGTTAGGCGTGGATTGTCTGGATTATATTGACAAGGAAACGCATACGGGTCGTTATTGGGAGTACCAAGTGAAGGCAATTTATCCGGGCAATGTGGAAGTGGGCGGAAACTTGGTTCGTGTGGTCAACACAGGCATTGCAGATTCTTTGGCCGATGAGGCTGATGAGGATTCTCCCGTCTACGACTTGCGCGGTGTTCGTGTCGACAAGAATTACCATGGACCGGTTGTCAAGAAGGGCAAAAAGTTTATCCGTTAGCTCTCGAACGATGGGGTCCGATATGGATGTGTCCTTATCGTAGCCCGATGAGTCAGGATTAACAAAATGATACTATACGAACGAAGCGTTGAAACTATGCTGTTTTTGCTAGTATTCAACGCTTCGTTTTATTGGCTATTATGAGTGATAGGCCTATATTTCAATGATAAGTAGGTGTTCAAAATTATTTTTACATTTGAATTGCGTTATTGTGCCGTAGTTGTTTGTTCTGTGCTCAGGAGCATAGCGGGCTATGTGACTGAGCGCAGGGCAAACAAATGCGGTGCAAGAACGTAATGCAAAGTAAAAATACTTCGATAGAATTATATAAAATAATTTTGAACACCTACTTATACCTTATGAAGAAGTTCGTGAAGTATAGCACCCATCATAACGTGCAGTATGGTTGCATTACGCGCTGAGGCAGCCGCGTGGTGCAGAGGGGTTAGTTGCCGAAATAATCTTTTTCTTTGTTTGATTACAAAGTTTAAACTTATTTCGGGCCATTATAAGCAAAAAAACAAATACTTTTGTATGTTACTAATGATTCGAAATTATTATGTTAATTTTGTATCTGCTATATAGCATAGCCTACATAGCAATGGTGTTATTCTAAAAAAAATGTAAGGCCAATTCATGAGGATCTCTGTTATCACTGTTACATGGAACAGCAGTGCCACCTTGCGCGACACAATGCAAAGTGTACTGAATCAATCATATTCCGATGTGGAGCATATTATTATTGATGGTGCTTCGACCGATGGAACAATGGACATTGTTCGCGAAATGGAACCGCTGTATAAAGGGCGGCTGCGATATGTGAGCGAACACGATAACGGACTGTATGACGCCATGAATAAAGGCATTGGTATGGCTACGGGACATATTGTCGGCATACTAAACAGCGATGACTTTTTTACTGATAATGCGGTGTTGGCCACTATTGCCAGGCAGTTTGAAGCCGATACGAATTTGGATGCTGTGTATGGCGACATTCACTTTGTGAAAGATCCCGATTTAAAAAAATGCGTGCGTTATTACTCGTCGCGGCTGTTTCACCGCCGCTGGATGCGCCTGGGCTTCATGCCGGCTCATCCCAGTTTTTACTGCCGACGCGAGGTGTACGAAAAGTTTGGCGGCTACGACACGCGCTACAAAATAGCGTCGGATTTCGACTTGCTGCTGCGTCTGCTCTTTGTTAACCGCATTCGTACACGCTACATTCCGGTTGATTGCGTAACCATGCGCACGGGGGGAGTTTCGACCCAGGGATTGATGAGCCACAAGCAGATACTCTCTGACCATCAGTTGGCTTTCAAGCAGAATGGGGTGTATAGCAACGTGTTGCTCGAATCGTTGCGCTATCCCTGTAAAATCATAGAGGTAATTTACTCCCGTCTGTTTGTGAACCATCGGCATTGAGGCCGTGGGCTAAATTGGCGGTGCCTGACGTGAATTGGCCGCTTGTGCGGTATGTGGCGAGGTGATTTTTGATTTAATTTCACCTTTTAAGGCCGAAGGTTATTCACATTTTCCCGTATCGCAGTAGATTGATTTTTTACGAAAAAAAGAATCCGACTTGCTTCTGGTTGTAGGAGCAAGTCGGATTTTTTCGTGTGAAGCGTTTGTCAGTTATTTACCCTTTTGTCAGTTATTTACCCTGGCGGTCGCTTTCAATCAGTGCAAGGAGTTTTTCGACGGCCTCTTCGGTAGGTATGTTCTTTTCAACACACACCTTGCCGCGATACAGGCTCACTTTGCCGCGGGCTGCGCCCACATAGCCGTAGTCGGCATCGGCCATTTCGCCGGGTCCATTTACAATGCAACCCATGATGCCGATTTTCAGTCCGGTGAGGTGAGCGGTGGCTGCCTTGATGCGCGCAATGGTGCCAGGCAGGTCGTAGAGCGTACGGCCACAGCCGGGGCAGCTGATGTATTCGGTTTTCGAGGTGCGCAGGCGGGCGGCTTGCAGAATGCCGAAGGCGGTGGCTTCCTCCACGGCTATGGGCAGGGGCTTTTGGCCTTTGGGCGACTGGTTGAACAGGAATATGCCGTCGGTCAGGCCGTCGAACATGAGTGCGCCCATGTCGGCAGCGGCATATAGCTGAAATTCTTCCTTCTCGGCTGCGCTGAGGCTGTAGTGCTGGAAGAACACGACGGGCGTGCTGAGCTGCTCGTTCCACAATTCGTGAACCAGGGCGCGCTGTTCGCCCAGGCGGTTTTGGTGGTTGCTCTGGGCAATAATCACGACGTTGCTGTCGTGGCGCAACAGGGCAATGACTTCTTCATTGAGGTCGAGGTAGGAGAGGAAAAGGAATTTTACCTTGGCACGGCACGAGGGCACGAGCATGAGCACTTGCTTGGTGAACACGGGGTACACGTCGGGTTCGTCGCGCCAGGCGCTGGCATCGACAATGTAGCTCATGCCTTTCACGCGTTGAGCGGCTTCGGGCAGGTTCGTGCCCACGTAGTAATAGTCGGGTTTCAGTTGCTCGTTCTGCGGGGCTTCGGTGGGATTTTGCAAGTGGGCACTGATAACCACAGGCACGTTGTTGCCACCAATGTTTCCTACGGCACACGTTGGGCGACGTTGCGGGCGTTCGTAGCAGAAGGGCAGTGCGCGACGGGCCGGAATGCCGTAGTGGCCGGCACGGCGTACCACATATTCAGCCAGCTTATAGGCCACGGGCACTTCAACCTGTGGTTCCTCGCTCAGGCTCACGCGCAGCGTATCGCCAATGCCGTCGGCCAGCAGTGCGCCGATGCCTACGGCACTCTTGATGCGTCCGTCTTCGCCTTCGCCGGCTTCGGTTACACCGAGATGCAGGGGGAAGGTCATGTGTTCCTTTTCCATGACGCTGCACAGCAGGCGTACGGAGCGTACCATGACTTGGGTGTTCGAGGCTTTGATTGAAATGACTACGTCTTTGAAGTTTTCCTTGACACACACGCGCAGAAATTCCATGCAGCTTTCAACAATGCCTTCGGGGGTATCGCCGTAGCGGCACATGATGCGGTCGGACAGTGAACCGTGGTTCACGCCAATGCGCAGGGCGGTGTGGTGTTCGCGGCAAATGGCCAGGAGCTGTTTAAAGCGATTCTCCAGGCGTTCCAGTTCGGCAGCGTATTCTTCGTCGGTGTATTCCAGGTGCTTAAACTGTCGGGCGGGGTCGACGTAGTTACCGGGGTTGATGCGTACTTTTTCAACGATGCCAGCGGCTACATCGGCCACATTGGGGTTGAAGTGTACGTCGGCCACAAGCGGACGGTCGTATCCCAGTTCGTGCAGCCGGGTGCGTATGGCTGCCAGGTTCTCAGCTTCGCGCGTTCCCTGGGTGGTCAGTCGCACATAGTCGGCTCCGGCATCGAAAATGGCTATGCACTGCTTTACGCAGGCTTCGGTGTCGGTGGTGACCGCTGTGGTCATGCTTTGAATGCGCAGGGGTTGTTCGCCGCCCAGTGGACGGTTGCCCACGCTAACCTCGTGCGAAAGCCGAGGATGGTAATTAAATAAGTCCGTCATGTCAGCATTATAATAAACAGGTTTGGACTTTCAGCATTGTTCCGAAAATCCAAACCTTTTTCAATTAGTAAACTGTGTTCGCTTACGCTTAGTTCGTTTTGAAGCGGTATTTCACTTCGGCCAAATCGGCGTTGGCTTTCACGATTTTGCTTTTCAGCCCTTCTTTGTAGGCAGCCAAACGCTGGGCGAGGGCTTCGTCGCTGAGGGCGAGCATCTCGACGGCCAGAATGGCGGCATTTTGCGCACCGTTCACGCCTACCGTGGCTACGGGGATGCCGGGAGGCATTTGAATGATTGAAAGCATGGCATCGAGTCCGTCGAGCATTCCCTTGATGGGTACACCGATAACGGGCAGGGTGGTTCCGGCTGCAATTACACCGGGCAGTGCGGCTGCCATGCCGGCTCCGGCAATGATGACGCGCAGGCCGCGCTCACGGGCCGTACGGGCAAACTCTTCAACTTCCTGCGGAGTGCGGTGTGCCGAAAGGGCATTCATTTCAAAGGGAATTTCCATTTCCTCTAAAAACTTGGCGGCTTTTTCCATTACGGGAAGGTCGGACGTGCTGCCCATGATGATGCTTACGATAGGGGTCATAATTCTGATTGTATTGTGAATGATTTGATTTTTATAGATTCTGAAACAAAGAACTTACACCAAAATAATGCTGAGAAAGCCGCACAAAAAACCGACAAGTACGCCCCAGCCCAAATCGGCCAACGAGTGCTGGCGAAGGATGAGGCGGGCCGAACATACGGTGCCGCATAGCAGTATGCTCAGGTAGAGCCAGCCGGTGGGGTCGAAATTGAATATCAGGCTGAAAGCCATGATGGCACCTACCACTCCGGCCGAGGCGGCGGCGTGGGTGCTGACTTTGACGCGGCTGTTGAGCATGGCACAGATTATCTGTATGGACAGGGCGCCCACAATGATGCCCAGCGTGAAGCGGGGCATGTGTAACTGGTAAAACAGATAGAGCAGGGCTGCATGGCTGATGATGCCCAGCACGTAGGGCACATAACGGCGCTGACGGTGACTTATTTCGTGACGGGTCCAGCCGTTGAGCTTGCGGTACATGAAAATGCTCAGGTGGGGCAGGAGCACGGTGAAAAAGTAAACAATAAACGTCAGCAGCAGTTTGGTAATTACCGGCAGCAAATTGAGGTAGCTGAAGGTGAACAGAACCACAAATGCCATGACCGACAAATAAAACGGCGAGAATATCAACGACACCACTTGGGCCGAAAGCACCAGCCACGAAATGCGGTTTTGGCGGTGAAGGCTGATGGCCGTGTAAATTTGTTTGATCGGGTTGTGCATGAGTTTACGTTATTTGTGGAAATTCTTATCCGTTTTTATCCGTTCTTATCCGTGAATTTTGCGCAGGCGCGTTGAAGGAATGTCGAGCATATCGCGGTATTTGGCCACGGTGCGGCGGGCCACGTTGTAGCCTTGCTTTTTGAGTTCGGCGGCCAGGGCTTCATCGGCCAGCGGGTGGTGCTTGTCTTCTTCGTCGACCAGTTTTTTGAGTGCAGCCTTTACCTCGCGGGCCGAAAGTTCGTCGCCGTCGCTCGTGGTGAATTGCAGCGAGAAGAAGAATTTAAGCGGATAAAGTCCGTAGGCGGTTTGTACATATTTTGTGCTGGTAACGCGCGATACAGTGGAGATGTCCATGCCCACTTTTTCGGCTATGTCTTTCAGCGTCAGGGGTTTCAGCAGTGTGTCGTCGTCCTCGTTGATGAAAAAATCGCGTTGCACAGCGACAATGGCACGCATCACGGCCAGCAGCGTGTCGTGACGGCGCTGAATCAGGGTGATGAAACTTTTGGCCGCATCCACTTTCTGACGGGCGTAGGTGTAGGCATCTTTTTGTTCGCGTGTCAACTTTTTGTCGCCTTTGCCGTATTGCTTCAAACTGTCGGCAAAGGCGCGGCTCACCTGGAGTTCGGGCACATCGCCCTGGTTGAGCGACACGCGAGGGATGCCATCGTCGGTGACGGTTACAAAAAAGTCGGGCATTACCACCGGGGCACTGGGTGTTGAGGCTTCGTTGAGGGCCGATCCCGGGCGCGGGTTCAGGTGCGTCAGCAGGTATCTGACGTGTTCCTCGGTGTCTTCGTCAAGTTCCAGACGCTGGCGGATAATTTCCCAGTGACGGCCTGTAAATTCCTTGAAATAATGGTCGATTATCTCTAAGGCAATTTTTGTGTAGGGCGTGCGGCGTTCGGGGTCGGTGAGCTGAATATGCAAACATTCCTGCAGGGAGCGCGCACCGATACCCCGGGGTTCAAATTCTTGCAAAATGCCTATCAGTCGTTCCAACTCCTTGGCATCGGTTAGTATGTTGTGGTAAATAGCCAGTTCGTCGGTGAGCGACTCGAGGTCTTTTCTCAGGAAGCCATCTTCGTCGAGCGACCCGATGAGGTATTCCATCACCTCGCGTTCGTGTTCGTTGAGGTCGTGTTCGCTGATTTGGTTTTGCAGTTCCTCGTAGAACGATGTGCTGCCCGAATATTGCAGTTCATTGCGGTCGCGCTGTTCGTCGGCACGCTGTTGCAGATAGTCGGGCACGTCGTCGGCCGAAAAGTAATCGCCCATGGCGTCGGCTTCCGATCCGTAGAATTCCGACTCTTCGTAAGCATTGTCGTCGGTGGGCGTAGCATCGCCGTTATCGTCGTCAGCAGCGTCGTTATCGGTGTCGGTATCCGCGTTGTCGGTGTGGTCGTTGACAGGAAAATCGTCGTTGTCTTTTTCTTCGAGGGCTGCATTATCGAGCATCTCGTCCTGCACGCGGTTTTCCAGTTCAGCTACCGACAATTCCACCATTTTGGCCACTGCTACTTGCAGCGTAGCCAGTTGTTGGGTTTGTATCGCCGCCTGTGTTTGTTCTAATCTTTGTGTCATAATTCTCTTCCGGTTTGCTTACCGTCCGATGAAAGGCGCAAGCAGTTGTTAAAATCGAAGCACTCGCAAGAAACCATATTTCCGACGGTTTCCCTAAGTTCTATTCCCAGCCGCCGGACTGTCGAGCGACTCAGTTTCCGGCCAATTCGTCTGGCACTGTGCAGCATCGTATCCTCTTGTTTCGGCATAGCCCTCGGCCAGCAGTCTTCGCATCATGTCAGACACGGGCAAGCGGTTAAAGTTTGCCAATCCTTCGGCCATGTTTATCTGGTGAAAACGAATACGATTGAGGTCGATAATTTCGACGCAAGGTTTCCCCTCCTTCATGCCAACCAGTATGTTGCCGCGCGAAAAGTCGCGGTGAATCATGCCCAGGTTGTGCATGCGTCCGGCGGTTCGTCCCACCTCGCGCAGCAAAATTTCTTCGCCGGGCACACGTCCGGGCTGCATGAGGTCGATGTAGGTAAAGGGCAAATCGCTACTCACCGACACATAATAACTTTCGGCCAGCAACAAGCCGCAGCGCACAGTAACCCATCCTACCGGAGCCGGACTTCCTATGCCTTCATTCCGGAGCAAGTCGGCATATTCAAACGAGCGCTGTGCTTTCGATTTGCGCAACAGGCCGTAGGCCAGCCGGTTCACCAAATGCGGTTTGCAAAACGATTTCACCACCACGCGCACGCCTTCGACCTCGAACTCGCGTAATTCATTGCGTCCACGGTAAATCACCCGTCCCTGCTCAGGGTCGGCAAATAATTGGGGAAGCGAGGCCACAAAATGCTTCAACCGCGCAAACTGCGGATGAACAAAGGTGTGCTGTGAGCGCAGCAAGCCGCGCGATGAACAGGGATTGTTTGAGGATGCAGACATTGTGTTTTATTTTCTGTAATGGCAAAGTTACAGCAAAATATCTAAAAGCCAAAAGCGGACTGCTCCATTTTCAGAACAGTCCGCTTTTTTATTGTTGTGGATTCAAACCGTTGGTACGGTTCAAGTCATTTGTTTTACGTTATTTTTGTGCCAAAAGTCAAATTACTTCAGCACAACCTTGCCACTCTGCAGCGTAGCGTTGCCTTCGGTGAGGTGGAATACGTACACACCCTTGGGCAGGCCGGCAAGGCTGAGTTGACCATCGGTAGCAGTGAGGGCAGCCGTTTTCACGAGCTTGCCATCGGTGCCATATACATTCAGCTGACGGGCAGCCTGACCGTTGAAGTGGTAAGCCAAAGCCTGACCGTTGAACTTCACGCTCTGGGCCTGAACCGTGGTCGAACCGATACCGGTGGTGATGTGGCTCATTTCCTTGTTGAGCGTTTCTTCGCTGTAAACGAAGCGCAGGGTGAAAGTCATGATGGAAGTCATGCCTGAACGTACAGTAAACTGTACAGGATAGTCAAAATATTTTCCTGTTGTAATCGGATGAGTGTGAAGACTCACTGTTGCGTTGGGTTTTAACATCGCAGGCATATTGTCAGGACCACATTTTCCTTTTGAATCAATGTCTTTAATGTCGCGCGATTCGTTGGTAGTTTTTGGATCTGCACATGATCCACCTGCACACCAGGAGAAAAGGCCGTTTTTAATATCTTCAGCTGATTCTACAGGGAATTGAGCATGAAGTGTAATAGATGCTTTCTTATTAGGGTCTAAACTTTTAAACAGAACATCACCAGTTGCAACGTTCTTCGGACCACATTCTATTACACCGTTTTCTCCAACGTGTGCGTAATAAACAATTTCGTCGCCGTCTTGCACTTCCTTACCATTGCAAGTAGCTGTAACTTGTGCTGATGCGACGTTCACGCCGATGATGGCGAGAAGAAGAGATAAAATTTTCTTCATAGGTATTTGTTGTGTTTTTAGATGAATTTACTTAATTAGCTTCGGGCAAGATATGGCTTTCGGTAGCTTGTATCACGCCGTCGGTTTCATTGTAGAAGAAAGCGACAACGGCCATGTTTTCGGGCACCCAATGTTCTTTGAGTGTATACTGAAAAGTGAGTGTGCGCGTTTCTTCGTGAGAAATAGTCTGCGGGTCACCAAACGGGTCGTTGACAGAGGCACGGAACACATGTTGGTGAATGTACTCATTGTTTCTTGTTCCATCAGGCATGTCCTGTTCTCGCTGCAAATTATTTTCGGTGAGCCACACTTGCACCTTTCCAGCAACCGATTCCTCAGCCATACCTTTCAACTCCAATTCAATATTGAGTTTGCGATCAGCCGGATTGTATGTAGTACTCTTCACGCTGATGTTGGCTTTTAAATCCTGCTGGAAACGCTTAGCTACTTCAGCCTGCCAAAGGCGGTAGTCAATAACACCGACTCCCGGTGCACGGTCAATCAATCCCGAAGGCTTAGTGGTAACTCCCCAGTGTTGATTATAAGCTGTTCCTTGCTCATTTGCTAAACCTTGAGCAGGATTTGTTTCCTCACTCAAACTGTTAGCACCTCCGTGAATAGAAACTGCTATAATGCGTTCGCTACCATAAGTTTCCTTATACTGTTCAATAAAGTATGCTGCCAGAGGGCAGTTCACGCAACGCTGTCCGGTAAAGTCCTCGATAAGCACATTTTTTGCGCTGCTAAGCGATATAGGGCCGTTGAAACGTTCGTTTTCGTCCACGTTATCGCACGAAGCCAAGCCCAGTGCGCCAGTGATGGCAAACAGAAGGGTCGGTATAAGTTTCATGATTTGCATCGTGTTAGTAAGTGGTGAGAGTTAGAAATTAAATGAATAGGAAGCCTGCAAACCTTTCGATGCCGGCACGAAGCGGCAAACGCCACCCGTACAGTTGTAGCCAGCGCGGGTTTTACCATAGCTCAGCTGCAAGCGGTGTGCCTTGTGCGTAAAGGTAACCGAACCCATGAGGTAGTGCACACGGTTCGTACCCTTGCTCGGATCTTCCGAACCATCGGCTGCATAAGTCGGCACGTTGGCATTGAACTGGTCGCTGATGGTAAACATAAAGTTCGGCAGAATCGAAAGTTCGAGCAAGCCAAACCACCAGTCGCCCTGGTCCTGCTTCGTGTGCAGATACTGTGCCTCGCCGCGAAGAGTAATTTTGGGCGAGAACTGATACTTACCCTCAGCCACGAAGATGTGACTCTTGATAGCATCTGATCCGTGACCCTCGACAATCTTTTGGTTGTAACGCTGGTGCGCATACATGAAGTTCAGTTTCAGTTGGCGCGACACCTTTTTGTCAATCTGCACGTTGATGTCCTGATAGTAAGTTTCGGGACCCATTTTGAAGAACTTCGACTTAGCACCGTTTCCGCCCGGTTCCGTGGTATGCGTAGCATCCGTTTCCTGGTCGATGCCGCGTACGTGCGAGAAGTTCACCTTCACGTTCGTGCCGTAACGTCCGCCAAGAGCCGTTTTGCGCTTAAAGTTGTAGCCCACTTCAGCCTGGAAAGCCCATTCGCCCGGCGTCATCTGCGTGGCGTAAGGATACAGAGCCGCCAGCGTGTAAGTGTGCTGCATGGTAAAGGCCGGAAGGTGGTTGATGTAACCCGCCTTCGAGTCGGCACTGATGGTATGGCGTGAACGATAAGCCATGTCCTCGCTGCGCTTAGCCTGAAGGAGCACACTCATGCCACGCTTCGAGTACGAACCCGAGAGCAGCAGGGTTTTACCCTTGTCGTAAATAAAGTTGTTCGAAATTGAGGGGTCCTGTCCCTTCCAGGCATATTCAGCCAGGAAGTTGTAGTTGCCAGCCTGCAAGTTGGCACGCACGTCGAACGCAGCCACGTTCTTCGGCATGTTCAGTTTGTAGCCACCGGTCAAGGGTTTACCTGTGATGGGGTCCGTTTCGCCCGTGGGGCGCGTCACCACCACATCCTTTTCTTTTCCGGCATGGTTGCTCACCGCCGAGAAGCCAAGGGTCAGTCGCGTACCCTTTTCGTCCATAGGTTTAATCCATTGGTCGACGTTCAGTTCCAAGTCGCCACCATAGGTCCAGGGTGAGCAACTGTCGAGGTTACGGTGGTGCCAGTTAAAGCGCTGCTGTCCGCCAAGGAGCTTCAGGTTGATACCTTTGTAAGGTTTAAGCACCAAGCGTCCGCCGCGCAACGAGTTGTCGACACCGAGCGAGCGTTCTTCGTAGCTACGCAGAATAAGTCCGGAACCAAATTGGTCATAGTAATCGCCAAGCGTCAGTTCGGCCCACTTGTAATTACCCTTTACATAGAAATAGGGCAAGCCCCAGCCTTTGAAGTCGGGTTCGAAACCGGGCAGGGGGTGGTCGAGGTACTCAAAGCGTACACCGGCTTGAAAATACTTGTTCAGGAGGTGTAGGTCGGCATAGGTATTGGTCATGAACTTATCGTCGTAAGTACCGGTACCTATTTTATTGTCCTCTGACACAAAGGTGAGAACATCGCTCTGCACACTGCCGTGAAGCGTGAACTTTTTACCGTTGTCTTCGGTTTGGGCGTTCAAGCTCACCATAGGGGCGAGTGCCAACGCCGCAAGGGCGGCATAATGTTTCATTGTGAAAAGTTTGGATTACGAGGTGAGTATGTTTTCGGGTGCGATATGGAAAAAACAGCGGGCAGAATTTTTCCGGCCAGCTTCGACACGCAAAGCATTCAGAAACGGTTACAAGCAGAGCTTCTGAACGAAAAAAATGGCGGACGGCTTCATGACGCAACTGCCGCGTATCCACACACAGCCATATACGAAACAAACAAATCCCAGAACGTTCGGCCGGCGTTACATGCAACGCACCGGGCCGAACATTTTGGGCTTTTTTATTGAGGGATATACACATGCGCCCAATGCCTATATGGCAGTTGCGCACGGATGGGAGAATGTCAGGGTCAGCAGTTTATTTGCCTTCGCCAAGCAGTTCCTTCACCTTTTCGATGAGGTGCTGTTCGCCACCTTCGGTATATCCGCTACGGCTTTCGGCCACCTTGCCGTTACCGTCGATTACGAATACGTGGGGAATCATGTTCACACCCATGGCACGACGGAAGTCGCTGTTAGGGTCGAGCAATACCTGGTATTCCCATCCCTTTGAATCGACCATGGGTTTTACTTTCTGGGCATTCTGAGCTTCATCAATCGAAATAGCGATTACACGAACACCCGTTTCGTCCTGCCAGTCGGCATAAGCCTCGTGAATGGCAGCGAGTTCGCGGTTGCAAGGTTTGCACCAAGTAGCAAAGAAGCTGATAATGAAAGGTTTGCCATCGTTCGAGAGTTTCGCCGTGTCGATAACCTTTCCGTTGATGTCCTTAAGTTTCACTGAAGGAAGCTGGGCAAAAGCCGTTCCGAGGCAGCCTACGAAGAGCGCAAGCACTACCAAGAGTTTCTGAATTTTCATAAGCTCAAATGTCATTTTTGGTTGATGTATACAAAAGGCGGAGTGAAAAGGGCTGATTTTCACTCTTATCACTCCGCAAATTTATGGAATTTAAATGACCCCACCAATTTTATACATCAAAAATGCAATTTTTATGTAATAATCGAGACAAATTGTTAGCGACGACCCTTTTCGTGGCCTCATGATGACATAATCTGCTAATTTTTTGATAGTTCATCAGCATCCTATTGGCCGAACTTCGGATTTTCGCGCAGCATATCGACAATGCCTGCCGGTGGCCGCTTGTTGAGCAATTCGTGCTTCATCCAGTCCATGTAGGGGGCCACATGGGCAAAAAAGCGGTGATAGCCCGCGCAAAGGTAGTTCAACCCCGGTTCGCCATCGGCTGTGCGTGCAAAGCGGTTTTTCGGGCATTCGCCATTGCAGGCAAACAAATAGTCGCACGCGCGGCACTGTCCCGGCAGTTTGTCGCGCTTGTTCTGCCCGAAGGTAAGCTGTCGTTGGCTCCGCATCAAGTTCGAAATGCTTTGGCGCGTAATGTTGCCCAGTTTGTACTGAGGAAACACAAAGTGGTCGCACGAGTACACGTCGCCGTTCCATTCCACCACACCCGCATGACCACAAGTAGGGGCCATGGAACAAAGTCCGGGGGGCTGACCCACCCAGTTGGCCAGCGTTGAGTCGAACAGCTGAATAAAGTAGTCGCCCACATCGTTGCGCACCCATTCATCGAAAATCGTGACAAGGAAATTGCCCCACTGTTCGGGCGTGACGCTGAACTCCGTCAGTCCGCCCGTGCCCTCCTCGTCGACTGCAGCCAGTGTGCGCCCGTCGGTGTGCGGTTGCAAGCGTTCGACGATGGGCGTAAACTGAATGTAATGACAGCCTATTTCTTTGAAAAAGTGGTAAAAGTCGAGCGGATAGTCGGCATTAAAGTCATTCACCACCGCCAGCGCGTTCCATTCCACCCCATGCCGGTTGAGCAGGTTAATGCCGTGCATCACCTGGCGGAACGAAGGTCGGCCGGCCCGGTTACGGCGGTATTCGTCGTGAAATTCCTGCGGACCGTCGATCGACAGTCCTACGAGCCAGTTATTTTCTTTAAAAAAGCGGCACCACTCGTCGGTGAGCAGTGTGCCGTTCGTTTGTATGCAGTTGTCAATGGTGCGTCCGTTGGCATATTTTCGCTCCAGTTCAATCACTTTTTTGTAAAAGCTCAAGGGGCGCATCAGTGTTTCGCCGCCGTGCCAGGTAAACAGCACCTGCGGCATGGTTTGCGCCGCAATATAGTCGCGAATGAACACTTCGAGCAGTTCGTCGCTCATCACCTCTTGCGGATTATCGGCATACAGGTTCGATTTTTCCAGATAGTAGCAGTATTTACATGCCAGGTTGCAGCGCGACCCGGCAGGCTTAGCCATGAGATAAAGCGGTGTGGTAAATGGGGATATGGTTTTCAAAGCGGAAGAAGGTGTTTTTTTTTGATAAAGAAAAATCCATTCGAACGGCACATTCAGCCTTTTCACGACGAACCTCGGTCTTTTTCTTTGGCGCGTCGGCATTGGGCCCTTCCGTTCGGTCTACAGAAGTCGTCTAAACTTTTCTGACGAAGATTTGATTTGGAGATTTATCTCTTCTA
>ERZ894240.457-NODE-457-length-42124-cov-88.667023_pt1 | contig 42124 bp, 62 predicted proteins | sample MGYA00380298_ERZ894240 | MGnify/ENA primary metagenome ERZ894240 (study PRJEB32331, sample SAMN06328419) | human gut metagenome | biome: human gut microbiome; feature: stool | host: Homo sapiens | collected 2014-06-27 ... | reverse complement strand
GAGGCGTAGCCGAGTTTTGCATTTTCAACGGAATGAGCAATAGGGATTCTTTATTCAGTGACATGGAGTCAAGTTGATGTTAAAAAGAAAAATAGATAACTAAAATTGACTAATTAACCTAAATAACAAAGGTACTTTGTCAAAACCTAGCAATATGTTAAAAATTATTAAAATTAGGATATACAGAAACTATTTATCAAAAGAAAATTTAATTTCTTAAAATTTTATGCTAAAATAATAATAGCAAAATATAATTTTGGAGGAGATATCTTATGAAAAATGTACTTATTATTTCAAGTAGCCCAAGAAAAAATGGTAACTCTCAAAGTTTATGTGAGGAGTTTGAAAGAGGTGCAAAAGAGAGTGGAAACCTTGTTAAACTTGTTAGATTAGCAGAAAAAAAGATAGGATATTGTAAAGCTTGTGATTACTGTATGGAAAATAATAGTGTTTGTGTTCAAAAAGATGATATGAAAGAGCTTTTAGAGGATTTTAAAAAAGCAGATGTTATAGTTTTAGCAACTCCTATATATTTCTATGGAATTTGCTCTCAAATGAAAACATTTATTGACAGAACATACCCTATTTGGCAAAGTTTTGGAAAAAAAGAGGTTTACTATATTATTTCAGCAGGCTTAGATGAAAATATAATAAATCGTTCTTTAGGTGACCTAAATGGATTTATTGAGCATTTTGAAAAACATGAGATAAAAGGACGTATCTATGCTACAGATGTTACAGAGGCTGGAAAAGTTCGTGAAACACCTCTTATGGATACAGCTTATAAAATGGGATATTCTTTATAAAAATATATTAATAAAATCAATTTTAATTAAAAAGGGACTGTTTATTACAGTCCCAAATTTATATTATCTTATTTTTTTAAAAGTTCTTTTCCAGGTATTCCCGGTTTAGTCATTTCAAATGGATTTAAAATGATATCTAACTCATCTTTAGTTAATAGTCCTCTTTCAAGAACGATTTGAGCAACTGGAGTTCCTGTTTTAATAGAAAGTTTAGCTATTTCAGCAGCATTTTTATATCCAATATGTGGGTTTAATGCAGTGATAATTCCAACACTTCTATCTACCCAGTTTTTACAGTTTTCTTCTTGAGCAGCTATTCCTTTTAGACAGTTGTCAATAAATGTTCTAATTCCATTTTTTAAGATTTCTATTGATTGGAATAGGTTAAAGAATAGTACTGGTTCAAATACGTTTAATTCTAATTGTCCAGCTTCAGCAGCTTTAACTATTGTAATATCGTTACCAAAGATTTGGAAACAAACTTGGTTTAATACTTCTGGTATAACAGGGTTTACTTTTCCCGGCATAATTGAAGATCCCGGTTGTTGTTGAGGTAGTGCAATTTCAGCAAGTCCAGCTTTTGGTCCTGATGCCATAAGTCTTAAATCGTTAGCTGTTTTTGATAGGTTTACAGCACAAGTTTTTAATGCTGAAGATAACCATACAAAGCTATCTAGGTTTCTAGTTCCGTCAACTAAATCTGGAGCTTGTTTAAAGTCAAATCCTGTAACTTCAGATAAGATTCTTACAACATTTTCAACATAGTTTACATCTGCATTGATTCCAGTTCCTACTGCAGTAGCTCCCATATTTACATAAGTAAGCTCTTCAACAGCACTTTTAATTCTCTTTATATCTCTTGCAACTGGTCCAGAGAAAGCTCTAAACTCTTGCCCTAATCTAATAGGTACAGCGTCTTGAAGGTGAGTTCTTCCCATTTTAATAACGTGGTCAAATTCATCTCCTTTAGCTTGTAATGTATCATATAATTCTTGTAACTCTACTAATAAATCTTTTATCATAAATTGAACAGTTAATTTTCCAGCAGTTGGAACAACGTCATTTGTTGATTGTCCATAGTTTACATGATCGTTAGGGTGACATCTGTCATATTTTCCTAACTCTCCTCCTAGGATTTCGTTAGCTCTGTTAGCAATAACTTCGTTCATGTTCATGTTCATTGAAGTTCCTGCTCCACCTTGAATAACGTCAGTTATAAATTGATCTCTAAATTGTCCTGAAATAATCTCATCAGCAGCTTGAATCATAGCTTCTTCTACATCTCTAGAGATTACTCCTGCTTCAAAGTTTGCTTTTGATGTTGCTTTTTTAACATAAGCTAATGCTTTTATAAATGTATCACTTACTTTATATCCAGTAATGTGGAAGTTGTTTTTTCCTCTAAGAGATTGAACTCCATAATATGCGTCTGCTGGAACCTCTAATGTTCCGATTGAATCACTTTCTAATCTATATTTTACCATTTTAACCCCTCCTGTTTCACTTCATAACTAAATGATACAGTGGATTCCAATATTTTTCAAGATAGAAAATACGAAAAAAGACTTCAAAAAATATATGAAGTTGGGGGGTAGAATATATCAACTATATAATTATTCATTTTCTTAATGAAAATGAAAATATATATATTTTTTTTAAATGTTTTGAAAATAAATTCATCACACATGTAGTATATCATTTTATGCACTCAGAGTAAACAGAAAAATTAATTTTTTTCCAAATTATTTTTGTATCGCATTGAATTTTTATCTTTATTTTATCATTTTCATCAATAATAGATTTTATAGTATGATTAAAAATAGTATGCAGATTCTTTTTCTCTGCTCCTATTATCTTTCTAATTCTATTATTTATCTTAAATAGGCTCTTATCTTTTAACTGATTTTCCCCCTCAATAGTCACAGTTACATCTAAATCCCTATTTGGAAACTCTTTAGTGATATTTTTTACCCTTACCACAGCTTCATAAAGATCCTCCTCTTTTAATGTTTCCGGAATATCCACCTGTAACTCAATATGATCTGTTGGAAGATCTGATATATTTTCAAATATAAAGTTGTATTGGCTAATTGTCTGCTCTCCACACATATCAATCTGCATTAATTTTGTGATATTTTCATAATCATAACCTTTACCTATAAGGTACATCAGCTTTGTAACTGCTGCTTCTGGTGTCAAATCCACCCCACTTATAACCCCAGCATCTGTAAGTTTTGCACTTGCCTCATACAATCCCATTTTTACAAAACCTTTAGTACATTGAGTTATATCAACAATAACTATCCCTTTAGATGAGATATACTTTAATACATCTAAAAACTCTTGACTTGTAGGAGCATTACCATTTCCAAAAGTTTTAAGTATAACTCCCTTTATCTCATTTGTATTTTCAAAAATTGTTTTTAAATATGCTGGATTTAACCCGGGGAATAGCTCAAGGACAATAACTCTACTGTCCATTTTTGGATCTATATAGAACTTTTTGTTTACTGGTCTTTTCAAAATTCTATCTTTAATTATTCTAATATCTCCCCCAGCCTCTCCAATAGCTGGATAGTTAGGTGATGAGAATCCAAAATAGTTAGTGGCATCTATCTTTCTCGATCTATTTCCTCTCATCAATGTATCTCTAAAGAAGATTGAAACCTCTGGCACAAGTTTTATCCCGTAAATCTCATTTCCTGCTATTTGGATAGCTGTAATTAGGTTTTGAAGAGCGTCACTTCTTGGAAATTGAAGTGGAACTTGTGATCCTGTAAGTACCACTGGTTTATCTAAATTTTTAAGTATAAATGAAAGTGCTGAGGCAGTAAATGCCATTGTGTCTGTTCCATGTAAAACTACAAACCCTCTGTAATTATCATAGTTTCTTTCAATAATTTCAGCAATTTGTATCCACACTTTTGGTGACATATCTGATGAATCTATCAAAGGTGAAAATTGATAGTAATCTGTTGGGAATTTCTCTAAAATTGGGTGTTCTTTTGCTATCTCGTTCCAATCATTTGCTGGTCTCAAAGGACTTGATGGGTCGTTTTTCTCACTATTTACCATTCCTATTGTTCCACCTGTATTAATAATTAAGACTTTATCTAACATTTTTCCTCCAAATTTAGTTTTTTCTTCATTATAGCATGTTTTTATTATTTCTTTCAAAGGAATTTCAAAAGTGGTTTTTGTATGATTTAACTAAATTTCTTTTTCTATTGTATCGTTAGATTTTGACAAAGTTCCAATAATCAAGGAATTCTATAGAATGACTATGATTATTGAGACGCAGAAATAGAATTTCTGCAATCTTTAAATCTACTTTAACAAAACTTATATTTTTAACATCAAGTTGTCTCCATGTCGGTGAATAAAGAATCCCTATGGCTCATTCTCTATGGGTATCGCAGGAGTTCCACTCCTGCATCTCAAAAATAGTAATCGCTAAAGCTCTTCTATTTTTGGAACTCAACTCGTCTCAAACACGTTGCATTTTCTTAACTGCATTTCGCTGAGGGTTTCTAATATTCACCTCTAAATTACGTCAACTTGATGTTAGGTAAGATTTAATAATTAAACAATATAGTGAAATAGGATTTCTAATTCTCATTGTAGTTTTTTTAATTGTGCTTTTTAGAATGGAATAGAAAAGTTTATAAATTCTCTTTAACTATTGCTTTTTTGTTGCTTTTAGATTATAATATAATTGAAAAGATATATAATATCTTTTAGGAAAATCACATATTGAATATTGAAAAAATAAAAGGTCAGAATATTAGCCCTAATATTAATTATTAGGGCTTTTTTCTTTACACTTTTATTAAAGAAAATTTCAAAGTGTGACAAAAACAATACTTTGTAGAAAAAATCTCTTTGACTATTGCTTTTTTGTTGCTTTTAGATTATAATTTAATTGAAAAGATATATAATATCTTTGTATGTATCCATTAAACAGTTTAATAAAATAAAAGGTCAGGATATTAGCCCTAATATTAATTATTGGGGCTTTTATTCTGCTCTTGACCGAGCAGTTTAAACTGTTTTAATGGAGGTATACTATCATGTATATTACAATCAATATTCAATCAATCAACGGTGGGCTTTTTATAGCCCTAATTATTATTGGCTGGTGGTGGTATAAAAACAGATAGTAACCTCACACCCTACGGGGTATTTATATCTTTTCACCTTTATTAAAAATGATGGGTTTGCAATTTAACTCATCATTTTTTATTTAAAAAAACAATTTTTTCTCTCCAATTTCTTCTTTTAATAATCAACTGAAAATGATATAATTTCTCTAGGAGGAATTTATGAAAGATAATATAGCATTAATCGGCTTCATGGGAAGTGGTAAAAGCACTATTGGTAGAGTTCTTGCCAAATTTTTAGATATGAAATTTGTTGATATAGATAGATTGATTGCAGCAAGAGAGAAAAAAACAATACCAGAAATTTTTGCTGAAAAAGGTGAAGCTTACTTTAGAAAACTTGAAAGAGATATTGTATATGAAGAATCTCTTGAAAATAACATAGTTATTGCCACTGGTGGTGGGGTGATTATTGACAATGAAAATATAAAGGCTCTTAGAGAAACTTCCTATGTTGTATATCTTGATTGTACAATAGATTGTATCTACGACAGGGTTAAAAATAGCAAAACTAGACCTTTATTAAATGTTGAAAATATGTATGATAAAATTAAAGATCTACACAGTAAAAGGGAGATTTTGTATAAAATATCTGCTGATTATACTGTTAAAATAGATAAAAGTAGTAATATGTATGATACTGCTGAAAAAATCAAACAAGCATATATTTATGGTAATTAATTACAAGGGGTGGTTTTATGTTCTGTGAAAATCGTTTACAAGGAAAATTGGCTTTAATTACAGGAGCTACAAGTGGAATTGGTAGATCTTGTGCTGAAAAACTAGCTCAAATGGGGGTTAACCTTATTATTACAGGAAGAAGAGCCAATATTTTAGATGAGATAAAAAAAGAGCTTGAAGAAAAGTTTAATATAAAAGTTTGTCCTTTACAATTAGATGCAAGATCGCCTAAAGAGGTTGATGAGAAGATTGATAGCCTATCAAATGAGTGGAAAAATATAGATATTCTTATCAATAATGCTGGACTTGCTTTAGGATTAGACAAGGTTTACAATAATAGTGTTGAAGATATAGATGCCATGATAGACACAAATGTTAAAGGTATGCTATATATGATCAGAAAGATTGTACCTTCAATGGTTGCAAGAGATTTACCAGCTTTAGTGGTGAATATTGGGTCTGTAGCTGGAGATGCTGCATATGCTGGTGGGGCTGTTTACTGTGCCTCAAAAGCTGCTGTTAAGAGTTTAAGTGATGGTTTGAGAATTGATTTAGTTGATACTAAGGTTAAAGTTACAAATATAAAACCGGGGCTTGTTGAGACTAATTTCAGTGTAATTAGATTTAAAGGTGATGAGGAGAGAGCAGGTAACGTTTACAAAGGAATTGAGGCTCTTACTCCTGATGATATTGCTGATACAGTTGTTTATATCTGTAATTTACCTGATAATGTTCAAATACCAGAGATAACAATGACACCTATGTTCCAGGCTGATGGTCGCACGTTGCACAAAAAAGCGATTTTGAACAAATAAGGAAAAGAGAGGCTTTTAAACCTCTCTTTTTATATACTCTGCTAACATTCCATCAAATGCTAAATGCCATGATTTTTTTACTGGTTCAAATAAGACATCATGGTGTATATTGAACTTATCTTTAAACTTTTTAAGTTCCTCTCTATCTCCAAATAGCTCAACATGAGTATCATACTTATCAACTGTAAAATTAGAAAAATCCACTTTTATATTAAAAAGCTCTATTATTTTATATCCATTAGAAATAACAGTATTAAAATCTAATCCATGCACAAGCATATACTTTAAATGATCAGATAAATTATGTTTTAAAATAAATCCTTCAATCCCTATACCTTGCTTATAAATTTCAAACACCATTCCTATTTCTTTATATATCTTGTCCTTATGATAGTCCTGTATATAATCTTGGAGAGTATAACCTATATCCTCTAAGGAAATATTTTTAGCTATAATATCCATTCTTACAACATCTCTTTCAAAAAGAATTTTTCTTGCTGTAATTGTCGGGAATTTCTCATATATATCATATCTATCATACTTGCTTTTTATTTTGTCATAAATTATCATAATAAACTCCCTAAAATATATTGGTTATTACCATAACTCTAAAGTCATTAATTAATCTAACTTCTGCTATTATTATATCCAGTAATTGCTTTAACTCTTCTCTTTCTTGTGTCTTGCTTAATTTCTCTATATACTCCCTCAATATCTTTTTATTATCTTCATATTTTAGTTTATTAAGTTGCAACTTCTCAACTTCTGCTATCTTGCTTTTAAAAGACTTTATTTTTAATTTTACATCTGAATCATATTTATCAAAGGTTTCTTCTTCCAATTTACCTTCAATATACTTTTTAAAAATTCTTTCTTCCTGTAACTTTAATTTTTTTATCTCTTTCTCATAAAGTTCTTTTCTTTCTTCAAGTTCAACACTACTTTCAACAGTATTCAAGATCTCTAATTTATCTACCTCATTAATCAAAGTATTAATTACTGTTTCTTCTAAATACTTTACCCCTATAACTTTTCCTGAAAATTTAGCAGCATAGTAAGGTTTTTTATTTCTATTTTTACTAGTAGAAGGATACATTTTATCCCCATCATAGCAATATACATTTTTTAGAAGATAATCACCATTTTTATATTTTTCTCTTCTCTTTTCTTTAGAGAGTATAAGAGAGAGTTTAAAGGTATCATCATCTATAATAGCCTCATGTTTACCTTGAATAAGCTCATATTTGCCATGATATACTCTTTTATCATTTATCATCTCAGTTTCATTTAACTTTAATTTTCCAGTATAAATAGGATTAATCAACAGCCTATTTATCTTTTTAGGATCTTGAAAACCAAATTTCTTAGCTATATCTGTTCTTTTCTCTCCTGATAAAAAAAGTCTGAATATCTCTTTTACTAAAGGAGCTGTATCAGGATCTATTTCTATTTTTCCATCTACACATTTATAACCTAATGGAAGTTTTCCTCCCATCCATTTCCCTTCTCTTGTTGCAAACTCTCTTCTAATCTTAACTCTTCTTCCTACTCTTTTTCTCTCGTGGCTATTAACTAAAGCTACTATATCTGTTGAAAATTCCTTATCTAAATCATCTTCAGTTAATGTTCCCTCTTGTAGTGAGTATAGTTCTTTTCCAAGCTCTTTCATTCTCATAAGGGTTGTCTTATACATTAAAAAATCTCTTGTACTTCTTGATAACTCCCATAAGACAACCACATCAAAGAAATCCTCTTCCATATCTTGCAAAAGTTGTAAAAAGTCTTTTCTATTATTATTAGCTCCAGATGCTATGTCTTGATATATCTTAACTATATCCAGTTTATTTTTTTTACAGTAGTTTATACATTCTCTTTTTTGACTCTCAGGGTCTTGAAATTTTGTGGATTCTCTAATATAAATAACAGCCCTTTTTTTCATTTATACAACCTCACTCATTTTCAACTTTGGCTTTTAATACTTCTATCAATCTCATAGCATTGATCTCTTTTTGTTTTTCAGTTAATTTATCATTCTTTATTATCATCTTCAACCTCCTTTCCCAATTTCAATGAAAATGGGAAAATTCAATTTTAATACCTTTAAATCTGTAAAATATTAACCAAATAAACTTTCACTTCTATTTAACTTTCTACACTCATCAGCTATAGATTTAAAGTTTCTATAAAACTCAGTCTTGGAAATAGCTAATTTCAGTATCAAAATTTTATTATCTATCTTATAGTCAACTCTACAAAGTTCTTTTAATTGCTTAATTAGTTTATTTCTTTTTCTAGTGCACTTCTTATAAGTTCCTCTTTTCATTTGCCACCTTCTTCATAGCCCAACTGTAACTATTTGAAAAGCTTTTTTTAGTCCTTTTACTTTTACAGCTTTCATCTTAGCTTTATCTTGCTCCAAGTCTTTCTCTTTAATCTCTATCCAATTCCTGTCTACTCTCTTTAAGATCTCAGGATCTAATCCTAATCTTTTATGTTCTTTGTAAACTTTTAAAGCATCTATTGGGCTAGTGACTACATCCTTTTTAACATCATTAAAAATATCTCCAGTATCTGATATTCTTATTCCTTTGTAGCTTTTAATAATATAATTAAATACCATTTTTCCCCTCCTTAAAAGCTTGGAAGTGATTAGGATATACCTTTTTCAATTCCTTAACTAAATTTTTACTAAGCATTACACCTTCAATGTGCCACTTATTAGAGAATCTATCTTTTCCAATATTATGAAACTCTGTATGATGTTCTCTACAAAGTGGTAAAAACCTAGTTTGTAATCCATCATCATGCTTATACCCTCCAATGCTTGCTACTGAATCCCAATGATGTAGATCAACTTCAACTAATTTCCCACACACTGCACATCTTTTATGTAAAAGACATTGTATTACATATCTTCTAATGTCTGGGGCTATGTCTTGTAATCTCTTAGCTACTTTATTATCCCCTTTACCTTCATATACAATTAAGTTGTAATCATGCTTAATTGCATGTTCAATGATAAATTGAATAAAGTCTGTAGCTACTTTCATAGAGCAACAATCTTTTTTGAAAGGAGAGATTGAGAAATATTCTATCTCTTTACTATTACAGAACTCATTCTCTAAAGCCTCTCTCATTTCTTCCCTTGTATATCCTCTTAGATCTCCATAGTCCCTACACAATGCCCAAATTTTTTTCATTTGATCAAGTGACAGTCTATCTACTTTAACAACGTTTATAGTGTCATTTTTGATCTTAGAAAGTAGTTCTTTTATTTCAGCAAATCTTTTATTAGAGGGAACATATAAAAATAGTTCCCCCTCTTCCTCTATTAGCTCAATATTCATTTTTATTAACCTTGAATTGCTATATCTTTCAATTGATTATATTGCTCCATATTTAACATATCTAAATCAGTGATGTTAAATAGCTCTTTAGCCTTTTTAACTATATCTAAGCTATTAGCATTAGCTATAGTCATCAAAGTTTTCATATCATCAGAAGTAGGCTTTTCCTCTGTGATTATTTCTCCAGTTTCGTTATCTATTACTTCAGCTTCAAAGTAAGAATCACTATCAAGATAATCTCCTGTAACTTCATTGTTTTTTTGATTCAAATTGAAACTTTGCTCATCTTTTCTAAGATTTTCAATCATTTCAACAGAGATCGGCAACCATTTTAACATTTTCTTAGTAACTGTTTTCATTGACATTTCTTCAAAGTTTTTATCCCAAATATTGTTTTTATATTTTCCTTTTCTATACTTCTCTTCATGTGCCTCAACTTCAGCTTTAGTCATATATTCAAAAGCTCTAGTTCCATCTTTTAAGATAGCTACAGAGTAGAATCCTACTATCTCCCCTCTACCCTCAGGATTATTGAAAGCTGGTTTATGAGTAAGCTTTCTTTCTAATCCATATTCAATAGTAAACTCATCATTTGAATATACAGTATAAGCATAGATGTCTGATAGTTGCCCTGTTCTTCTAAGAAGTTCTATCATTCCTTTGTACCCAAGCTGTAGCTGACATTCAACAGTACCAAGTTTTGCATTTCTGAAAGGTATTAGATAGCATTGTCCTAGTACTCCTGGTTCTAATCCTAGCTGTGCTATTGTCATTAAACTACCTAACAAGCTAGGTACTGAACATTTAACTAACTCAGGATTTTGTCTTACACAAGTAATTGCTATTCTAGTAAATCTATCACTATTTAAGTGCTTTGGAAGTGCTGCTGCAAACTGTGCTTTTCCAGCCTCTATAATGTCAAATATTGTTTTCTCTTTCTTTTTCTCTGTAACTGCATTAGCAGCTTTTGCTAAACTATTTTTTGCTACTTTAGTTTCCATTTTATCCTCCTTTTATTCTTCTATAATTTTAATTTTTTCATTATCTAAGATATCTAAAAGTTTAGCTAATAATCCTCTGTTACTATACCCTACATAATCTGCGTATATTCTTGATACTCCTAGATTATGTTTTTGATATTGTTGATATTCTTTAGCTTCTTTTAAACTTAGAAAATAAGCTATAGTTTTCCAATTATAAGCAAGATTCATTATTTCAAAAGATAAAGGTTTACTTAGTTCTTTATTATCTTCATTGTTAAACTTATGTAATTCATCGTATACACCATCTAAAGAATTTTGTTTTTCTATTTTTTTTAATAATTTTTCTGGAAAATCAAATTCTCTAAAATAACCTTCTTTAATATCTTCTAAAGTTGGATAATAATCTTCTGTATATCCAAAAATATATAATCTTCTTACATCAACTTCTTGAAAATCTTCATCAACAACTTCTTCATATCTTTTTTGTACTAAATAAATAGGATTTCTAGTGCCCCAGTTATCTTGTGTAATTCTTTCATGCCTTAAAGATTTTAAAATTTCTAAGAATTTATCATCTATTTTTATAGTTCTCATTTCTTCACCTTTTTAAATTTACTTATGATACTTTTAAATAACTACTTGCTTTTTTAATTGTATACTCAGCTTCAACTTCTTTATAGATCTTCATAATTTCAGGATTTTCAAGCTCCATTTTCTTTTTATCTATTGAACTTCTTTCAATAGTCACAATAGAGAACTTATAATCTCCAGCTTTAGCTTTTTTACAAGAATTTTTATTCATAACTTTTAAAATCTCTTGCTCTATAAGTTTCTTTTTCTTCTCTAACTCTTCTATCTCTGATTTAATAGCTTTATACTCTTCACCCTTAATTGTTATCTCATCAAGCTCAAAAACCTCTTCATTTTCTTTCTCAGACTGTTCTAATAGATATTTTGAATATGAATCAGAGCCGTCAACCATTGGAGGTATTTTTTTAAGAACATGATTTTTCCAAAAATCATTAGCTCTCTCTTCAATAAGTTCTTGATCATCGAGATCTCTCTCAATGTAGAACTCTTTATAATCATTTCCACCAATCAGGCAAGCTATATAAGCAAACTTTAACCCTGTTACATACAAGTAATGCTGAACTTGTGCATAATATGATTGAGGCACTGTATCACCTGTCCACTCATCTTTGTTATATGCAGATGTGGTTTTAAGTTCTATAACTCCGTATCTATCAGTTTTAGCATCATAGAACATTCCATCGACATTTGCCACACATACACCTCTTTGAATTGTGTAAGGCACTGTGTAGCACTTCAATTCAGGGTGTCTCTCAGCAAACTCTTCAAACACTACTTTCTCAAGTTTATGTCCAAAGTGTGTAAATCTATTATTCACACTCTTATTGCCCTCAGTCTTGTCAATATAGACATCAATAGCAGATTTCCACTTATTAACTCCAAGGATAGCTCCTATGTCAGATCCTCCAACTCCTATCCCTCTTAGATCGTGCCATTGCTCTTGATTTTCATAAGAGTAAATTTTCACGATTGGAGGAACTATAGTTTTTAAATCTTCCTCAGTTAACTCTTTTTTATCCATTTCAGTTTTTTCAATAAGCTCTTCAAGTTCAGCCTTTTTTAATTTGCTATAACCTTTTAAACCTAATGATTTAGCTTTTGCTCTTAGCTCTTTAACTGTCATAATATTTCACCTCTTTTAAATTTTTGACATGGCTCTCATCAGTGTGAGAGCTGTGTTAAAAACTTAATTTTATTCTATTGGTACAGTAGTTTTTTTATATGCTTTTGCTTTTAAAGCTGGAATAAAACTTTCAGGGGCTCCAGCTTCTCTAAACATTGCATTATATAGAATTTGGCATATATCCTCTGCTTCTTTTTTATTGAGATTTATAGGTGTTTCAATTTGAACTCCAAAATCAAAACCATTTGTAGAAATAGTTATTTTAGTTTCTAATTTCATTTATTTCCTCCTCATCTTCTAGCATTTTCTTTACTGCTTTTTCTAATGATTTGAGTAATTTTTCTTCAATTGGAGAAGAAAGATGAAGTTGATTTTTTTCATACCATTTATTCCAGTTCTCATCAAAGATTGGATCAAACTCCTCATCAAATTTTTTCTTTCCTTGCTCACTTAAATTATGATAATTCTCATTAAGCATTGCTACTGTTCCCATCATCATTACCTGATCTTCAAATGTAATCTCTTTATGAGTTAGTATCTTCTTTTGAAGTTCATCTAATTGATTTAAAAAATGTCTGTTTAAATCATCCCGATTAATGCAGTTTAATAATTCTTTGTTTGTCATTGTTCCTCCTTAAATTTCTTTTATCTCATATGAATCTCCATCTTCTATGCAAGTATTTATGAACTCTTGTAAACACTTTTTACAAATAAATAACTTGAACTTTTTACCATTCTTAAAATTCATATTCCAGTAAAAACATTCGTAATCTGCTTCAAACTCTCCACATTCGCAAAAAGTTTTTTCTTCCTTTTCTTCCTCTTCTTCATATGGACCAACTCCCATAGATTTTGCATATGAATCTGCAATTGTTGGTCCATCAAAATCGTTGTGCCAGTACATCTTCCCTCCTATAGTCCTGCTATCCAATTTATTATAAATAAGAAAATTAGATATAAGATTATCCACAAGATCAGCATAATCATCTTTCTTCCTCCTCAAGTTTTTCTAATACTTCAAGGTCCTTCCAATACTTGATGTTATCTTTTCTCATCTCTAAGCAAAACTTTAATATTGCTGGAAGCAACAATATTGTTACCTCTCCACCTATTCCAAAATATCCTCTTTGTTCATATCCTTCTTTCATCCCTAAAAGAGTTAATAAGATAGAAAGAACATATATTTTTTTCATATTCTTTTCTAAGTACTCAGGGATTTTATCCCCTAAATTTTCTATATAAGTAAGAACAATGTCTGATACAGGCTCTAATTTATCATTTGCTCTTTTTAATATCTCTATAACTTTCATAGTTCCCTCCCAAAAATTTGACTTTTTGATATATACTTGTTATACTGTTGATGTAAGGTACCTACTCGAAGGGGCTTTGCAACTGAGATAGTATTTTTAAAAATGTTGATGAAATAGGCTCTCACTCCGCCGTGGGAGCTTATTTTATGTTCATAAGGTGTCAACAGCCTTGTGAGCATAAGTAAACTATCTCAGGAGGTTGAGGGAATGAACATTGTTATTTCCAATCCTGTATTTAACTTTGATGGCGGGGCTATTCTTTTACTTGGAATAGTTATCATTGTTATTTGTTGGATTAAGCATCGTAAGTAATCCCTTACCTCATACCCTTCGGGGTCTTTTTTTATTTATCTTACTAATTCCCAACCTTCTTCCAGTTTCTCTTGAATGTACTCTAAACATTCAAGTCCACTTATTCTAAGTTCTTCTCCATTACCTTGAATAACTATTGTATCTGTATAGATTACTGAGTTCTCAATATCTATATATCTTTTTTCTCCGTCAATTGTTTTCATTAATGCCATTGCTATTGCCATTCTCTTTCCTCCTAAGTTTTTTGTTGCTTTATTGCAACTAAATATTTAAAAAAATATAGTTTTTCTTCTTTCTATGCCTTTATTATATAACAACAGTTGCTTTTTGTCAATAAAAAAGTTTCTTTTTTGCAACAACAGTTGCTTTTAAGCAAGTTTGAAAGTATAATAATATTAAATATAACTCTTGTTCTAATGGAGGGCTAAAATGGGAATTGCTGAATTGATAAAACAAAAAAGAACTGAAAAAGGTTGGAGCATAGATAAAGTTGTAGAAGAACTTAAAATAAAGGGAATAGATATAAATAAATCTTCATTATCGAGAATAGAGAATGGAGATAGACAAAAGATAGATTCAGGTTTATTAGTAGCATTAGCTAATATCTATAATTTTAATTTTTTTAAATATATGGGTTATGATCCAAAAACAACTAATATAGAAAATATTATTGAAACAGATTTTATAACTATTCCTGTATATAGTAGTGTGTCTGCTGGATTGGGTTGCGAAGCTTGTGAAGAACCTATTGACTTTTTACCTTTTCCAAAAACAACTGGAGAAATAATTGGTATTAAAGTTAATGGTGATAGTATGGAAGATACTATTTTGGACGGGGCTACTGTTATAGTAAAAAAAGATGTAATGGTTGAGATTGGTGAAATTGGTGTGTTTTTAACAACAGATGTTGATTATAGTGAAGGATTTGTAAAAAGATTAAGACATAAAAATGGAACTTATGTTCTTGAAAGCGATAATAAAAAATATGCTGATATTGAAATAAAAACTTCTGATATAGTTGCATGTGGAAAAGTTATTAAAATAATGAATGACCCATATAGAAGAGAAAAAGACCCTTTATATAATAAAATAGATCAACTAAACCCAGAAAAAAGAAAATTAGCAGAAGCTTTACTAGATACACTAATTTCAACTAAATAATAATACTCTAGACTTTAGACTACTGGAGCAGTTGAGAGAGTTGAAAAAGAAATAAAAGGAGAGAAAATGAAAGGAAAAAAAGAAATTCAATTAGCAAATTTTAATTGTACATTTGGAACTGTAGAAGAAAATGCAAGTCCAATGTTAAAATATTTTACAGAAATAATTTATCCAGCATTTAAAAGAAAAAAGAAATATAGAAAAACATTCTTTTTCGAAGATATAAAATTGGGTGAAAATAAAAAAATAGGATATTATTTATATGGGAAAATAATAAAAGATACTACTTTAGAAATTACAAGTAGATATGATTGGGAGAACAATACTCTAGTAGATACAGATGAAAAATATAGAAGTTCACCTTTTTCAGAGTTTATTCTTATGCTAAACAATCATAGACTTTTATTTATTCCTGGTTCAAAAGGACATCCAAGATTATCTAGTTTAAAAACGTTACTTAAATATAATATTGAAAGAGTTATAAAAGAACACAATAAAAAAAGTTTGCCTGAAGAAGAACTTCCTGAGATATACTCTTTTGATATTATTGAAATTCCTAAAAAAACAGATGTTTTTAAACAAATAGAAATGTTTGAAGAAATTAAATCTTTTTCTTTAGAATTTATAAAACTTAATCCTGAACCCCTAAGTGGAATACTACAAAATATTGATTCGATAAGAGAAAGATGTGGTAGTAATTCTTCAAAATATACAATGAAAAACCCTACAGAAAAAAAAGTTATTGCTGAAATAATTCAAGAAAGTAATGGACTTGCAAGTTTTTCTATGGAAGCTAGGAAAAAAGATGAGTCTGAAGTCAGAGAGTACAAAAATGATAATTTTAAAGTAACTAGAGAGCTAATATTTCCTGAACATGAGACATTAGAAAATAATATTAATTTAGCTATTAACGATAGTTTTAATGATCCAAGAATAAATGATGCAAAAAGAGCTGAAAAAAAATTATATGAAATTGTTGTAGAAAAAATTAAAACTTTTATTTTTTAAAAAAAAATGATACTCTTTTTATAGAGGTGATATGATGAGTGAAATATCAGTTGAAGCAATAAAAGAAGAAATAAAAAAAGATTTTAGTAAAAAAGAATGGTTAATTTTAACCAAAAATATGTTTTTTCCTAACAAAAAGAGAGTATTGCTATTAATAATATTCATATTTTGCTTTGATAATTTTTTTGTAAAAAATATGCTTGTTCCTATATTTTTAAAAAATGAATTAAAAACTTTTATTGAAAATTTTATTACAAACTCTCAGACTGTTTTTTTAACTCTTTTCGGAATAATTATTATGGGATATACGGTGTATCAAACTTTATTGAATAATGAATTTGTTTTTATATTAGCAGCAACTCCTGCTAAAGAAAAAGGGCTTGAAAAAAGATCACGTTTTACAGTAGCTAGTAATTATTTTTATGCTTTTTGTATAATGACTTTGTCTTTAATTATTTTTAATTTAATTTCTTTATCAGTAATAAAAAATGATAAAGTATTAAAAATATTAATAAATAATTATAAAAATATTTTGGAAAATAAAGTATTAATACGAATAGTTTTAGCATTTTATATGTATATATCTTTAAATACAATATTTGAAATAAAGAGTTTCTTAAAAACTTTATTTGATTCAATAAAAATAGATGCTTTTATATCAAAAATAGATAAAATTTAAAGGTGGAAAGATGAAAAAATTAATAATATTTCTTTTACTAAGCTTTACAGTAGTATGTCTAGCAGGGCAAATAGTTTATATAACTCCAAAAGGTAAAAAATACCATTCTACTAAGAGTTGTAGAACACTAGCTAGAAGTAAAAGAATAATAGAAATTGATATAAGTGAAGTATTTGGTAGACAACCTTGTAAGGTGTGTTTCTAAATAGTAAAAATTAAGGCTAGATTATTCTAGTCTTTTTTATTTTTATATTTTGTTGACTTTTTGCAACATAAAATATATAATATTTGTGAGGTGAAAAAAGTATATGAAAAAAAATCAAGGCAATATATACCTTGCTGAAATAACATATTTAAGAATAAAAAAAGGAATAACTTTTATAGAACTAGCTAAAAAAATAGGAGTTTCAACATTTTGGTTAAGAACTAAAATAAAAGAAGGTAATCAAAAATATTTGGAAAAGGCTAAGTCTATTTTAGAGAGTTAATTTTTTTTAATTATCATGTTGTTTTTTTGCAACGTAAAGCAGGAAAAATTCCTGCCTTTACTAGAGAGCATACTGTGCTTTCTAGCAGGGGGTGGAAGAATGGAGAAACTAAAAGAATACCTGCCTTTAATTATTTCCATAATTGCATTAATCGTATCCATAATGAAATGATTTCTTTATCAAAAGATTTAAGCAAAGCAATTTGGAGAGTTTAAATCAATGTTAAGAGCAAAACAAGGGGGTGGAAAAGTGGAAAAAGTAAAAAAAATAAATGAAAAGGTTGAAAATATAATTGAAATACTAAAAGAAATGAGCTATGACGAAAAAATGGCAGTTATCATCATAGCTCATAAAGTGCTAGAAGTTACTTATGATCCTTATCTAACTTCTCCAAAGTAGTATAAACAGATTCAATAATGTTATTTATTTGCTCTAAGTTTATACATTTAGTAGTAGAAAGATTACTAGGTCCACAAGGAACAACTTGATGTGCCTCAATTACTTTTAAAGCAACATCTACTGCTAATTCTTTATTAGTTTTACTCAAAATTTTTCCCTCCAATCTTTTATAAGGTATTGTTGTAAATATATTATAGCTTTTTGGAGGGAGAAATTAAAGTGTCTTTATTGGAGCATATCAGTGCTATCTCTCAAACCCCTATTTTAAAAGCTGGTGTGTTCCAACAAGGGTACCTCATTATTATAAAAATTCATTCAAAAATTGGAGGTGAAAGCACCCCTTTTAAAATTTTTTATTTCCAATTTTGTGCCCTTGGAGGAGATGAGGACATTCAAATAATTAAATATTAGCGGCAAATTTTGGTTAGCTCTCCACATCGATCGTGGAGCTAGATTTATAATTTTTAAATTTTTATTTGAAAAAAATATTTGTTAAAAAATGCCTATTGAAAAATCATCGTAATAGCTGTGCCGTGCAGCTCACACGAGTTGAAAAAATAATAAATAATAATTTTTATTTGGTATCTGTTCATCATCTTTAAGCCACTAGATCCAAGGGTCTTAGAAGATGGTGGGCAGTTACAAAATAAAAAAAGAGAGGGGTCTAGTGGCATAGTCCCTCAGTAGGAGGATAATATGAGAGAGATGAGAGAAAGAGACTGGTTTTGGTTAGATAATGCTTTAGTAGATAGATATGATCTCAATATCTATGAGAAGATGTTGTATGTTTGTTTAGCTAGACATATAGGAAGTAATGATTATGCTTATCCAAAACTTGAAACTTTAGCAAAAGAATTAGGAATAAAAGATACTAGAACTATAGTTAAGCACACAAAAAGTTTAGAACAAAAAGGTCTAATCACAGTTGAAAGATTAAAAGGAAAAGCAAACAGATATTATCTTAATAATGTCAAAGTAGATACATCAAATGTACCTACATTAGATGATACTACATTGAATGTACCTACATCTGATGTACCCCCAGTACCTACATCAAATGTACCTACAAGTACCTACATCCCATGTAGGTCTAAGAATATACATAAAGAAGATACAATTAAGAATAAAGAGAGAGAGAAAGAGGCAGAGCCTGATCCTGTTTCTAACTCAGGAGGATATTATCAAGAAATAAGAATGTTACTTGCTAGTTATAAAATCAACTATGAGAAGATAGCAAGACTAGGTAAACCTATTTCATGTATTAAAGAAGTTCTTAGAATAGCCAAGGAAAATGGTAAAAGTGAAGGTTGGATAGTAGGAGCATTAACTGATGATTATAACCTTGAGTATTTTTATAAACCTAGGGAAATAAAAAAAGAGGCTGCTAAAAAGAAAAGTGGGAAAGTTATAGACAGTTCTGAATATGAAGATTTTTCAGGAGATTATTTTGAAAAATACATAGGAAAAGGGGAGGAAATAGCATAATGAAATGTCAATACTGTGGAAAAGAATATGTTAAAAATACTGCTGATTTAAGTTATATGCCTGAGTTTATGCAGGAAAAACTTAAATATATTCCAGCTTGTAACTGCTTGGAGAAACTGCATGAGCAGGAAATGGAAGCACTTAGAAAGAAACAGGATGAAGAAAGTAGAATGAACAGAGTTAAAAAGTTCATGGATATATCTGTAGTTGATGCCAAGTTTTTTAAAAGTACCTTTGAAAATGCTGATATGTCAAGTAAGCATATGAGAACTGCTGAAAGATATGCAAAAAGTTTTTTAACAAAAAATCAAAATGTAGGGATGCTATTGTATGGAGGAGTTGGAACTGGTAAAACTTATGCAACTGCTTGTATAGCTAACTATCTAAGAGAACACGGAAAAAGTGTGTTTGTTATGAACCTTGGGCTATATTTCAACAAGCTAAAAATAGAATGGGAAAAGGAAGAAAAGGCAGTTCTTGAAAATGTTAAGAAATGTGATTTGTTAATCATTGATGACTTTGGTGCTGAGATGACTTCTAATACTGAGAATGTAACTTGGAGAGATGAGAAGATATTCAATTTGATTGATACAGCTTACAGATCTGAAAAACCTTTGATAATATCTACAAACTTAAAATATCATGAAGATCTTTCTAAATGTGAGATTGAAAAGAATTTAGGAAGTAGGATAAGAGATAGGGTTGTAGATATGTGTTACCCAATTGCAGTTATTGGAAAAAGCAGAAGAGGAATAAGTGAAAAATCATTTTGGGAAAGCATAGCATAGGAGGAGAAAAGGAAATATGAAATTTATAGCAGTTATAGGAGCAGGAGCATTATTATTAGTTTTACCATTTGCTTGTGCTAAATATGATGTTCTATACAATAGAACAGCTAGAACAGAGGTAGGAAAAAGCATAATGGATAGTGATAGAGAAATTTTTAAAAGCTCTAAGCCTTATGTTGAAAACTCAATTCAGACATTACATAGTTACAAGATGCAATATGATTTAGCTAGTGATGAAGATAAACAAATTATAGCTAATAATATAAAGTCTGAGTTTGCTAATTTTGATAGCAATTTGATAGAAAACAATAATTTAAGACATTTTTTAGAAAGTATTAGAGGAGGATATTAAGAATGAAAAAATTATTAGTTATAGGGGCATTAATAGGAATGGTTGTAGGTTGTGAAGAAATACCAGTACAAAAGACTTCAACAGAGATAGAAAGAGAAAAACAAGAGACATTATCTAAACAAGCTATTGAATCAGTAGGACTTCCAAATATAGCGAACTTTTATGAGAAAAAAACTTTAAAGAAAATTCTTGAAATGAGAGATAATCCAAAACTAATAAACTATTTTTATACTAAAAATAATATGTCTGGAAAATGGGTATATGAGGGAAAATGTATAGGTTTTGGAATTTCTTATACAACTCAATATACAAATCCAGAAAAAATGGGACATTTAGATGGTGGACAATATGGTGCAAGAAATCCGTATACTTTACCACAAGCAGATCCTAATGGACTTTACTCAGTGCCGAATGGAACAGCAACTTGGATAATGAGAGTCACAGATGACGGGAAAACTATTGTTGACTATATAGAAAGTGAAATAAGAGTATCACAAAATAAAATACCTGCAAGATTATGTGAGAAATGGAGTTTACCTGAAAATTATTAAATATTTGGGAGGTTAAAGATGTCTAATAGAGTTTATCCTGAGGTTATAGCAAGCTATGAAAATAAGAATTACCTTGTTTATCTTTATGAGTGCTATGGAGATGAGGGGAAATATTATTATTTAAGTGGAGAACCAAAGGTTTTGAGATCAGGTTATACTTTTTCTAAAAAATTTCATCGTGAATTTTCAATACAGTATATAGAGAGCTGGTTAAAAGAGTGCATTGGAGAGTTCAGAAAATGTGAGGGAGATGAGGAAAAGCAATGAAAAAGAAAAGAAAAAAGTATATAAAAGTTGACATCTTTAGAGGGGCATTCTCAAAGAGATATAAAGAAAGATTTATTGAAATTGTGGAGGTGGAAGATGAATAAATGTGTAAGTTGTAAATATTGCATCTATCTAGAAACTAAAGAAAAAGCTTATTGTAAAAAATATGGAGATTATATTGAGGAGCAGTGTCCAAGCTGTTCTGAATATAAGGAGGTAAAAACTATATGATAGAAATAACTATTCCTCTGCTTCCTCCTTCGATTAATACTTACTGGAGAAGAGGACAACATACTACTTACTTATCTAAAAAAGGTAGAGAGTTTAAAGAGAATGTTAAACAGTATTTATTAACTAAAAGAATGGAAAAATTGGTTAATAAGTTAAAAGTTGAAATTCTTATTAGCTTTAAAGGGTATAGAAAAAGAGATGTAGATAATTATAACAAAGCTATACTTGATAGTTTCAATAATATTGTATGGCTTGATGATGAACAAATATTTGAGCTTATAACTAAAAAGACATATGGAAACAAAGAAGACAGTTTTAGAGTTCGAATATATGAATATTAGGAGCTTATAGAATATGGATAAGAAAAGATACTTAAAAAAAGGATACAGAATAAGATTAGAGATAGATAGTAAAAAAGCTGTTTTAGATGATATGAGAGCAACATTAGATGGGTTAAAAGCTATTAGAATATCTGAAAAAGTTCAAGGTGGACCTCTTCCAAGTGATGAAAATATGGTAAATAGAATTGATAAAGTTATTGAAGAAGAAAAAAAATTAGAGAATCTTTATGATTTTATGTCTGATTTATCAAAAGAGATAGATAAAATCGAGGATGTAGTAGAAAGGGCATTACTAAGATATAGATATTTTTTAGGACTTACTTGGGAGGAAATAGCTGAAAAATTAGGTTATTCAATAGCCCAAGTCTATAGACTACATATTAAAGCTTGTAAAAATTTTAATAAAATAAATGATAGTAAGTGATAGTAAATGATATTGTATGATAGTTTTAAAAGTGATATAGTATAAAATATAGAAATGATATCTACAAGGGGCAGACTTTGAGCTGTTCCTTTTTTATTTAAATTATAAAATATAGTTGTTTAAAAAAAAAAGATTTGATATTATTATAATAATAATCCTAAAAGGTGAGGGGAGTAATTATATGGATATAACAAATGAATTAATTCAAGCATGTAATAGAGATGTAAATAATGTTGGAATTTTTATTGATTTTGATAATATATATTATTCATTGAGAGATTATGGAATTAATGTGGAAGATGATGATTATTGTATTTTTACTTTAATGAATAGGATATATACTTTTAATAAAATAAGAACAATGAGAGCATATGCTGATTATGATCAAATTAAAATTTCATTTAAAAAATTACAAGAAAAAAGAGTACAAATAAAAAATGTATATGGAAATGGAAGAGAAGAAGAGCATAGAAAAAATGCTTCGGACATAGAGCTTTCAATAGATGCTTTAGACGCATATTATAGAAATCCAAATATAGATACATTTATTTTTATAACTTCTGATAGTGATATGATTCCAATTATGAGCAGACTTATTTTTAAAGGGAAAAAAGTACATTTATATTATATAGAAGATAAAGTATCACATTATCAAGATATAACAGGTTTTTGTCATGTGAAGCATAATTTGATAAATTTATTTAAAATTGAATCTGAAAGATTGGAAAATAGTTACTGGAAAAATAAAGCTATTGAAATTATAGAAAATTGGTTTGCAGAACCTAATAATAAAGCTAAAATGCTTGGAGGTAAATGGTTAAACGATATTTTGTCAAAAGATTTATTTTTACCTCCTAAGAGGGTAAGTGAATTAATTGATTATTTAGTAGTTGAGCAATTAATAGAAAAGGAAACAAAAAATGAGAAGATTTCATATAAACTTAAACCAAAAAATGCTTGACAAATAAATAAAAATGGATTATTATTTTTATACTTAATACGTAATAAAATATTTCGTGGTTTTTTTATTCAAAAAAATTAATAATTCGTTTTCTTATTATGCGAAAAAGGAACCTAAATTTCGAGGTTCCTTTTTACATTTTATAATATTTATTTTAAATTTAAAGGAGAATCAGTAAAATGGTTCTCTTTTTCACTTAGATATTTTGTATTTCTGTGATACAATGTAAAGAAAAATATTTATATTGGAGATATATTATGGTAAATTTCTTAAAAAAACAAATTTTAAAAATAATAATTTATATTGTTGTTTTAACTCTTGTTACTACATTATGGTTTTTTAGTAAATGGGATATTTTTATATTAATAGCACTTGTTTCTTTCATAACATCAGTATTTACTCTTATAATAGGTAAAACTTGGATGGAAGACTATAAATTAGAAATAGACAAAGAACTGGAAAAGTATAAAGTTAGATTATCAGGGTATACTCTAGTTACTAAATTACAATATGACTTGGAATTTAAAATATATACCAAGATATATGAAGTGATGTTTTTATTATATATTAAAACTGATAAACTTCATCCTATAATAGATAATCTTCCAACAGAGAAAGAAGCTTTTAAAACTGAAATAAGAAATAGATTAAATCATTTTGGAAAGTTATATAATAAGGCTTCTAATTTAATAAATAAATATAGACCCTTTTATTCAGATAAAATTTTTGAAATTTTAAAAGAAACTAGAGATTTATGCCATAAAGAAAGCATAGAAGTTTCTCTAATTGTTACATCACATTCTAAACCTTTTGATTATATAAAATCAATGGATAGAAAAGAAAAAATAAGAATAAATTTAGAAACAACTTCTAATTTAATAAAAAATAGAATTGAAAATATGAAAATTATAGAATAATAAAAAACTATTAACTAGATAAAATTTATAGAGAATTAGTGAATTCTAATTCTCTTTTTTTATTACTCAAAAATAGGAGGTGATTAACATTAATATTCAATCAAAGATTAATAAACTTGTAATAGCTTTATTGCAAATGGATAAAATAATAAAAATACAAGTCCAGGAAAACTATTCCTTTAAATTTAAAAGGACCTTTAGAACATATAAGATAGTGGAAACTACAGAAACTGAAATCAAATTAAAACAGGAATATTATTCTTTGAAAAAAGAATATAAAAATAAAATCAAACCTCCAAATGTAGAAGAAAAGCTAAGAACTTTAAAAGTTGATCTACAATATATGAAAGTACCAGTTATAGAGTTCAGAAATAAAGTTGAGATATTAATCTATTTAGCTGAGAGATATAAGGAGTTGGTATCATGAAAGAGAAATTAACTCCTAAGCAGAAAGCTTTTTGTGAATTTTATATAGAAACTGGTAATCAAACAGAAGCAGCCATTAAAGCTGGATATAGCAAGAAAACAGCCAGAGTAATTGGACAAGAAAACCTGCTAAAACCTGCCATAAAAGAGTATTTAGAAAAAAGATTAGCTGAAATAGATGCTAAAAGAATAGCTAATGCTGATGAAGTACTAGAATATCTAACAAAAGTTATGAGGGGAGAAGAAAAAGACCAATTTGGATTAGAAATCTCTATTCAAGATAGAACTAAAGCAGCTGAATTGTTAGGAAAAAGATATAGATTATTTACTGATAAAGTTCAGCTAGGGGGAACATTACCAGTGATGATAGTAGGTGAAGAAAAACTTGAAGAATAATGTTTTAAAAATATTTCTTCCTGACATTATAGGAAAGGGCTATAAAAAGTTTTGGGAGTTCAAAGGAAGATATAAAGTAGTAAAAGGTTCAAGAGCTTCTAAAAAGTCTAAAACAACAGCTCTTTGGATAATCTATAACATGATGAAGTATAAAAATGCTAATACTCTTGTTGTGAGAAAAGTATTTAGAACTTTAAAAGATAGCTGCTATTCTGATTTGATTTGGGCAATAAATAGATTAAAAGTTACTGATTACTGGGAGAAAAAAGAAAGTCCTTTGGAGTTAACGTATATTCCAACAGGTCAAAAAATCCTTTTCAGAGGGTTTGATGATCCTATGAAAATTACTTCAATATCAGTTTCAGTTGGGACATTGTGTTGGTGCTGGGTAGAAGAGGCATATGAGATAACAGATGAAGCCCATTTTAATATGCTAGATGAGTCTATTAGAGGAGTTGTTGAAAAACCTTTATTTAAACAGATTATAATCTCTTTTAACCCTTGGAATGAAAGGCATTGGCTGAAAAGCAGGTTCTTTGATAGAAAGGCAGATGAAATTTTAGCATTAACAACTAATTATTTGTGTAATGAGTGGCTAGATGATAGTGATAAAAGATTATTTGAAGATATGAAGATAAATAATCCTAGGCGTTACCAAGTGGCAGGATTAGGGAACTGGGGTATATCTGAAGGACTTATATATGAAAATTGGGAAGAAAGGGAATTCGATATAGAAGAAATTTTGAAAATCCCTGATATTATAAGTAAATTTGGTCTTGACTTTGGTTATACTAATGACCCAAGTGCTCTTTTTTGTGGTTTAATTTCAATAGAAAGAAAAGAAATATATGTATTTGATGAGTTATATAAAAAAGCTCTTACAAACAAAAAAATAGCAGATGAATTAAAAAAAATGGGACACAGTAAGGAAAGAATCACAGCAGATAGTGCAGAACCTAAGTCGATAGATGAACTTTATAATTATGGCATACAAAATGTTAGAGCTGCTAGAAAAGGAAAAGATAGTATAAATAATGGTATTCAATATATTCAAGGATATAAAATAATTATACATCCTCAATGTGTGAATTTTCTTTTAGAAATAAGTAATTATACATGGGAAAAAGATAAATTTGGAAATTTGATTAATAAGCCGATTGATATGTTTAACCATTTAATGGATGCTATGAGATATGCGTTAGAAGATTTTGTACGTGGTGATAACTTTAGTTTTGATTAATGAGGGGGTGAGACAGTGTTTAAATGGATTAGAAATAAACTATATAGAGATAGAACAGAGATACCAGACAAAAAGGATATTAGATACTTAGAATATATAGTAGAACAGTTCCTACATAGCAAGAAAAGGCTAGACATGATAACTGGAGAAAGATATTATCTAGGGCAACATGATATACTTTGGGCTAAAAGAGAAGTTATAGGAGAAGGTGGAAGGCTTGAAACAGTTGATAATCTTCCAAACAACAAAAGAGTAGACAATCAATATGAAAAGCTAGTAGATCAAAAGGTAAATTACTTACTAGGAAAGCCTATTACTTTCAAGACTGAGAACACATTATATCAAGAGCAGCTAGAAAAAATATTTGATTTAGAGTTCCATAAAATTTTAAAGAATGTTGCTGAAGATGCTATGAATGGCGGAATAGCTTGGTTATATCCCTATTACAATGAGAATGGGGATTTTTTATTTAAGAGATTTGAACCTTGTCAGATTTTACCTATTTGGAAAGATGAGGGACATAATGAGCTTGACTTTGCTATTAGAATCTATACAGTTCAAAGTTGGACAGGTTCAATGCTAGAAGATGTTGAGGTTGTAGATGTTTATAGTCTAGCTGGAATAGATAGATATAAATATTCGTGGGGCTCTTTAAAGTATGAAGGGCATTATAACTATTTTAATATAGGAGAAGAGCAATTTAACTGGGATAGACTTCCAATTATTCCTTTTAAATATAACTTGCTTGAAAAACCTTTGATTTTAAGAGTTAAAAATCTACAAGACGGAATTAACAAAGCTGTTTCTAACTTTGAAAATAACTTAGATGAAAATCCTAGAAACTGCATCTTAATTTTAAAAAATTACGATGGACAGAACTTAGGGGAGTTTAGAAAGAATCTTTCTACAGTTGGGGCTGTAAAGGTTAGAGATGATGGAGGAGTTGAAAAACTTACTGTTGAACTTAACTCAGAGAATTACAAGGATATAATTAAGATTTTCAAAGATGCTTTAATTGAAAATGGTAGAGGATTTAATGCCAAAGATGATAGATTAGGGAATAATCCTAATGAAATGAACATTCAATCTATGTATGCAGATATTGACTTAGATGCAACAGGAATGGAAGTGGAGTTCCGTAGTGGATTAAATAAGCTATTAAATTTTGTTAATGCCCACATTAGTCATCTAGGATTAGGTGACTTTGAAAATGAGAATATAGAGATTATATTTAACAAAGATATTCTAGTAAATGAAAGTCAAACTATTGATAATTGTGCTAAAAGTATTGGAATTTTGTCTGAAGAAACTATTATTTCTCAGCATCCTTGGATAAAAGATGCTAAAGCTGAGATGGAGAGAAAAAAGAAAGAATCTAAAGAGAATAACATTTATCAAGACTATTCCTTTGGAAGTGGTTTAAATGGACAAGAAAAGTAAAGAGTACTGGGAGAAAAGGGCTAGAGAAAATGAGAATAAGGTATATAAAAAGGCTAGTGACTTAAAAAAAGAACTGGATGTGCATTATATTCAAGCTAAAAAAGAGATACAAAAATCTATTAATGATTTGATTGCTAGATATATGTTTAAAACAGATCTCTCTTATGCTGATGCTATGAAGTATCTAACAAGTAAAGAGTTTAAAGAATTTAGAATGTCACTTGAAGAGTATGAGGCAGAGATAGAGAGATTATCAGAGATAAATGAGGAACTAGCTAATAAATTAAGAATAGAGCTTGAAACACTTGCTATGAAGTCTCGTATAACTCGCCTAGACAGTCTTAAAACTCAAATAGATATAGAGCTCAGCAAGAAGATAAGCAAGGATTATAATGTAGTTGAAAAAGGTATAAGTGAAGTTTATAGAGACTTTTTTAAGATTCAAACTACAGATTTTGGACTAACAGGAGTTAATACAGTTCTTCCAAAGAAAACTTTGAAGATGCTTATGCAACAGCCTTGGAGTGGAGCAAATTTCTCAGAAAGGATATGGGGCAACAGTGAAGCACTTGGTAAAGTTTTAAAGCAGGAGATAATACAATCTTTTATGCAGGGAGTATCAGTTAAAGATCTATCAGATAGAATTGAGAAAAGATTTGAAAATGATAGATACAATACTGAGAGGCTTGTTAGAACAGAGTTGAATTATGCTTTTAATCAAACTACTAAACTATCTTATGAAGAAGCTGAGATTGAAGAGTATGAGTTTCTAGCTGAGATTGATAGCAGGACATCTGAGATCTGTAAAAAGCTAAATGGAGAAAAATTCAAAGTGAAAGATGCTAGAGCAGGAGTTAATTATCCACCTATGCACCCACATTGCCGTTCAACTACAGTTGCTGTTTTAGATTTTGATAATTTTGGTAAGGAAAAAATTACTTATGAAGAAGAGAAAGCAATAATGGATTATAAAAGTCCAAAAATGTATGTTCTTAACGATAAATTGAGACAAGGTTTTAAACTTGATGAAGAAGAAAAAGAATGGGTTAAAAATCTTGACAGTGCTTTAAAGAAAATGCCATGCTATAAAGGCAAAGTTATAAGAAGTATTGATTTAAAAGAAAATGAATTAAATAATTTTTTAGAAAATTACAGTCCAGAGAAAAAATTTGTAATATTTCCAGCATATACATCAACTTCAAAAGATGAAATATATAATCCAGAAAGTATTGTAAGATTATATATAACTTCAACAAAAGGTAGAGACATTAGTAATTTTGGTTTAAAAGAAGATGAAGTTATATATGAAAGAGGTTGTAAATTTAAAATTTTAGATATATACTTGGATGAAGAACAAAAAATATGTATTCATTTGGAGGAAGTAGATGGATAAAAAGGAATATAAAATTGGTAAAGATCCTGGAATAGAATGGTGGAAAAAAAGAAAACATTATGAAGGACATATTAGTGAGATCACATTTGTGGAAGATGAAAACTATGTCCCTACACCTGAAAACTTTCAAGTTGCTAAAAATTGGCAAGATATAAGATTACATTTTGGAGCTATAACTAAAGAAGAATATGATGAAAAAATAAAAGAATTAAAAAAAGAACATGGAATAAAAGATTAGCACTTAGGCGACTAGGTGCTTTTTTATTGCAAAAATTAAGGAGGAAAATAGATGGGAACTAAAGAATTTTTAGAATGGTGTACAGAAGAGGTTATAAGATATTTTAATTCAAGAGTTGATAAAACTGATAATAAAACTTTAAAAGAGGAAGATGTTTTTGTAGTTTGGAGCTGTAAAACTTTAAAAAATAATAAAGCCCTGTTAAGTACTACTGTTTCAGATGGATTATATTATGAGTTCACATTCAATGGAAATAGTGAAGAACTATATATGGATGTGTATAAAAAATGGGAAAATATATGTATTAATTTATAAGGAGGGAAAATAAATGACTGGCTTTACATCAGCAGGACTTATATTTATAGGAGTTGTTATAGGTTTAATTGCAGGTTTTAAATGGGGAACTATCAGAGAAAGAAAAGGAATGAATAAAAAAAAGAAAGATGAGAGTAGATATTAAAACAAGTGAAGATGAATATGCAAATTTAGGAGCAGGGTATGGGCAACATGCACATGGGATACCTTGCTCTTATTATTTTAAAAAATAAGGAGGATAAGCAATGACAAAGGAACAATTAATAGCTTTAGGAGTTGGTGAAGAGTTAGCAGTTAAAATAGCTGGAGAGTCAAAAAAAGAATTAGAAGGCTATATAGAAAAAGCTAAATTCACAGAACTTGAAGCAGAGAAAAAACAATTAGATGAAAGCAACAAAACTTTAACTAAACAACTCGAGGAGGTGAAGAAAAATGTAGGAGATAATGAAGAGCTAAAGAAACAAATTGAGAGTATGCAAGTTGCTAATAAAGCTAAAGAGAAAGAGTATGCAGATTCAATAGCTAAGATTAAACTTGATAATGCTGTAGATATTGCTTTAATGAGTGCAGGATCTAAAAATAATAAAGCTGTAAAAGCGTTATTAAATTTAGAAAAAGCAATATTAGGAGAAGATGGGAAGATAGCAGGATTAGATGAGCAAATAAAAGCTTTAAAAACTGCTGAGGACTCATCTTTTTTATTTGAAGCAGTAAAAGTACCAAAGGGGACTAATCCAGCTGGGAATCCTGAAAAGAAAATAAACTTTAGTGAGATGACATATTCTCAAATGGAAAAGTATTTAGCAGAAAATCCAGGAGCAATATTAGAATAATTAAAAAATAGGAGATGATGAAAAATGGCAAAGTTTAATGAAAAAACTTTCAACGGAGAAGCATTTGGTAAATATGTAGAGAGAGTACCAAATTTAAAGAAAAATGAACTTTTAAAATCTAAAGCATTAAAAGGAAATGCACAAATAAGTGAAGTATTTAGTTCACAAACAGGAACAGCTTATGCAACTATTCCATTCTTTGGGCTAATTGGTGGGGCAGCTCTTAACTATGATGGTAAAACAGATATTACAGCAGAATCAACTGACACATTTGAGAGAAGTGTAGTCGTAATTGGAAGATCTAAGGCATGGTTAGAAGATGACTTTTCAACAGATATAACTGGTGGAGTAGATTTCATGGATAATGTAGCTGCACAAGTTTCAGAGTATTGGGCTGCAATAGATCAAGATACATTACTTGCTGTTCTTGAAGGGATATTTGCAATGTCTTCAGGAAAAGAAAACTTAGAATTTGTTAATGAACATACTTATGATATTAGTAAAGGTGCATTTGCTAAAGGTTATGTAAATGCTACAACTTTAAACACAGCAACTCAAAAAGCTTGTGGAGCTAATAAATCTAAATTCTCTTTAATAGTTATGCACTCAGCAGTAGCTACTAACTTAGAAAACTTAAAATTATTAACTTACTTAAAATTTAATGATGGTAATGGGGTAGAAAGAGAACTAAGTTTAGCTTCTTGGAATGGAAGATTAGTATTAATTGATGACTCAATGCCAACTAAAGCAATAGAATCTTTATATGTTAGATGTAATTCTACTGATGTAGGAGCTTTAAAAGTAACAACAGCAGGATCAGGATTAGGAGAAGTTGCAAAAGCAAGTGTAGAAACAGATATTTCAGATATCAAGGAAAATGAGTATGTACAACATATTCAAAATGAAACTATTTATACTTCTTACTTATTAGGAGATGGAGCTATTGACTATGTAAATATAGGGGCTAAAGTTCCAGCTGAAATGGCAAGAGATGCTAAGACTAAAGGGGGACAAACAATCTTATATTCAAGACAAAGAAAAGTATTTGCTCCTTATGGAATTTCTTATACTAAAAAATCTCAACAATCTCTATCACCTACAGATGCTGAATTAAAAAATGGTACTAACTGGGAATTAGTAAACAATAAATCTTCAAGCACTAAAAAATATATTGATCATAAATCAATTCCTATTGCTAGAATCATTTCAAGAGGATAGTGAGTATAATGGCTGTATTGAGTATTCAAGAGGGTATAGTTACAAGACTTCAAGCTTTTAAATACAATGTACAAGAGAATGAAACTTCTATATTAGACTATTTAACTCTTAAAACTATAAGTAGTATAAACAACCTTACAAATCAATTTTATACAGCTGACACTATCCCTCAAGACTTATATAGTATTGTTGTAGATAAGATTGTAGGAGAGTTTCTGTTATTTAAAAAAAATACAGGGGATATTCCAAGTTTGGATTTATCTCCTGTTGAAAAGCAAATTCAAGCTGGGGATACTTCTATTACTTATGCAGTAGAGAATATAACGTCACCTGAAAAAATGTATGATTTACTTATAGATTATCTAATTTCAAGTAGAGATAAGGAACTGATGAAGTACAGGAGGTTAGTATGGTAAAAGGTAAGTTAGATAAATTATATACTGATACCTTTTCTATCTATCGCCCTTCTCTAGTACAAGACCAATGGGGAGGATCTATCAATAAAGATGTTCTGATCTCAGAGAATAATCCTTGTAGGCTCTCACAGATGACAGTTAAGGGCACTACTGGTGTCGTAAGCAGTTCAGAACAAGAGTTTAGATTATTTATACCCCTTAATATTGAAGTTCTCCAAAATGACAGATTAGAAGTTCAGAGAGGTTCTAGCAAATATACAGCTAGAGCCTCTGCTCCTTTTAAATACCTTGACATTTTACCTCATCAAGAGATTGTACTAAGGGAAGTGGTAGAAAATGAAGATTGAGGGAATGGATGATTGGCTAAAAAAGATAGAAACTCTTAAAAAAGAATTTCCTAAGCAGACTGGAAGATTTTTAATGATGAAAGCTGAAGAAGTTGTAAATGAAACTAAAGAAAATACTCCTGTAGACACTGGACTTCTTAAGGGAAAGTGGCATAGAGAAAATGGAGGCCCATTTAGACAAATAGTATTTAACAATGTTTTATACGCTCAGGAAGTTGAGTATGGTCACAGAGTAGTCAGAGAAAAGAAAACAATAGGATTTGCTAAAGGTAGAAGGATGTTACATAGAGGGATAGCAAAAGTCAGAATGAACTTCTACAGAGATTTAGACAAAGTATATAAGAACCTAATTAAAAAGTAGGTGTACAAATGAAATATTCAGACATTAAGGGAGCTTTAATTACTACAATTAGTAAATTAGGGCTTCCTGTTTTTTACGAAGATATAAACAAGATTAGAAGACCTTGTTACTATATAGATCTAGTTAATTATCAAAAAGATTTTAGAAGCAATTATAGAGAGTTTAAACAGTTAGACTTTGATATTATGTACTTCTCAACTGATAAAGAAGGGAATAATAGTGAAACTATAGAAGCTTTGGAGAACTTAGATAATAACTTTGAAGTAGCAGGAAATAAGATATTAAGCATCTTATTTGAGGATAAATCTCTCAATAGATACTTAACTTTGAAAGATACAAGAATAAATATAGTTGATAATGTAGGACATTATGAATTCTATATAGATCTATTTGATGTGTATGGAAAACCTGTTGATTATCAACTAATGCAAGAATTACATTTAAGGAGGGAATAATGGGAGTAGGACAAATTAAACCAACACCTGAAATATCAGCAATTTTCAAAACTCTTGCAACTACTGCAATACAAAGAAGTGCTTTAGGAATATTGTATATAGTTATGAAAGATAGTAAGCAAACTGAAAAAACATTTGTAACTATCAATACTATTGCTGATATTGATGAGAAAAAATGGGATGAAAAATCTGTAAAATTAATTAAATTAGCTATGCAAACATGCAGTCCTAAAAAAATTGTTGTCAGAGTTCAAGGCTCATCAGAGCAAATGACAGATGTTTTAAAAGAATTAAATCAAAGAAAAATGAACTGGTTAGCCTGTCCAACTGCTTCATCAGAAGAAGATGGCAATGTTGTAACTTGGGTAAAACAAGTGTTTGGAACTGCAGCTATAAATAAAACTGTTAAATATGCTAGTTCTTATGCTACTAATTCAGATCACGTGGCTATTGTAGAATTAGCAAATAAAGAAACTTTTAAATCTAAACTAGGAGATTTTACAGCACAAGAATATACAGTAGCAATAGCTGGAATGCTTGCTGGATTGCCTCTCAATAGATCAGCTGATAATTTAGTTATGTCAGATTTAATATCAGTTACAGATATAGAACCTGCACTTGGGAAACTATCACTATACAATGATGATGGAAAAGTAAGAATTAACATGGCTGTAAACTCTAAAACTACATTTGATAGCACTTGGAAGTCAGATACAAGATTTATCAAAGTAGTAGAGGGAATGTGTATTGTAGTTGATGATATAAGAGATACTTTTAAAAATTATTGGCAAGGTATTTATATCAATAACTATGATAATAAAATGAATTTCTGCTCAAATGTAAATAAAGTTTATTTTAAAGAGCTACAACCAAACGTTTTAGATGCAGACTTTGATAATAAACTTGAAATTGATTTAGAAGCTCAAAAGAAAGCTATCGTTTTAGACGGTAGATATGATCCTGAGGAAATGACAGAACTAGAGATTCTAAAATTCAATACTGGAGTAGATGTTTATCTGACTGGAAACGTTATGTTTGCTAATACAATGGTTAATTTGAGTTTAGAAATAACTATGTAGGAGGAATTAAATGGCAAATGAAAATTTTAGAGGAAATAGAAAATTAGCTGGTGGTTATGGAAAACTTTGGGTTGATAATGATCTAATAGCAGAATTTAAATCTATAAATGCTACTATAACAGCTAATAGAAGTGATGTTCAAATTGGAATGTCTGTAGATAGTAAAATAACTGGATTAAAAGGTGAAGGAACTTTAACACTAAATAAAGTTTACACTAGAGCTAAAAAGATTATTGAAGCTTGGAACAGTGGAAAAGATGTTAGAGCTAGAATTGTGTATTCTATTAGTGATCCTGATGCTGTAAATGGAAAAGAAGAAAGAGTATCTATAGATAATGTTTGGTACAATTCAGCACAAATAATTAATGCTACACCTGGGGAAGATGTGAATGAGGAGTTTCCTTTTGGATTTACTCCATCGGATGTTAAGTATGAAGGAGAGATATAGATGAATGTAACTATTGAAGATATATTAGGACTAATCAAAGAAAATGAAGATTCAAAGAAAGAAATTATTAAAATAAAGCTTGAAAGACTTCCAGGGAAAGAATTTGAGTTTAAAAAAGTAGATTATACTGATTTTATAGAAATATATGGAACTAAAAATGCAGATGAAATGATAATTTTAAATCATTGTATTAGTCCAAACTTAAAGGATCCAATTCTTCAAAAAGGTATGTTTGAGCCTGTTGATATAGTTAAAAAAGTTTTTCTTTTTTCAGAACAACAACAAATAATACAAATTCTTTTGAAAAAGAGTGGAATTTATAAAGCTAATAGTGTATCTTTAATTGAAAAGGCTGTAAGTGATATAAAAAACTAATAAAAAGCGACTGGAGAGCTTTCACAGTTGCTTATTATTTGAATAAAGGGCATTCCTTAAAAGAACTCAGAAAATTAAATACTAAAGATTTATTTTTAATGTTTAGTATGATAGAAAGATAACTTGACTTTTTATAAAAATATAGTACTCTCTTATTAGTAATAAAATTATAGGAGAGTATTTTTATGAAAAAATTTATATTATGTTTGATGTTGTTAATTACTACAATAAGTTTTTCTTTTAAAACTGAAATCTTAGAAAAAAATATCGTTCCTGAAATAAAATATGGAATAACTTTAAAAATTTATCCTGAAGGGAATAAATTCCCTACAGAAGATGAAATGCAAGATATTGCCTATGAAATTAAAACTCAAAACAGAGGATATAAAAATTATTTTGTACATTTTTTACTGCCTAAAATGGAATTAGATGGTGGAGCATTTGCTGTTGCTAATGATGTTAATAGTGATAATCCAACTATGAAAGTTAATATTTTATATAATATTTTAGAATATGATGATAATTTTTCTAAATATGTAGATGTTGATGAAAATGGAAATTATTTTTTAAGGACTTTAGATAATCCTAAAGAAATAAAATTACAATCAAATTCAACTTTTACTGAAGATTTAGAATTAAAAGGTGTAAATGTAGAAAAAATAGAACAAGTTCTACTTTCTCAAGGATTTGATATTAAAAGAGATGGAGAATATATCTTCTTAAAAAAAAGAGAAGCAAAGTTTGAGCAAAAAATAACAATATTTTTATTCGATGAAAAACCTAGTAGCATTGAAATTGTATCAACTCATTTTAATATTAATCCCAATCAAGAAGAAGTTTATGAAAAATTAAAATATTCTGTAAGGCAAATAAATAAAGGAATTGAAAACTCAGAAATATCAACATGGCTAAAAAAAGTTAGTGAAAATTTAGAGGAAAATGAGTTTATAGAAAAACCAGATTTCGTTATAAGAGCATTTGATTTTGGTGGAGAAAAAAGTATTAAAATATCAAAAGAAATAAAGTCACAATCAAATGAGCCTATGCCATGGGATAATATTGAACTAGATGAAGAAAAATAAATTTTATAAAAATTAATACCTTAGAAAATCCCCAGTATTTTATTGGGGATTTTTTATTGGAGGTGAGAAATGGCAGAATATACATTAAGTGCAACACTAGAGCTTAAAGATAAATTCACTATTCAAATAAATAAAGCTAAAAATGAATTTAAAAGGCTTTCTGATGGATTGAATAAAACAGGAGATGGATTTAAAAGATTTTCTAAACAGTTTGCTGAAGTTGGTAGTATTACAAACAAAGTAGCAAAAGAAATGGGAATTAGTTTTAAAAAAATTGAAGATACAGGGAAAGTGGCAGCAGCTTCTTTTACTGCTCTTGGTGGCAAGGCTTACCTTGGTTGGCTTGAACTAGAAGATCAATTATTGAGAAATATAGCTATAACACGTGCTAATGAAAAAGAACAATTAAATTTAAAAAAACAAGTTGAGGAATTAGGGGCAACAACAAGATTTACAGCATTGGAAGTTGCTCAAGCTCAAATGTATCAAGCAATGGCAGGATATAAAACAAATGAAATTTTAGCTGTTACACCAACATTACTAAAACTTTCTATAGCCACTGGAGAAGATTTAGCTAGAACATCAGATATTATAACTGATTCTCTTTCTGCATTTGGTTTAACAGTTAAAGACGTTGAAGCGTATACCGATGTTTTAGCAAGTACAGCAAATAATGCAAATACTACAGTTGGAATGATGGGAAATGCTTTTAAATATGTCAGTGCTACTTCAAGAGCTTTTAAAGAAGATTATAGAGAAGTCGCTGTAATGCTTGGTTTACTTTCATCTTCTTTGAAAGGAGAACAAGCTGGAGTTGGATTAAATGGCTTATATGCAAGGCTTGCTAAACCTACTACAGAAATGAAAAAAGCTTTAAAATATGTAAATTTAGAGTTGTTTAATCAAGAAGGTAAATTTAAAGGATTGAGAACAATTATAGAAGAAAGTAAAGAGGCTTTAAAAAATCTAACCGACGAACAGAGGTATAACTGGTTAGTAACAATAGCAGGAACAGAAGGATTAAAAGTTTGGAATAATTTAGCTGATAGCAGTAAAGAAAGTGTAAAAAAAATGGAAGATTCAGTATATAACGCAAATGGAGCAATGGAAGAATTTTGTGACACAATGTCTAAAGGTAGCAAACAAACATTTGAAGAGTTTAAAAGTGCTTTGGATGGAGTAATAAAAAAAATCGGCGAAGGATTAGCTCCAATCGTTGACGAAAAATTAAAAGATCTTACTAAAAGATTGAATGATTTATCTGAACAAGAACTTTCCACAGAGAATATAGAAAAGTTCATGGATAAAATTATTGAAAAAGGTAAAATAGCAGCTGGGATATATGCAGGATTAAAATTAAGTTTAGCTGGAGCTGCTGGGGCTGGGGCTGTAGGTGTATCTAGTGTAGCAGGAGGAGTTGCAACAGCAGTTGGTATTGGTGGGACTTTAGGAGTTTATAAAATTGGAGAATATTTTAGAGATAAATACGAGAACTCTGATTGGTATGAAGGAGATTATTTGACTAAATTATCTTTACAGCAAGAATTAAAAGAGATGAGACAAAGAAATAAAGATAAGGAATTTTTAAAATATAATCATCCAAATAAAAAATTAGATCAATTTTCTTTAAAAAATCCATTTGAAAGTAAGAAAATAACTTTTAATTTAAATAATTTGACTATTAATAGTACTAACAATAGATTAAAAGATACAGAAACTTTGATAGAAGAAGTTAAAGAAAGAGTAGGAGAAGAAATGAGAAGAGCATTAGCAGAATCTCAAATGACTCAACAATAAGGAGGAATATGGATAAAGGATTTTTGTTTAAACCAACTTTTATATTAACTAAAGGAATGACTCCTTTTGTATTTGTAGTTCCACCTTTGAATTTAAATATAACTTGTAATCAAATAACTAATTCAATAAACATAATAGATTTTGGAGAAAAAGTTAATTTTGGTTCAAAAATAGCAGATAGAATAACTTTTGATACTTTTTTACCTGCTTTAACTTCTAATTTCTTTAATTTAAAAAATCCATTATCCCCAAGTGCTGCATTAGAAGTACTTAAAAATTGGAAAAATGAAAAAGCAGATCTTACTTTTATCATTCCAGAATATCAAATTTTTTATAAATGTAAGATAGAAAAAATACAATTTGCAATTTCTGAAAGAACTGGAGATATAGATATAAGCATTTCTCTTATAGAAACAAGGCAGCAAGATAGAATTACAGATAGTATAACTGGACTTTTTAAAAGGGAGTAATCATGATAGAAATTAAGATAAATGATAAAATTTTTAAAAAAAGATTCATCAAAGTTCAATGGAGTGGAGGTGTCTATGGAACTTCAAGAAAATTAAACATTGAATTTGTTAAAGGTGAAAATATCGATGTAGCTCTTGGAAATAAAATAGAATTTAAATTATCTAATACTGAAACTTTATTTAAAGGTAAAGTATTTTCTTTAGAGAGAGAATCAGATAATAAAAATGTAATATTAACAGCTTATGATGCCTCTATTTACTTGAATAAAAATTTTTTTGTAAAAAATTACTATAATAGAGTGCCTAGTGAAATAGTAAAAGAAGTTTGTGGAGAATTAGGACTTGAGGTTGGAAGATTGCCTCAAGATAAAGTTAAATGCACATTTCCTGCTATAGATAAAAGTGGATATGAAATATTATTGACTGCTTATACTATTCAACACAATAAAGATAAAGGGATTTATTCTATAAACTGTGATAATGGGAAAATAGAAGTAGTAGATCAAGGCGTTTTAATTGAAGATTTAGAATTAGATTCATACAATGACTTGAGAAGAGTTTTATATAGTGAAAGTATTGAAAATATGATCAATCAAATAATAGTTTATAAAACAGATAAAGATAAAACTCAAATAATTGATAAAGTGGCTAATGAAGAAGATAAAAATAAATATGGATTATTTCAAGATGTTGCTGAATATACAGAAGATATGAATAATATTTTTAATGCTAGAGACATGTTAAAAGGAAAAGAAAGTTTTGCTAATATTATTGCTAATGGGAATACTGATTTAATTTCAGGGTTTTCTATAGCTATAAAAGATCATAATACAGGATTAATAGGCAAATTTTTAATAAAAAATGATAATCATATATTTATAGATGGAGATTATTATACAACTTTGGAATTAGTTTTTGATAATGTTATGGATAAAATTGAACTAGAAAAACTAGAAAAAAAGAAGAAAAAAACTAAAACTAAAAAGGAAGGAATGCCATGGGATGATATAGAGTTAAAAGATGAAATTCCTTGGGGATAATAACAGGAGGATTAATTTTAAAATGAGTTGGTCAGATGAAATTGTAAAAATGATGAAAAATAAAAAAGTTAATTCTATTACTCAAGTTATAGCAAAAGTTGAAACTCCACCTCCAAATTTAACTTTAAAGTTCTCAGAACAGCTTATTCCTGCTGAACAAATATATTGCTCAAACTATCTATTACCTCACTATCATAGAAATTACAAATTAGATGGAATAATTGATAATATTGAAGTTGATGTTTCTAAGTATGATTTTGATAATACAACAAGTTCAGACCCTGTGCCTCAGCATCCATCACATCCTATTCCAAAACTTTCAGGAAGTGGTAAATATAAAGGCTCAGGAACTTATCAATCACATAAAGATATTTGGTTTGAGGATACTTTAAAAGCAGGAGATGAAGTATTAGTGAATATAGTAGGTGTGTTTTGGGTAGTAGTATCTAAAATAACTAAAATGCCAAGTGAGGCAATAGAGGGGGTATAGATGGCTGGATTTGAAATATTTATGAATTCTGAAATGAAACATCAAATGTAGAATTACCTCTTTTTAAAGAAATTGCTATAGATTTTGAAACTGGAGAGCCTCTTCTCAAAAAGAATGATTTTATTATTCTTGAAGGAAAAGAGGCTTTAAAAGTTTGGGTATGGAAAACTTTAAAAACTGATAGGAATAGATATTTGATACACTCAGAGAGCTATGGAAATGATTTGAGTGATAATATAGGACAAATTTATGATAAGGTTGTCAAAGATGCTTTAATGATAAATGAGATAAAAGAGTGTTTATTAGTCAATCCTTATATCACGAATGTCTATAATTTCAGTATTACTACTTTAGAAGAGGGTAGACATCCAGTTATCAGTTTTTATGTTGATACAATCTATGGAGTTGTAGAAAGTGAGGTGAATACTAATCTATGAACTATGTAGTTAAATTAGAAGTGCCTGAAGAATATCAGATTAAAAATGATATTCTTAATGATTTAAAATATGAAGTAAGTAAAATAGAAGGAAGTTATGCTTATGATGGAGCAGCAGCACATGCAAAAAATATAAAAACTGTGTATGATAAACTAGCTGAGATATTCCCTGAACTTTTTCCTTGGAGCTGTACAAAAGAACCTTATCTCTCTATGCACTTAAAAACATTTGGTTTAACTAGAAGAAAGGCTATAAAAGCTAGAGGAGAAGTTACAATAATAGGAAAAATAGGAATTATATTAAATGCAGGAATGATACTTATATCAAGACTTGGAATAAAATATATAACTACTGAAACTGGAATAATAGGCAGTGATGGTACTACAACTGTTGCTATAGAATGTCAAGAAACAGGGACAGTAGGGAACTGTGGAGTTGGAGATATAGTTACTTTTGAGATAGCTAATACAGATGTTTATACTGTTACTAATAAAGAAGCTATTGAAAATGGAGCAGATATAGAAACTGTTGAAATGGCAAAAGAGAGAATGCACGAGAAAGCAAGCATGCCTGCACACTCAGGTAATAAAAATAATTATATATTATGGGCTAAATCAATTGCAGGAGTAGGAAGAGTTACAGTTTGGGGAGCAGGAGAAAAGGATAGTGTAAAAGCTGGACAAGTAGAAATAATGATAGCAGACTACACTAATGGAGTTGCATCTTCTGAGCTTGTAAGAGATGTACAAAATTATATTGATACAGTAAAAATAATCAATGCAGATGTTACTGTAAAATCATTTAAGGCTAAAAATATCAATATTGCAGCTCAATTAAAACATTCAGTAAACATTTCAATAGATCAAATAAAGAAAGATTTTCTGAATCTTCTAAAACAGAAATTAACTGAAGATAGTTTTGTATTAGATAATGTTTTATCTATATTCAAAGTAGCTAATCTACTATTTCAGATAGATGGAGTTATAGATTATCAAAACTTCACTTTGAATGGAGCAACATCTTCTATTCAATTAACATCAGAAGAGATTGCAGAAATCCAGGAGGTGAACTTTGCTGAATGGACATGATAAAAATGATAAGTAAAGCAGCTGGAAATAATTATCTAGTTGCTTTTTTTAATGCTCTACAAAAAGAAGATGATAAACTTAATATTAATGTAAAAGAGCTCGAAAAATATGCTATTCCTATCATTTTTAACGAGCAAACAATACCAGCTTGGGAGAAATGGCTAGAGTTGTCAGAGCCTTTAAATTGGAGCATAGAAGATAGAAGAGATAGAATTATTTACACTATCAATTCAAATCAAAGTTGTACAAAACAATTTTTAAAAGATCAGATAAAATCTATTTTAAATGAAGAGGTAGATATACTGGAAGATTTTCCAAATTATCACTTCATAATTAAATTTAGAAAGATGTTAAGTGGAGAACATAACTTAGAAAGTTTTAAAGAGATGTTAAATGTTAATAAACCTGCACATTTAACATATGATATCAAATTAAGATATAGGATCTGGAGAGAATTAAAACCTAAAAAATGGAGAGATTTAAAAAAATACACTTGGAAAGAAATTATTGAAAAGGAGGAAATATAGAATGAGAAAATTAACATTACATAAACCTGCTTT
>ERZ894240.454-NODE-454-length-42339-cov-8.097129_pt1 | contig 42339 bp, 42 predicted proteins | sample MGYA00380298_ERZ894240 | MGnify/ENA primary metagenome ERZ894240 (study PRJEB32331, sample SAMN06328419) | human gut metagenome | biome: human gut microbiome; feature: stool | host: Homo sapiens | collected 2014-06-27 ... | reverse complement strand
TTGCTGTTTTAGGGAATTGTCAAACTGCAGGAGCCCCCCGGCTTAGCCGGGGGATCACGTCAAGGATTCGGAAGGCGGCACAGCCGGTTCACCGTGCGGTATCCCCTGGGAGACGGAAAGCCGGATATGGAAGTGAAGGCCTTTTTGACGGCGACGCGGGACATAGCTACCGACAGCGCCAGCACGGATCAAGGTGATGGACGGTTATGGGCGGCACGGACGCTGGCCATGGTCAAAACCCAGGTGCTTTACTATCGCGAGAGCCCAGAAACCTTCGAACGCTTCCAGTCTATCGGGTCAACCATATAACGCCATGTATAATAACAATATATTCAAAAAGATATGTCATGATCAATCCGGGCAGGAATTTGATCTCGGCTACATCGAAGAGGGAACTTTCATTGAAACCCTGTCCCTAGACGGCCCCAAGCTCTTGCTCACCATGATGGATCCATACTCATATCTGCGCGACGGACTCAAGGTCAAAGAACTTGATACGCTCTCCGTGACCCTCACGGATTCCTTTGCATCAGATCGCCTCGACGCCAATATGGCCTTCACCCTTCTTAAAATGCAGTCGAACGGCCATTTCATCAAAATGCAGCTCATGAGCACATCTGTATACCAAGCAAAATGCTTTGTAACCGTTTCAAAAAGCTTCATTCAAAAATCCATAACCGAAATTCTTCCCTACTACATCAAAGGATTGAAACTCGACATAGGAAAATTTCCCATCGTTGAGGATTATCACTGCCTTGCCGGGGAGCGCCCTTCCCGGCTGTTGCGCCAGATTGCCGTAGAGAAAGGGGCACTGGTATGGGCAGATCGGGATACGCTCCATTTCCAGCGGTTTCAGGAACTCTGGAAAGTGGAACCCGCCTTTACCTACCATCACGACAAATCGGATGAGCAATACACCATTGCCGCCTATCGCCAGCCAAGCCGAACGACCGAACTCCAGGAAGGCATCCAAAAGAACTATTCCGGATTCAACTTTGAAAAGGGAAGCATCGGCGGTGGCGGCGTACCCGCATTCACGGCAAGCCAAAACCCCATCACCCTCAAAAACAACAGCGTCAGCACAGTCGATGTCATCGACTACTACTGCGAGGGAAATGGAGCCCTGCGGCCCGGGCAGGTCATCAAATGCCTGTGGCATACCGCGAATCCAGAACGGCCGCTTGACGAGAGGCTCCCCGGGAAAATCCTTGTAAGTGCCGTAGCCCATTCCTATTACAGCCAAAAATTTCAATGCCGGGTAAAGGGGGTGATTGATCTTGCCTCAGCCTAAAAAATATGAGGGGACGTACCGGGGGACTGTGATCAGTAAACAAGACCCCAAGAAACAGATGCGCGTACAGGTACGTGTGGCCGAGATATTCTCGGGGATCCCCGATAAATACCTCCCATGGGCCACCTATCAGCTTCCCCTCGGCTCCCGGCCCGGAAACGGCGGCATCATCCCCGTACAGGTAGGGGATATCGTATGGGTCCGGTTTGACGCCGGCGACAGCCGCCAGCCGATCATCGTCGCGGCGGCCTCATCCATGCCGGGAGGGAAGCCCAATCTGCCCGATGACGTCTGGCAAGGGCCTGATTCCTACCAGCACAAGCGCGCGGAAGGTGAGCCCGCTCCGGATACGCCGGGATACGCCGAAGATGTCGTCTTCAAACAGCACAATGGCTTGATCCAGCTCACGCAAGGCGGCTCCATCCGAGTGACGCAGCTTTCCAGCGGAACGGCCATAGAAATCCTCCCGGACGGAACCATCCTGCTCCACGGTGAGAATGCGATCACCATGTCCGCCCCCACGCGGATCAAAATGACGTGCGGGGCATCATCCCTTGAAATAACGCCGGGGAACATCAAGGCACAATCCCCCCGGATAGACTTCAACTAAAGGTTTAAGAATGAGTCAAACCACTGGCGTAGCAGAACAGTTGGAGCGTATCGCCGACGCTCTTGAAACGCACACCCTACTCCTCAGACAGATCGCCGAGTCCAATATCGGACAGTGGGAATGCTGCCTGAGAGGATCCGGAGCATCCGATGCCCTCCTGAAGGTGAGTATGCTGCATTACAAGGAAAACCCCGCGGACCGATACGCCCTTTACCTGAAAGAATTGGAAAAGGAGTAGGCCATGCCGGGAGTCAGCCGCCTCGGGGATGTCTGTACGGGGCATGGGTGCTTTCCTTCACGCCCATCCACCGGGGCCAGCCCCAATGTCTTCGTCAACGGCATTCCCGTTCACCGCCAAGGAGACAGTTGGGCTCCCCATTGCTGCGTCACATGCCACGGCTCCGTCCTCGCCGCCGGTTCCCCCAACGTCTTCGTAAACGGGATGGAGATAGCCAGAATAGGCGACCCCGTGGCCTGCGGTTCCGCTGTGGCTACGGGGTCTGGGAATGTGTTTGCAAACGATTTGTAATTCAATACATTATGGATAATAAAATTATTCATTGGTCACTGTTGTCATTATCAACTAAAGTAGCTACGTTTGAAACGTAACTGCAAGATATTTTCTGTCGATGTATAGAATAATTCTTCTACTTCTCACCGGTATAGGGAATTACAAATGATCAATTATCATCAACTACTACCAACTACAACTCACCTATTTTTCTACAACGTTGCTAGTAATCTTGCTACAGCTGTCATGAGTGAGTACGAGAATGTACGTGGAATGAGGGTAGGGATAGCCAATGGTTCGTGTTGTGCGGCCGTTGCTGTCAATATCAATGGAAACTATCCTGCCTATGCCGGAACAGCCTATGGTATTTGTTTTGGTAATTCGCAGATAGCTATTCACCATCTTGCACCGATTCCCGCTGCTGTAGCTGGACATGCAGAAAGAGTTGCCATGGGGACGGCAACAGCACCTGGAGGCCCAGGCTTGATGCTTTTCCCACAACCTGGTCCTCCTCCTTCATTTATAGCGGTCCTCTACGTCGAATTGGAACCGTGCCCGTCCTGCCAAACATGGTTGGGCGCAACATATCCCACAGTAAACCTAGATGTATGGTACAAATTTCCGTACACCACCGCGGGCATTGCACAGATGAATGCTGAACATGCACAATGGCGTGCTGTATAGACTGAGAGAAAAACTATAGACCCCATAGCCTACGGTTCCGCTGTGGCTACGAGGTCTAGGGATGTGTTTGCTAACAGTTAAAAAATAGGAAAAAATTATCTATCAGTTACAGGTCGCACACCGCCCTTACGACCAATACGAAAAGCGACTCTATACAAATCTGGCATATTAACACGCCCATCCCGCATAACTTCACATAGGCCAAGATGCTCTAATTGTTTTCTGACGCCACCCCAGCCATATCCGTCACTCTGTGGAGGAAGTTTTTCTTGCTTTCCAATTCCACCAGGAAATGCTTCTTGCCATAAATTTTCAATAATCGAGAAATCGACAGGAACATTAAATCTTCCCTGTAATGGTTCAAACAACAATTCAACCCAAGGATAATCTTCTGATATTTCTCTAACCCTTACACTTGAAGCCTTCTGCACACCACGTTTAATACTTTCATAGTGTAAAGGAAATTCATCGTAACTTGTAAAATATTTTTCTAAAGAATCCATTGATGCCGCTTTAATAGCAACTAGAAAAGACCTAGGGGATGTACGCTGATTACTATCAGCTAGATGACTAACAGTCCATATATAAGGGACCCCCCTCCGCTTGTCTTTTCCCATATATGGACCTGATAATGAATGAAATAATGATTTCTGTAATTCCCCTTGGCGCATTGCTGCATCAGAAATTCTCCATACACCATTGTCATTCGTAAGGTTATCATCGTATGTTTTATAAACTTTTCTCAGAATGCTTCCATTTGCATCAGGAGCATTACACAATGATTGCCAAAGCAATCCGTGTAAATCATGCAATTGCCATGTAAGATCACAGCGTGTTGCTTGCAATTTAGATGCATCAGGAAAATTCATAGCTGTATTTGTCAATTGATCTTCGCGGAAAAAAACTTTGCCATAAAGTGCTCCAAATCCTTTTAATCGTAATATCATCTTAAGTAACCCTTGAGAAAGTCTATTCATAGTTTCCCAATCATTACTTGTTCGATCCAGAGAATCAAATATTATTAATCCTCTCTTTCCCATTTTTTGAAATCTTTCATTAGCGTCATGAAATAAAAGCGCTTCTTTCTCTGGATGTTCCTTCACCCATCGGGCAGTATCATCCCACGACCCTGTAGGAACACTCTTATTTAGTACATTCGCAAGCCAACGTACCACGACAGAGGTCCATATAATTTCAGGATCAAATCCAGATTGCAAAAGTTGTGAAAATAGATTTCTTGTAGGATAAGCAATAATATCTTCAGAAAAGGAGAACCCTATTTTAACCTCTGTATTCCTCATATCTGGGAGTAATCGAATAAGAGTATCCTTTAATTCCCGATTACCTAAAACTTTTGTCCAGAAAGTTTTGCCAACACCACGTCCCCCAACAACCAAACTCGATTCAAGACGTAACGCTTTGAGATGTGAAGGGGGAAAATAGATTTCTCCAGAACGGAGTTGAGGAGTTGATTCAGCAGCAACCTCATCAGGAAGAGAACTGATAATAGCTCTGCGAACCTTATTTATATCATGCATATAAATCTCCTTAAACTTCAATTAGCTGTTTTATTCCAACTAAAAAATCACCAAAGACTGCTTTAACTTGTTGGGGTTCTGTTCCGCTTAAGGAAGAATATAAAGAGAACAGATTAGTAAATCCTCTATTCCAAAGAATGGGCAAGGGGTGATGAGGAGCCTCAATGTCATCTTTATTAAAATTAAAATAATCACCACTTGGATCGCTACTTGGTATTTCACTATACAGATGTTCTGTAAAAATTTTCCATGCGTTCTCGTTAATCCCATCTAGATATTCTGCTCCAAATGTATCCGGTATCATAGGTGCAATAATCTGTAACTTATCACCAATATCACTAGAAAAACCACATTGTTCCCAATACTCAAACAATATAGAGTATCCACTCCATGTTTGAGCACCATCAATAGCAAAAAGAAGCACTGTGCTTGCACCGAGAGATGTTACACTTGCAGAAGCAATTTCATCTATACCAGCCCGTGAATCAATAAGAATCACATCAGGTTCATATTTTTCTTCAAGCTGATTCAAAAGGGAATTGAGTCTTTCAGTCCATGCTTGGTGTGTCCCATTAGAAAGTATCTTGGGCATCCAAATTCTACCAAGCTTTGGGATGTATTCACCTGGAATTCTTCCATACGCGGGGACAACCCAAATATCGCCTTCACGTGACAGATCACTTGTAGCAACCATATTTGAAAAGACGGTTTCACCATTATTCAAGATATCCTCAACAAGCCAGTCCACGATTCCATAGTCTGGCCTACGATCCTCTGGAAGTAAAGAACTAGAAAGCCCTGGGGATTCCAGATCCAGATCTAGCACTAGAACCTTCTTTCCAGATTCAGCCAATGACCATGCCGTAACAGCCAGTGCTGTAGAACGCCCTACGCCACCTTTGATAGAAAAAAAGACTATACGCGGTATATTAGAATTGACTTTGGGGTTGCGACTCCAATCAGCCCCCGATGCAAGACGATCGACTACTCGTACTACCATCCCACCCCATTCAACTTCAAAACTCGGGGCATTTCCAATTACTCTATCAAAGTCTTCTTCAAAAAGGATAAAATGTTCTGCATTTACTACATGAGGTGTAAGTTTTTTCACCAATATTTCACGCACTTCTAGCAATTTCTGCTGCACAAGACTATCATTCTCTAAATCTTTGTTGATAATAAGACAGACACGTCCATTTAAATCTCTATTAACTAAAAAAGGTGAAATTAATTTTCCAATTTCTTTTTTTTCACAAAAAAAACTACCAAGCTCAGATATAATTTCATCAAACACAATACTCATAAAATTCCCCTTTCGAGTTTAACTTTTAAAATAAGTTCTCGCACAAGACTCGCACCATTTCTATGAATAGATACTTTTGATTCGTTAAAATCAGACTGATTGCTATACCGCTGAAAGACATCCCAATCATCAAAGGCAGAAAGATCAATATTATATTCTATCAATTCCTTTCCAGACAAATATGCAGTATATCTTGGTTTAATTCTATTAATATGCTCTCTATCATGTCTATTAGCAGGATCTCCTGTCAAAATATCAACAGGCATACCAAAAGTACACATCAATCTTTTCAATCCACATTCTGCTGCTATACCATATAAATGATCTGCATTAGCCCATCGCTGACTCTGAAAAAGTAATTCAGCATCAGTCCAATGCCTCTCATGAGCATCCAAAAAATCACTAGCCATCTATTCCCTCCCCCCATTTTATTAAAAACACTTTATCCAATAAATATATATTATGTTCTTATTGTATACCAAAGATCATATAACTCGCAAGGGGCCTGTTCTCTCCTCCCAAGAGACCTATCCCCTTAAAAATACACTCTATCGTAAGTAAGTTAAACTGGTCTAAACAGTGCCTCTACCATCTCCCGTAAATCCGGCAGATATGGGCAATTTTTCCGTGACACTTCCCCCTCTCCGTAGTCAGCTAGGCACAAAGATCCGCATCTGCGGAAAACCTAATCGACTATGGAGTATTGCAAATGCCCGACTTCTCTGCCTTTGAGAAAAGCACGCAGGATCGTACATCCCGCGCCGCACAGATGCGCCGAGATCTTCTTCTCCCGATTCTTGACGCAAATGGCTCCTTCCGAAGCGATATCTCGCGGGAAGAGCTCAACACGACGTTCAAAACCGCATCCCAAAATTCCGTCTATGAATCCGCAGGCGAACAGGCCCCCATGATCATGGGAATCCATGCGCGCGCCCTGAAAAACTTCATCGAACAGCACGGCGGAACCCTCCCCTCCGATGAACTTTTGGCCAGCGCCCACCAAGCCATTGAAAACTTCATGACCCTGGGCAGAGGAAAGCCCGCCCTGTCCGGTGTTTTCGAAGACGCCGGAAAGGAAATGAGCTCAACCGATGGCATCATCATGCGTGACCGCATGGTGTCCCTCATCCTGCCCGTGCTGCTGAACTCCATCACGCCCAACATGGTCACGCTCATCCCCGGCCAGTTCAACCAGTCGGAATTTTTCCGCATCAAACGAATTGCGGGCTCCAAATTCGGCGATCTCCAGAAAGGCGACATCATCGACTATACCTACAACGGCCAATACGCCGTGATGGATCAGATGTTCAAGGCTGGCGACGGCGATGGGACAACCACGGAATTCTCCTTCGACTCCAAGACCGCGTTCGGGACGGTCTACCCGTTGAAACGCAAACGCATCATGGTGCTGCACGATCATAACGTGGTCGCATCTGACGACGCGGGCACGGTCATGGGAGTCTTCCCTCTGGGGGGAGAAATGGTAAACGTCACCGGCACGGTGGACTATGCCACTGGAAAAGTCGACGTGACCTTCTCCAAGGCCCCCGCCATCGGCGTTGAAGTTCATATCGGCTATGACGTGGACATCGAAAAGGATCCGACGCTGATCCCCAGAATCGACCATGAAATGGACAGCAGGACCCTCTATCCCCATGAAGCGGCCATTGCCGGGGACTCCACCATTCAGGCCCAATGGGGGCTTCGCCGCGAATACGGCCTTGATATCGACAACATGACCCTCGCCGGGATGCGCAACCTCCTGGCAGCCGACAAGGATCGCAAGATTCTTCGGCAGATGCTGTTTTACGCCAAGGGTGTAACGGAATGGTGCTACGAAGGGCCGGAATCCCTCACCCTTCAGGAACATTACGAAACCCTCAAGGCCGCGCTGTTGGAAATCGACACCCGCCTCACGCAGCGAACGGGCGTCGTAGGCCTCACCGGGATTGTCGGCGACACGCAGTCCGTCAACATTTTCCGCTATCTGCCCAGTCCCTTTTTCACTCCAGCTCCCGGGTACCGCCCTTCGCCGCAGCCGCACTATGTCGGCAAGATATTCGGCCAGTACGATCTGTACTGCAACCCTTCCCAGGAACCCTACACCTCCCTGTGCTACGCCAAAGGCCCCGAACACGGCCAAACCGGGTTTGTCGCGGGCGATGCAGTCCCTGCCATCACCTTCCGCCATCCTGTCCTCACGGACCTCATGTCCCGCTCAACGCTGTGGGAACTCTCCTACCGCAACCTTCAGCCGTTCGACGGCCGCGAATACCTCACAACCCTGAAGATGGTCCCCAAAACGGGAGCCTGATCCACAGGAGCCAATGACAACATGGAAAAACTCAAGCTGACCATCACCAACAACGGCTGCAACCCCATCAAGGTCTTCGGGCGCCCGTGCATCGATATCCCCGCACAGGGGACGGTAACCACGATCCGCCCCGCAACTTCCCAGACCACAGCCCTCATCGAGCGCCTGCGCCGACAATATCCATCGCTGGCCATCACCACGGAAGAAGAGCCCCTCCCGCCGGTCGAGGCATTGGCATCCACCAAAGCATCTTCCAACAAAGCGGCCGACAAAGCCCCCACCCAGTCTGCGCCCACCGCAAAGGGCAAAGCGGAACCGGCTGCATAGCCCAGTGAGACAAACATGAACCACACCATCACCAATGCGGCTGGAATCACGATCCTTGAGCCGTTGGACAACAACTTTAAAACAGGAGGCGGGCCTGTTTCCATTGGAGGGTGCGTTGTCGTGGCCTCCAAGGGCAAGCCCTTCGTCCCTCTCGAAATTCAGCCTGAATCAACATGGTCCGGCGGAAAAACGTCATTGGAACAGATTCTCGGCTCTCCGCTGTCCAAGAAAGCCTACGGTATGGAGGGGCTGCGCCAGCTTTCCGACGCATGTAAGGAATGCAGTTGGGTCAATGCCGTCCGGGTCGTGTCCACCAAGGGATACCGTTACCCGTCCCTCGCGTTTTTGATGTTCAGGGATTTGAAAACAGCATGGGCGACCGACACATCGTACAAACCGGGCGATCTGGTCACGGACGCCGATAAGCAATGGGGTTGCGCTGTTGCGCACGTCGCCTCCGCAGCGAACAAACCGGGTACGGAAACAGGCGAATGGCTTCCTTTCTCCGGGCCGGTGGAAACGGCAGCGCACCGTTACAACGAAGAGGTCCTCGTAGGCGATGATGGCTTCTGGATGGTATTCTATCCCATTGACGGGTGCGACTGCCAGAAACGGACCGTCCGTATTGAAGATGTGGACACCGCCCGCCAGCGGTTCACGCTCTCCATCTACGAAAAGGATGACGCCGGGTACGAATCCCTCCTCGAAGGGTACGAGGTCGGCATTGGCGAAGACGACAAAGACGACATGGGGCGCCCCGCCTATATCGAAACCGTCTTTGAAACGCGTTCCTCCCATTTCCGCTGTGATTTTCTGGAAGGAACAGCCTGGGAGGATCTGGAACCCATCCTGCTCTCCCTTGAGTGGAAAAAGAGCACGCCGCAGCTCTTTTCCTTCTCCGGGGGCACGGACGGAGGGGTGCCCGAGTTGGTCGACTGGCTACAGGCAACATCGGTATTCAGCAACGAGCAAGTCCAGGTCAACCTTCTTTTCGCCGCGGGCAACGTGGAGCCCGACTTCATCGCAAAGCAGGCGGAAATCGCCGACGACAGGCACATCAGCTATTTCTTCGACGTACCTCCGTACCTTTCCCCTTCGCAGGCATTGGAGTGGGTCAAGGAGTTGGGGCTGAAGAGCCGCCATGCGCGCTGCTATTATTCAGCCCTTGAAGCCAATGATCCATGGCGCGGCGGCAAGGCCGTCTGGGGCGTGTCCGGGGCTATGGCGGCGGCAAAGGCCCGGGGCAACGCCACCTACACGAAAAACGTGCCCGGCGTTCATTACTCGCCCGCCGGACAAAAGCGTGGCTACCTCTCACGAACGGGCGTGAAACAGCTATTCCCTGACGAGAACATCAATCGCGATAGCTTCCATGATCAGCGGATCAACCCCATTATTCCGATGGCCAGCGGGGGAGCCTGCGCCGATGACGACATGGTACAGCACTACGAATCCAACTACCTGCGCTTCGGGTGGATCAATGACGTGCTTGACTACATCGATCATCGCTTTTTGGAAGCGGCGTCCCAAGTCAAGTTTGAGCCGGACGGCCTCACGCAGGAAGCCCTCTATGAGCAAACCAAGACCATCATGGACGAACTCGTCATTTCTGGCGGGCTCGTCACTCCACGCGACCCTGAAAATGACGGCATCAGCCCGTACATCGTCACAGTAACCCAGGTTGAAATCGACCTCTGGCAGGTCGAATGGGCGGTCTGCATCACTGGATCCGCACGACGCATCGCCGGACAACCTCGCCTGATCCGATAAGGAATCTTCAATATGAGCAACAAAATTACGGTAATCATGGACGATCCTGTATTCCCAATCATGGATGGCATGGTGCTGGAGTCTTGTGGAGGAGCCCCCCAGAACGAGCCGGGCACCGCCCCAAGAATCGGTGTTCTGGAGTCCTATGCCGACTCGCAGCTCCGCTCTCAGGCCATGAGCGCCGTCTTGGGATGGATCGAAGACGGGAACTTCACATATGACAACCTGGACGAGTTTGTCTGCGCCGTCGCGGACCTTGATGGAGACTTCGAAATCTCCGAAGAAGAGGGCGATTACTACAACTCCGTGTGGCAACAGATCCCCAATGCCTTGTTGACTCTCGGCGCGCCGGAGGATGACGTCGAAAAGCTGGTCAATGGCGAAAGCAATGCCGCCGGCCAGCGGGTGGGCGAGGCCGTCAAGCTGTCCCTGGATTCCGAAAAAGCAGATGACGACGACCTCATCGCCGGATTTGCCTATGGCGAAGATGCCGTGTTGGAAAACGCGGACGATGATCCGGAAGGGCGCCATATGGTCCTTGAGGCCGCATACAAGAAACGCAAGGTTGTCCGCGACGGAAAGGTTGTCGTCGTCCGAAAAAGGGTATCCGGCAAGATTCGTCTGTCGGCAGCCCAGAAAGCCGGATTGCGAAAGGCCCGCCGCAAGGCAAATACTGGAGCGGCAAAACTGGCCCGCCGCAAATCCATGCGCATTCGGAAACGCCGGGGCCTGTAATGGCGGAAGCGCAAAAGGGGCAAGAAAAGGTCAAGGATTCCCCGCAAGGGGAGTCCAGCAGCCCCCCTCTTGTCGGGAATACCGATACCCGTATCAGCAACCACCGCAAGTGCTGGATTTACAGCCCGGATGTAACCGTATGCGGTATCTACGGCCCCGGCACGAGCCAAGAGATTGTCGCCAACTGGTCTTCCCCTTTTGAAAACTCCACCTTGGGTGAAATGTTCCAGAAGGTTGGAGGATTGATTCAAGCAGAAAAACAGATGACCTCTGTTACTCGCTTCAACACGCAACAGATCTGGGACAATAACCGCCCGACGCAGTTCAACCTTGAACTGAAACTCTATGCGCTGCGGGATGCAAATCTGGAAGTGATGAAGCCACTCGCCGCGCTCGAATGGATGATTTCCCCGGACGTAAGCGTTGACGGCGGCGGCTCCATTGGGGGCAAAATCGCCGCGGCCGTCAATTTGAACATCGGAACAAAGGTCATTTATCGGGATCTCTGTATCGACTCCATCTCTATCCCCTACGATAAAGAAGTAGATTCTCAAGGAAATTTCGTGCGATGCACGGTGAATGTGCAGTTCACCACATTGACGATGATCACCAAAGACATGCTCCGAAAGGGGTATGGCTTCAAAGCCGCTTTTTAGGATACGCCATGGCAAATATCATAGGTTCTCAAGGGAATATCCAAAAAATTCGAACTGGATACAGAAAAGTCCTTGCACTTGGCGAAGGGGTCGCTTCCGACGAGTTCAGGATGACTTTTGAAGGTTACAGCGACATCAGCTACCTCGTCCAAAGCACACAATTGCCCGCCCTCGCACGCGAACCCATTGAGTCCTTTGGCCCCAACGGTGTCCAGTTCGTCCAGCAAGGGCGCTACAAAAACGCTCAGGAAGTGCCGATTTCTTTCAAGGAAGTCATTACCGGCAAAATCTATGAATTCCTGCGGGCGCAGCTCAGGGGAAAGAAATACTATACCGTCAAACTGGCCCTCGTCGGGGAATCCTTCCCCACCTCAAACAACAATACTTCTCTTGTGTTTGAAGATTGCTGGATCGAGCTTGAAGGCGTCGATCTCTCTGTTGAAGACGCTACCCTCGTTCGCCCCTCCGGTACGATCCACGCGAACTGGATATCCTACTGCGATACGGATCAGTACCCCACCCTTTCAATCGGGTAGCCATAATGACTCCTCAACAGCTTCTTGAGGAGGTTAAGGGCAGATTCATCATCCTTTTCCATTCCGATGAATCTGCCCTTACAGCACTCCTCCGGCAATCTCTTGGAAAGTTTCAGGAAAAAGCTGGCATCATTTTCTCGGTGAGTGCAGAAAGCGCGACCATTCCATTGCCTCCCGATTACTGGCGCACGGCCATGGTCCATGACGCGAAATGGCGGTACGTCCCGTCACGCCTCAACAGGGAAACCAATGAAATTCTCCTCGACACTGATTCCCGAAACGTATCGCCCTACTCTCTGTATTACCTCATCAGCCTACGGGACTGGGACATGGAAAGAGATCTCCCCACAAGCTGCATTTCTCTCGTCATGGACCACCTCGAAGCCCTGATCTCCATTCCCAACACTGAACGGGCGCGGATGGCTGCCAGCTCAACGGGACTCTCTTCTTCCGAATTTCCGTCAATTCAGGATATCCGGGCGCGGGTGGCGGAAATCGAGATGCAAATGGAGGATTCCAAGGCCATGCTTCCTCCCATATGCGTCTACTGAGGCCGCCCATGTTCAACGGAATCAACAACATCAACAGTCTCGTCAGCAATCTGACCGGCGGCTACACGGGACTACGGGGAATTTCGACATCTGTTCAGAATGCTGAAGATTTCAACAAGCTAAGGATGATAACCCGCCAGCTTGTCCGTAAAGACTTTCAGAAGCAATGGCAATTCCGAATAGAACTTGAGGGAGAGCCACATGAATTTGACCTCTATGTCAAGGATATCAGTTACTCAACGATTGAAGCTGTTACAGAAAACGATTCCTACGGCGGGCTCTCTATGGCATGGCCTATAGGGATCGAACTTGTAAAGCTATCCATGACTGTGAGGGATGATGAATCTGGCACAATACAACACTTCATTGATTCTTGGATAGAAAAGGCAGTGCATAAAGATGGTACGGTTGGACTTCCATATGGGCCACTTGGATATGTCAAGAAAGTAAAGAAATACATTGTGACAGATAAGGATGAACGTCTTTCCGAAGAATGGGAAATGTACCCAACGACTCGCGGTGACGTTTCACAGTCAAGAGAGAACGGAGACTTCACAGAATTCCCCGTCACTTTTATCCAATTCTCACCAGAACCAAGATAATGAGGAATTGATATATGGGATTTCTTCCTGATTTTACGCTTTCATCGAACCCAGAAATAACCGTTCGGCTTCGTGAAGCCACTGTTGAAGACGCCATCGATTTCTCGGAACTCGATCCCGCCTTTGAGGAAGAAGCGACGACTGTTTTCCTCGACAGGATGCAGGCACCAGAAAAGTACACCGATCCACGCTGTTGGACAGCACAGGATCGCCGCCATGCCCTCTTCATGTACAGGTTGCACACGGAAGAATACGACTCGATGCCAATGGCTTACTTCTGCACGGCATGTCAGAAAGAACATGCTGTTTCCGTGAAATATGCTGACATATTGGCTGAGTACACCCCACTTGAAGGCAAGCCCTTCCGCGACGTAATCCATGAAGGCCATGCCGTTCTGGTCCACCCTCTGCTTGGGCGTGATATTGAAACGCTCGAAAAGCAGCGGCTCATCATTGATGAATCCAGTTCTCCCAAAGAGCGGCGGCGCGCAAAAGCGAACCTTGCCCTTAATCGCATTCTCTTCTGTATTGATATCCCCCACCTCAAGGAAGGGGCCTCTGAAATAGAGCGCCGGGAAAGCATCAAGAGATACGTTCTCGGCATGTCGTCACGTGAGTTTACAGAGTTCGCTGAAAAGGTTGACGGCGCTCTCTCCTCTATGCGGCATGGCCTCCCTACCGTTTACAGGGACGGAAAAGTAATGCTGCAAACCCCCAAGATCTACTGCCCGGAAGGAAAATCGCAGGAAGGTGTCTCCCTCCTCTACCACTTTCGGCCTTTCAACTTCATTCCCCACATATAGCCGCAAAAGTTGGGACATTATCCTTGAAAACTTGTGTTTATATGACGGCCAGAATCTAGGTTCTTTGTTGATGTGCCCCGCTTCACGGGTCATCGCGTTGAATAATGCCGCCGTACGCAAGCACAAAATGGCATCGCGCAAAACCAGGTAGACCAGCATGATACAACAGGACGAACGCTTTCTCTCCTTGTTTTCTGAGATTTCGGAAGAGGGAGAAACCCCAGAACAGGATGCGTTCATTTCGCTCCTAGAGTATATCGCGGACAGGCTTGATCAAATCGAGCTGAATACACGCGGTGGATGGGAAGAGGCTTCACATCCACGCGGTGTTCAACAAGGGGCACAAAAGCCCTCTCCTGAAAAAGCCCCCCAAAGGCTTGTTGGGGACTCTATCGGTGCGCGTAAAACAGAAAATCCTAGGAAGGGGGGGGAAACACCCCCCTCCCCTAGAGAAAAAGTTTCCACGGCGGTTGCGCGCGAATCAAGCCGCCCGGCAAGGCATTTCAAAGATGAAACACCGCGCCCTCTTCCCCATGACTCCTCACCCCAAAAAAAGGAAACGACTGCCTCCCAAAAGCCGTCCCGTGCGGTTTCCCAAGTCGCCCTTCCCATGGGGCCCGGACCTCGTGTAGCAAGTCCGCCCTCCCCACCTGCGGATACTTCGGATGGCATGGCGACACCGGTTCAAACAAAATCCCAGGAGGCGCTGGAAACAAAACGGCAGGAAGAACTCGCAAAATCCACATCCCATTCCCTTGTTGACGCTTTCAGGAAGAATCTTGCTACTTGGGATGGCTCCCTCTCTGGTGAGCATACGGAAATAGAAGATGCCGCCGGGGTAGCGGTAGCCGGACCCGTGTGGGGGGCCGTCCAGGAAATCAAAGAAGTCGTCGAGAGGTTTGGCGAAGATGAAAATTCACTTCTGGGCACCCTCAAAAAAACCGTTGCCGACAAAACCGGAGTCACCGCCGCCAATGCGTGGGTGGGTGAAAAAAAGGATGCTTTACGCAGCCGACTCATGAAGTGGGCGGGAGGCGATCCAGCAACGGCATTTGCCGAGCATGAGAATACACGTGATGATAGAGGACGCTTCAAGAAAAAACAGAAAAACGCCCTCTCTCAAAAACCTGACGCCTCAGATGCTGAGGAGAAACAGGCGGAAATCGCGGAGCAGTCTCTCCGGCTTGATATTCGAGAAGCCAAAAACGAAGAAGTCCGCCACGAAGAGCTGGTCAGTGCCATCCGCAGCATCGGAGGAGATAGCCTGCTCGACTCCGCCGGCGACTTGCTCAGGCTGAAGCGAGGCAACCGGGTTACAGTGAAAGGCCGCGGCCCCCGTGTTGCAGCCAAGAAACCCGGCCTCTTCCGCCGCGCGGGGCAGACACTGGCCAAGGGGGGGGAAAAAGATTGCTGGCGGGGCCATGGCCACAGGAGGACTCCTTGCCGGAGGATTGGGAATTGGCAAAGGAGGAAAGACTGCAACTACGGTTGCCCGCCCCGTAGCGGAAGCTGGTGGGGGACTTTTGGCCCGTGCCAGCCGAGGACTTGGAAAGGCCGCGTCCGGAGCTACAGCCATTGCGAAACCCGCCACAGCACTGGGCGGGGGAATATTCAAACTGGGAGGGAAGGCTCTCCTCGGCGGTGCCAGGGCCATCCCAATAGCTGGCCAGCTATTGGCGGCCGGCCTTGCCGTTAAAGACGGCTTTGACGGTTGGTCTGATACCGAGGGACAACGCGCCGCCTTCGGCCTCCAAGAAGGCCAGGAGGCCACCACTGGACAGAAAGCAAGCATGGCGGCCGCCAATGTGCTGGATATGGGCGGATTGCTCTCTGGTGGCGCATCCCTCTTTGGATTCGACATCAACACGGGGGACATTGCCAGAACCCTCTATGACGCCACGACATCTGCAGGCGAAGTGGCCTCATCACTCAAAGAGTCCGCCACAGCCATAGCTACGGATATAGGGAAAGGCCTCGGCGAGATGGCCGATACCCTATCGCAAAAAGCCGCGGGGCTTTGGACTGAGGCATCACAGACTGTCTCCACCGCTGTCTCTGATGCCGTGTCATCCGCCAGCGGCTTACTGGACAGTGCCAAAGCGACAGTCAGCGATACTCTCGCTTCCATCCAAGAAAAGGCGGCCGGGCTGTGGGATTCCGCAAAGGAAACAACCAGTCAGGCGGTTGCCACAGTAGTCGACAAAGCAACGGACGCTTGGGACGCTACAAAAGAAAAAACCGTTGAAGTCGTCGCCAACGTTTCCGATGGCGCATCCGGTCTATGGAACTCCACCAAAAATTTCTTCGGATTCGGAGAGGCAGACGACGAAGAGAAAGGCGTTACCCAGTCGGTGCAAGAGGTTGAGCAGCCCAAGCAGATTACGCCTGTGATCTCTGAAAAAAGAAAATCCGCCAATTCCGCTGATCCTTCCGGAAAGATTGCGGTAGCGATTCCCGTCACCCGTGCCATTACAGAAGCCACCCACAGTGGCGCCGAGCGCGCTGCTGATCCACAACACCCCGATGCACTCCCCGATTCAGAGCCGCGTAAAGGCGATGATGCGCAATCCGTTGCGGAAATACATCTACCGACTGCAACACCAACCGGTATAACCGCTCCCGCCCTCTCTGCTGGCAAGCAAACCTCTGTCGCCATCACCGACAAAGATAACCAAAGAGATGAACTGGGGGTTGATTCCGTCATTGCTGATCCAAGTGACGATATGTCGGGGATGTTCAATAAGCTCACCACTGTGATGGGCGAGCTCAAAGACACGATTTCATCGGAGACTGAAAAGGCCAAGCAAAGTGATGCGGCCTTTCCCGCCACAACAGGGGTCCTCTCTGGTATCAGCTCCGTTTTCGATAAGTTCCGTAGCACTCTTGCAGGGATAGGAAATAAAACAGTTGCCAGAACCCAAGGCCCATCAGCATATGCCTTTCAACAGGCCCGAGAAATGTCATCTCAGGGTCTTGGCGCCCTCTCTGCAAAATATGAGAGCGGTACTCATGGCAGCTCCGCCATCGGTTGGGACGCCAAAGGGGGAACATCATACGGGAAATACCAACTCTCCGGCAAGGCCGGGACAATGCAGGAGTTCCTGAACTTCGTCAAAGACAAGAACCCGGAAATCTACAATCGGTTATCTGCCGCCGGACCTGCGGACACGGGAGGTAAAACCGGCCGTTTTGTCGATGAATGGAAATCCCTCGTCGCAGAAGGGAAAATGGGAAACCTTGAGCATGAGTTCATCAAGACCTCACATTTTGATCCCGCGTTTGCATCAATCAAAAGCGAAGAACTGCGCAATAAAGTCAAAGGCTCAAGAGCACTACAAGACGTTCTCTGGTCCACGGCGGTTCAACACAGAAATCGGACAGGAGATATTTTCAACGGCAATTGGAAAGACGGAATGTCCGAAGAGGACTTTATCAAAGCTGTGTACGCCGACCGCTCCACACGCTTTTCGACGCCTCAAATGCGTGCATCCGGGCAAAAGCGAATGCAGGGGGAGGTCCAAAACGCTCTTGCGATGCTGGCGACAGAGAAAGGTGACGCGGGAATAGCAACATCCTTTGCGCAGCCAGCTACAGAAGTGGGCCAGAAGCTGGCAACAGCCGCCTCTGTATCCATTATGGCGAGCACTCAAGATGCCGTTGACAGGGGTGTCACTTACGGTTTTGGAGGCAAGAACTCCCAAACCGGTGCCGTTGACTGCTCCGGATGGATTGCCGAGCAAAACACAGCACTCATGGACAACATCAATGCAGTTGTCGGCAAGGATGTTTTCAGCGCTGAAGCCCGGCAGGTTCTTAAAAAAGGGTCTACTGGCGGGGCCGCGGGCATCATCCAAGCCGTAAGTGAGGCCACAGGCGAACAGCTTTCCAATGCGGAACTCACTCCGGACAAAATCCGCGAAGGAATGATGATCGGCATGGATACCGGTGAACACGGGTGGGACGCAGGCCGGTACAAGGGCATTGACCATATTGTCCAGACATTCCGTGATCCAGAAACCGGACAAATGATGGTCAGCGAATCATCTTCCAAGCGCGGCGTTCACGCTACACCTTACGAAGAATGGTATAAGCAGTGGGGGGGGAAGGCCAACCTGTATGGCACGGACGTCACCCGGCTAGCAGACGCTTCCATGTTGGAAGGATTCAAGCCAGCCACCCCTGAAACGAGACTTCAAGAGGCAAGCCCACTCTCCAACATCGTGCATTCATCTGAAGCTCGGCCAGTTCAACCAGCTCTCCAACCAGAACCTAACCGAAAAGAAACTGAATCTATCAGAGAAATACGAGAGAAACAGCCCTCTGTACAGGCCAACGATGACATGCACCTGCTCCTCAAGGAAATGAAGGGGATGTTTGCGCAGTTCACAAGCACGTTGCAAGGGATGGCCCAGAAATCCTCCAACGGTGAAGAAAAACGGAACAATCAAGAAATACGCATGGATTATGATGATCCTTACGTCTATAATATGGCTCATGATCGGGTGTAATAATGGCAGAATCCATATTTGATGCACAGAGAAATCTTCGTTCCGCACCACAACAGGATATAGAAAAATTTTCTAATGTAGAGGCAATGAATGAACGCATAAGAGAATGGTTTGAGACTCCAGAGGGGACAATGGCACATAATCCTTCATGGGGTCAAAATATCTCTGCATTCAAACATGATCCATTAGGAAATGACATCAGTATTCAAATAGAAATGGCAATTTCCTATAAACTTCCAATTGATATAGAAGATATTCAACTCATAGGAATAGAAACGGCCATTGAAGATATTGATTTACTCAAAATCTACATTATACACCAGTATGGAGATGTACTGGTAAACTTTATGATGCGGTAACTATATGATTTTAAGTCAAATTGTTATTGAAAAGTTTAAATCCCTGATTGGTGCCATGGAGCCTTGGAAATCCCTTAAAGGTTCCCAATTCGTTCAACATCTCGCCATCATGCTTGGTTGGAGCATCGAAGATGCTTCATACAAGGTTGAACGAGCACATCAGGAAGGTTTTCTGGATACTGCAATCAATCGTTCTTCCATATTGGCGCATGGTGAAGATCGCGAATATATACCGCGAAAACCAACTCCCGGGCGTGGTAAGGCTAATATCATAAACCAAGGCGGTTTTTCCATAACACTATTGCGTGGTATGGAATTTATGTCAGATGGACAAAACCAATATTGTCTTAATGAAACTACCGTCATTCCAGCTCATTCAACAGTAGAAGCAGCATTTACACAATCATGGAAAGAAGAAATTACACATGAAATTACGGAAGAAAAGCCCTTTTACGAAATACTCTTCGGAAGGGACATCTCTCCAACCGTGATGGATTTTTCCGTTCATGTAGACGAAAACGGGCGTGGAGAGTTTGAACTTTGGGTATATAATCGGCGCTTCTTCAATGTAGGTGCCGATGCGTCTTGTTATGATGAATTTTACCACTATACCGATCAAATCGGTATCCGCTTTGGCAATGGGATTTTTGGGCGTATCCCTCCTAAAGGTGCAATCGTCAAAATTACGATGACACGGACGCTCGGCGATGTTTTTCTCTTATCAGGACAAACCCTCTACCCCATTGAAGAGCTGACATATCCTAACGGCGAACCAGCTTCTATTTCCATTGAAGTATCCGAAACAATCCAAGACGGTTCTGATATGGAACCAACAGAGGAAATGCGTAGGAACCTCCATTATTGGCCTGTCTACGATGAGCGTCTTATATGGGATAATGATTATGGATTTTTCCTAAAAAGGCGTTTTCCTGAAGTTGTATTTGTAAAAGCATGGGGAGAGGAAGATGCTGAAAAGATGTGGGGATACAATGTTGAACATATCAATAAAATCTGGATAGCCGCGTATGCTCCGCGAACCGGGATTAGGGAAGATGTAATGAAGGCTATTTCAGATGTTCCCATGATGTGCAGAAATTTCAAATGGCATGATGTAGAACACATTTCTTTTTCCGTCAAAATTGTTGGAAAGGTATTATCCGATAGGATCATTGAAGATGTAAAAAATGATATTTTGAAGACCCTACAGGATGCCTATGGCCGCGACTCGACGAATAGACGCGATAGCGTGAGATTACACGAGATTTACGAATGTATCTATGGAACGGGGCACTTCGATAAAACAACCGGTGCTTGGTTTGAAGCAACCATCGAAGGACAACACCAAGCTGAATTCATATACCAAATGGTGAGCATAGATATTAAAGCCAGTGCCCCCGACATCACCTATGTCCAGTAGACTCCGTGATAGCATGATGAGAAGCGACGGCCCCGTCTGATTCAGTCGGGGCCGTCGCTTCACTAAATCCGTAAATACGGCACATATGGGATAGTTTTTATTGTCCACATCATTTTACCCCGTATCCTTGCTGAAAAGAATGTGTTCCGCTTTCGGCAAGGATTTTTCGTGAAAGACTGGCTCGTCAAAAGACTCACCCCTCAGAAGGCTACCGAAGAACGCTGGATCAGCCTATCCCGTGTTCTTCAGGAGCTATGGGAATTTTTCTTTGACCCTGCCCTTTCACGACTGGAACGACTCCGCTCGTACTATCAAGCGGATGAGGCTGACCTAGATCGCAAATTGCGGGAGATGGGGGATTACTTCCAGGCTGACTTTTCCCGCTTCGAAGACAAACCCATTGCCGTGAGCTGGCGTAACCTTGAGTTAAAATACAAGGATTTGGAGCTCATCCTCACCTCAACATTCCGGCGTCATTACAAAAACCTCCCCGTAGAGTGGTATCCTCTCTTTGCTCCGGTAGATCGTCCCTATGGGAGTCTCTTTCTCCCACTGCCCAAACTTCCTGCACTACCGAGCGAAAAAAACATTCCCCCCGAAGGAATGTTCCTGACCTCACGTGGAATGCTTGGAGCGGATCGGACTGCCCTGTTGGAACTGGGAATGTCACGGGAACAGTTTCTTGCCCGTGCAATTCCCCTTCTCAAGAGAACTAAGCCTCTCCATATCGTTTTTGACGGCCCTCTGTTCTATATTTTCCACCCAATTCCTTTTGAGTGCGACACTTCGTTATCTTCAGATGCAGAACGGAGTTTTTTTGTCCCATTCTCAGTCAGAGGGCTATGTTTCGACATTACAGCAGCAGATACACAATCTCTTGATCTTGATACATTAAGCTTTAGTCGTGAAAAAAACCTTTTCTATTCTCTATCTTGGAAGATGGATAGGCAATCACACCTGGATAAATGTGCTTGCTTTGATGACTGTGCTGCGGATCTGTTTTGCTTAGACATGCCAATTGGAGACTCTTATGTCTAAAAAAGAGGCTAAAACATGGCAGCAAGCAAAATTGCTGAATGCCTATTACATAAAAGTCGCTAAAGCCGCTGTGAATCAGGGAGGATGCCCACGATTCACCTCATTCAGGGCTGGTTTCGCACCCCAATTGGAAGGCCCCCTTGATGAAAGAGGCAATCCCACTGTTGCGGATATTCCTGCCGGGATGCAATCAGTGCCAAACGAATTTTACCGTGGCATCATAGAAGGACATTTTTCAGGAGATACAGCCCTTGCTGTATGTGAAATTCCCAAAAATGCTGCACCTTCACCAGTGAAGTTCAACTTCATCGGTATATTTGACCAAGATGATGACATGGTTGCTGCGTGCGTGACTCTCACCGACTGGCTTACCCCAGAAGAGCTGGATCGCTCCTATCTCGCAGTGACATTCCCCATTGAAGAAGAGGCTGCGTCATGACTGAGCCTATCCTGCACCAAACCGTGAAATGGCGTGAACAGTACGTTTCGAGCGCATTAAACGCTAAATTTTTCGGTGTAATACGCCCTGGCATCTATAAAGGATTTTTCCTATCTCCCTCTCCCAATCCAATGAGCGTTATAGTCGGAAATGGAGACTCTACTTGTAGCGTCGCTGTAGTTGATCGCGATCAACGCTCACTCACGATAACAATGCACGATGAGGGCGAGGTAAAAGTACCCGCAAAAGGAACATGGCTGATCTGCATTGAAGCCTATTATGTCCCTACACAGATTGGATACCAGCGCATTGTTGTAAGAGAGCGTGCAGAGAAACACCATATTATTTTGGGAACCGTCATTGCTACAGGTGACGATGTTGTTATCACTGCGGAGAATATCTCCCTTGCCCAAAGGCAACAGAGTACAATTCCAACATCAGACGATATATCACTACTTTGGAAACACGTAGATATATTGTCCGCGCGCGATTCCCGCGACTGGAAAACTTCTCAAAAAATATCAGCAAATAGTATTGTTGAACTCCCTCTCTCTTATGAAGTTGGCTCCGATTCGCTTCTACTCTTTTGTGAATGCTGCGGGCTGCTCCGTCCTCCATATATCGAAGAAATAGGAGTCATAGGAGAACGTTCAACGTCTATACGCGTAGCCTTTGACATCCCGGCTGGCGTGATGCTGACACAAATCTTGATTGCAGGAGGAGTCTCTGGTTCCCCAACAGGCGAGGCAGGAGGCACTGGATCACTACCCACAGATGTCCTGCAAATGATTAACGATGCAGTAGCCACTGCCAAAGCAGCATCCATACGTGCGAATGAATCAGCAGACCGGGCAGATCAGGCGGCAGAAAACTTAGGCATACCCATTACACTAAAAAATACAGATTAACATGTAGTTATGGAGAAGATTATGTCTTTCGAAAAGAAACGGATGTTCTACAAAGACCCTGTGACCGGTCAGGAAAAGCCTTTTCATCCTGAAACCGATGCGGGCGTCGTCAAGGTTGGAGAGTCCACACTTGATGTTGAGCTGGCAGCACTCAAGCAGCCCGCAACGCAATCTGCCCCAGGCCAGATGTCCGCAGCCGACAAGACGAAGCTCGACGGGCTCCAAACCTACACCCATCCCGACTCTGGAGTGAGCGCCGGGACGTATAAGTCCGTAACCGTTGATGCCGAGGGGCATGTCACCGCCGGGACAAACCCAATGACACTTGCCGGGTACGGCATCACTGATGCCGCACCCAAGGAAAGCCCTGTGCTGACTGGAACACCGACCGCGCCAACCGCGAATATGGAAACTTCCACACAGCAGATCGCGACGACTGAGTTCGTACACAATGCCGTCAACGCGGTGTTGGGTGCCAATAATGCAATGGTGTTCAAGGGAACCATCGGCTCTACGAATGCGACCTTCACGGCACTCCCGACGACCGACTACTCCATCGGCTGGACATACATGGTTGCCGAGGGCGGAACGTACGCTGGCCAGCAGTGTGAAATCGGTGACTTGCTCATCTGCATCAAAGAGTTTGCCTCTTCCGCCAATGATGACGACTGGACCGTGGTTCAAACCAATCTGATCGGGGCGGTGACCGGCCCATCCTCCGCCGTCGCCCAACGCGTGGCGGTTTTTGCCGACGCCACGGGTAAGACGATCAAGGATTCCGGCCACACAATCGAGACGTCCGTTCCCGCTGATGCGAAGTTTACTGACACCGTATACACACACCCGAGCTCCGGTGTCTCCGCCGACACATACGACGCGGTAACAGTCGACGTACAGGGCCATATCACTGCCGGGCAGAAGCTCACGGCGGCGCAAAAGCTCTCTACGACTGGAATCACGAAAACCGCTGCACAGGTGAATCAGGCTGTTGACAGGATTGAGGTGGCCGTACTCGGTGCGTCCGATCCCGTGCCCGCGACTTTGGCCAACGGCGGGCTGATCCTTCGCGGTATCGCGTAGCCGTCTGAATGGCCGGGAATATCCCCTCTTCCGGAGCCTCTATGGGTATCAAGCTTCAAAAAAAGACCACTTCAGGTATCCAAGACGTCTTTGTCTACGAACCGCGCCATGCAGACTGGACGCTGGATGCAGCCGTCGCCGCCAACGGCACACTGGCGCTTCCCGTGAATTATGCCGTAGGCAAAGAGAAAGTGACTCTCGTTATTGATGGCATTACTTTGAATTCAAATAATTTTTCTTTGATCGGTACTTCGGATGCCCCCTCCAACATAGTTAAAATGCTGTTTTCCGTCCGCAAGGGTGCCGAGTGCAGCGTGAGTATTACAGGAGTTTGAGATATGAGTGCGACACCTTGGCTGCTACGGGAAACCAATCCAGAATGGCGTGATGATCACGATTATACAATAGGGAGCTGCAAACGTGGTTCAAATGGCAAAATCTATTTTGCTCTAAAGCCCTCTGGACCGAACTCTGGTGGAGCACAAAACCCCACTACTACAGATGGTTACTGGGTTTCCCTTGCGGACTCACTCAAGCAGGGAGGAATCAACGCCTTGCTGCCCGAAGAGATCGGGGCCGCTCGCGGCAGCCGTATTTCAGCGACAACGCCAGCAACGGCGGGTTGGTATAGAATCGCCCAGTCTGCTGTAAGCATCAATAATTGTTTGGGACTGCTTGAAATTACAGGAGCTGCCAGTGGCGCGCATAGCGCGACGCTTTTGTCTGCCGGTATCTCGTATGGCGTCAATCCAGTGCTCATCCAGCACGCCCATGTCCCATATTCGGTACCTGGGCTGACTAAAGCCCGCATCGTCTATCACAAGACATATTCCGGGAACTACGCATACCTTGAAGTGTACCTCAGCGTCGCAAAGGCTGAGGTCATCTCCGTCAACATGATCGGTGGCCAAGGCTGGACACTCCTTGCACCGAGCACGGCGGGAGGGATTCCCGAAGGATACTCTGCTGCCGAACTCACATTTGTAGCGGGAAAAATCGTTGGAAATGTGGCAGGCAGTGTCACCGGGAACGCGGGCACGGCGACGAAGCTTGCCACAGCCCGTACCATCACTCTGAGCGGTGACGCCACTGCATCGGGCACCTTTTGGTATCGCCAAAAATGGGAATAAGTCTGTTGATCACGGTCTGGACAAAGCCTCTCCGGTAGGACTGCCGGGCCATTTCACGTTCCGTATGGACAAGCTGCGAACTCATCATGTTAAGATAGTTCGCTGCCCGCTCAGGATCCAGCCGCCCCGTGTTCACCCCTATCAGCCGTTCCAAGCGCGCGGCATTTTTCCGGCTCATATTCATCGAGTCCACGGCGTTCAAAAGATCCAGCCACGGCTGATAGGCCGTAGCGATCAGGCTCTCCCCATAGCTGTTTGATTCAACTATTGATTCCTTGTCATAGCCGTCAATGGAAAGGTCAACGGGGATGGCCCCGTATGCGGTGGGTTCGCAAAGCTCCATATTCTGCCACGTGGGAATCTGGAATTCCACAAAACTCCACGGCGGGAGGAGCATGATCTGTCTGCTCCTCGCCTCCGGGGAGGCTCCTTGATGTGATGTGGTGAACCCCGCAAGCTGACCGGCTTTCTCGTACTTTTTGATAAACCGCGGATGGGTATAGTAATCGCTGCGGACGTTCAGAATCCCTTTCCCCTGCTCTCCGTAGACCCTGACAAAGGCCGTCCCGTAGAGCGCCGCATTATACCCCCACTTCCCTATCTGCTCATTGATCAATTGTTGAAGTACCGCTTTAAGTTCGTCTACGATCTTGTCTCCACCAGGTTCAACCGGGTCAATGGCTACGGCCTCCCACGAATCGGATTTCACACTAAGAGCGTGCCCGATATGCATCTTGAGCGCAGAGTCAATCGTGGGATCCCTGGCCATGGACTCCAGCGATGCATATCTGGCAACCCGTTCCAAGGGCAGCTCACGGGCAAGCCGGGCCTCCTCGCCCGATAGCGTCGCGTTGCCACAAGCGAAAGGATCGACGGGCGACAACACGCCGGAGCGGGAGCCCGCCCCCACGAAGTAGGACGCCGCGGACGCGGGGAGATCGACGGAATGGGCTTCCCGTTCATCTACCAAAGAACGCGCCGGGTACAGCCCACTGAGCGCTTTCACTGGTTCCGCTGCGCCTTCTTTTCTTTTGTCCCGTGCCATATACACACTCCTTACATACATTCCCGGCAAGGGTAGCCACGCGTTTTTGCGAAAGTCACGAAAAAAGCCTCATATGTGCCATATTTAGGGCGCATTCAATTTCCTTGTCTCCGCAAAGGCTGTACGGTCAAAAGAAAAAGGTTTGCGCATATGCCAGCACAACGCTTGAATTGTTCCTTTTCTCTTCTCGACGAGGGCCGCCAGTATACGGGCAATCACAGGAAATACATCATTGAGAACGCGCGGGAGATCTGCAACTCACCAGCGACCAAAGAAAAAATCAGGCTCAGGGAGGCCCTCGGCTTTTATGGCCATGGACGGCGCATCCTTGCCGGGAAAATGAACATCGGCGAAGTCGAAGCCGTCACCCTGCCGGACGGCGGGAAGGCCATAGTCAGCAATATCCCCTCCAACGTGACCGTGGCCTTTGATGTTTCCCCGGAGGGAGTCGTCTCACATTCACAGGAAGTCCTGGATACCGAAACCGGAAAGATCGTCTCCACCCTGCACGCCTCCCGTGTCGGAGGATTCTCATGGGCCTGCCCCGGGGTCGACGGAGGCAGAGGGAAGCCAACCAGACTTTCCGGCTTTTCGGGATTCGACTATGTGCTCAACCCGGGGTTCAGCTCGAACCGGGGCTACATCCTTGAAGGCGCCGCAGACACGGCCGGCAAGGAACAGATGATCCTTGAATGCCTCGCGGCCACCGTAAAGGATGACAGAAAGGCCGAAGAATACCTCGCGGGATGGAAACTGGACACGCAGGCGCGTCTCGCGGCACTGGAAGACGCCATTTTCGAGTCCACCGCCCGACAAGCCGAATTGACGGAACGGCTGCGCCGAAGCGAAGAAACCGCCTCCACCTCAAAGGCCCAATGCGAGTCCGCCATTCTGGAAGCCGCAGCGCAGAAGGAACGGCTTGCAGGGTTGATCGACGCGCTCGCCTCCTCTTTCCCCTGCTTCATCCCGGAAGATGTACAGCACCAGATGATGGAGGGGGACTTTTCCCGCGCCAAAATGATTTTCGAGCAGGCGTCCCGCGTGGACTTCTCGCAATATCCCATTGAGGAGCACAAACCCAAAACAATTTCCCCGGGTTATCAGACGCAGGAACCTCCACTCTACGGATCAGGAGCTTTTGGGTTCATGTTCGACATATGAAAAAAGTCCCCGCCCAAACGTGTGGCGGGGACTTTTTTCAGCCGAGCATGTCCAGGAGCCATTCCCTTCCGAGCTGCGTCCATCGGCGGTGGTACACGATCTTGTCGTTTTCGAGGATTTCCTGCTTGATGTGGACATAGCCATGCTCGGCATACTCGGCGTACAGGACGTAGGTTCCGTTCTGCTTGAACTGGACACGCCGCTCGCACAGCAAACGGTTCAGGGCCACGGCACTGCGCATCCCAAGCTCTTTGGCGATCTCCGTTGTCGTATACGTTTTTCGGACATGGGAAAGGATGGCCACACGAGCCTCAGCCTGCACGCGGGCCTCGCGCTCTTCCTTCAACTGGGTCGCCAGCCTGATCAGCACATCCGGGTTGAGCAAGGCTTCTTCCAGCTTTTTGGGCGTGAGGTAGCCGCCGTGCTTACGGATGGCGGGAAGCACTTCATGAACGATCCATCGCTTGAAGGCCTTGGCTTCCGGCTTACGCGAACGGAGGACGAGGGAATACAGACCGGGCTCGGAAATGATGGACATTTCTTGCTTACCGCCAGGGGTGTCGATAAGGGCGACACCCTTTTCATCGTCATCAAGAGAGGCGGCGGCATCACGGCTATTGCCGATCTCCAAGCAGTCGCATACATCCTTTCCCACAAACCACGGCGCGCCACTGTGTTCCACAACCCTGATCTTCCCGAATTCCTTGTTCTCAAAAATCTGAGGCATCTCCATGGACGAAACTCCTTTTGTAAAAGTTCCGTCCACGCTATCGGCCTCCCCGCAGGGGCGCACGGAAAAGCCGTCTAGATATGCCGTATTTACGGGAAAGATGAAAAGGCCCTGCCCGAGAGATCGGGCAGGGCCTTGTGTCGGCTCACGTTGTCGCGTAGGTTGCCCGGCGTGGGGCATGTTCTCCCGGTAAAGGAGAAAACCCCATGAAGCGCTTCCTCCGGGACGTGCTGGTCGGCTTTCTGGCCAGCTTCCTTGCGGCTGTGGCAGTTCACTTGCTGAACTTCTAAACGCCGCGCCCCGGTAGAGGTGCTATCTACCGGGGCGCAAAAACCTTAATTCAACGAGTTGCGGGGGACGTGCCCCACTGGGGCAGGGATTCGTACTCCCTGCCCCTCCTTTTTATCCATTCCTCAGCCGAAATGCAAGTTCATCTCACGCCCGCGCCCTACCCTCTTGCCGACGAGCACCATATTTATTGAGAAAATGTGCGAGCAGATGGCACTGCCCTATCCCGGTGAGCAGGGTAGTGACCGTGACGAACTGGTAATCGTCTCCCGTATCGGTCGAGCGTTCCACCACACGAAAGTAGCCCTTATCCATCATGCAGGGCTTCGGCATCCAGTTGGCGCCGTTTTGCCGGATGAGGTACCCTGCCTTGTACAATTCGCGGTAAACACGGCTTGCGTCCATGTCCAAACCGTTCTGCTTGAGAATTTTGGCGAACTGATTGACGGAAACGCATTCTTTCGTCTTCATAATCGCTTCGGCAAGTTCGACCTTCGGGGCGTCCAAGGCGATTTGTTCCTGAAGCATGGCCACTTCCTGACTGAGAAGCCCGATCCGGTTGGCGGCGATGGCTATAGCCCGCGATAGAATTTCATCTTCTGCTTGTGGCGTGCCGTGGCAGCCAGTTTTGCGGATTGTGGGAAGCACTTTATGAACAATCCATTGCCTGAAGGCATTGGCTGCTTCCGGTTTGCTCGAACGAAAGACAAGGGAATACAGACCTGATTCAGAAATAGTGGATATTTCTTGATCGTGGCCCAGGGTGTCGATAAAAGCGACCCCCTTTTCATCGTCTTGAAGAGAGGCGACGGCATCACGGCTATTGCCGATCTCCAAGCAATCGCATACGTCACTCCCCACAAACCACGCCGCACCGTTGTGTTCCGCAACTCGAATTTTCCCGAATTCCTTGTTCACAAAAACTAGAGAAATCTCCATGTACCAAACTCCTTTTGCAAAAGTTCCGCCCACATTATCGGCCTCTCCGCAGGGACACACGGAAAAGCCGTCCAGATATGTCGTATTTGCGGAAAAATGAAAAACTCTGGTCCGAAAATGGAAAAACTTAAAAAAGTATGAAAAAAATGATTTCATTTTTCCCAAAAGGTTCACAAATAAAAAAAGTCCTCCCCTGCCATTTTTAGCAGAGGAGGACTTTTTCAATTCTTTTTATGCGCTATTCGCCAAGCAATGCCCAGTAGGGGGCAAAACTCTTTTGGGCCAATTCAGCGATTTGCATCACAAAGGGGAGATAATCCCCCTGCGTGGCGGCGATATCCAAATTTCGGTAATAGTCCGGGCGCGCATCCACGGGGACTATCACCGTGGGGAAGCCCGCCCGCATGAGCTCGAAGTTCATGATGAGCCGGGCCGTTCTGCCATTCCCATCCTTGAAGGGATGGATGTTCACGAAATCCGCATGGACGCGGGCCGCGAATTCCACGGGGTGCAGCCTGCCCCGCGCCGCGCCGTACCACCGGAAAAAGGCTTCCATCTTTTCGGGCACGCTCTCCGCCTGCGGCGGGATATGCCCGGCACCGGAGATGAGCACGTTCACCCTGCGGTAGGTTCCGGCATTGGCGCCGTCGATGTTGCGCAGGATGAGGCTGTGGAAGTCCTTCAGGGTACGCTCGGTCAAGGCCGCGTCCCCTTGGGCGAGCACTTCCAGGTAGTCGATGGCCTGGCTATGCCCTACCGCTTCAAGATGTTCCCTAAGGCTCTTGCCGCCTATGGTGATGCCGTCCTCCAGCACAGCCTTGGTTTCGCTCATGGTGAGCGTGTTTCCCTCGATGGCATTGGAGTGGTAAGTGAAGCGGATACGCATGTCCTGCCGTATCTGGGAGACGATATCCGCGGGCAGCGGACGGTGGGCATCGAGGCGCGCCTTGAGCGCATCCAGAGAGGCAAACAGTTCGGCTGTGTCTTTCATGGAGTCTCTCCTGCAGGGGCTCAGGATAATGCGACGAGGGAAAGAGGCAAGGGAGGGATTTTCGACCAGACCGGAAAAATTTTACTCAAAGGGTCCAGGTCAGGGGTCCAGATCGCGATCTGGACCCCTAAAAAGGTATAAAAAAAGGTTGCGCCGCTTTAGCGCAACCTATTGATTTCATGGCGGAGAGGGAGGGATTCGAACCCTCGATACAGTTTTATCCGTATACCCGCTTAGCAGGCGAGCGCCTTCGGCCGTCTCGGCCACCTCTCCGTGGAAATGACGTTCAATGCGTCGTTTCGTGGATTCTTCTAGCGATTCTTCCCGTACCTGTCAACCGTTTTTTCGATTTTATCGTTCCCGGCGATCAATCAAAAATGCCGGGGAGCTCTACCATGATAGAATAACTCTTGTCGTAACCATCGTAATTATACCGGCCTATAATGCGGTAACATTGCGCCGAATAGGCAATATCAATACTTTGATCGTAGGTTTTTCCGAACGTTCCACCTTGGCGCATATTACGGTAGTCATCAAACCTGATAGACCACTCAGGCGTCAAATTGATCGTCAAGTCATTGTGGATAAGCCGCAAATCCGAAGTAAGCTGGACATTGTTCCAGTTTTCATACTGGAATTTTTTTCTGTAGTCGTAATACTTATCACGGAAGCTCATACCGGTGTACCATGATATCTTATCCTTGTAGCGCAGATTGATATCATGATCATGGCGTGTAACTTGTCCATCATACGCCGAGAAATACGTTTTATCATGATACCCGAGCCACGGCCAAGGATAGATCTCGAAATCCGAAACAATATCCATGAATGGCCTGCGCCCATATTCATCCCGATACCGATCCCGGCGAGCCTCTTCAAAGTCGTAACCGCTCTCAATCCGCCAGCGCAAAAGATCCTGATAAAAAGTACTGCGCCGGGCTTCCTGCTTATCCCCTTCTCCGGTTACCGAAACAATGGAACCCTTCCGCGTTACAATATTGGTGATGGAGTACGTCAGTTCATCCCGGGGCAGGATTCTATCCTCCATCAAATAGAAAGGATTCTTTTCTTGGTCAACATGCGGCGTGCGGGAATACCGGATACGCGGCTGGATTTCGTGACGAACCGCCGTCCACATTTTCTTTCCGGCGTTTTCAGGTTTGAGCGGAATGCTCGATTCGTCTCCAAGCTGCCAGATGCGGCTGGCTTCCGTATACCCTTGGATGTCCATATCGATCATGGTACGGGATTCGCCTGTCTGACGTGGGGAAGCCGAATTGTCCATGTACATGGCCAATAGGCTGGTATGCTCCTTGCGATCCGTATTGTAGTAGGTCTGACGGAGCCCGACCGTACCGATGACGGAACCAAAACCAAAATCGAGAGGAACAGAGAGCTTCGGATAGATTTCCGTACGCCCGCCGGTTGTTCCCGAAGCACGGTACATATATCCGGACTGGAACTGCGCTTCCAGTTCCAAGGGAATCTGCGGAACGATTCTTCCCTTATACAGGAACAAGTCAAGCTGCGGCAGACGCTGGACCAGTTCATCCTGGCTTTGCGCCCTGTTCCCGTGGCCGAGGGCAGGATCCTGCTCATACCGCATACTGGCGACGATGCCCACGCGCTGCCAATCATTGCTCACCAAAGCGGCGCTCACGCGGTTTTGATCGTCTTCCTGCAAATCACGCCCAAACATCCTGAACAAATTGTCACGGGTCCTGTCAAAACCTGTAGGCCCTTGGTTGAACTCACGAAGAAAGTCCTGATCCGAAACATAATCGATATTGGAGCGGTAACGCCACGTGGAGGCCCCAAGGAATCCGTCGGCCATTCCGCGCAACCAGTACCGATCGTTGTTGGTACGCAGCGTTTGCTTATTTTCGCTTACCCGGCTCGTCCCTGGAATCGCCACGGTATCCTTATCGTAGATGCCGGTGGCGGCGAGCCATGTCTTTTGATCCGTAAATTCGTTCGCCCGATATTCGACACTGAGCGACGGCCCGATCTTCGTCATCCAGCCACCGTAGAACGTCATATCATGGCTTTCATCAATGGCCCAGAAATACGGCTGGGTATAATAAAAACCACGCTTATCGCTGATGCCGTAGTCTGGCGGCAACAACCCGGACTGGCGCGTTGTCTTTGCCGGCAATACCATGAAGGGGCTGTAAAAGATTCCCGTATTTTTTACGTCAAAAGTCGAGTGGAAAAGTTGGGCATAGCCGTCAATCTCCACGACGGCCTGCTCGGCATTCATCGACCACGCGGGACTGGTTCCGTCGCAGGTCGTCACTTTTGCCTTGTTGAAGGTATAGCGATCACCCCAATGCTTGATGATCCGCGAGCCGCTGAAATAAATGTGCGGCCCCTCCATGAAAACATGGCCATTCGTCAGCCAGCCGGTTTTGGAGTGCAGATCAAACTCGGCTTCATCTGAATGGATGTCGTCCTTGCCCATGCGGACGAACACGTTGCCTTTCAGATAAACCCAGTTTGTCGCGGAATAGTACCGGGCGAAATCAGCTTTCAGGATGTCGTTTCCCCGCTGAAGGACAACCCCGCCCTGCGCCTCAACGATGGTATTGTCGCTGAGCGTGACCAGTTTGTCCGCCTCAAGATTCCACGAAGCCTCCTTCGTGTCTTCCATCGGTATGGTGAGCACATCCGTAGCGGCATACGAATGGACCGGCGAACAAAGAAAAAGCGCCAGCAGAGCTATGGGCGCGCAAACCGTTTTTGTCACAAGCCGGAACATTCCGCGAGGCAGGGGCACAATCATGGGCACGGTAAACTTCCTGTTGCATCCAGCGTTCGGACGCACTATAAAAATGCTCCGCACAGGAGCGTGTTTAAAAGGATAACTCCGCAGCAACGTTTCTTTTGTATCACTCGAACCAATTGCCGGGCGCTATCCCGAAGCCTCTCAATGCCTGCCTCCCTCGCGGGGGTGCCTTTTGAAAAACAACGCGGCTTCATGCTCTGGTTCGTGCGGAGTGTACTCTAGCCCATTTTTCAAACAAAAAAAACCCTCGGTTATTCCCCGCCGCCGGGGGGCGGCGAAAAAAAGAGGATCCTTTTTCCGATTCATCCATAACTTTCCCGAGATACGAAATGGGGGATGTTTCCACGCCCGTTTACCGTCCAGAATCCTTGTCCCTGTTTTTTCACCAGCAAAGCGCTTGAGCGTGGAGGTCCCATGTTTTTGAGCAGTGCCATCATCACCGTCCACCTTGAAAACCTTAGGCATAACCTGAAAACACTGCTGGCCCGCCACCCTTCTCTCATGCCGGTCATCAAGGCCGACGCCTACGGGCACGGCGTCGTCGCCGTGGCGCGCGTGCTGGCGGAAGAAGGGATACAGCATATGGCGGTGGGTTCCGTGGGGGAAGGCGCACTGCTCAGGCAGGAAGGGCATACGGCTTTCCTGCTCGCCCTGATGGGACTGGCAAGGGATGAAGATACGGCTCTTGCCGCGAGCTACGACATCACGCCGCTGGTCCATAGCCGGGAAAGCCTTGAGCGGATCCTTGCGCAAAGCCATCTGGCGGGACGGGCGAAGCCGTTGACGGTTGCCATCAAATTCGACACCGGCATGTCCCGGCTGGGGTTCCGCGTGGATGAAGCGGCGGAGCTGGCCGACTATCTGCGTACGCTCAAGGAAGTGCGGCCCGTGCTGGTCATGTCGCACCTCGCCGCTTCGGATACTCCGGCACTCGACGATTTCACCCACGAACAGGCGCGCCGCTTCCACGAAGCGACGGAAAGCATGAAGGCCGTTTTCCCGGGCCTCAAAACATCCCTGACAAACTCTCCGGGCCTCCTCTGCTGGCCGAGCTACGTCGGCGATCTGGCCAGACCCGGCGTCACGCTCTACGGAGGAAATCCGCTTCACGGCACGGATAGGGCCAAGCTGGGCATGGGCCTGCTTCCCGTCATGGAGATGGCGGCTCCCGTGCTTTCCGTCCACCCCGTCGTGAAAGGCGCCACGGTCAGCTACGGCTGCCTGTACACCGCCCCCAAAGACATCAGGGCGGCCGTCGTCGGGGCCGGCTATGCCGACGGCTACCCGCGTTCGCTGTCCATGCGCGGCTCAGTCCTGATCCGGGGACAGCGCGCCCCTATCCTTGGGCGGGTGTGTATGCAGATGTGCATCGTCGACGTGACCGATATCCCGGGCGTCGAACCCGGCGATACGGCTTATCTGCTGGGGGGCTCGGGCCCGCTGGCCATCCGGCCCGAGGAACTTGCCGAATGGTGGGGGACCATTTCTTATGAGGTATTCTGTGCGCTGGGCCGCAACCGCCGCGTAAGCGAGAAAAAGTTCAGCGAATACAGTAACCGGCGGGCCTAAGCTTCAGCTTCTGGTGCGGCAGGGCTCCCCGCCGCACCGTTCAGCGCTGGCAGCAGTAGCCGCCTTCCACACCTTCCGGGCTCAGCACGATCTGCCAGAGCTGGATGTCACGCGCCCGGAAAGCGCCCGCGCAGCTTAAAAGATAGTACCGGTACATGCGGCGTACGCGCTCGCTGCACTGGAAAGCGCCTTCCGCATAGCCTTCCTCAAAGCGCTGGTACCATGCCATGAGCGTCTTGTCGTAATCGGCGCCGAAGTTGTGCCAGTCTTCCATGACATAAAGCCCGGTGATGGCCTTTGCGACGCAAACGGGAGAGGGAAGCATCCCGTTGGGGAAGATATATTTATTGATCCATGGATCGGTTCCCGTCTTCTTCTTGCTGTTGCCGATGGTATGCAGCAGGAACAGCCCCGAAGGTTTCAGCAGCCGTTTGGTCGTCTTCATGAAAATATCGTAATTTTTCCGTCCCACGTGCTCGAACATCCCCACGGAGACGATGCGATCGAACTGCCCTTCCATGGAACGGTAATCTTGCAGCAGCCAGTTGACGAGATGCCCGGCATCGTGTTCCCGGGCATAGGCCAGCTGTTCCGTGGAAATCGTGACCCCGGTGACCTTCACCCCGTATTCTTTGGCCATATATAAGGAAAGGCCACCCCAGCCGCACCCGATGTCGAGCACGGACATCCCTTCCTTGAGATCCAGCTTCCGGCAAATCAGATCCATCTTGTTGCGCTGCGCCTCGTCCAGCGTCTCGGCATCCTTCCAATACCCGCAACTGTAATTCATCGTAGGCCCGAGCATACGCGCGAACATGGCATTGTCCGTATTGTAATGCTGTTCCGCGACCATTGGGGCCCTGGCTACGCTTTGCAGGTTGAACAGGAGCTGGCTCGCCACGATCAGCGCGTTGGGCAGGTTGCGCCGTACCTTATCCTCCAGATGCGCGTGAAGGGCCTTACAAAACATCACATCCAGCTGGTCGCAGTCCCACCAGCCCTCGAGATAGGCCTCGCCCGCTCCGAGCGTCCCCTCCCGAAGCACCCGTTTATACAGGCCTTCATTATGAACCCGGATATCCCAGGGACGGTCTCCCCCAACCCGGATATCCGCCTCAGCAAGCATCGAAGTCAAAACGGCTTTTGCATCCATGACTAACCTCCGAAAATATCGCCTTCACACCCCTTCCCGGAGTAAAGGCGGCTTTCCATGATGCACCACGGAATACCCTTTTCTTCAATTATTAGTTGGCGCTAGAATCATTCAACCATAAAAACCTCATCCATGCGGAGGGACACGAAAAAGCCAAAAAATCCCCACTATTCGGAGAGGCTGTGCGGGCGGCTGAGCCCCTGCCGCCATGATCAAAAAAGAGAAGACGGACAATCCGCCTCCTCTTTATTGTAAGACTGCAACCGCCCTTCGCAAGGGAGATTATTCGTCGTCATCCCCGCCGGTCTTCTCGGGCAGCTTTCCGATGCGCTTCAAGAACTCGTCGCGGCAGTCGTAGCTGCAAAAACGGTGAACCGTCTTGCCGTCCCGAACGGTGATGTTGCTGTCGGAGTCAATATAGGCTCCGCAAACCGGGTCTTTGACCATCTCCCCGGTAGCGATGAGATGTTCCTTTTCCTTCTTGGTATCCTCGCCGCTCTTTTTGCGGTCGTTCATGAACATGCGATACAGGGCATAGCCCACAAGGATGAGGATCAACCATTTCCACATGGTTCAACTCCAGCATTGCCGTTACTGGCGGATGCGGTTCCCTTCCACGGCATGAGCGAGGGAACGCAACGCCTCTCCGGGAGTCCGTCCGTCGGAGAGGAGCAGATTCGGTTCGATATCCCGCAGAGGGACAAGCACAAAAGCCCGTTCCGACATGCGAGGATGGGGCAGAGCCAGATGCGGCGTATCCCAGCGCTCCTGATCAAACAACAAGAGATCCAGATCGATAACGCGCGGGCCGAACCGCATCGCCGGGTCCGACGTCTCCCGGACGCGGCCCAACCTCTTTTCCACATCAAGCAGCATATCCAAAAAATCGGGGGCTGTCATGTCTAAAGCGCAGGATACCTTGAGAACCTGATTGGCGAACCAGGGCTGGTCACGCATATCCTGCGGCTCCGTAAAATACACAGGCGACGACGCCTCGATTTTCCAGCCCGGCAGGGACCCCAAAACCTCACGAGCCCGGGCCAGATTCGTTTCCGGTTCGCCCATATTGGAACCCATGCACACATACGCCATATGCCGCTCATTCATCATATCACTCCAAAAGCCGCGACCGGTTTGCGATTCCCCATGCTCTGGTGTATTCTGCGAACATGAAGACGACCACGCGAATCCATGCATCTCCCGTTTCCGACAAGAACGGGCAGCGCCCCGATACTCCGGCAGGTTTTCCCGCCAGACTGGCTTCCCGCTGGCTTGATGGACTCATAGCCGAACGGGGGCTCTCGCGCAACACCGTCGCCGCCTACAGTCAAGATCTGGACGCGCTCCGGGACTTCCTCGACGAGCTGGAAACGCCCCTCAGCGGCCTAGACGACGAAAACATCACGCTGTTCATCGCTTGGCTGCGCAAACGCGGCGACGCGACCCGCACGCTCGCGCGGCGCATTTCGTCCCTGCGCAGTTTTCTCGCATGGTGCGTCGAACGGGGGGAACTGGCCTCCAACCCGGCCGCCCTCATCGACACGCCCAAGCTCCCTTCCCTCCTACCCGACGTGCTGACGCAAGATGAGATCGTCCGCCTGCTCAACGCGCCGGACGCCACCAGCAAGCTCGGGCTCCGGGATCGGGCCATGCTGGAGCTGCTGTACGCCGCGGGTATGCGCGTTTCCGAGCTCATCGAACTGCAACCCATCGATCTGGATCTCCAGCGGGGCGTCGTGCGCATTTTCGGCAAGGGAAGCAAGGAGCGCCTTGTCCCCCTACATGACGCGGCGGTCATGCGCATGGCCGAATATCTCAAAATCGTGCGCCCCCTCTTCACCCCCGTTGAGGACCGGGTGTTCCTCAACCGCTCCGGCAACGGCCTCTCCCGGCAGGGCGTCTGGAAGCTGGTCAAACGCTACGCGCTGGAGGCCGGCATCCGAAAACCCATTTCCCCGCACACGTTCCGGCACTCCTTCGCCACCCACCTGCTGGAAGGCGGGGCGGATCTCCGTTCCGTGCAGATCCTCCTCGGCCATGCGGACATGAGCGCCACGGAGCTCTATACGCACGTCCAGTCCGAACGCCTGCTCCAGATCCACAGGAAATACCATCCCCGGTCCCAGCACGCCGAGCCCGGCCCGGATGACGCCTCCTCTCCCGAAGACGACCTGTCGTAAGCTGCATAAGGAAACCGCATGAAACCTTCCCTGGCCTCCGCCCCCACCGTCATCACCTGCCACAGCAACGCCGACTGGGATGCCCTGTCTTCGATGATCGGCATGTCCATGATCTACCCCGACAGCATCATGATCTTTCCGGGCAGCATGGAAAAGCCGCTGAACCAGTTCTTCAACGAAACCGCCGTATTTCTGTATACCTTTAAAAATATAAAAGAGATCGATCACGCCAGCGTGAAGCGCGTCGTCGTCGTGGACACGCAAATCCGTTCCCGCGTGCCGCAGGTGCAGGATCTGCTCGATCTTCCCGGCGTGGAGGTGGAGGTATGGGATCACCACCCCACCCCCTACTCCGGCGAAAAGAACAAGGTCATCAATGCCGACGTGACGCACATCGGGACCACGGGCTCCACCTGCACGCTTATCTGCCAAGCCTTGCAGGAACGGGGCATCACCCCGGCCTGTCAGGAAGCCACCTTTCTCGGGCTCGGCATCTACGGCGACACGGGCGCATTCACCTACACGTCCACCAAGCCGGAAGATTTCCTTGCGGGGGCATGGCTGCGCCAGCACGGCATGGATCTGCCCTTCATCGCTGATCTCGTCCAGACGGGCATGACCAGCGTCCACATCAAGGTTCTCAACGAACTGCTCGACTCCGCCACCGCGCACGAAATCGGCCCTTACAGCGTGGTCCTCGCCGAAGCCACGCTGGACAGCTTCATGGGCGATTTCGCCTACCTCGCCCAGAAATTCATGGAGATGGAATCCTGCAACGTCCTGTTCGCCCTCGCCAACATGGAGGAAAAGGTACAGGTCGTGGCCCGCAGCCGCGTGGACGCCGTGGACGTCGGCCAGATCTGCAAGGCGCTCGGGGGCGGGGGGCACCGTTTCGCGGCGTCCGCTTCGGTCAAGAGCATCCCCATCCCCGAACTCAAGGACGCCATCTTCCAACAGCTGTACATGCAGGTAAACCCGAACAAGCAGGCGCGAGATCTCATGTCCTCGCCCGCCGTCGGCATTGAGGACAGACAGACCATCCGGGAAGCGGAACAGCTCATGAACCGCTACGGCCTCAAGGCCGCTCCCGTCTTCCGGGCGGGGACGCGCCATTGCATCGGCTATATGGAATGCCAGACGGCTTCCAAGGCTATAGCCCACGAACTGGGCGACATGCCGGTTTCCGAATACATGCAGCGCACCATCCTGACGGTCCCGCCGGACGCCCCTCTCCAACGCCTCATGAAGATCATCGTGGGCGCGCACCAGCGGCTGGTTCCCGTCGTCGAAAAGAACGAGGTCATCGGCGTGGTCACCCGCACCGACCTCATCAACATGTTCGTCGAGGATCCTTCCGGCGTGCCCATCCCGGTCAACACCAGCGCACGCGAACGGAATCTGGCGAAACTGCTGTCCACCCGGCTCCCGCAGCCCATGCTGCACATGCTCCACAGGGCCGGGGAACTCGGTGACCGCCTGCAGGTCAGCGTCTATGCCGTGGGCGGTTTCGTCCGCGACATCATGCTCAGCCGCCCCGCCGTGGAGTTCGACGACGTCGATCTGGTGGTCGAAGGCGACGGCATCGCCTTTGCCAGGGCGCTGGCGCAGGAACTTGGAGGCCGCGTCCGCGAGCACCGGACCTTCATGACGGCCCTCATCATCTATCATGACGAAAACGGCGAGGAACAACGCCTCGACGTGGCCACGGCGCGCCTCGAATACTATAAATACCCCGCCGCCCTGCCCACCGTGGAGCTCTCTTCCATCAAAATGGATCTGTTCCGCCGCGACTTCACCATCAACGCAATGGCCCTCCGCCTCAACAAGGGGCAGTTCGGCTGCCTCGTCGACTTCTTCGGCGGCCAGAGCGACATCCAGCGCAAGACGATCCGCATCATCCACGCCCTGAGCTTCGTGGAGGATCCCACCCGCATCATCCGGGCCGTGCGCTTTGAGCAGCGGTACGGCTTCCACATCAGCACGCAGGGCGAAAAGCTCATCAAGAACGCCCTGTCCCTGAACCTCGTGGAAAAACTGTCCGGCGCGCGCATCCTGCACGAGCTGAACCTCATCTTCCGCGAGGACGAACCGGAAACCTGCCTGCGCCGCCTCAACGAACTCGGCGTACTGGCCGCAATCCATCCGAGCCTCGTCCTGAACGCCGACAAGAACGAACTCCTCGACTCCCTGCGCGAAGTCATCGACTGGTACCGCCTCCTCTATTTCAAGGAAACGCCGGAACTCTCCACCCTGTACCTCATGGCCCTGTGCAGTGCCGTCCCGGCCATCGAGACGGCGGACATCCTGCACCGCCTCGGGCTGACGCCCACGATGCGCGAAGAAATCCTCAGCCTGCGGGAAAGCGTGCGCATGACGCTGGTGGAACTCATCAACTGGCACCGGGATACGCAGAAGAAGGGGCAGGCGGAACAATCCGTAAGCCGCTTGTGCGCCCTGCTTGCTCCCCTGCCCCTCGAAAGTACGCTCTACCTGATGGCCCGCTCCGACAACGAGGAAATCAGCAGCAGCGTTTCCCAGTACATCTACAAATGGCGGCAGATCAAGGTAGACATCAACGGCGACGACCTGCACCGCCTCGGCCTGGAGCCCGGGCCGCAGTTCGGCAGCGTGATGCGCATGGTCCTCGCCGCAAAGCTGGACGGGAAGGCCGAAACGAGAGAAGCGCAGCTGAAACTGGCTGAGGAACTGATCAGGAAAGGATTTCCGGGAAACGGGACGGCGGGCGCCGCCCCGAAGAAGCCGCGCTGAAGCCTCCTCCGCAAGCGGGAAGGGCTTGCCGTGAGCGCCCTTGCCGTGTAGAAGAGGAAAAACGATTTTCACTCAAGATAAGGAAGCTGTCGTATGACACATCCTCTGTGGGCCCCGTGGCGTATGGACTATATTTTGGGGCCGAAACCGGATTCGTGCGTTCTGTGTCTCCCTCCCGATGATCTTTCCCATGACGAGGAACGGCTCGTCCTGTACCGTGGCAAGACCGCTTTCGTCATCATGAACAAATTTCCGTACAACAACGGGCATATCATGGTGGCTCCCCTGCGGCACGTCATGGATCTGCCGCTTCTGGCGGCGGAGGAATCGACGGAAATCATGGAATTGCTCAAGCAGTGCACGACCATTCTCAGGGAGTTTTTCAAACCGCAGGGCATCAATGTAGGCCTCAACCTCGGCGAAGCCGCCGGAGCGGGCATCCGCGACCACCTGCATTTCCATCTCGTCCCCCGCTGGAATGGCGATTCTTCGTTCATGGCCGTGATGAGTGAAACGCGGGTCATCCCCGATCATCTGGCTTCGACCTATACCAAACTCAAACCCCTTTTCGCCCGGTTGCGCCCGGGCCAACCTGCATGAGGAGAGGTCTATGCGTTACATCAAAGTGCTGCTGCTGGTCATTCTGTTTTTCCTGGTCATGATGTTCTTCGTGCAGAACCAGAGTGCGTTCTCGCAGGCCGTCGCGCTGAAACTCGACCTTCTGTTCCTCCCTCCGGTCGAATCCGCTCCTCTGCCCTTCTACACCCTGCTGATCATCTGTTTCGTCCTTGGCGCCCTGTGTATCCTCGCCATGCTGATGTGGGACCGGGTTTCCCTGTCCGCCAAGCTGACGATGGCCAACATGCGTGCCCGCGGCTTTGAAAAGGACGTCGCCAAGGCCCTCAAGACCAACGAGGCCCTTCAGAAGAAGCTTGACGCCGCCGAAGCCAAGGCCGCCCAGCTCGCCGAAGATGTCGAAAACGCGAAAAAGTCCGCTTCAGCGCTCACCGAACAGGCGTAACCCTTAATCTTTCATAATGCCCACGGATGGTCCCTCGCGGGGCCGTGCGTGGGCATTATTGCAGCATATGAGCCAACAGCCCGCATCTCCCCGCCTTACTCCTATGTTCGAACAGTACCTCCGCATCAAGGAGGGCTATCCTGACGCCCTGCTCTTTTATCGCATGGGCGACTTTTATGAACTTTTTTTCGAGGACGCCGAAGTCGCCTCGCGTGAGCTTCAAATCGCGCTGACTTCGCGCAATCCCAACGCGGAAGCCCCCATCCCCATGTGCGGCGTCCCGTGGCATGCCGCCGAAGGCTATGTCAGCCAGCTCCTGAACAAGGGCTACAAGATCGCCTTCTGCGATCAGGTCGAAGACCCCAGAGCCGCCAAGGGGCTTGTCGAGCGTGCCGTCACCCGCGTCTACACGCCCGGGACCGCCGTCGAGGACGTCAGCCTCGAACCCAAGGGGCATACCTATCTCGGGGCCCTGTTCTGGAGTGCCGACACGGATCGCGGCGGGTTCGCGTGGGTGGACGTCTCCACCGGCTACTGGGCCGGGCTGCACGTCAAAAAGAGTCAGGAACTCTGGCAGTGGGCGCAGAAGATCGCCCCG
>ERZ894240.451-NODE-451-length-42451-cov-40.985989_pt1 | contig 42451 bp, 39 predicted proteins | sample MGYA00380298_ERZ894240 | MGnify/ENA primary metagenome ERZ894240 (study PRJEB32331, sample SAMN06328419) | human gut metagenome | biome: human gut microbiome; feature: stool | host: Homo sapiens | collected 2014-06-27 ... | reverse complement strand
TCTTCTACGATAAAGGCAGAAGTATTCATTTTAGCAAAAATGTTTCCATGCTCATAATGTAGGACCATTTTACGTTGTAGCACGTTCTTTTTATTAAAAACTTGAAAGTAAAACTTTCCCTCATCATAATAAAAGATACTTCTGGGTGTATCTTCATCAATATTATATTCGGGTATATCAGCTTGGTTGTCTGGGATGCGAGCAAAATCTTCCGGTAATTTATAATTGACATACGTGATATTTTCTCCACGCCGACTTATGATATCACCGTCAAATATATCCTCTTCTATACCTTCAGGCTTTAATATTGCTCCTCCTTTTATGAATATGTTTTTAATTTCAGTTGTAATATCTTCCTTGAGAGGAATATACTTTACCGTATAGTCGTGCATCAATGCGTAGAATTGGCTCATATTACTTTTCATTAATTATTAAACCCATATAATCGGTCACCTCAACAAACTTTTTAATTTGATTCTTATTCCTAATACATCTTTTAGAAATGAGAATATAGGTGTTTTCTTCGGTATATACTTCATAATAACGGTATCCCCATATTGAACAAAGTAAATTATAGTTAGTGTTATTGTAACTTGCAACTGCGATAAAACAACATTGAAGTATTACACATACAAATAACACCATAAAATCAAGGCTGTCGGCAAATATCGTCAACCAAGGGATTATAGATGACATTACCTGATCAGCACTATTCTGAGATAGATTTGAATAAGATTGTACTTTTATCGTTTTTCCTTCTTTGCGTTTCTTTTCCTTTTGGCATAGAAATATTTTAATGCCGATAAAGCATATTAGCATAAATACAAAGCTGATATTTATGCTATACCATTCAAAACTAGTAGGTATCTTAGCGTTTGTTAGCATATCATTCCACACTAGAAAATAGTTCTCACTATCCTTTATTACTCCTATTAAACCAAGTGACAAAAAAGTTGGAGTAGTCACAGTGGTAGTTAATAAAAACTTAGAAATAAAACTAGCCATTATGTTTACTGGTTACTTGAAAGTTGAAAATAATTTGCTTATTTCTTCTTCGGTTTCAAATATAGGTGTTGCTCCATATTCTCCATTAAGATAACTATTTTGTAACATTTTATCAAAGCGTACATTGTATAAATTATCCATTCTTCCAAATGAACTAATTCCATTACTACTTTTCCTCATCAACCAAATTTCGTCTTTTCTGAACACTTTCTGATTCATTAAAGAGCTCTCATGCGTGGTAAAAATCAACTGACTAGAAACATCTTTTGAATACTTGTAAAACAAAGTAATTATTTGTTGAATAAGTGCAGGATGTAGACTACGTTCCATTTCATCAACAACAAAGACTTTTCCACCTTGAATCAAATCTAAAATAAGTGGAATGTAATCAAATAAACGTTTTGTACCATCGCTCTCATCGCCTAGAGAGAAAAGTTCCACATCTGTATCATCTATCTTTTTATGAACTGTCATCAATTTTTTAGCCTTTATCTCACCATCAATTAGGTTGATTAAATACAAATTATCATCAAAGCGTAGGGTTCCAAACGCTTCGTCAGTATTGGATTTTGATAAATCTGTTTTAATTGCACGTTGCAAGTCTTGTGGAATTCCAAGTTTTTCAAATTGTACTTCGATTAATTTTACTCCATCTACGCCTGTATTGAAGTATCTTAAAAGTGCTCCAAAGCCACGTTTTAATTCGTTGTCATCAGCCGCTTTAAGTAGTACGCCCTGTTTATACGGTGTGTCTGGGAATATTATTTTTAGAGAATTTACAAACCAATTAATAACAGAGTCCAAATCTTTAATATTTGACACATTCTCATGAATATTACGACTCATAACTTCATGAAGAAATAATTGTCTTTGTGGCGTTGCTTTTGCTAGAAAAGACAAGAACTGTGATTCTTCTTCTTTTGGATTGAGTTTAAGTAGGTATGAAATATCAAATTCTGATTTTTCTGTTTCTCTTTGAAAAATAATACAATCGTTGCTTCTATTTATTTGTTTAAGCCATTCAGAACTTATTTGTTCTGCGTTGTAGCTAAAACCATATTCATATTTTTTATTATCACAGAGTATGTGATAAATAATAGTCGTATCCTTTTTCTTATTCTCAGAACTTAACCGAAAGGGATAGAAATCTATTAAGTCATCTGTCCTTGTTCCTCTTAAAACAAGTTTTTTCCCTAGCTCAATGGCTTTGACGAAGTTACTCTTTCCGCCTGCGTTCGCTCCAAACATTGCAGCTGACTTTAACACCCACTGTCCTTTAATGGACTCTGTTTTATGTTCTTTTTTTAACGTGCCTTTACTAGGTTGAAGAGAGAAGATTTCCCTGTTTTTAAAAGAGAGGAAATTCTCAACTATAAATTGCTGTAGCATACATTATCTTATTAGTTGTGTAATAAAATCCTTTGCAAATATAGAGAAATTTTCTCAATACAGCAAGACTTTTACGGTTTTATTCCGTGCAACACAAATTCAAAATGTGATTTTTTCACATTTATGTTTGTTTAAAAGAAGAAAAGTTCATATCTTTGTGGCGTCAATTCGAAATTAAGACCCTGGCTAACGGACCAGAGAGTTGACTTTCTTTATTATGAGTGATTTTTACTATGTAAACAAAATTGCCCAACCTACGGGTGAACATGAAGTCCATGCATCAAGTTGCAGGTATTTGCCATCAGTAGAAAATCAAATCTTTTTGGGATATTTCGCAAATGGTAAGGAGGCTGTAAGAGAGGCAAAGAAACACTACAGTAATGTTGACGGATGTTTCTTTTGTTGTCCTGAGGCACATACAAGGTAAAAACTTGATGAAATGAACAAAGAATGGCATACAACACCTAAGTGTACCGTAGCGGAAACGGTAGGTCACCGCATAGTATTAACTTCAAAATTCAGAATATGGCAAAAACTGTAGAAAAAGGCAGAAGTGCAGAAACTGGTAAATTTGTATCTATCGAATACGCGCAAAAGCACCCGAGCACAACTGTGGTCGAAAAGGTCAAGGTAGGGCCAATAAAACGCAGAAAGTAATTATTTAGATTTATTTAGGATGTGCCTAGACGATGTGAATCGTCTAGGCTTTATTTTTTCAATCCAACTATCACACAATCGCTTGTCATTCTTTTGAGCCAAGAACATCTTGTATATGCTGTTGATTCCTATCATCAATACCAAACAATTTATAAAGTTGAGCGTTCACATCGCCATTGTAATCAATAATATCATTCTCGTCTGAGTAGTCCAATAAATCCAGTACTTTCTGAGCCAAAGATACGACAAAAAAAACGAGAATAGGAGAAAAATAGTGAATGAACGTTGAGATAAAGCGTTATAGCGATTCTGACGAGGACTTTGCCAAAACCACTGAATGCCGCAAAAAGCCGTTTGAAGCAAGAGTTACGTTACTATCCCGTTATTCTTTTTCACAAAAGAACGGCTTGCTGAGGACACTGGTATATCCGCTGATTCATACGCCATTGTATGCCAATTTAAGGATTCTTTTGGAAATGTCAGCGGGACCTGCTCAAAAAAATGAGATGCGGGTGTAAATGCGCCGATATGCTGTGATTCGCCTACCATCTTCCAGCTCTACATGGTTTAATTTTGCAAACAAAAAGTAGAGTATGAACAGAAGCACATTCAAAGCATTGTTCTACCCCCCCCAAAAAAAGATTTTCGCATTAAGTTACATTCTGATATATAATAACTTGCTTTGATTTTGAGCTCTAAAGGGTTACGATTTACCAACTTGCTGACTTCATCGCATTTCTCATATTTGCTTTTTTCAAGTAACGCTTTTGGTTAGTACAAATTTAGCAATAAAGATCGGTAATACATCAAAACGTCCCATGATTTCCTGACTTCGTCAATGCGCCACCCAAATTTAAATTGGTCTTTTGATAGGTCGAAAAGTGACATGATAGTATGGTGTTTATCGGTTAGGAACAATGTTTTTGTGAAAGAGAGTATCAGGAATATGTGGAAATCTTCAATAGCATAGGAAGAAATTGTATTGACATATCTGCATTCTTCAAAAATTGCAGTAATTGTGCTCATAAAAATGACAGCAACAAACCATTTACATGTACCATAAAAAAAGGTCTAAATGAGATGTATAGCTGCCTGTATCTTCACAGAAACAGGTGTGCCCATAATCTGACTTCATACCAGCAAAACAGACCCTCGTTGGAAATTCTTTCTGGCATAGACTCTGTATATGAAAACTATTATATAAGATTTGCGTTACTGATCATTATAGACAAGATGATGATTAGTCTTTACCGAATCTTTCAACATGAAGTTAATAATTTGAAATTATTCTAAGAAAAAATGTCAACTTAAAAAAGCGAGATCGTGACATGAAAATGTATAATGTAATGACATGGATATTACTTTGTCAAATATTGTTATTCTATAGTGTCTGTTTCCATGGTAGTGTTTCATTCAGTGTGTCTGAAGTGAGTCTTCAGCCCTTTTTTTGCAAATATATCAATTTATCTGTTATCTCATCGGCAGGCTAGCCTGCCGATGAAGATTTTTATTTGTCCGGGAATAGAGTCCTGTCTAGATTGATTCTCGGGACCTGCCTCAGGTAGGACTTCTTGTCCATGCTGTCTTACCTATAAGCAGGATGACAGATTCCTCGTTGGGCATTGCTCCGCGCATCCTCGTAACCCGCCGGAAGTCCTTCTGCAGCCGCTCTATCCAGTTCGTGGTATATATCATAGACAGGATGCGGTGGTCATAATTCAGGAAGGTCAGGAGTCATAAATACATTTTCGTCGAACGCACTTTGTGCTAAGGTTTTCCTGTTTGGCTTATTTCTTCTAATTTGATAGTCTTTAATCTATCCTTCAAACTCCAGTGATCCAATATGAATTTATCTATTCTGTTTTTATCTTCCTCAGAAAACCAACTAACTTCCCATTGAGATGTAGCGGGAACATTGTTGAAAAACCAATCCATATAATCTTCATCAACTGCGGAAAATGAAAAGCCATATATATGCACATACTCCACATCTTTGAGTATCTTTTGTAATTCTTGATGTTTGAAAATATGTTCATATGGATTCTTATGATATTTATATAATTCAAAAGATACTTGTTCATCGTCATAACTCATTGAACTTCCATATAGAAACTTATTGTGTCCATATATAAGACGTTCGTGTTTTGAAGATCGACCATGAATATGAAGGACTCTTTCTTCTGGTATTTTATATAATATTTCGATGACATCCGTATAATTAAAATTAATAAAGAATGAATCTTCTTTCTCAATCTGGACATATTTAGGATCAGTAATCGACCTCTGGCAGTTATCCACCCATTTTTCAAAACAATATTGCAACACATCAAGTAAACCTTTAAGCCGTTTTGCACAATAAGAATCAAAATGCAAACTGGGTGGTATGTTGTACCTTTCCTCAAATTCCCTTTTCCGTTTTGCCTCTGCTATAATTTCATCAACGGGCTTGGCTAGTGGAGTAAATTTTGATACAAATTTATTGATATCTAGATTCCCAAGTTGCACTTCAAAATCATTCCACCATTCTGCATCTATATCATAAACCGCCTGCATATTTTCGTAAATGAAAGGATAATTATTCTCTAACCATAGCCTGAAATCTGCATATCGTGTAGCAAGCCCTGTATGAATATCAAAACCATTTCCGATGATGTATAGATGTTTCATTACATTTCGTTTTATTATAGATTGAACATATTAGGAATATATCTTAGTCCTTAAATCTTAATGTTGTATTATTCTATTCTTACCATCCCAGCCAACTGTACGAAATAATCATTTGACCAAATGTCAAGTTCCTTTGGATTGCGTACGAAAGGCAATACATCTTCTTTCACTTGTTTTATATCAGCTGTAGAAAGACGCTCAATGAGTTTCTCCTTGAATAACTCTGGAGTAATATCCTCATTGTTAAACTGCTTGCATCGTTCTGCCAAATGGGTAAAATCAAACGGAATACTATGACGTACATACCATTCAAAGTCATACCAATCACGGCCTTTAACCCTATTCTTCCAGGCACGATAAACCAGTGCGTGCATCTTGCCTGCAAATAGGTCCGAAAGTCTAAAACAACGAGTCATAAATGAATGAGGTTGAAGCAATAGCTTTTGTTCCGTCTTGAAGTTCAACGGTGGACATGTATCCACTTCAATCTTGATCTTTATAGACTTCTCTGTCTGAAAAGTCACATCATACACATCGGTATTATCCTTAAGGAATGCTGATTCGACCTTTCCGAAATTCTTCTTGTCTTTTTTCTTTATTTCAACCTCACGACCTACCATTGCAAAGGCATCAATGATAGCAGGGAAGTATTTCGTAAAATCGAACTTGTCATCTTGCGTAAGCAGTGAAAAATCCATATCCTCACTGAAACGCTGCAAACCATGAAAGATTCTCAGGCAAGTTCCGCCATAGAACGCAGCCGACTCAAAGAAACCTCCAGCATATAGGCCTGCAAGTATCATTTGTTGGTTAACTTCAAATATGGCGTTTCTCTTATGTTGCTCCGTTGTTAGATCATAACGGGAAAGCATATTGTCGAATATTTCATTTTTCATCGTCTTAAGAATTTTAAAAGTGTCGAAATTGAATCAGCCTTTTTGCCCACATTGATATAATCTTCAAATATAGTTGCGTCCATCTTATGGAACTCATCCATATCCATACGAATATCCTGCTCAAGATATATCTCTACATCCTTCATATAACGAAGAATGACTTTTGAGGAATTGGCAATCAAATCACACAAAGCCTTTTCCGGTGATGCAATCAGAAATGCATAGGCACCTTTATTCATACTCCTTACTCCTATCGGAAATGCCTTTCTTGAAATATATTTGTAATCATAATTGCCGACTGGAGTTTGAAAGCTTCGGGGATGTTTTACAGTCATTGATTGATGAACATATACAGCCTCGGGGATAAGCCCATAATATCGTAGTGCAGTAGACATTGAAATATACGAAGGTGTATAGAGATGATTGGCAATCAACTCACTTGATAGAGTCTTTCCTGAATATTCGGGGTTGATCACATAAAGTCCTCGCTTCAATCTGATGATAATCCCTTGCTTTTCGAGCCAGGTTACTTTCTTATTAGCAGACTTAAGTTCCGGATATAACGATTCAATGATTGAAGTCGTTACCGGAATGGTTCCTATTTCATTTAATTGCCTGTCCATACTGCAAATATAGTAATAATTTGAACAATAAAAGCAACAAAACTTCTTTTTCTGTTCAAATTATTACTGATTATACAATCTTAAGAAATAGCGACCACTGTCATATAAGTCTGTTGTTTGTAATAATCACCGAAACACTGGCCACACAGCAACAGAACTACTTTAAGGCTCTTATAGCTGGAGAAAAGGTCATTAGTTCGACCGAAGTGATGCATCACTATCAAATCTCTTCAACGACCTCAATATCTCGCTCAAAGGCTGCCCTTATCAATAATGATATATTAGATAATAAGGCTGGTGAGATCTCATTCCAGGACCCGATTTATGCCTATTGGTTGAAGACTGAATACTTCGCAAAATAATCATAATGCTCCCCCTGTTTCAGAGCCATTTTGTACCTTTTCTCATCAAAAAACGCCATTTTTCACAAGTTTTTGTACCACACATTTTGATATTCAAGAAATTACACTTACTTTTACTTTCCAAAATGGAGGTACAAGCCGAGAATGGTGCTAAAAATCACTAACTTACACATTCTCAGATACTTGCCAACCTGCTGGTTGTACCTTTTAGAGCGCTATACTATTGATAATCAACGATATACACATACTGCATCGGTAAATGATAAGCAGTTAAAGACAAGTTACAATAAGTATCAACAAGCAGTAAAGGCACAGCTACATGGCATTGCTGATATTCCATTCTTCTTGTATAGGCTTCTTGTATAGGGTATGTACTATCTTTGGCTAGAATGGGATTCCACGGAACTTTTAAACTGCGCCCCAATGCCCCCTGCTGGGAACTTCTTTCCTGATCTGCTCATTGTGATGTAATATTTTGTGAAGCACAGGTGTACTACATCCTTATGCGTCCGTTAAACATTACATCTTCTTCGTTGTTAGTACCATAGATTACCTTTGTTTTTCAACCATTCATACTGAAAATATACCATTTTTTAGGATAGAGTTACAAACAAATAGGTTATCTTTGTTCCCCAAATGCATATAGGCCCATCAGAGAAAAGGTCTGTATACTAACTACAACCTATAATACATGGTATCATGGCTAAGAAAAACAAAATAAAAAAAGAACAGTTTATCGAAGTTTTACAACAAATTCCAGAAGAGGATTTACGTTCCTTCATAAAGAAAATCTTAAGTGAACCTGTTGTTAAAACCCAGTTTTTAAAAGCATTTGAATCCTATTTTATCAACAAGGATTCAGTCAAAGTTTACCTTAATCAAATCGCTGAAGCCTTTTATGATGCCAAAGATGAATACGACTACATTCCTTTCGACAAACAATCCATATTATTTGATCAAATGTATGATGTTTTGGAAGCGGCTAACACGTTCCGAGAGAAAGGCATTTTTAAAGCAACCATTGATATCTGCTTTGAAATACTGAGGGAAGCAATCATAGCGTTGGACAATTCGGATGACAGTGAAGGTTATCTGAGTATTATCATAGATGAAGCTTTCAACAGTTTGCATGCATTGGATGATGAAGAGGTATGTATATTGGATGAAAACGGACGCACAGCATTGATGGATGCTTGCTGGTCATGTATTCAAGACAAGGTATTTAATGGTTGGGATTGGCATTTGGATATATATAAAATTCTGTATCAGCATGCCAACTGTGAAAAAGAGTATGATGAAATATTGGAAAAACTGGAAAGTGATACCAACTTAAAAGAAGGATACATGTATTCCGAAATGATGATGCTGAAAAAGGATTTATTGACTGAATATAAAGGGGCAGAAGCCGGTAAGCAGTTTGCCCTTCAACATCTTCAGATCGAAAAGTTCAGAAGACAGGCTATTCAGGATGCCATGCAAGACTCGGATTACCAACGTGCCTACCAACTTTGCGAAGAAGGCATCATACAAGATAAAGAATATCAAGGATTGGTAACCCAATGGAACCAATGGAAACTTGAAATTGCGCAAAAGGAAGGCAATAAACAGATGGTCAAGGAGGTAACCTGCTACCTTCTTTTGAATGAAAACCATTTGAAAGAGGAATATTATAAATTGCTGAAAGAGGTGATTCCAACCGAACAATGGCCTGCCTTTATTGTACAATTGTCAGAAATGGCACTTCCTGCACATGGTGGTTTATATACAGATATCTGTGCCAAAGAGGGATGGACTGAAAAACTGCACGCTTACTTGCAAAAGAATTCGTACATTTCCACCTTTATCAAGTATGAATCCGCCCTTCTGCCTACCTATCGGGAAGAACTTATTGACCGCTATATCCAGCACGCAATCCGAATGATGGATGTTCTTGAACGTAACAGAAGAACCTATCAAAATTTATGTGATTATCTACAACGTGCCATCCGCATCGGTGGTCGGGATAAAGTGAACCAAGCCAAAGCGAAGTTGCAAACCCAATATAAAAGATGCAGGGCTTTGCAAGATGAATTATCTCATGTATCGTGACTAAATTGCATATTTCAACGCGCGATATCTGCCAACCTATCATATAATGAGCAAAAACAATATAATTTGTTTATTATATGACAGGTTATTAAAGATTCTATTATCCAAATCATGCTTATAATTTCCCCTATTCAAAGTTGATTCTTTGGTCAAACACACCACGAAACAAATCCATTTCCCTCTTGGATATACCCAACCGCACGGCCCATTCATGCCATCCTTTTACCGCATCCACCACCTCACCGATGATTTGCTTTGCTGTTTGAGCATCCAGCATATACTCTTCACAAGCATCTAGTAGGATGCTCAAATCAGATTGGCTAGATGAAGCCGAAATCAGCAGGCTTTGGTAGTCGTTCAGCGTGGGATTCATGTCGTAGGCGGGCGATAGCGTCCAACCTTTGGATGTGAGCAGGAAACCGTGATTGCGGAAATGGTCGTCACTGTTGCCGATACAGATATTGTAGGCCACCCTCCGGTACAACTCCCGCAAGTTGGCATCCACATCCGTACAATGTTGCAGGATGAAATCCACCATATCCAGATAACCATACCCGGTGGCTACATTGTCCCCGTCCGTCAGGCCCAACAGGGTCATGGCTGAAGCAAAATGAATACGGCGGCCATCATCCGTGCGGTCAAACCGACGCGACAACAACGTGTGATGCTTTTCGCCAGTAGCCAGCACCCGGGTCGTGGCTGCATGAATGCCCGCACGGATGGCCAACTGATGAGCTAGGTGCTCCCAAAGTCCCACATCATAATCATCCTTACGGGAAGGAAACTTAGCCACATAAAGCGCATGATTCGTATCCACCACACTCGCCTTCGGCCTGGCTCCACCCAGGGATGAACCGGGCTGCACCAATTGTTTCAGCCATTTCCGCTCCGGAAGGATATTGGCTTCTTCACTCTTCTCAATTTTCTGACTGGCAGCTATCAATTCCCGAATATCCGTCAGTGGAGGAATTTTCAGCGACTGACTGACATTGATAAACTCACCCTGGGGGGCTTCCTTGAAGCGGAAACCGCCCATGCGAGAGAAATCATCGATACCCGTCAGAAAGTCAAAAGACGATAGCCGTCTCACCGGACGTTTCTCTTCGGATGCAGCCAGCTGTTCGCGACGCAACAACAGTGTACGTCCCCAGCGATCGGGCAAGGCATCCGAAAAGCAACCGAATATATCCCTTCCCGGTTGCGTGTGCTGCTGACCAGGATAATTGTTCAAGTCATCACTCAAAAAGAGCGCTCCCTGGTTCTTCAACCAATCCTTGTCAAAGGAAAAGCTATAGCTGTCCGAACCCCGAAGCGATTCGTAGCCCAACTCACCAATGAATGCAATCTCTTTCAGCCAATCGAAATCGGCATATACATATAACTTCCTCATCGCCTTACTCCTTTTTCGAAGCCCGTTCCCGAGTCTTCAGACTTAAATCCTGCAGTGTCTTGCCCAATTTATCTTCCTTGGCCAGCCAAAGAATGTCCTCTTCCAGCTGCAAGGCATATAGCACACGTAGATAGATGCCGATGGCTACGGTAGGTGTGCCCTTTTCAATGCGGCTCACCGTCAGTGGCGAACACGTGGCCCGTTCAGCCACCTGAGCAATGCTCAAATTCCGACGCAGACGAGCTAATTTGATTTGCTCTCCCACAATCTGCATCTTCTGTTCCAGTTTTCGGGGCAACTTGGTCCCCATCGTGTTCTTTGCCATACACTAACTCCCATTAACCTATCATATAATAGGCAAATTTAGCTATTTCTATTTATTATATGATAGGTTGATGAAGAAAAAATAATTTGCATTGAAGTAGGTAACCACACTTTTTCGAGGATAAAAACCAACAACCATCACACTTTTTCGAGGATACTTTTGCCGAAATCCTACATTTTTTCGAGGATAAAAACCAACAACCACACAAAAATCCTTCATTCACCCCGATGTTTCAGACAGGCCTACCTGCCTTACTTTCTTTTGTAACAATATGTCAAAGATCACTTTATATATAAGGAATCTATAGTTTTTTCATCCATCAAGGCTGAGGTGCAGCCTGACTTCGCGAATGCAATGTCAGTGCAAACCGAATGCAGAACTTGAAAACTTGTTTTCGAAAGTTATGCTGAGGTGCAGCCTGACTTCGCGAATGCAATGTCAGTGCAAACCGGATGCAGAACTTGAAAACTTGTTTTCGAAAGTTATGCTGAGGTGCAGCCTGACTTGGCGAAGCAAAGATACAACCTAAACACCCCGAAATCCAAATTTTTTCGGCACCTGATATCGCACCCCTATATTTTCAAACAGCTTTCCGAAGCCCCTAACCCTTTTATTTACAAGCATTTCAGAACGTTTTTTAAGCGCAAAAAAAAATGAAATAGGGATATACCATTTTATCGCATTCCGATTTCTAAAACGTACGTAACACGAGCGTTTCCCTACTCCATTTCTACAGCGGTTTTTCCACCTACTTTTTGTTCCTTTTTATGGTAGAGCGTTTCTACAAGGGCTATCCGTTCAAGTCTCAAAGGGCCATCTCCTTCATCACCCGCTCCACCTCTTCCAACGGCACATGCAGCATACGCGACACATACAGCGGAGTGATAACGTCCATACTCCCCGACTGACGTTCCATGCCTATCAGATACTCAATGTTCTTTTTCAAATCACCCAGACCATTGCTGAATGCCGATGATGTCTGTTTCGCCGATGGCTCATTCTCCGCTTGCTTAGCCTTGAACTCATCCAACGAACCGCTACCATCTTCACCGTACTTTCCGTCCTTTGCTTCGTAGATAACCGAAGGTTCCAACACCTCCACCGTATGCCATGCACCCTGTGGCACCACACAGCCGTAATTGCCAATTGCTGGGTCAAGCTCTATGCGCTTCGTTTCGTTGCCGTTTTCATCACAAATTACCTCCACAATCTTTCCACACAACAAAAATACGTTCTCCGTGCTGTGAGGATGTCGGTGAATGGGGACAATCGTTCCAGGCAATAACGCATTCAGCATACGCTGACTGTTATCGGCAGCCGATGTGCGCAAATCCAGGTTCTGACGCAAACGCGGATTCGCCTTCGCTTGTTCAAACAACTGACTCAAAAATTCTTTGTTAATTTCCATAATCGTTATAAATAGACAAAACATGAACCTCATAAATCGTACGAACCATTGTTCCTACAATCTATGAAATCCATGTCTTGAAGTTACTAATCTTGTTATTTTTTCAATGAAGCCAAATACGCCTCGTGCAAATGGTAATACTTCTTCATAAATGCCACATACGCAATAGCCAGCACCGCCAAGGCACCGAGCAAGTATGCCCAATGCGCAAGCACCGTATCCGGACATATATATATAAAGCCAAGCGAAATGACCAACTGCAATCCTACATACAGCAAGGCTACCTTAACGTGGCCTATCTTCAGCTCATTCGCCATAATCTGGTACGCATGCTTGCGGTGTGCCTCGCCCAAATTTTCATGCAGCATAATGCGGTGTACAATCGTCAAACAACCGTCCACGCCATACACCAACAGGAATATCAGCCACGTAATGTCCTCGGTCGCCAGAATCACACGGCCCAACAGAAACAGCATAATAAACGCCATACCTATCGACCCCACATCACCGGCAAAACACTTGGCCTTTCCTTTCGGTCGGAAGTTAAACAGGCAGAACACACAGGCGGACAACATTGCCACCACCACCAAACTCTGTGCTACATATCCTCCCTTTGCATTCACCAAAGCCAAAGGCACCAACACCGACAGTGCATACCCGGCTGTAATGCCGTTGATGCCGTCCATAAAGTTTATCACATTCGTTGCTCCCACATATACAATGAGTGCCAGCACCACAATCCACCACATCGACCAATGCAGAATGCCGAGTTGATAAAATGCCATGGCTGCTGCTGCAAACTGTGCCACCAGTCGCACCGAGTCGGGCAAGGAACGAATGTCGTCCACAAAACTCACCCCGGCTACCAAGGTCAGTCCGGCTAAAAACCATGGGTACTGAAACCCATAAAATGCGCTCCACACCCACATACCAATCAAAAAAATAATGCCGCCACCTCGCAGCACCACGCTCGTATGCGACGACCGTTCATTGGGCTTGTCTATGATGTTAAATCGGTCGGCAATGCGGAAGTAAACTAACTCTGCTATCAGGAGCAAAGCGAAAATAAGGATATAAGTTATCATGATTTTATTGTTTTAGCTGAACAACTTCTTTCTTAAAGAAATGACACCATACAGAATTCACAAGAAAATGTTCCATCGAACAATAGCCAAAATTCTGATACATTCTTCTGTTCTGAATAATTTCAAAGAAGAGAGATACACGACGGGAAAACCAACTTTCTGGTTTAGTGCTTATACTTGGAATTGTAAATAACGATTGGTAAACATCATTGAACACTTCTGGCAAAGAAGAGGCTTCCTTTTTTTCCTCCAACACATCAGCCAAAGAATCTATCAGAGTTAAAAATCTATCAAAACCAAACTCTCTGCATTGAAGTTCAAACAATTTATAATCAAAGGATTGCTTCCTGAGAATAATCCAATCTACAAGGTGCTTCAACGAAAGTTTTCCATGTAATAAATCACCAAGAGCATGTTCTATAAACAACATGATGGTAAACATCAACGGTGGACAAAGAAGATATGTTTCTTCAAACCGTTGCTTTGAAGCCTCAGCTAATAAGCGTCGAAGATATTCTTCAAACCGCTGCAATGTTCTATTTCCTCGGAATGGAGTAATGTAACGATGGCACTCCACATAAACATTATCCAATCTAAACTCAACTTCCTTATATACCTCACGGACAAGTTTGACGCCTTTTTCCTCTAACATTTGGCAAGCCATATCCCAATCTCTGCCAATAAAAACATCCAAATCGCAACTATATCTATGTGCTGGTTTAGGATAGTATTGGGCAATCGCTCGACCTTTAAGAACTAAAGTATCTATACCCTTACTCGACCAAAGATTGGCCAACTGCTTCGCAACCTTCCAATTGCGTTCAAACATTTTTTCCTGATAGCAAACTTGCCCAATCCATCGCATCAATGCTTTTTTTTCGGGTCGACAGTCCATAGGCAATGCCTCTATGCCATCAAATGCTATAGCAAGAACTCCATGAGCTGATGCAATCTGCATCACTTCCCTCCAATCAACTTCCAGAAATAACTCAGTATCTACAGATAGAGACGGATTTATTGCCTTTCTAATTAGTGCTTTTACTATTTCTATAGAATTATTCAAACCAATCAAATATGCTTATATCTTGTAACAATCAAGAACATCTAAAGGTTCCCATCCTAGTTCCTTACGTGCTTTTTCATTGCTAAATGTAAGGCTTTTCGTCATTTTTTCCAATTTGTAGGAATTTATGGGAGCTTTATCCCCAAGCAAATCACCAACCTTTGCCATGCACCAAGCCATCCAATACGGAATGGATATAGGTTTGCGTTTACTTAATTGCCTTGCGACAGAAAAGGATAATTCACCAAATGAAGGCTGTCGAGTATCGCAGACATTATACGTACCACCTTTCTCTACAAGCGAAGGCAAAATGCGTGCAATATCTTCAGCCATCAGAATTGACTTAACCACTTTTCCACCAGCTATATTCATATAAAAGCCTTTACGCACACCATTCACCATTGCGCCAAGGTTTCCTGGAGCATTTTTTCCTGCCAACAAAGATGGTCGCAATATTCCTAATACAACATTATTCTTCTGGCACCACTCTGCAAGATACTCTTCAGCCATAATCTTACTCTTAGCGTATGGCGTATCACCATCCAACGGATGTTCTTCGGTTATCAATGTTCCAAAATCACAGCCATAAACAGCAACAGTACTTATGAAAATCAAAGCCTTAGGAACTCCAACTTTTTCTAATGCCTCACACAAATGCTTTGTACCTTTATAATTGACATCAAAAAAAACTTGTTTTTCTGCTTCTGTTTTAGGAACTACATGAGCCTTACCACAAGCATGTAACACAATATCATAGTGTTTGTCCAATACAGGAATATCCTCTACCAAATTTGCTTTAATATCATCATTCGGTGTAATGCCACAGGTCGTAACTTCATACATTTTGTCCAATATCGGACGAGCATTCATACCTAAAAAACCAGTACCACCTGTAAATAATAAACTTTCCATTTTTAATTCACACTTAAAGTAGTTATACATGAGTCTTTTGGACATTCTAAAGACAATCCATATACTTTTGTAGAATTTTTTTCTCTGAATAATCTCGTTCTGCCAGCTTTCGGGCTTTCATTCCCATAGCAACCAATTCTTCCCGGTTCCAAGTATGCGGCCAACCGGAATATCCTATACCTTCTTCTTGAATAAGCCTGTCAACTTCACTATTTGGGGGACCAAAATACAATATAGGCCGACCTGATGCTAAAATATTATAAGTTTTAGAAGGAACACCAAGCCCATACATTCCATCTTGTAGTGTAACAATGGCTATATGACATGCAGCAAGCACTTCGTTCTGTTGACTTCTAAAGTAAGGGCCATGAAAATGAACACGTGGTTTGTTTTTCTTCTTCAAGTTCTCCTCCATTGCTCCTGTCCCATATAAGTGTAATTCTACACCCTCGGGTAAATTTTCTACCACCCTATCCAATCCCTGCACACGCCCTATGTTACCGGCATACTCTAGAATTATATTACCTGTAGGCATAGGCTGAGGATTTATATGCTCTATATCTGCCCAATTTTCTATGATGCAGACTTCTGGCAAATGATTTGCTGCATATCTTTCAACTTTTTTCTGCAGCACTTCTGCCATATCTCTTCCGATTGCAATTAACCTGTCTGCTTTGGAATAAGCTTTATCAAATACATACTTAAATAATCCGTAAAGCGGCAACTTCAGTCCGGCTGGCTTTGTATTTTCAGGAAATACATCATGCACCAATATGTTCAATTCAAATCCAACCTTTTTCTTTAATCTGCTCATTAACACAACCAAAGGTGCCGGATTCGTTACCATCAAAACCTTATCCCCCTTCCTCACATGCTGCTTCACAAGCGAAATCATCCGCTTACTCATCAATAAAAACGAAAGAGCTTTCCCTTTGGTTGTATTCTTATCCAAGTTCGCACCGTCTGCTCTAAAAACTTCTATGGAACTGTCCAAACAAAACCGATTGTTCTTATCCAACTTTTTCCGCTTGTCGTATATTTCAGGACCACATATCACTTTTACTTGATATTTATGCACCATTGCATTAGCTATTTCGCCCAAAATATATGCAGTAGATGTTTCATCTGGGGGAAAAAGTTCAGTAACAATCCACAAATTTTTCTTGTTATTCATATCATTGAATTTATTATTCGTAAGCAGTCAATTTAGGGCATACCCCAGAGAGTAGGCACTTTTCGGTGCCTACCTTCACTGACTTATTAAAATTTAGATTGATTTTTAACGTTAAGGACTATGCTAGTCCGACACAAAAGGGTAAGAGAGAGGAATAATCCCTGCAACCCTCAAAGATTTTTGTGAAAAATTTACCAAGGTAACTCCATACGGAACTGCCATGAAGTTTCACTGTACTGATGATGCTGTGATACGTGGCCTCACTACCAAAATGAAAGGACTTTTTGACGAATAAAAAGGTTTTATTCTGTCAATAGTTATCACAGTTTTGGGATCTATATTTTACATAGTTTGATTATTAAGTAATGATTCATATAACTTAATATATTCCTCAAAGCACTTATCCTTATCAAAGTACATTTCCGCACGTTTTCTGCAATCTGAAGCAGACAAGGGATTTTCTTTCATCTTACGTATAGCATTAGCCAATCCGTCTAAATCACCTTGTTCAATGACTACCCCCGTCTTTTCATCCACAGCTTCAGGACTACCACCCGTACGATAGGTAATAACTGGAGTACCACAGGCTAAGGCTTCCAGATTAACCGTAGGAAACATGTCTGCGTATGTTGGATTCACAAATACATCGGCCATGGAATACATCATTACCAATTCTTGTTGGTTCTGTGTCCGACAAACTGGTATCAAATTGCAATTCTTATACTTTTCACTGCGTAGTTCATCCGCTTGTTCTGCACGCAAGCCAACAAGCACCACCACAAAATCATCCATTCTGCTCAATGCTATAAAATCGTCTAAGCCCTTATCTTTACTCCACACACTCGCTACTCCCAAAATCAAAATTCTACCCCCCCCAATAAGCTTATTATATAAAGATATATAGGGATTAAAGCATTGAGTATTATCAAACTCTCGTTCGGCTTTGCCGCGACACGCTTCCGCATAATCACCCGATGATAACTGATGTATAGCTTTCACAAGCCCCGCTATATCACCTTGTTCCACCACCATTCCTGTATGCACATCAACAGACTCTGGGCTTCCTCCAGTTTTATAAGTTACAACGGGAGTTCCGCAAGCCATTGCTTCTAAGTTAGTAGTCGGATAATTATCTTGATACGTAGGATTGACAAACACTGAAGCGGATGAATAAAGTTGTGCCAATTCAAGTGCATTCTGTGTACGATTCACAAATACCATCTGACATCCACCGTCTACCTTTTTTGCTTCTTCTGTCAATTGACCGACTATTACAATCGCAAATTCATCTGATGGAAGTCTTTTTGCAAGTTCATAAAAGTCTTCTAAACCTTTTCGTGCATCCCACACTGCAGCAACCCCAAGTATTATTTTCTTTTGTTTATCTATACCATATCGTTCGAATCCATTGGTTGGTTGAGGGCTGAATGTGTGAATGTCAATACCATTATGTATTACGCGAATATCACGTTCTTTCAAATGCGACTGGCTAATATTATTGCCTAACCAGTCAGAAACAGGAACAATGGTCAATGAAGGAAGCTTAGCCAACAACTTTTGCTTTAAACGATGATTTCTCCTTGAATGGTCTAATGCATACCACTTTGACAAAGGGCAATCATGACATTCAGTTTTCCAACGTTCACAACCACAAAGATTGTAATGGCAATGCCCTGTAGTAGCCCACTGATCATGCTGCGTCCATACCACTGGAATTTGCTTTTCTGCCAGATAACTGAACAGTAACTTATAGTTCAAATAATGGTCATGAATATTATGTAGATGTACTACATCTGGTTGTATCTTATCTATCTGACGAAGGAATGCTTTTGTTGCTTTACGAGAAGCCAATCCTTCATTATCTAGTAACAAGTTTTCTACATAATGTTCGTATACATCCCATTGCGTACCAATTTTAATAAGCTTACTTTGGGATGGATTCATCATTCGCCCATAAGCAATATACGATTCCCAACCATGCGCCATCACACATAGACCTATCTGTTCGGCAATTTTTCCAGTGCTTCCCCAATTGGCTGTTACATTAATTTGTAGAAGTTTCGACATAATTTGATATTCATCTGTTTAATAAGAACCTTAGTGCATTCTGTTTTAAACATCACTTATTGTATGCTACATTACAATGTTTTAAATACCTCATTTTATAAAATGAGGTATAACTGATTCTTCAGAAAATCGACTCTTATCAAATAGAACTTTTATATTGTATTCTTTCTCAATACATTTACATATTCCTTGACTAAGATAATCAACCGTTTTATCTTCATCATCTAAAATATTGGGGGTAATAAAGCCAAAAGATGTTTCGTATAATTTATCTAAAGATTCATCATATTGTTTATCACATTGCATAATTTCCCATATCCCCATAGAAGAATTGGTTGCTACAACCTTAGTTCCCAATGAAAGAGATTCTATAATAACACCAGGCAACCCTTCATCTCGAGATGGAGAAACCAATAAATCTGCAGATTTCATATACTTATAAGGATTACGCTTGCAACCTAAAAAATAAACTGAATCAGACAATCCAAATTTTTCTACATTATCTTCCAAACTTGCCAATGAACCATCTACATCGCCCCCTACATATACTAATTTATAAGTAGGATAAATCTCATGAACACGTACAAATGACCTTAACAATCTATCAGTACCTTTAATATTACTATTTAAACTTCCTACATATAGTATTGTTTGGTGCTTAAATAGTTCCTGTTCAAACTCATTTTCCATTTTTTCTTGTGATAAATTTCGAATTTCATCAAAATTATGAGTATTATAAACTAATGATATGCCACTTTTCTTTTTATGTAATTTATTTAAATCACAATAAGCGCTTTTATTAACTGCTATCATTTTGTCTAATCTTTCACAAAGAAATTTATCAGCTAAGTAATGTATCCAATAATTTAGCCTACCATAATACTTTTGTTGCGATAATCGAGTATGAAATAATCCAATTTTTTTTTCTCCTATTCCACTTAAGACATTCCAATAAATAGCACCTAATAAAGTGGCTATAGATATGTCTATATTCCTTTCTTTCTTAATTTTTTTCAACTCGAATACCCTTGACAAAATTTTTGATATTCCATGATTTCGTTCACCCAATTTATATAGATTGTCGAACTTAAATCCTTCGTCTCTATATTCACCCAAACAAGCTACATAAACAGTCAAATTCTTTTGATTACACAGTCCTCTATATAAATTAAAGGAGACACTTGCAATCGTACCGATATTAGAAGGAATAACCAATAATACGTTCATAGTTTTTATTTTTTTACAACAATATATTTAACAAAAAATTCTTAGGCGTAACATATGGATATAAAGTAGTATAGGTTTGATATAAACTAAACATCTCTACAAAAGGCAATATAAATACAATCTTCTGAAACCTTTTATCATAAAATACTCCTTTGTTTAGCATATACAAGATTATTGGATAGGCAACATAAAAAAATCTTGACATAGAAGGAATAAAACCGACACAGTTTGTAAAAGTCAAATAAACAAGCAGTATATGAATCAAATTAGTTTGTTTTACTTCTCGACTTTTTATATACAAGATAAATACAATCCAATTATAAAATAAGTATTTAATTGGGGCAAAAAATCTAATAAAATTTGATTGTTCTACAGCTGAATCAACTTCACTTTTATAATCATTATTTACATATGCATTAAACATATTTCCTATCACTCCATCGCCTAGATCCTTTATATTGGGTAAAGTATCCCAAATAAGACCACAAAAAACACTAATCAAAAATAAATACAATATTTTCTTATGACTTATTCTATGTACCATTAAATAAGCTATAGCCATAATTATTATATAGTAAAGAAACGATATATGCACGAATGGTGTAAGCAGTAACAATAATATGTACTTTTTATTTTTATCTTCGTACATTTTCAATGTAGCATAAATAGCCACCCATGCTGCTGTATAGTACCTAAAACCATTTATTTGAAATAAAGGTATGCTTGTAAAAAAAAATATCGTCAGACATATATGAGTTAGATTATATCGATAATGTTGTAAAAAAAAATCGAATGATAATAATTTAAATACCGTAAAAAACAAAGCACAAAATAAGAAAATGAAATGATAATTATCTGTAAAAGAATGTACAATAAAGAATATACAACCCTCAAAAAGATCTTTTGCAAAAGGATTTTCGAATTTAATGTATTCACTTAAAAAATCCGAAAATGTTGGAAATAAATAAGTCCAATTTTTAAATATTTGAATTATCTGATAACTATCAAACTGTTTATTATAAGGTGTTAACGAATAACCAAAATACAAAGAGAATAGCAGAATAAAAATTTTAAATACTTTTGTTTGCTTCTTTATATTCATAAAAAAAGCTACAATAAGTGATATTGCTGGATTCAAAAAAAACAAAACTAAAGGCATGGGGTAATTATGTTATCTGTCAATTAGGGAACATTGTAGAGAGTAAGCATTTATCTGTACCTTCCTTCATTGACTTATTTAAACTAATAATTATTTTTAATTTTGAGAATTAGTCAAACTCGGAAAAAGTAATAATATCGACAACCTTCAAAGTTTTTGTACAAAATACGAAGGTAAATTCACGAAGCTATTACTGTACTGATTAAGTTGCGATGCATGGTGAGCATCTACATATCGATGTTTTTTCATAAAAGAAACAATGGCTAATTATGGTCGTACTTTTAATGGAACATCTGACTGCTTAGCTGTTTATCGGGAATCAACATCATAAACATAAAATCTCATTTTTTCCAAAAAGGATTCAGATATTTGAATGCTTAGGCCATGCAAGAACTGTATAACTATTCTAAATTCGATGATTATAAATTCTATTTAATCTTTAGTGCTACCGCAATTTGATACAAACATGTAATCACAATATCATGCAAATAAAATTTTCTGCATTTATTCAGCAAATCCTTTCGATTTGCGTATTTCACCATATCTTTACGTACTAAATATAGGCCTTTTATAAATTGTAGTCTTTTCTTCATATTTCTTGAATGACTTGCAGATTCAGACAGAACTCTATAAACGGCTGTGGGCTTCTCTATGAAATGAATCTTGGAATTCAAAGAAAAGAAAAGCCACATCGGATAATCTCCCATCCTCCATAATGGGTTAGGTTTTATACAATGTATATATTTTTCATACAATGATCTTCTAAACATTGTCGAAAGTGTAGGCACTGGATTCTGTTCTATCATTTCTGAAAATGAATGACAACTTGAAGAGCCAATAATCACAGACTCACTGATTTCACTATTATGATTACACATAAATGCTTGAGTATAAGTCATTCCATATTCCAGATGTTCGTCTAAGAAATCAACCTGCATCTGTAATTTATTAGAATCTATCCAAAAGTCATCTCCTTCACAAAGAGCTTCATAAGGTACATCTTCATTCCATTCTCTAATATACTCTATTTTAGACCTATTTTGAGAATAATGATTTTCTTTCAAAAGTAAAACCGCAAAAAAGCAGTTTTTGTTCACTTTGTGTTGAGCATATACAATATGAGCATAATCTGTTTCTTTCTTATAAGCAACAATCGTATTTGTTATATCGAAATTCTCTTTAATATACTCAATTATCACTAGCTGCTCCCCATCTGTTGACGCATCGTCTACAATACAGCATACAAATGGAAAATTTGTATGCTGTATTGTAAATCCCTTCATAGTCTCTTCTATGTATTTTGCCTGATTGAAGGTAAAACATTTAACGAACACTTTAAATTTTGGATAATCCATGTTTGTCTCTTATATTTTTAATTATTTTAATTAATATAGATTTTAACTCCACATACTCCTCAAATTTGAGAAGTTCACTTACAATTACACCGATAATCACTCCTGCTATTATTTGAATTACCAATATCACATAAGATGGTAATGTAAAATACTTGAAAAAGTAGATGGAAAAAGCAATAATAAAAGCAGTAATATACGATGGCGCAATATCTTTTAACTGTTTCAAAAAAGTATATTTTAGTGCCTTGCCTGTATACCATGTATTAAAATATAATCCCAAAACACTAGTTAAAATGGATGCCAACAACATATAATATATTCCGTAAAAAACACCAATCGCAATAGGAATAAGTCCTACAATCTTCTTTAGGACTTCAAGATATAAAAATATATCACTTCGACCTAATACTTGAAGTATATTGAGATTAATAGCATGTAATGGATATAACGACATAGATATACATATCAAAGGAAGATAGGTGGCTGCTTCATACCACTTTGTACCAATGAGCGTATATATCATTGGTTCAGACACAGCAGCAAGAGATATCATGAGTACAGCTGTAACAAACATTGTTGTCTTTATTACTCTACGATAACCTTGTAACATTCGTTCCTTATCATCCTGTATTTCGGCCAAAACTGGATAACTCACTCGCTGCACAATACCGGTTAAATTTAGGGAAAATATACTTGCATACTCATTGGCTCGAGTAAAATGCCCAAGAGTTGAAGGAGTATAACATCTACCTATAACTACTTGATATAACTGATTCCAAATATTGTTCAATAGTCCACTAACAAGGAGTTTCCAGCCAAAGCCCCACATATACTTAAAACTCTTTGTATAAAAAGTAAACTTCGGCCACCATTTGTTAAGACCCCATAAGCATAAAGTGTAAACTAACTGTTTAGAAAGTTGCTGAGCGACCAACGCCCAAACACCATATCCCATAAAGGCCATAGCTATTCCAATAGCCCCACTAATGATAGCAGAAACTAGCGATGCTTTTGTCTTAGTCTTAAAATCAATTTTTTTTGTAAGAATTGTAACTTGCGTAATCGACAGCGCATTGAAGAATAGCACTAAACCAGTAGCTCTAACCAATGCCACCAATTCTTCTCGATGAAAGAAATCAGAAACTAAAGGAGCACTTATAAAAAGTAGAACATACAATACAATGCTAATTACCATATTGGTCAAAAACATTGTGTTGTAATCTTTATCTGTTACATCTTTCTTACGTATCAAGGCATTGCTAAAACCACTATCCACAATACCATTCAACACTGTAGTAAATATCAAGCAAATACCTATCAATCCATATTCATCAGGAGAGAGAAGGCGAGCCAATACTAAACCGACTATAAATGTTACTCCCTGTCCAAGAAAGGCATCAGCAGCACTCCATCCTACTCCTTTTATCGTTTTATCCTTTAAAGATTGTTCTGCCATAAATTATATTCTTGTTCCGTATAGTCTGTCAAATTCATCATATGCAAATCGGTCTGTCATACCTCCAATGTAGTCTGCTATACATCTATTCAGAACTTTCTCATTTCCAATAATAGCACTCAAGGAATTCTCCCTACTATATGGAAGTCCCATTCCTACCTCTAATGAAAAAGAGCATAATGCCGTATCAGGCAATTGTGATGGAGTATCTCGAAATGCCTCAAATAACTTTTTTATGATATAACTTGCTTTTCCATCCATTGCTTGTGCCTGATAAGAAGACAACACCTTGGATTTTAAGAATTTTTGAAAATCATTATCTTTCTGTATAAGTGTAGGTGACATAGAAATGCATTTATCGTAATCACCAGCTTGTATATTCGCTTTAGCCATGACAAAGTCATGTTGATTATTGATTTGATATTGATTACAGAGATTCCGTAGATTATCCTTTGACTGTTTGATAATGTTCGTTACATACATATTGACCACGAGACGAGCGAATAAGGCATTAAATACAGGATCATCAAGTGTATTGATTTCACTCTTCAGACGTTTATAACATTGTTTTTCTGCATAGCTAAATATTTGTGAGCATTTATCAATCTCTTCCAGAAGAGTCTCTCTTTTAATGATGCTATACCTTAAACTGTCTTCAATATCATGATGACGCTGGGCAACCTCATCTGCAATTGCAACTATGAATCCTTCAAATGACCAATAGCCAGCAATTTCGTCCAAATAATATTTATAAATGGGATTTTCATTTTCCTTAAGTGATGAGTGATGAGCAATGCCCCATAAAGTGTATTTTGTTAAATTCAGTCCTCTAATATTAGGATAGTCTGCACCTTTCTCTAAATAACACAAAAGACGCAATGCTTGTAGATTGTGCTTAAACCCGATTTCATCGTTAGGAGTAACGCCATCTGTTTTTATCATTCTTGCAATGGTTCTTTCTCCAACATGCCCAAACGGGGTGTGCCCTACATCATGCCCTAAAGCTATTGCTTCTACTAAATCCAAATTTTGACCTAATGCAGAAGCTATAGTCTTTGCTAATTGATTGACTTCTAGGCTATGTGTTAATCGCGTCCTTATATAATCATTTTTGGGGAGCATGAAAACTTGTGTTTTACCACGCAGACGGAGGAAAGATTTGGAATAAAGAATACGGTCTCTATCTTTGGAAAAAGGGTTTCTATGTTCCTGCTTTTTCTCCTGATTAGTCCATCTAAATTCTAGATCGTTAGCAAATTCCTTGGGACTTATTGAAACATAATTGGAATTGAATGCCATATACTATTTTTATTTTTAAAATTATAATTTTGAGGCCATTAAACATAGCAACCATTTCTGAAATGAAACTCCTATAAATCTTTGCTAATACAGGTCTTTTTTGCACGTCTGTCATATCACTACTATCACAGATATCAACAAAGATGGCAGTACAATTCACATAGTAACCATTATTGTAGGTCAAACCTGTTGTAGGGATCGATTTCTTCTCTTCGTAATTTGTATTGGGCGCATTAAGGATTTCATCTATACGAGATAGTGAATCACTAAAATTATATGCAGTATTTGTTGCTTTCATCTTTTATTACATTAATAATTGCTGCAGCCAGTGGTATCGAACCACAAACCTTAAGGTTTTACCTGTATGGCTGCTTAACCATTTGTTATTCGTAATCACTTCTTTTTCCCCATATCAATTCAAAGCGATTCTCTTCCATTTCCTTCTTGAAATCTTTTAGCCATTCAATATAAGTAAACTTCGGATTATAACCGAGATCTTCAATTGTTTTTGAAATGTCTAAATGATTGAACAAAGCATTTGGTTTGTCAGGTCTAAGTACTTTTTTAGATTTAGTCTCTTCGGAAAAAACTTCAATGATACCATCAATTTGTTCTTCAAGAGTAACTTGTTTTAGACTACCAACATTATATATGCCACCTTCAAGTGGTGATTCTACACACTGCTCTACAAGTTGTGCCAAGTCTTTTACATAAAGCATTTCCTTACTTCTAGTCGGATCTCCCCAAACCTCAATATCCTGACCAGAAGAAGCTTTGTCCATCAGCAATCGAAAAGATATCATTCTTTTAATTCCATCTACATAATAATAAGGATTAGGGTGATACATATAGACATTAAAAAAGCGTAAAATAAAACGCGAAATACCAAAAGTATTATGATAATACTCTGTAATATCTATAGCTGCATTTTTTGCTATAGTATATATTGAATGATCAGTTGAAGGTGGAAAACTTCTCTGAGCATCAGCAGGCATAGGAGTTGCAGTATTTTGAAGATACCATAAATCTGCTGGAGTTTGGGCTGAAATTATTTTTTTACACCCTACTGAATTCATATACTCAAGAACATTCAACTGCCCCATTGTAAAGGAACTAATATACATTCTCGGATTATAGCTCCGAGCTGGTAAAACACCTGCAAAATTAACAACAGCCTCAATTTTTTCTTTTGGCAGAACATCAAAAGATTTATAGTCAGAAATATCTACACTAAAGTATGGAATCCCATATTGCTCAAAAAATCCATTGTCATTTTTACGATGGCCAACAGCAATGACATTGTATTTACCTGTATCATGTAAATGAAGTACTGTATAGACTCCAATACCACCAGTTGCGCCAAAAACTATAATATTTTTCATTCTTTTACAAGTATTTTGAGCCAAGAAGATTGATTTATTATTGCTTTTTCTAAATCTTCTGCATTATTAAAACGAAGAACTAAAGTTCCAATTGCATCATTAGCAGCTTCAAAACCATGAACAAAATCTCCTGCTTTTACCCATAGATCTTTTTCTATAATTTCTGCTGGAATAGAAGAATCTATATATATATCCTCAAATACTCCATCTTTTTCGGCATGAAGAATAATCTCTGCCCAATGCCCATTATATGGTTTCTGCTCTATAACATTTGGTTCATCTCCTACCATTGCACGTGTTATAGCAGTAATCATATCAACACCTGTTGCATAGCGAAGCATCTCACAAAGTCGATTGCCACCTCCACGTGGAGTTAATTCCATTATATATGGTTTATTATTTGTGCTTACTCTTGTCTCAATATTAAAAACTGATGTTTTCATACCTAGAAGAGTAATTAATCGCTGAATCTCATTGGTCAAATATTCTTCTTCCTCTTTAGTAAAAGTTGAAGGCCAAGAATATGCTGCTGGAGTATAAGGATTGGTCGCATTTGGATCAAAACGTTGAGCAGAAAAACTTACAAATCTTAACCTACCATCTTGAGCGTAACTATCGGTATCAGAAGAGCAACCTTTTTTTTCTAAAAACTCCTCTATAATTATATGACCACTAATTGTATATTTGAAAGCATAAATAATAGCAGACATTAATTCTTCTTCTGAATCTACACGAGTACATCCTTTACTTCCAGCAGAATCAGTTGGTTTTACTATAAGAGGATATGTGAATTTAGAACGTGATGACCACGCTTCTTCTTTACTTGCAAAGCCAAAAGCCCAAGGTACATTGAAACCATTTTCTGTTAAAAAAGCACGGAATTTATCTTTATTTTGAAGAATCTCTACCGACCCAAATGGACCAAATGAAGGTAACCCCATTTTATTCTGTACATAAGAAGCGGTAACAACACCTGGATCAACGCCGAAAGACATAATACCATCTATCTGCTTTTCTTGTGCTATCTTCAAAACTGCCTCTTTATCTATAATGCTGACATTCACATATTCATCAGAATACTGATGAGCAATATTATCGGGAATATAATCCGCAGTAATCACATAATAATCTTGCTCATGAGCAGCTTTAATAACAGGCAGTAGATATCTAATACCTCCCAAAAGCATTATTTTTTTCTGTTTCATGAGTGCACTATTTAATTATACAATCCAATGTACGTTCAATATCCTCATCAGTCAAATCATGATGCATAGGCAAGCAAAGTACGCTGTCTGCCATTTTGTGAGCATTAGGTAGATTTGCAGGATTAGCACTTTCCAATCCACGATAAGTAGAGAACTCTGATATCAACGGATAGAAGTATCTTCTACCCAACACATTTGCCTCTTTCATCTTTGCATACAAAGCATCACGCGACATACCCAAAGCCTTCTCGTCAATAAATATCGGGAAGTAAGAATAGTTGTGCTTAACACCGGGCATATCATCAAAGAATGTAATGCCTTCCACGTCGCGAAGAACCTCACGGTATTTAACAGCAACCTGCTGACGAGCTGCAATAGCAGCATCTACTTGTTTGAGATTCAATAGGCCGTAGGCTGAACGTATTTCGTCCATCTTTGAGTTGATGCCGGGACCTACTACGGTTGTTTCATTGGCAAAACCAAAGTTCTTAAGAAAATCAATACGCTTCTTTGTCTCCTCATTGGGCATTACCATGGCACCACCTTCAATAGTATTATACACCTTTGTGGCGTGGAACGACAGTGTGCTCATATCTCCCCAGTTCAATATGCTCTCTGTCTCTACCTGCTGTTCATTGCGTTTTACCGCAGCACAAGGTTCAAGTGCATTATGCGTTTCGTCGAAGGCACGTTTGTAGTCGGCTTCGTTCTTCGGAATTTCAAGAGCAAAAGCATGGGCTGCATCATAAATCACCTTCAAACCGTATGTGTCGGCAATTTCCTTGATACGGCGCACATCACAGGGTTTGCCATAACAGTGCACGGGCATGATAGCTGTAGTCCTGGGGGTTATGGCTGCTTCTATCTTTTCCGGATCAAGGTTTCCGGTACGGGGATCTACATCTACAAACACCGGTTTGCAACCATTCCACCAAATGCTATGAGTGGTGGCAACGAAACTGTAAGGGGTTGTGATGACTTCACCTGTAATGCGCAGTGCTTGAAGTGCTGTAAGAAGGGGAAGTGTACCGTTGGTGAAAAGACTTATTTCTGGAACACCTAAAAAATGCTTAAGTTCTACCTCCAATTTTTTATGAAAGTCACCATTATTGGTTATCCACTTTGAGTTCCAAATCTGCTTGACAAGTTCATTAAATTCATCAAGGTTTGGAAGCAAAGGACTCGTTACCGTAATTAACTTGTTGTCCATAACGATTTATTTCTATCTATTCTTATACATATTTTCGTAATACTTCTGATAATCACCTGAAGTTACATTGTTAAGCCACTCTTCATTATCAAGATACCATTTTACGGTTTTCTCAATACCTTCTTCAAACTGCAAGGAGGGTTCCCACCCAAGTTCTTTCTGAAGTTTGGTTGAGTCAATGGCATAACGGGCATCATGGCCAAGGCGGTCCTTTACGTATGTAATAAGGTTGAGGTCTTCACCTTCAGCTCGTCCAAGCAAACAGTCAACGGTTTTGATGATAGTCTTTATGATGTCAATATTCTTCCATTCGTTGAAACCACCGATGTTATAGGTTTCAGCTACCTTACCTTCATGGAAAATCAAATCAATGGCACGTGCATGATCTTCAACATAAAGCCAATCACGCACATTTTCGCCTTTTCCATAAACGGGAAGAGGTTTACGCTGACGGATGTTGTTGATAAAGAGAGGTATCAACTTTTCAGGAAACTGATAAGGTCCATAGTTGTTTGAACAGTTGGTTACGATTACCGGCATTCCGTATGTATCATGAAAAGCACGTACAAAATGATCTGAACTTGCCTTTGATGCAGAATAGGGTGAATGAGGATTGTACTTGGTGGTTTCATAAAAGAAATCCTCACCGTATGCCAGATGATGTTCCTCGGAACTAGCCTTTGTGGTGAAAGGAGGTTTGATTCCTTCAGGATGGCTCATCTGCAATGCTCCATATACTTCATCTGTAGAGATATGGTAGAAACGCTTGCCTTCGTATTTCTCAGGCAATGACTCCCAATAGAGTTTGGCTGCCTGAAGAAGAGTCAATGTTCCCATTACATTGGTACGCGCAAATGTGAATGGGTCTTTGATACTGCGGTCTACATGACTTTCGGCGGCAAGATGAATGATGCCATCTACCTGCTCATCCTGCATCAACTGATAGAATGCATCAAAGTCGCAAATATCCATCTTGACAAACTTATAGTTGGGTTTATCTTCGATATCTTTGAGATTGGCAAGATTCCCAGCATAAGTTAATTTATCAAGGTTAATGATACGATACTCAGGATATTTATCCACAAACAAGCGTACAACATGACTGCCTATGAATCCAGCTCCGCCAGTAATAACTATATTTCTTTTTGCCATGATTAATTTTTTAGTCTAAGTTAGGTTTCCCTGTTTCCTTCAGTTCATCAATTACTTTCAGCAGGTACTGTCCGTATTGATTTTTCAACATAGGTTGAGCCAATTCACGCATGCGTTCTTCGGTAATCCAACCTTGACGATAAGCAATACCTTCAAGACAAGCCACTTTTAATCCTTGACGTTTTTCCAACACTTCAATATAGGTTGAAGCCTCACTCAATGAATCATGAGTACCAGTATCCAACCAAGCAAAACCACGACCTAGAGTTTGAACTTTAAGTTCTCCGTCTTCTAAGAACTTCTGATTAACCGTTGTAATCTCATATTCCCCACGAGCAGATGGCAGTATATGCTCAGCTACTTCCACAACTTTATTGGGATAGAAATACAAACCGACTACTGCATAATTACTCTTGGGCTGTTTAGGTTTTTCTTCTATGCTCAAACAATTTCCATCTTGATCAAATTCTGCCACCCCATAACGTTCAGGGTCATGCACCCAATAGCCGAAAACGGTAGCTTTTTTTTCTACCTCTGCCGTATGTACAGCTTCTCTCAGCATATGGGTAAAACCGACGCCATGAAAAATATTGTCGCCCAATACCAAACAGGCACTGTCATTACCAATAAAATCCTTACCTATCGTAAAGGCTTGTGCCAGTCCATCCGGTGAAGGTTGTTCTGCATAAGTAAAATGTACTCCATAATCAGAACCATCACCAAGCAGGCGTTTGAAACCTGGCAGGTCGTAAGGAGTTGAAATAATCAGTATATCACGAATACCAGCAAGCATCAGCACACTGATAGGATAATACACCATAGGCTTATCATAAATAGGCATTAGCTGTTTGCTGATACCCTTGGTTATGGGATACAAACGTGTACCACTACCACCGGCTAATACGATTCCTTTCATTAGTTAACCTCTATAAAATTCAACGTAACTTTCTGAAATAATAAACTTTATTTCCGCCAAACCATCTTGTTCACAATACCCACGTAGCTCTGAATAATCTTCACGACCTTGGTCGATACATTCTCGTCCACATAATCAGGTACAGGAAGACCATGGTGCCCGTCCTTGCAGAGTTCAACAGCAGTATCAACGGCCTGAAGCAGGGAGTGTTCGTCGATGCCGGCGATGATGAAGTCGGCTTTGTCGATGGCTTCGGGACGTTCGGTGCTGGTGCGGATGCAGATGGCGGGGAAAGGGTGACCTACTGAGGTGAAGAACGAGGATTCTTCGGGGAGGGTACCGCTGTCGCTGACTACGGCAAAGGCGTTCATCTGGAGGCAGTTGTAGTCGTGGAAACCAAGGGGTTCCTGCTGAATGACACGTTTGTCGAGCTGGAAGCCGGAGGCGACAAGGCGGTTGCGGCTGCGGGGGTGGCAGCTGTAGAGAATGGGCATGTCGTACTTCTCGGCCATTTTGTTGATGGCGGTGAAGAGCGACAGGAAGTTCTTCTCGGTGTCGATGTTTTCTTCACGGTGGGCTGAAAGCAGGATGTACTTGCCTTTTTCCAAACCGAGGCGTTGGTGTACGGCGCTGGCTTCGATTTCTGCAAGGTTCTGGTGGAGCACTTCAGCCATAGGGCTGCCGGTTACGTAAGTGCGTTCCTTGGGCAGACCGCAGTCGGCCAAATAGCGGCGGGCATGTTCGCTGTATGCCATGTTGACATCGCTGATGATGTCGACTATGCGGCGGTTGGTTTCTTCGGGCAGACATTCGTCCTTGCAGCGGTTGCCGGCTTCCATGTGGAAGATGGGAATGTGCAAACGCTTGGCACCGATGACACTGAGGCAGGAGTTGGTGTCGCCAAGAACCAATACGCCGTCGGGCTTGGTTTGGGCGAAGAGTTTATAGGAGCAATTGATGATATTGCCACAGGTGGATCCGAGGTCATCGCCTACAGCATCCATATATACTTCGGGTTCGGCGAGCTTGAGGTCGCGGAAGAAGATGCCGTTCAGGTTGTAGTCGTAGTTCTGGCCGGTGTGGGCGAGAATGACGTCGAAGTACTTACGGCATTTGTTGATGACTGCAGCTAGACGGATAATCTCAGGACGGGTGCCTACGACGATTATCAATTTCAGTTTGCCGTTGTCTTGGAATTTTATGTCGGAATAATCAAATTTGGGTTGCTTTTCCATAGGGGGTGAAATTATGAATACTTTTAGGGGGAAGCGAACACGGATTTATGGGATTAAAGGGATAATATATATGCTAAACGAAATGATTGGGACGAAAGATTGAAAAGAATTAAATGAATATATAGAGGGGAAGAATTTTGGAAGCGGATATAGAGGGGAAGGGAGGTTAGCGGACTTTGCGTTCATACTCCAGTCCATCGTAGTGACCGAAGTTATAGAGTAGGCCCAATTTATAACCTGTGGCCTTTAGGTAATTGTATATTTGACTTCGGTGCATATCGTCCAGATGCGCCACTGCCTTCAGTTCGACAATGATGTTGTTATAGCATACAAAGTCGACCCTGTAAGTTTGACGCATTGCTTTTCCCTCATAGTATATCTTGAGTTCCTTTTCTCTTTCATAAGGAATCCCTCGCTTGAGAAACTCTATTTCAAGAGCTTCTTGATACACGGATTCAAGAAATCCATATCCTAAGACATTGTACACATGCATCGCCGCACCATTGATGGCATAACTCTGCTCCTTATTATACAACATACAAACATCTATTAAATCCAAGTTCTAATGAACCATCCGTTTAACCAAGGATATCCTAAAAGAACATCCGTGTTATCCAATACATCCGTGTTCGCTCACTTCCAAATCCAAGTTCTAATGAACCATCCGCGTTATCCATTATATCCGTGTTCGCTCACTTTCAAATCCAAGTTCTAAAAAACTATCCGTGTTATCTGTTATATCCGTGTTCGTTTACCCTTAATTACATCCGTGTTCAATTCTTATCTACCTTATCAAAATAGGTATCCGGTTTATTCGGGTCGAACACCTCGTTGCAGTACATCACCGTTACCAGATCCTCGGTATCCGAAAGGTTGATGATATTGTGAGTATAACCGGGAAGCATGATGACGCTCTGTATCTTGTCGCCACTTACCTCGTAGTTCAGTATTTCGTCTGTGCCTTCCTTACGGAGCTGGATTAGTCCGTGACCGGCTACGACGATGAACTGTTCCCACTTGGTGTTGTGCCAGTGTTCGCCTTTGGTAATGCCGGGCTTGGAGATGTTGATGCTTACCTGTCCGCAGTTGAGGGTGTGGACGAGTTCGGTAAATGAACCGCGCGGGTCTACGTTCATTTTTAAATCGAAGATGGCTTTTTCCTTGGGGAGGTAGCTCAAGAAGGTGCTGTACAGTCGCTTGGCAAACGAGTCCGCAGGTATTTCGGGAATCAGCAAGGTCTGGGGCATAGCGGCAAACTGGTGCAGCAGGTCTACTATTTCGCCGAGGGTGGCCTTGTGGGTCACGGGGCAATAGCAGTATTTGCCGGTTGCCATAGGGAGTACTTCGAGGCCTTCAAACTCGCAGTGGTGTTCTTCGCCTTTCAGGGCGGCTATCATTTCGTCTACGAGGTCGTCGATGTAGAGCAGTTCGAGTTCTACCGAGGGGTCGTTTACCTGAATGGGCAAATCGTTGGCAATGTTGTTGCAGAAGGTGGCCACGGCACTATTGTAGTTGGGGCGGCACCATTTTCCGTAGAGATTGGGGAAACGGTAAACCAAGACCTTGGCACCTGTTTCGCGGCCATATTCCAGAAAGAGGTCCTCACCGGCTTTTTTGCTTCGACCGTATTCGCTGTTTCCGAAACGGCCGGTCAGTGAGGCTTGAGCACTCGATGAGAGCATGACGGGGCAGGTATTCCCGTGGCGTTTCAGCGTGTCGAGCAATGTGGAGGCAAAGCCGAAGTTGCCTTTCATGAACTCGTCATTGTCCTTCGGGCGGTTCACGCCAGCCAGATTGAACACGAAGTCGGCTTCCTTGCACCAGGCTTCTAACTGCTCGGGCGTGGAGTCGAGGTCGTATGCAAACACGTCTTCCACTTGCAGGTCGCCGTAGCAACGTGCTTTGCCGTCCTTTATATTATGGAGTTGGGCGCAAAGGTTTTTACCCACAAATCCTTTGGCTCCGGTTACTAATATCTTCATATACGCCCTTTTTATCCTCTGCATGAAAGGAAACCGAAGGGGGCGGCTATCTTTTATAGGTGTAACTTAGGGTCATATATCCTCTTTGAAAGTGGTTGTTCTTTCAAAGAGGATAGAGAAGCCGTCTGAACTTTTCTGACAAAGATTTGATTTGGAGATTTATCTCTTCTAAATTCAGACGACTTCAGAAAGGGGGTTACTGCACAAAGTTTCCTTCGCCGCTCAACTCTTTCTGGATGTATTCCAGCGCACCAATCTTGGCTTTGGTTTCTTCCACAGTCAGAATGCGAGTGTTGTTGGAGTTGAATTCGGTCAAGGTATTGCGTTCGGTTTCGCCTTCCTTGAAGTACTTGTCGTAGTTCAAACCGCGGTTGTCGGCAGGTACGCGATAGAAGTTGCCCATATCTTCGGCCTTGGCGCATTCTTCGTTCGTCAGCAGGGTTTCATACATCTTTTCGCCGTGACGGATACCGATAATCTTGATGTCTTCTTTCTTGCCGCCGAACAGTTCGCACACAGCTTCGGCCTGGGTCTGCATGGTGCAGGCAGGGGCTTTCTGTACGAGGATGTCACCGTTCTGTCCGTGTTCGAAGGCGAAGAGTACGAGGTCTACGGCTTCTTCGAGCGACATGATGAAACGGGTCATGGTGGGTTCGGTCAGGGTTACGGGGTTGCCGTTGCGAATCTGGTCAATCCACAAGGGAATTACCGAACCGCGTGAACACATCACGTTACCGTAACGGGTGCAGCAGATTTTCGTTTTGCCTGAGTAACGGCTCTTGGCCACCGCGATTTTTTCTTCAATGGCCTTGGTGATACCCATGGCATTGATGGGATAAGCGGCTTTGTCGGTTGACAGACAGATAACGGATTCCACACCGGCTTCGATGGCGGCGGTCAGCACATTGTCCGTACCGATTACATTGGTTTTCACGGCTTCCATGGGGAAGAACTCACACGAAGGAACCTGCTTCAGAGCTGCGGCATGGAAGATATAGTCCACGCCGGGCATGGCGTTTTTGCATGACTGAAGACTGCGCACATCTCCGATAAAGAACTTGATTTTGTGTGCCACATCAGGGAATTTCACCTGATACTCATGGCGCATGTCGTCCTGTTTCTTTTCATCGCGTGAAAAAATGCGGATTTCACCGATGTCGGTACGGAGAAAGCGGTTCAATACGGCGTTACCGAAGGAACCTGTGCCGCCGGTAATCATAAGGGTTTTTCCTGCAAAAATGCTCATAGTTTATATGTTGATATTTGTAATTTTCTCTCTACTTCAAATTATCGTGCTCACGCTCACCCTCTCAATCAGTCGCTGGTAGATGTCCTTGACCATATACATGGAGGGCACTACCGACAAGTTGCAGCGGACGGCGATTTGCTTGAAGGCGTTGACTACATTTTCGCGAACACGCCTTACGTCGCGACTGGCTTTGACTTTGTTGTCGGAGGTGATGAAGGGGAATAGGTATTCGGTGTCGGAGGGGTAGCGGTCGGCTATTTCCTGCATGGCGGAGTCCCATTGCACGGTGATGCGGGGCTGACTGATGGCTTGCGAGGTGTAGGTGAGTAGGAAACCTTGGATGTCGGTTTTCTTGATGTTGGCCAGGTCGGTGAAACTGATGCCGCGGCCGTAGATGCTGAAAAAGAACATGTCGCGGGCAAAGGACATGGGACGGGAGTCGGACAGGTCGGCATAGCGCATGCGTCGCAACTCGGTGTCGGTCAGTAACTCGCGGTCTTGCTTGGCAGGTATCGTGGTTTTTACTCCCTTCAATAATTTGATTTTCGGTACGAGGTTTTCCTTGACCGCATAATTGTAGATGGCATTGATCTGATTCAGATAAAGGCGGGAGGTGGATGCTTTGCGGCCGTTTGTCAGCAGCCATGCTTCGAACTGTACCATCAACTCGGGGGTCAATTCGCTGAAGGGGAGTTGCTCCTTACCGAGGAATGTGACTAAACAGCGGAGGGACATCTCGCGGTTGTGGGCGGCATCGCAACGACCTGCTTCGTTATCCCGGGCGATTATCTGACTGGCATATTTGAAGAAATCGTGTTCCATTTTTCAATCATAGATGCTGTTATTCCGCTATTTCAAAGTCTTCAAGGTGCACATTGCTGATGGCTAAGGCATAACCGCCCAAATCCATTACGAGCTGACGGTCGCGCAGGATGCGCACGACGTAGCCTTCCTGTCCTTTCAACACACCGGTGAGTACGCGCAGTTTGACGTGGTCTTTGGCGAATTTCTCAAAGGGGTCGCGAAGGAAGGTGACACGTTCAGGCTCCTCTTCCATGATTTTCATGAAAGGGCGCATTTGGCTGTCGGCAATCGAGGCGGGTTTGCCCGTGCTGCAGTCGTTCACTAAATAATATTGGGGAAAGTTGTGCATCAGGAAAGACTTCAGTTGATTGGTCTCGCCCTGTAAAAATACAAGTCCGCTTACGGTGGGTTTTTCTTCTTTCATTACGCCCTTGCCGTTCGACTTTTGCTTGTATTGTATGGTTCGATGAATGAAGCACTTGGGTTTGAAGCCGCCTTCGAGTTTGAGTGTGTTGAGTTTTTCCTCAAATTTTCCGGCAGACATGTGCTGAATGAATATATAGCCCCAGGGTGTTCCTTGCCGGGGACGGTCAGCGTCTGTTGCAGGCTGAACTGCGGCATCGGACGCTGCACGAAGTGCTTGATTTTCAGGATTTTGGCTTTCAGAATGGCCTTCACTTTTGGGTATTCCTCCTACTTTCGAAACCGATTCTCTATCAGCTCCGACTATATGTATGCCCTTTGGTAAACGCTTATTATTATAGGTATCGTTTACGTCGGCTGTAGAAGAAGGAAGCGAGCAAACCTGCGTCATTTTCTTTATCTACTTTATGTCATTGTTGGCGGTCAGTTTATGGGCTGACGGTGCCAGTGGTACATTGACAATTATCATAAATTCATACTCTTGAAGTACCTAAAAGCCCAATAAAGAGGAGAGAATGTTTTACACGCCAAGACTTATGCTACAACCGTACATCCTTTACTGCTTTTTGGCCTTTGTCTCTATCAGTTCACGTCTTATCTCCTAATGTAAGATATGATATAAGTATGAATTCTCTGATTATCAAATAGTTCAGAATTTAAAAATCGAAGGTTTGTGAAACATTTCTATACAAGAACGTAAAATATTTGAATTATTTTCGCAGATTCCTACCATATACACGAGAAAAGCCTTACCTTTGTAGCTGAAATCTTGTCTTACATTAGAAGACAAGACTTTTTACTCTCTACCCTATCCAGCACATTGGCTGTTTTTATTTCGTTTTTCTCTTATTCCCTTTGTTTTTTCCCATCAATTATATCCTATCTGCTGGCATTTTTTTCCTCTGATTTATCCAGGTAGGCCCTTTATGGAACATACACACTTGCATTCCTGATGCTTAGAAGTTGATGCTGCGTGCATGGGTAAAGCAGGCGGTGAAGTGTTAATTGCCCGCACCGCAAAAAAGTAAATATAAATTAAAAAACCATCTTTTTAATGCCAACGTTTTCAGCCTGTGTGGACACGAAACGGCACCTTGTAAAAATTTATTCCGAGTTTGTTGAAATTAGTTCCGAGTTTGTCGAAATTAGTTCCGAGCTTGTTGAAATTAGTTCCGAGTTTGTCGAAATTAGTTCCGAGCTAGTTTCAACAGTCTTGGAATTATTGATAATCAACACTTTCAGAAACGAAAGAAGGTCGGTTTCGGGAATATTTGTTTCGTCCAGCATGGCACTAAAAGCCGATGGTTAGTGTTTAGATTCATTTTAAAATTTATTAAATCTACAAGGTGCGGCATAAGCGTCAACGGCGATTAGGGCAAACGGCTGGAGTTCCGGATTATAGGGTAAGCACAAAAAAATCCCTTGCCCGGGTAATTGCTTACTCAGGCAAGGGATTGAAGTCGTCTAAACTTTTCTGACGAAGATTTGATTTGGAGATTTTTCTCTTCTAAATTCAATTTTCACCTTTCTTTTTGAGGCAAATCTTGAATCTCATAAAAGTTCAGACGACTTCATTTTTAAAATATTTGTTACCTTGGGGTAAATGTGGTATTAGTACCATTCAACGTTCGTTGAGTACGAACTGCGTTTATCCCATTTCAGTGCATCGGCCAATTCTGAAGCGCGGGCACGGAAAGTGAAGTTAAACGAAGAGTAGGGCTTCAATACAACCGAACATGACATTTCGAAGCAGTGAAGGTCGCGCGAGAGCGACATGGTGGTCATCGAAAGTTTCTTCATTTCGAAGTCGTAGCCTGAAGTGAAGGTGATGTTCCATCCATCGGCAATGCGCAGATAACCCGATGCGTTGAGCGTTTGGGTAAACGAGAAGGGGTAACGCATGCGGCGCACATTGATTTTACGGCTGCGGTCTTCCTGCATGGTCACACCATACGAGAGGGTGAGCGACCAGGGAAGTGAAAAAGACATGTAGCCGTCGGAATCGATTTTGGCTTTTTCTTTTTTCTTTTTACCGCCTTTCTTGGCTTCGCGCAATTCGGGGTCGATATTGGCGTCCTCCACATCGTCGGTGGTTTCGTCTGATGAGGTGGAAGCTGTTTCGTAGTCCGACTTTTTGCGTCCGTGCAGTTTGTCCATCCATTTGCTCCACGTCTGATTGTTGAACGTGTAGGAGATGTTTTGCGACATACCCTGAAAACGTCCGAAGCGTCCGTAGCTCCATTCCGTACGGTCACTGGGAACTACATTGCCTTTTTCGTCGAACTTATAGGCATAAGTGGCAAAGTTCGCTGCGAGCGAGAAGGTGTAGTTTTTGGTCAGTCGTAAGCGGACGCGCATCAGCAAGTCGCTCCACGGGCGCGTTTTGGCAGCCATGTTATACGACAGCGTACCCGAAAGTTCGTCGATGAGCGAAATTTTGCGTTCGCCGGTCGAGTCGCGGTCGCTCTTCACTTTCATTTCCAGGTTGTTCGACACCGACATTGTAATGAGTCCGGACATTGTTCCCGACGGATAGCCGTAAAGGCTGCCCGAATAGGGCGAATACGTCACGCGGCTCACATTGCCCTGCCGGTCTACCTTGTCGTAGTGTTTGGTGTAACCATAACGCGACGAGGTGAAGTCGGGCGAATAGCTGAAACTTATTGAGGGCTTGAACACGTGGCGAATGGCCAGAATCTTACCTTTGAACAGTTTGGGGGTGGGTTTGTAAAAACCGTAGAGGGTGGTATTCGCCGAAATGGCCACGCGCCAGTCGTACAGGTTGTAAAAGCCGTAGGTGGTGTCGCACACTTCCTGTTGCAGTTCCTCGCTCCACGAACGGTTGACGCGGGTGGCGTACATGATGTCGCGGAAGGTGAACGAAGGCGAAATGTTGATGTACTTAAAAAGTTGGAAGGTAGCGTCGATGGGTATGTTGTGTTGCATACCATTGCGCCAATCCTTAATGAGGTTCGACTTGAATAGCTGACTTTCCTTCGTCGTAATGGAGTTAGACATCTGTCCGGTGTACGACATTGAAATTTTTTCGTACCACCGCTCCTTGCCCGACTGGTGTTTGCGTCTGAAGGGATAGAACCTGGAGAGCGAAATGCTGAGGTCGGGCAGCGTCACGGCAATGCTCGAGTCCTTCATGTTCTGCGTCAAGTTGCCCGAAGCCGAAATCGTAAGGCCGATGTTCGGAAACGTGTGGCTGAAACTCACGGAACTGGCTCGGGTGCTTTGCGTGTAGGAAAGCGGATTGTACATACTTTCCAAGTTTGAACGCTCGTAGTTTTCCGAAGCAAAGTTCACACGCGCCGAGAAGCTAGTGTTGGGGTTGGCCTTTGAGTCCTTGGTGTGTGTCCACTGCAGTTTCAAGCTCTTGGTCACAGCGTAGTCGGGCATGTTCTTTTCGCCCTCGACCGTGCGCAGGAAACTGAAATAGAGGTTGCCTCGGTAGCGGTAACGCTTGTTGTAGTTTGTTTCTGCGCTCACGCCCCACGAGCCCTTGGTGTAAATTTCGCCCAGCAGCTTCAGGTCCATGTAGTCGCTCAGGGCCAGGTAGTAACCACCGTCGCGCAGGTAGAAACCCCGGCTGGTTTCATCGCCATACGAAGGCATGATGAAACCCGATGAATACTTTTTATTAAAGGGGAAAAATCCGTAAGGCACAGCCAGGGGCAGCGGCACATCTTCCACCACGAGGTAAGCCGGACCGAAAATGGCATCCTTGCCCGGTCGCACTTTGGCTCTGGAAAGTTTCAGATAGAAGTGAGGATGTTCCGCATCGCAAGTGGTGTATTTGGCATGTTCCAGAAAGAGGGTACCGTCGTCCGTACGTTTCGACTTTTCGCTTTGCAAATAACCATTTCCCTGCGTGGTGGCCACATTGCTGATAAAGCCCTTTTTGGTTTTGAAGTTGAACGACATACGTTCGCTGTCGTACCGCTCACTGCCCTGCTTGTACACCGGTTTACCTTTGATGCCCCCCTTAACGGTAGAGTCACGTTTACCTTCGGCATACACCATGCTCGAATCCATGTTCATGGTGATTTTTTCGGCATCGAGGTTCATGTTCATGTAAGTAACCTTCGATTCACCGTAAAGGTAAGCGAGTTTGGAGTCGGCATCGTACACCATGGAGTCCTTAGCCACATACTCAACAGGCGAATCGATACCCGGTTTTTTCGGTTTAACGGAATCGGCCGCTGTCGAATCGTTAGCAGCTTTGGCCACCGCAGAATCGGGCAATGCAAGCGTTCGCTCTGCTTTCAACGTATCGTTGGCCATTCGTGGCATGCGCGGAACGGCAGGAGTTTGCGTCACTGCCGAATCGGCCTTGGCCCGTGTGATTTGCGTCACTTGGTTCTGCCGCACCGAATCTGCAGAATGTCGGTTCAGGGCAGAATCATACGGAGTTGTGTCCGAAAGTGCCACATAAGCGGTTCCGGTTGGTACAAACGCCGAATGCCCGGCCACTACCGAAGCGGTGGTCAGGAACGCAAATAATGTGAGTGAAACTAATCGCATATATAACCGTTGGGTGCAACAGCCCTCCTTATTTGGAGACCGGCATACACCTATAATTCAAACAATTTAGCCCAATTAAGGAAAATGTTGACGCTATCTGCCCCAAATTTTTCTAAACTGGCAGCAGTGTCGGGAATGGTGCGCACCCGTTTGGGGTGACTTTTTGAGTAAAACTTGTCGGCGTAGCAAATGAGCTGTTCTTCGAGTGTTTGCGGACGGTAATCTCCCATGGGCAGGGGTAAATTCCGTTCGCTAATCACTTCGGGTGTCAGACCGGTACCCGTATGTCGTTCACACACGCGGGCAATTTCTGAGAATCCCTCTTTCCGCATCAGTTCCGCGCCCAGATAGCCGTGCATCAGATAGGGTTCTGTGCCGTGGCAGTGAATGCCCGGAGCATCTGTCAGGAATACACCTATATCGTGCAGCATGGCAGCCTGTGCCACGAAGTCACGGTTGATAGCCAATGCAGGTCGTGCATCAATGATAGCCAAAGCACGTTCTGTTACCTGCTTGCTGTGGTGCACCAGCAGACGGTAGAGCGGTTCATTGTCTGCGTAATATTTTTGAATGAGGTCGAGAGGGTTCATCGCCATTTTGTTTAATCAAGGTGCAAAGTTAGTGCAAACCGAATGCACTGCAAAAGAAAAAGCTTGTTTTTTCGTTTGCAGTGCTGAGGTGCCGCCTAACTTGGGCAAAGCCAAAGTTAGTGCAAACCGAATGCACTGCAAAAGAAAAAGCTTGTTTTTTCGTTTG
>ERZ894240.448-NODE-448-length-42594-cov-29.755401_pt1 | contig 42594 bp, 53 predicted proteins | sample MGYA00380298_ERZ894240 | MGnify/ENA primary metagenome ERZ894240 (study PRJEB32331, sample SAMN06328419) | human gut metagenome | biome: human gut microbiome; feature: stool | host: Homo sapiens | collected 2014-06-27 ... | reverse complement strand
TTTTCATCCGTCAAGGCTAATGTGCAGCTTATCAATGCTGCAGTGCTGCCTTTATTGCGAATACAATGTCAGTGCAAACCGAATGCAGAGCGACGAGAGTTGGCTCTCAAAAGCTATGCTGAGGTGTAGCCTGAGTTCGCCGTAGGCAAAGATACAACATGCACAACCCGAAATCCAATTTTTTTGACCGCCTAATATCGCACCTCGAAAATTTTCCATACCTCCGAACGGGCATTCAGCCCTTTATCTACGGGCATTTCGGCGCGTTTTCCATACGCGAAAAAAAATGAAATCGGGATATAACATTTTATCTCTTGTCGATTCTCAAAACGTACGAAGCTCCAACGCTTGGCCTCCCCCCAATGCTGCAACTCCCATACCTTTTTGCTACTGATTCTATTTCATGTTTCAAAGGTTGCTTACTAATTGAACTTTTGTATAGATAAAGGCGTGATGTCAAAAACAAATTTGACATCACGCCTAATAAATTAAGTCAGTAGTGTAATATATTCTATTGAATAGCTAATAATTACTTTTCTTCTGCCAATTCTTTTTCATGTGCATCAATTAGCTTGCTCTGCAAATCACCAGGAACAAGTTCATAGCTGGCAAACTTCATAATGAATGAGGCACGTCCTCCCGTGAGTGAACTGAGTGAGGTTGAGTATGAGGCCATTTCCTTCAAAGGAACTTTAGCTTGAAGTTTTTCGTAGCCATTTTCGCTGCTCATACCAACAATCATACCTCGACGTCCTTGCAAATCGCTCATTACATCGCCCATCTTGTCAGCAGGTACAAAAACTTCAACGTCGTAAATGGGTTCAAGAATCTTAGGACCGGCTTCTTTGAATGCTATACTGAATGCGTTGCGTCCAGCCAGCATAAATGAAAGTTCATTTGAATCAACGGGGTGCATTTTACCGTCATAAACGATAACTCGTACGTCGCGAGCATAGCTTCCAGTAAGCGGACCTTGCTCCATACGGCTCATAATGCCCTTAAGAATAGCTGGCATAAAGCGTGCATCAATGGCACCACCTACTACAGAGTTGATGAATACCAATTTACCGCCCCATTCCAAAGGAATTTCTTCTTTTCCTTTGATGGCAATTCTGATTTCCTGGTTGCCAAATTTGTAAACGGTAGGATCAGGCATACCATCGCTATAGGGCTCAACAATCAAATGTACTTCGCCAAACTGTCCGGCACCACCACTTTGTTTCTTGTGGCGATAATCTGCGCGTGCAGCTTTTGTAATTGTTTCACGATAGGGGATGCGCTGTTCGTAGAATTCAATGGCAATTTTGTCTAAGTTTTCCAAACGCCATTTAAGGGTACGCAAGTGGAATTCTCCTTGTCCGTGTACCAGAATTTGTCGGAGTTCTTTGCTCTGTTCAACTTCCCACGTCGGATCTTCTTGGCGCATACGATTCAAAGCTGCCATCATCTTTTCAGTGTCAGCTTCGTTGACGGCACGAATAGCACGCGTGTATTTGGGGTTGGGGTATTTAATGAAGTTGAATCGGTGTTCGCAGTCTTTTCCATTGAGTGTATTTCCGGTACGAACATCCTTCAATTTAACAGTACATCCGATATCACCTGCTGAAAGCTTTTCAACTTTTTCGCGGTTTGCTCCGGAACATACAAAGATTTGCGCCATGCGTTCTTTAGAACCACGATCTGCATTTGACAAATCATCGCCTTCATGAACAGTACCACTCATTACTTTAAAGTATTGAACTTCGCCAATGTGTGGTTCAACACCCGTCTTAAAGAAGTAGATTGAAGTAGGACCATTAGGATCGAGTTTAACTTCTTCACCACGGCTGTTATGTACTGCCGGCATTTCGTCAACAAAAGGAACAACGTTGCCCAGAAATTCCATTAAGCGACCTACGCCCATGTTCTTTGATGCACACACACAGAATACGGGGAAAATGCTGCGGGTAACCATACCTTTGCGAATACCTTCACGCATTTCGTCCTCTGTCAGATGTTCTGTCTCGAAGAACTTTTCCATCAAGCCTTCATCGTTTTCGGCAGCTGCCTCAACGAGTTCTTTGTGCATAGCTTCAGCTCGTTCTTTTTCTTCTGCCGGGATGTCTTCAATGGTTGGTTCACCTCCTTCGGCTCCCCATTTGAGTTTCTTCATTAAGATGACATCAATCAATTCGCAGAAATCTGGGCCTGTTTTTACGGGATATTGAACGGGAACTACTTTATTGCCATAAATGGAGCGTAAATCTTCAACCACCTTTTCATAGTCACAATTCTCATTGTCCAGCTGATTTACCAAGAAGATAACAGGCTTCTGCAACTTCTCCGTATATCTAAAATGGTTTTGCGTACCAACTTCAGGGCCAAATTGTCCGTTGATCAGTAGCAATGCTGTATCGGTTACATTGAGTGCTGTCATGGCTGCTCCAACAAAGTCATCGGAACCCGGACAGTCAATGATATTCAGTTTCTTGTTATTCCATTCAGTATGGAAAACAGTGGAAAAAACAGAATAGCCATAATCTTGTTCCACTGGAAAATAGTCTGACACGGTATTCTTTGCCGTGATTCGACCACGTCTTTTTATCTGACCACACTCAAAAAGTAGAGCTTCTGTGAGCGTGGTCTTACCTGAGCCGTCATTACCTAAGAGTGCAATGTTTTTAATCTCATGAGAATTGTAAACTTTCATGGTGATATTAAGATTTAGATGGTCTAATTATACTTAAGCCGTTTGCCATAACTTACCACATCATTTAGGTTAGTACTTGTGGCTTATGAAGTTGAGGCAAATTCAACTAAGCAACGGGGAGTTTCCTCGGTTACGGTGCGCAAATTAGTAATTTTATCAGTATGGACCAAATCTTGCCAATATGTTATTAAGCATATTCTGAAATGCGAGCTTGTCAAAAGTGCTGATTATTCGCGAAGTCTGGATGTTTTATAAGGTTTCTTTTTTTTCTTATAAAGAAGGGTAGACTATAAAAAATCCCCTTAAGAGTTGAGTTTGGATTCTGATGCCTTATTTGTATGGCTTTATAAGTATCTGAATATCAGCGTATTACGTATTTTTAGTTTGTTGCATTGCGAATAGAAGAAACGAGAAAGGAACAAAATGCATATTTGTTTTGTTCCTTTCTTAGCAGAGTTTTGAAAGCGTTATTGCTTTCATGTTAATTCAAAGAAGTAACCGCGTACTATTGGTTGAATGCCACGATGATCAATGGTGATTTCTAATTTTCGGCACGCGTATCGGCGACCGCGAATGAGGTAGGGGAGAGACGGATCGAGAAGAGTACCAGTACCTACATAAGTAAATATATGAGTAGTTCTGGTGTCTATGATTGGGGCTACTGTCATGTAGTCGCCTATGGTGCCTGTTTCGCTACGTGCGTTGTTTTTGCATAATGTAAAAGGACCGGCAGGGAGAGGAACTTCTTCATTGTTGATATTGAAGAACGGGGGGATGTCTGGCAAGAGTGTTTCTTCGTTTTCCATATATGGCTGACCGATGGCTGCCGGATAATAGGGTATACCATAGCTTTGGGAGCAATAGGGGTAACAATTATAGGCTACTTCCATCACTTCTTTTTTGGTGTCAGATGGTTGAGAGTTGTCTGGGGTATTGGGATTGATGGCAGCATCAATGGAATAAACCGATTTATTGGTAAGGCAGACATCGGCTGTTTTAAGTATTGGTACACAATTCTTGATATTGGATTCGTAGAAAGTTGATACACTGTGCTTATCGTGTTCACTCCAAAAACCGGTTGCGGGTGCCCAAGAAGCCGGAACGATTCGCAGATTTGTGTCGATGTCACGCTTTTCTTTTCTTCGCCACAAGGGTTCAAATTGGCCTACTCTGTACAGATCAAATTTTTCTGTAGCCGTATTGTGCAACAATGCGTAGAGTTTATCTGTTTCCGCTACGTGAAAAAGATAGGGACTTGTTTCTTTATCTTCTTCGCTCATTTGATTCACATACTTTTCTACCTCTTCGTAGGTTTTGCATTCCAAGCGATCGGCATGTTCCCATACCTCGTCCGGAAGACGCAGAATGGTGGAGACTTCCGGCCAATCGTAGTCGACATTTCCGTCTGAGCTTCCGATGCTTTCTCCTTCGCTATCATGTTCAACTTCCCAATCGTCAACGATTTCAGCTATATTTACGGTTTTTTCTCCGCTTTTGTAAAAGTATTCTCGCGGAATCATGTCTACGGTCTTACCGTCGCGAACGACGAACACACATCCGAAAAAGTTTTGGAGTTCATTAAAGAACTCCGAAAGCGTCCATTCAGGCAGAGCGTCTGCGCGATATATACTTCCCCGACTGTTTGCGATAAACAGGCCCCATGCCAAGCGGTCTGTGTTATAATATTCCCAATCTCCTACTTTGTAACCTATGGCTTTCACCACTCTTTTCATGATGTCGAGCAGGTAAGGCTGAGGGGCAAGTATGGTGTATTGTGGGTGGCGTGCTTGGGTTTCAGCGTTTGACATATACATAGCCATTCTGGCTGTGATATTGGGCAAGTTTGTTCGTGTCCATGGGTTTGCAACCAATTCGTCCGTAGTGCTTAGAATTGGGAAGCACACGCTGTCGGTTTGTCTTTGGGTGCCGTGTGCCAACATTCGGGCTTTGTTTCCAGGGTTATTACCAGATGCATAATGAAAAAAGCGTATGGTATCATTTGATGTCACTCCGGGGTTCCAAGTCTCGCCACCTTCCTCAATTTCTCCAATACTGTCCCAGGCTTTACCCAAACCGATGTGGTTTACCGTTGCTTCTGTAACATTGAGCAATCCTGTCGTTCCTCCTTTTAGTTGTACTTTTACTTCATTAGCATTGCACGCTGTGACAATCGCTATTCCGGCCAATATTATTGGCGGACAAATCAGTTGCATATTGTATTTTTTTGTCAACAAATCAGCGTGGGCCACTTCAGGTCTGTCTAATAAACCAAAGATAAGGCGGTTCTGTGGGCATTCGCGCAATGGCAGAGCAACGTCGAACGTATAGTCGGAGTTTTCTGAAAAATAGGGATTTTCGCGGACAAGTTTAAACGTCGTGTCAGCTTTCAGTTCGGCTTCGATGCCGTTGATGGTTAGTTTCATCATAGTTTAACGAGTTTGTTGTATTTTTTCCACTGGCGGGCAAATCCGTTTGGTCCGTCGATAGTTACCACGGCTGTAATGCCTTCGTCTATTTGTGCGGTTAATTTTTCGAGGGCTTCGGCAGTTCTGGGCTGTGCAGTATCTACCACAGTGAAAGTAGGTTTGTTATTGGCAGCAGTTACAGCCGAGGCACTGATGGATGGAGCGGTGATGGCTCGGCTCACGTCGGCAGCCGTGAGTGAGGCCACACGGTTGGTGCGTTGAGCCTGATCGATTAAATTAAGCACTGGCAGGATTGCAGGATTTCTTACAGCCTGATGATTTGCTACGAACTCGCCTTCGTGTACCACACCGGCTTCGCGTCGGAAATGGTTTCCACCTGTGAAACCGCCCTCATAGTAACCTTGAGCCTGGGCTTCATGTTGTTTTTTGATAGCCGCTATTTGTATGCTTCCGGCCGCTAATGCCATGCTGGCTGCGATAGGGCCGAGTAACCAGTTTACCTTTGAGGCCGAAGCGTAAGCATTGATGGCAGCCACGGCAGTTTGTGCCACCGCCTGAGCCAATTCCATCACCATTTGTTTTTTGGCATACTTACTCTTTACTTTTGCCAATTCGGCTTGTTTCTTTTCTTCCAGTTTCTTTTGTTTTTTGGAGTTTTTCCCGGCTCGTTCTATTTCAGCCTCGTATTTGGCATTGATTTTTGCCTCTTCGGCACTCTGCTGCGCCTGATAAAGTTGCGACACGCTGCTCATGACCGCCGAAACAGTTTGCAATGCTGCCACACCTACCGATGCCCAGTCTTGCCAGGAGGCTTTACCGCTTCGAATCCTTTCATCCAATCGGGCAAAAGCTTCAAACGTACGCACCAGCGAAGTTGACATTGCATCCATTGATCCGCCCAATTCTGATTCGGTATTTCCGGTTTCCTGCTTTTTACTGTATTTATCGCGAATGCTTTGAATGGCTTGTTGGTATTCTTCTTCGCTGAGCAGTCCGCGCTTAAACGCTTCGTTTGCAATGACTTCTTCCGTATGCCGTTGTTCTTCGGCAGATTTCTTCAGATGTTCAGCCTGTAATTGCTGTACCTTTTGCCAAAATTCGTTTTGGCGTTGCAATTTATCAGCGTTTTGCAGTTCATCGTATTGCTGTTCCAACTCTTGCAGCAGTTTTTTGTCTGCACCTTGCTTACGTTCAGCTTCAATACGCAAAGCGAGGTGTTTTAGCGTAATTTCTGTTTTCTGCTGTTCGTAATTCTCCAGACTTATTTTGCCCGCTATGTACTGATCTTTCAGTGCTGCCTCTTCTTTGGTCTTGGCCGCTTCCAGTGTCGAAAGGTTTTGCTTGTGCGCTTCTTGTTTATAGTCAACTTCTACTTCCAACCGTTGTTTCTCGGCTTTCAGCCATTCCGTACTGTTCTTTTGGTGCAAGTCGCGCAAATTTGTGGCAAGTTTCAGTTCTATATCGTACTTTTTCTTTTGGTACTCTGCGTAAGTGGTCAGTCCTATTTTATAGTCTACTTCAGCCATTAGCAAATCTCGTTCGGCATTGTTTTTCAGCACATCGGCTTTTGATGGCGTATTGCTTGTATGATTTGTGTCTGTTCCAGCCGTTCCTGAGTCCCCGCTGGTATTGACAACAGGTTCATCTACAACTGTTTTATTGGTTATAGTTTCAACCGTAGCCCCCATTTCGTGTGCTTTTTTGTTGACTGTCTGAATACGTTTATTTACATCCGCAATGCTTTGCGTTTGTTCATCCACCCAGCCTTCAGCCTCTTTCAACTGTACAGCCAATTTGTGCAACTCTTGATATTTACCAGGCATTTGCAGCGAAGTGCCGTATGGGGTGAACGTTCCGGGTGTATTTTGTCTGAGAATGTTTTCAGCCGACATTCCAGCAAAATGCTTGAGTTCCGGATTATTAGCAATGAAGTCGTTCAAACGTTTTTTTCGTATGCTGACGGCATTTCGTCTGCGGTCACGGCTCATTTCAAGGTCGAGCAGCTGTCCGGTCAATTCATCAGTTTTGGCTATGGCAGCTTGCGCTATGGCCTTTTTCTTCAGTTGCTCGATGTAGTCGGTGAGTGCTTTTGTATTTTCGCGCGTGATGCGGCCTTCCTCGTTGATTTCGGCCTGATATTGAGGCGCAATTTGTTGCAATGCGTGAATGGCTTTTTTGCGTTCAGCAAGGCTTCGGGTGTTGTCATGCACAATGGCTGTAAGCAGTTTTATTTTGTTTTGCGTTTTAGCCGTTGCTTCTGCACCCTGTTTTTCAAGTTCCAGGCTATCGGCCTGTATTTCTTTTTGCAACCGTTGCTCGCGGGTCAGTTCTTTGGTTCGCGAAGCCAGCAGATACACCGCTCCGATTACAGCAACTACAGCGGCCAGCACTGCAGCATAAGGGTTGGCCAGCATGGTGGCGTTCAGTTTCATCTGTGCGGCGCGTAACAATACGGCATTTCCGGTTAGTTTGGCATAGCTGGCAGTGAGCATCAATCCGGCTGCACGTGCGGTGGCTGCGATTCGTGTGCCTAAGGCTATGGCGGTATTTTTGGCAGTTTCGGCTATTGTTCCTGCTTTTGCGACAGCTGTGTATGTGGCAATAGAAAACGCCAACGAACTGACTGCTCCAATGTTCTGAACCGCGTACGTTCCAACCGCCATCAATGCCTGCAAAAAAGCGGTTAGCCCATTCGTGGCTGTGGTAAACACGGGCATCAATTTCTCGCCCAGTTCCGTGCGCAAGTCGGCCAGCTTTTGTTTTGATTTTTCGAGCTGAGCCTGCGTGGTATTGTTGGCTTTGTCGTATTCCTTTTGCACGCTGTCGGCCTGCGAAAAGGCTTCCGTGGCTTGCAATTGTGTATTTCTGACAAGTTCTAAATTGTTTGCCAACGAAGTAATCACTTTTGTAACGCCTACCCCCGTTAGTTGCAATTCGGCCATACGTGGAGCGAGCGCGTCCATACCGCCCAACTTTTGTGCAGCAGAGGCAAAGTCCAGCAAGGCTGCATTGGCATCCTGCTTTACGAGCGTAGTAAACTTTTTTACATCCAGTCCTACGGCTTTTGCCATTTCAGCCGGTTTGGTGTAGAGTTCTTGTATCAGGCGGTTCAATGCCGTGCTACCTTCTTCGGCATTCACCATACTTTGGTCCATGACCGAAGCCAGACCCATTACCTGAGCCTGTGTCATGCCGGCCTGTCGGGCCATCCCCGAAAGGCGTGCCGTGAAGTCCATGATGTATCCTTCGTTAGCCGATGAACTTTGCGCCAGTTCGTTGATGGTTGAGCCGGTAGCCAGCATGGCCTGTTTCAGTCCCATGCGTTCCGAATCACCAAATAGCTGAGCCAGTTTGCCGATGTTCTTCACCGCGTCCTCGCCCAGATCCTCACCCAAAGCCACATTCAGCACATTGGCAGCGTCCACAAAGTCGAGCACCTGCTGTTTGCTCTGTATGCCCAATCGTCCGGCATCAGCGGCCAAGTCATTGAGTGCTGCGCGGCTGGTACGGGTATCCATCCGTTTGAACGCTTCATTCAGTTCTTCCACTTCTTCACGGCTCATGCCGGTGTATTTCGTCACGTTGGCCAGATGTTCGTCCATTTCGGCAAACTCTTCTACATAGCCTTGCATGGTATTGAGTGCATTGCTGAGTGCGTCTTTGGCATAGGTTATGATCGTCGAAAAACCGACCCATTTATTTCCCCATTTATCCAGCCCTATCTCTGCAGCTTTTGTTTCCTCGCTAATTTTATTAAGTTCAGTTCGTGCTTCTGCTAAAGCTCGCGTCAGCGTTTTCCACTGCTCTGACCCACGCTCCACGTTTCCGCTTTCAAGTTCCTTATTGATTTCCTTGATTGTTTCTTTCAGTTCTTTGGGCGTGGCTTTGTCCAAGTTCTTCAGTACTTTTTCTACGGTTTGCGCCCTGCTTTGCATGCGCTTGGCCTGTCTTTCCAAATTCTTTACTTCGCGCGTATAGGTTTGCAACGCCTTCGCATCTCCACGTTCAAAGGCTTCGGCACGTTTTTGTCGTGCCGTTTCCAGTTTCTTGTTTATGTCGTCTAATTTTTGCTGTGCCTGATCGGAGTTGATAACCAGCTTTACCGTCTTGATGTCTTGTGCATTCATAAAAAAACGTGTTACTTTTGGTTTTAATGTTCCAAAAGTAACACGCAATAATCGCTATTTAAAAGACAAAGGAATGATCCAATACATAATAAATATCAACCTTTTGGGCTTCCATCGCTATTACACCATGGTGGCCAACCGCCATTTGTTGCATGGAAACGAGATTTCCCAGCTCTTTTCCTTGCTTTCCTTTCTCTCTCTCTCCGATTCATTTCCGACAATTTCTCAGCAAACTTCGGGTCAATAAGAGCGCGAATAGTAAGATAAAAGACGTAAATAACATAAAGTACTATCCAAAAAATAAAGAATTTCCACATGGCTCAAATATTTTAAATAATATCCAACATAAAGTTAGAAGCAGAAATATTTCTGCAACAAATATACGAACAAATTTCTATATTTGAAAAAAAATCCATTCATTTAGAGCAATATCCTCACACCGGTTGATTTTAGTATGAATTTATTGCTCTGTTTTTTGTGACCGTGGTTCTATGTCCCCATCGCGTCAACAATAGCCCGTTCCCTTTCGCTCAAACAGATTTGTTCTGCTGCCATGCGTTCTGCTGCCATGCGTTCTGCTGCCATGCGTTCTGCTGCCATGCGTTCACTCATCAACACACCGCAACCGAATATACCCTTCCCAGCATCTAATTTTCTTATAAACACCGCTTCACTCCTTGGGCAACTAAATCTCACTCCGTGTGCTACAACCTTGCCCAATAATGCTGAACTAACTACATTGTCGGGGAATGATATTACGGGCTTCTTTTTTGACGGGCGCCCTTTTTTTTGAACAAACGACAAATAACGGTTTAGTACGGGTTCAGTCGTAAATATCTCGTCTTTTGGCCATACATTTGTGATAAAACCGATGTTTATGGTTGCGCCATTTTCGAATATTGTTTTGCTATTTGTAACGACAGCCGTAACCCCTTGTCTACTGATATAGTTAAATAGCGTAAGGTGCGGCGCGTACAGCCAAAACTTTATACCACGCTCAAGGTAAAAATCCACGATGCGTGCAAGGATTGAAAAGGGCGGGTTGTCTAATACGATGCAGTTTTCGGGGTAATCGAAGTTTTCGAAATCTCCGCCAGGGTAAAAAGGTCTTACAGCTATATGCCCATTCAGTTTAAAAACCTTCCTATCCACAAACTTAACTACCGCATCATGTATTTCTTTCGGTGTGTAGCAATCATCCGTAGTAAGCTTCGGCTTAAACTTTTCTACAAATTCGTTATATGTTTCTCCTTTTTTCATAGTGTTTTAAAATATTTTTAAAGGTTGTCGAATGCAGCTCTTAATCTGCTCCCCAGTTGTTGTGCCATATAATCCTTCATTACTTCGGTCGAAATGTACCACGAACGCGAGAACCACGGCCGCTTTTCGCGTGCCCGCCCCAATTTATGCTCCATTCGGTAAGCTTTACCCAAAAAGGCAAGGTCGCCCCCGTTACCGCGCGTGTAACCATTGCCCACACCCCGGTCTACATAGATACCGTATCGCAGGAACTGAAACGAAATGTCGGCATCCAGTCCGTTTACGTTCACATTTCCTTTCGTTACGCTCTGACGCAGATTTCCCGTGTGGTACACGCCCAAAAGATCGAGGCGGTCGCGCCATATTTCCACCATTTTGGCCGTCCATCTGTCCACATATTCCGGCATGGGTGGGGTTGTGTTGGTGTTGTTATTCATAGCCGGTGTGAGTGTTTAGTTATCCCATTCTTCAGGGCGGAAGCAAAGATCGAGTGGTTGTTCCATGGTCAACATAAAGTACAATCCCGTGGCCGAGTTGAGAAACATGCCGCCCAGTTCATTGCTGCGTATGTCGGCGGTGTCAAGATAAAGCATGCTGCCATTGGCCTGTTCGCGGTCGTGAATCATGCGGCTTTGGAACTGTCGGAACACTTCGCGGCACAAATTCATGGCGCGTGCGTAATCATCGGTACTTCCGAAGCGGAAACGCGCTAAAATGAACACGGTGTAAACCCTACGTTCATACCAGCCGCCGCCACGTTCAAAGGTTGTACATTGCGAGGTATCGGCCGTACATACAAAGTTGGCCGTGGTTTGAAAGTTCTGCAAAAGTCCCTCCAAATGTTCCGGGCCGCTGCACGTCACAGCCTTGAACCTGTTTAGCGCGCACAAACGGCATTCCGAAGCCATCCGCGCCATGTAGTGGGTGAGAGAGTGTGTCATAGCCTTACTTTTTATTCAAATGTTCGTTCATTTCACGCGCCTCGCGAGCTTTAGCGTTCAGTTCAGCCAACGCATCCATGGTGTCGGCATGTAGCACCGCCTCATTTTTGGTCACGTCTCCTCCGGTCAGAGCCCTGATTTCAGCCAGCATCAATTCGCGCATATCGGGTTGGTTGTTGTCTGTTGGTGCAGTACGGCTGAAAAGGTCAGGGAAAAGTTGCGTATAGGCAGTTTTCAACCCCACGAGCCACCACAGCACCAAAACGTGCTCGGCCTCATGCATTCGTTTGCCGTCCCATCCCGGATAAAGCAAAGGCATCAGTGCCTCCAGAGCTTCAGGTTCCTGGGTTTGCAGATAGCCTTGGTAGTAATTTTCAATTTGCAAATAGTGGCTGAACGGCACGCCCGAAAGGTGTGCATCCACAGCTTCAATGCCCCGTAAGGCATGGGGGCGTATCGGTTCTTCCGGTGGTGTGTCCATCCAGTCTAATTCCGGAAGCAATTCTGCCAAAGCGGCAGCATCGCCCAGTTTGTAGCGTACTTTGGGTGTAAGCATGCGCGTGAGGAAGAGCGTTTTCATTTCGTCAGCGTTCAGCAACTCCATGGCAGTCAGCGAGGCCAAATAGCAGAGTTGTCTGTCGGTCAACGCTCCCCACGATGTGGGTATTTTAATTTCGATGGTCTTACCCGAAGAAGAAACACGGGTCTGTTTTCCGGTTTTCATACTTTTGTCGGTTAATGATGTTCAGTATTTCAGTGTAATTGTCCGCGTGTTCCGCATCCAGTTCCGCGAGTTGGCGTGCAGTTCTGTAAACGATTGCCAAAGCATAGCGCGTGTTCCGCTTGTTTACCATGGCTTCAAGTAATCTGCGCACCGGTGCCAGCAGATGGTTGAAGGGCATGTAGGCAGCCTCATTTTTCATAGGTGGCTTCCGGAGCGCACTGAGCAAAAGAACATATAGATTGCTCCCTATGAACATTTGCATTTCGGATTCCGAGGCATCGATTCTCGGTTTCACTTCGTCGAACTCCCGGGCATATACAGCAGTTCCTTCGCTTGTCATTATGCCATTTTCGCGGCAAAGCGTCGGAGAGTAGAAGAGCGAAGAAATCATTCCGCTGTGCGCAAGCACCCCATATTCTCTGAGTCGTTCAAGGTATTCGTCGGCATGTCGGCTTGCGTCCATCCGCAGTTGTTCGCGCAGCGCATCCACTCGGTGGCGGCTTGCCGGTTGCACGCTTTGGTTGCTCGTCACACCGAACCCCGTGGGTGTAGCTACGAGGTCGAGTTGCGGCATCAGGTCGTGCGCAGCAGTTTCGCATACGGTTTGGGTAAGTACCGATTCTATGTTTCGTATTTCAGCCTCAGAAAGTTCGCTGTAATCGGTATGCCAGTCATTGAACCGCTCAAGCGTGTCAAGCAGCAACTGTTTTGCTTTTTCATAGATGAAGCCCTCAGCATCGGCCATCGACGGCAGCACAGATTCAAAATGCTCGCGTGAAATTTCAGTAATCATAAGTCGTGTTTTTCGGTTGTTACTTGTTTGGCATCGCGGTGTTCGTCGAGCGTCGTCAGTTGTATCATGGGCACGGTAAATTCGGCATCCTCCCAGCCATTGTACCGGCACACCATGTTCAGCGGCATCAAAAGCAGATGATGGAAGGATGTTTCGAGCGCCTGTTTCATTGTAAACAGTTCGCGCTTGTCGCTTCCCGAGTTATTGCTTTGCGACTTTCCTGGAGTAGCTCCTACGAGGTTCGGGTGCACGTTGTCAGCATAGCAAATCGTGTTGCTCGCCGCCTGCACATCCTCCATCCAGTCGCCGCCCTCCTTAGGGGTAGCAATCTGCACAATGTGAATGTCGTGAACTTCGTGGCCATCAGGATTCACATAGTAACCGCTAATCCAGGCTTTTCCACTATTTTCAATGCCGCAAACGAAGTCTTTGATTTTCTGTTTCTCTTCGTTCACACGTTCCTGCATTTCCACCGGGTCGTTAATGTTTTCTTCAGCACAAATGCGGTCCCAGTACGTTCGTTCAATCTCCACTTGGTATTTAATGGAAGAACTATTCCGCAGCTTGGCACGTTTGCCTACGCTGATCAGCCTTTTCTCATCGTACGAACCGCCGCGAAAAACAGCCGTCCAATAAGGCACCGGGTAGTATTGGCAGCCCGCTGTCGGGAATCGCACCAACATTGCAAATTTGCGTCCTGCCCGTGTTGGCCGTGGCGCACGTTCTGGCTGCTCAGGGTCATACCCCATACGGTTGCAAAGGTCGCCAAAAGGGTCGTCCTCGCTGAGTAACGGGATGCGTTCCACCTTACCCTCCTGTATGCCGCGTGCCTGCCAGTTGCCGTAGTACACATAATTGATGCGCCCCCGATTGTCGGCTTTTGCAAAACGGCAGTAGCATGCATCTTTGTGAATCAACCGATTGATTCGCTTTCCGTCGCGGCTCATTATTATCACACATACCGACAGGTAAAAGTGTTTCATATCGGTAGCCTGTTCCAAAAAGTAACGTGGCAAGAACTGGCGGTTTACCCAGCGTTTGGCTTCCGGCAGGTAATGAGGTGGCTTGTCGGCATGTACTTCGAGCCGCGGCCCGGCACCATAACAAGTCAGCACATTAAACAGTTTGTTTTGAGCAGTAACTTCGTCAGCCCCAACCAGATTGATGAGCCGGAAAGGCAGCAGGTCGTCATCGCCCCACCTTACGTATGTTTCGCCCGGGTAGCCCGGAACGCCCGAGGTGTAAACCATGCCGTCGCTGTCGGCTATTACGTTTGTCGTATCGTCCACTTCGGTCAGTGCTGCCTGAAACTCTGTGTTCGGAATGTTGAACACTTCAACGCCTCTGCTTTTACTTCTGCCTCCTGGTGTATGTATATTTTTCATCATAGCAGTGTTTACCAAAATATTTTCATGTTGTCTATTTCGTGAATCATCACCTTCCGCACCGAACGTTTTTGTCCGTTCACAGGGTTCACCAGACGTATCACTCCGCCTCTTGTCCATCGTCCTATCATGGTCCAACCGTTCAGTTCCAGCACCTCGCCTGTTTCCATTTTCCATGCTTTCAGGTCGTGGGGGTTCCGGTCGGTCAACACCTGCATGGCCTCGTTAATGTGAATGCTGTTTCTCCGCTTCATGCTTCGAGCTGTGTTAGTTAAAGGAGTAATCAAATTTCTCGTCAAAAATCCTCGGTGTGTGTCCTGAGGCAAAAGTGTAGCCACTGTCTGCATATTTCCAGGTAATTTCAGCCTCGTTCAGGTCCGAATCAGTTTTTTTGTGTTTACATTCCACTCCCGTCACAATGATATTCCTGCCTTTCACCGCAGCCGCGCGGCTTAGTGCCAAATCGCGCAGAACGTTCAAATCGCCGTCATGTAAAGGTCCGCTTTGACATTTCACCGAAGGTTCACCCGTCACCCTCACGTTTTGCAAGCGTCCGTTCAGTCGCGCCGTGGTGTAAGTGTTATGTTCTTCTTCGATAGCAGTGCCGGTAAGCAGCAGCGTATCGGGCAGCATAAAGAGGTTTGTATATTCCACTTCGTGCGTTTCGCCAACTGAAAGGCCGTCTGCCGGAAACGTGTAGGTTTGTGTTCGTAGTCCGCAGCAGGCCTCCATGCGCATAATCCGGTAGCCGTAATCCTCCGGCGGCGTAAGGTTCGATACATCGACCGTTGCCGTGCGGTATATTTCGTCCATTTCTGTCACTTCCGGATAATGAACGGTGTGAGCAGCCGCTTTAAGTGTCGGGCTGTACCAATAAACAATGAGTTTCAGTTCTCCATCATCCGCGAGTGCCGCCCAGCTTAAATGCAAAAGTGCAGTATCTGAAATCATGCGCATTCGCCCCATTGAGGCCGATAAAAAATATTTTTTCGCCACATCCTCAGCACTCAGGTCTAACCGATGGCGGCAGGGCAGTATGCTGGCCGTACCAAGTTCTACTCCGTCGGCCGACACCGAAAAGTGTACAGGCATCGCACCGCAAGCTTCAGCAGTTTCGGACACGAGTGGCTGTAAATCATCCAGCGTCACAACACCGTTATGCCCGGCTGTAAGGTACGCTGAGAGTATGGGCAAGTAGTCAACCTCAACAATCACTTTACAGTCAGCATTTGCCTGAGTCTGTATTTCGAGCCTATTCACTTGGAATGGGAATATATAGGGTGGTATTTTTGTTATCAATGAAGCAGCCATAGCATTTGTTTGTTTCGTTTACTGCAAAGTTGGGGGTACACTACTTATAAACAAAAGACAAGCCACACCCCAACCCTGGAATAATCGCTTGCCTCTACCTGTCGCCATCTTAAAATCTGATTAAGTTATACTGTATGCCGATACCGATGTAAGGCTGCACCCCATGCTTCGGAACAAAGCCCACACCGGCACCGATGCCTACACCCCAACGCCGGGGCTTGTCGCGCGCCTTGAAGCTATACTGACGCGTGTAAAGCCGTATGCTGTCAAGCCGAGCATCATAACCGCTCACCCAAGCCGTATAAAGGCTGTCGCCATACGTCCGTTGCACTATCGGTAGCTGAACTTTCACGCTGTCCGTCTGAGGCACATTGCACATCACCGTATCCGTCACACGCACCGTATCGGCTGGTCGGTAAATCGGCACACGCACCGTTTCATACCTCATCACCACGCTGTCCGAAGCCACGGGCGTAGCATAATACACCGTATCGCGCACCACAATCGTATCTATGCCGCGTTCATCATCGCCCCTCAGGCGGTAACGCTCCCAGAGCGAAGCCGATAGAAGCCCGGCTATAACGATAGCCACAAGCACACCAAGCAATTCAAGCAAAGGACCCAATTTAATTTCCATAGAAGCATTCAATGTATTGAACAATCGCGTTCACATGCGTAGCCGTCACGGCAGCACGTCCGCGCTCGCTCAGCAAAAAGCGAACATCATCTTCGTTATCCATGAACAGGTTCTCCGTCAGCACTGCTGCACAAGCCGTATCGCGGCAAATCGCCAGGTTCTGACTCGTGTAACGCTTACCCTCTGCTGGCACACAGCGGTTACCTTGCAAGCCCTGATAAATGGCCTCGTTCCAAAGCATCTCTGCCAATTCCTTGCTCCTGCCCGAAGCATTCAGTCCCACGTAAGCCGAAAATCCGCGAGCCGAACCCCATACACTCCCATTACCGGCTGCATTCACATGCACACTCACCAGCAGCACATTTTCTTTACCATGTTCCTTACACACGGCATTCACCCTGCGGCACCGCTCCTTCAGCGAAACGTCCGTCTTCTCCGGCACAAGGCGCTCCACATCGTACCCCTTACACCGCAAACACTGCTCAATGCGTTTCGCCACCACACGCGCATACGCCCACTCATGCAGCCGTCCGTCTGGCGACTGCTTACCGGGGGTTTCCTCCCCATGTCCGTTGTCAATCAAAATCTTCATAATCCTAATCGATTTTTTCTGGTTCATCCAAACTTTCACTGACCGCTTCTCCCACGTCCGGGTACTTCTTACGCAGCAAATTGATTAAGAATCGTTTCACACTAAACTTGTTCGTCACTCCATGCAGGCTGCACACATGGCCCACAATGCTGTCAATCTCCCACAAGCAACCAAGCCCTAACCCCACAGCGGCCGTAACCGTATGGTTCGTCACACCAAGCGGTTCAAAAATGGCGAGCCCAAGGATAGCACCAAGCAGCAAGTAAGTAAGGTAATCCACGGCCTTGTTACACGTTCTGCGACCAGCGCGCGAAAAACGAAACTCTTTGTGCTTGTTCAGCGCATCGCTCACACCAAACCAAAAGTCCGACACAATCAGCACCACTATCAGCACCAGCATCCACCGAAGGTCATACAGCACATCCAGTGCCTCGCTACCCATCGTAGCCCACCACAGCAACCCGGCTGTTCCAGTCTTTTCCATATGCTTTCTGTAAAAAGTCATTCAACCACCATATCGCTCTCCGCCTCATCTGCCGCCACCGCCTTAACCACATTGCTCGCATGCAGCGTACCGCGAACATACACATCACCGTTGTTGTACACCGACAGTACATTGTTGCAAAAATGCACATCGCCCGTCGCTATGTCAATACGTATCGGGCGCAGCCCGTTAAACGACGAACCATTCTTATTCGACAGCATCACATAAAAGTTCGCACCATCGTTTCTGAAAAACACCTTATAGCCGCCCATCGTATGCTCCAGCGCGTTCCAAGTATTGATTTTCAGCGTGTTCGTCATAGCGCGCGAACCGTCCGTCTTCAAGTAAGGCGAAAGGTCTGGCGTTGAGTACTTCGGGCCCATTTCCACGCCGTTCAGCACAATGCTGCCGTCCGTACAAAAGTATATCGTCGAAGCATTCGCCGTGCTGCTCATAGCTGTCGACTTCGCCGTACCTACATCTATACGGTAGTACTTACCTTCCAAATTCTTCCAAGGCTGTAACATAAATCCTCCTTATTTTTCGGTAAAACAATCAGCCCCATGCACAAAACAATAGCCCTGCGCATGGGGCTGACAAATTGTTCACAAACTATGCCAGTTTCAAAAGGGCTTCAAGCTCTGCCACACGTGCTGCAAGCGCGTTGTAGGTAGCAGTAGGCACATAGCCCGAGAACTTACTCTCAACAGCACCAACGCGTGAAGTCAAACTGTTCACAGACGCCGTGGTAGCCTTTTCAGCAAGCTTCGTGTCAATGGTGCCCTTGGTGTAAACGTCTGCCGAGTTGGCTTTCGAACTAAGCTTCGTGTCCACCTCGTTCTTTTTGTACACGTTTTCCACGATTTTAACCGCATTGACAACGCAAGCCTCTTCCTTGGTTGAACCGCTTTGCGTATATACGTTACCATCGGGAGTGCGCACAAAATACCCTTTTAGAATAGCCGCTTCTTCTGCCGTCGTTTTTTGCCAGTTAGCATAATAATTACCATCATTGGCATGAAGGCAAAGTTGGGTACTCTTTAGGCTACCCATCGTAGTAGCACCAATCGCCAGTACCACACTACCATTGCGGTGTGATACACTTTGCATTTTAATAGTTACACCGACAGCAACACCACTGATATCAAGTACGCGGTTAGCACTTAAGGCAAGACTGGCCGCATAACCAGCTTCGGTCTTCGTCTCCTCCTTCGTATAAACCTGCGACTTCGTATACACATCAGCCGAGTTCGCCTTCGTGCCCAGCTTCGTATCGGTCTCACCCTTCGTATAGTATCCGGCAAACTTACCCTCAGCCGCTGTCACGCGCGTAGTCAGGCTCGAAATATTGCTCGCATTCGTAGTAGCTTTCGTTTCAACCGCTCCCACGCGCGTAGTCAGGCTGCTGATGTTCTGGGTATTGGTGGTAACCTTAGCCTCGAAAGCCTTTCCAGCAAACTGACCATTCGCCCAACTCTTCATTTCAACGGTATGTCCGGCCAGGTCAACCGTGCCACCAAGCGCATCCCAGTTCGCGGCATCAGCAGCACTCTTGTCGGCCAAAGCCACCACATTCGTACCGGCTGGATACTTCTTGCCACCAAGTGTAAACTCTGCCGTCACGTTCCACACATCACCACACTTCACATTCGTCAGTGCCGTAACCTCAGCAATCGTAGCCTTCGTACCTTTCACACGATACACCGATGCCACCGCCGCATTCACCTTTGCCGTAATAGCACTGTCAGCCTGTGCCTTGGTGTACACGTCTGCCGAGTTGGCTTTCTTGCCCAATTCGGTGTTCACGTAGGTCTTGTCAGCCTTGGCATTGATGAGCAATGACGACGATGTTTTATGCTCGTTGAAATCAGAAGTGTTCACTTTCTGACCCAGTGCCAATTGAACATTCTGAACGTCCGCCGCATCAGCTTTCTTCTTCAGCTCCGTATCCACATAGCTCTTGTCAGCCTTTGCCGCAATCGCACTCGTATTCGAAGTCTTGAACGAATCAAAGTCCGACTTCGCCACCTTCTTCCCAAGTTCGGTAGTCACCTCAGCATTGATAGCCTGCTGATTCTTGTTCTTGCTAACGTCCAAAATCTGATGAGCCTCGGCAAAAATGCCATCTGCCGTAGTCGATTTGGCACGCGCTGAATAACTGATATAAGTTACTTCTGCCATTTTCCTATTTCTTTCTTTTAAAATTAAACCTCTGACTATTCTCTTTACTCACTTACTTAAAAGTCACCGAATGCTTGCAAACACCCTGCGCCGTGGCAAAGCGAAGCTGCGTGTAGGTTACACCGCCAATCGTTACATTCGTCAACTTCTTGAAAGGTACAGGCAACGGACCTTCCTGACCGCTTGGATTATCACCTTGCATCGAAGAGGGAAGGGTCACACCATTCGGCACAAGAATGTAACCATAGCAATTCGGTGACGAAAAGTCAAATTCGTAAGTACCCGAGGCATTCGCTTTGGGGCTGACCGACTTGAATATCGTTGAGAGCGAAAAATCCGTACCCAATGATTCATTAGGAGTCACACCGTACCAAATCTTATGGTAAGCAGGAATCTTCACAGATTTTATGAAAGTCACGCCCTTAACACTCACAGTTACCGAAATGGTTTGCTCTACGTTCTTGCCATCCGTAGCCCCTGAATAACTGTGATCAACGCCACCTGCAATCATGGTAATGGGTGTACCAAGCGACAGTCCACCAACTGATGCTTGGGCCGTAGGAGCTGCATCGGGCGCAACAGCCTCGCCATCGAATGTGCAATACACGCTAACCGAAACTCTCGCCGGAGCGGCAGCATCCTGCACCGTAGGCGAAACAACAAGTTTCACACCGATACGTGCTTTGAACTCCTCATCCATTTTCTCTTTGATAAAACTGGCCTCACTCTCGCTCAGTCCCACACGCTGACCATTAAACGATAGCTCGTGGCCTTTGCAAATAACCAGGCGGTTATCCTTAAGTGATTTTGCCTCTTCCAGGGTCTTGTTCGCGCTAAAACCTACGCGCGTGCCCCCGGCAACAGTAATTTCTGCCATAATTTTTTGTTTTGTTTTGGGTTAATAATTGTTTGTATTTCCGGAAATGATCAAACAGTCAATAATTCACGAAGCTGCGCCAATTCATTTTCAAGTATCTCTACCCGTCTGCGCAAATCGCTCGGGTCGGGCATCTCGCCACCGCCACCGCCCTGCACCAGCTCCAAGCGGTTACGCCCAGGGTTCCAGCAGTAAAGAGCCGAATCGCACAAAAACAGCTTGTTAGCCCGCACATGCCCCTCATCGTCCATGTACTGATAGCGCGAAGGCCAGTTGTTACACCACGCACCCCTACGATATTCCGCCACGAACACCTGCTGCCCCGTATGGAACCGAATGCTCAGCGGCCGCTCCACGCTCATGTCAGCCACCGACCCCAGCGAAGCAAACCCATCGAACCGCATCGTGCAGCCCTCGATCAAGTCAGCCACATGCCCCTCCAGCTTCCCAATCTTCGGCACCTCAACCTCCACAGCCTTCATACGCTGCTCAAAGTCCACATCCGTGCTCACAAGCCCATCTATCACCTCAAGCTGGTCCTTGTCGGCCGATTTCAATGAAGCAATCGCCGCATCGTAACGCCCGATAAGCTGATTCACAACGCTCATGTCCACCTTCGAGTTCAGCGCGTTGTCAGTCGCAGCTTGCTTTTCAACCATCAGTATCAGCAGCGAACCCACACGCGTAGCCGTGTTCCTCTCAGGCATGGTTTCATCCCTGATGCCCGTTGCCAGTTCTATAAGGTTTGGTTCATTTATTTTCATCAGTTATTAAGGGTTTGATGTTTTTGAAACTTTTTGCCAATAACGCCCCATGCGCCGCCAGCAGGGTTATGGTGAGCGTACACGCCGCGCGTTCGCTCGTTCGGTCGGGGTGAATGTCCTGCACGGTAACCAGCGGCATCGGCCGCACCCCCGACCCCACCAAGTAAGCCCTTCCCTCGGCGCCAACCGCCAAAAAGGCCTGAGGCTCGCGCACCGGCGCAGGGCGTTCGTCCACCACAGCCTGCAGCGTAGTGGTAAACCGGCGCACACCGTTTTCGGCCGAGTCCGTCACCTCCATCCGCGCAATGCCGCTTAGGCCAATGCGCGTCCACCTCACGTAATCGGGTACAAAAGCTGCCATTCCGTCGGGCGTAATCATCATCTCGTCCAACAGTCGGGCCGGGCAGGCATAAAGTTCGGTAATGTAGCTTTTCATAGGCTTTCAGTGTTTTCGGGTTCGTCAGCCGCTTCAGCCTCCTGTGCATATTGCGCATAAAGCTTGCGTGCTTTTTCCATAATGCCCGGCACACGCTTGAATCCCGCATCGCCCGGGTCGGCACTGATTACAAACGTCTGCGGCGTAATCACCGAATAGTCGGGAGCCTGCAACTCGTCTTTATCCAGCTGGCAGCCGCGCGAGTAAGCAGCCGTCACCGCATTGAAAGCCTTCAGGTCGCCTGTGGCGCGTGCCCACCGCCACCCCTCCTCGCAGCGCTGCCTAAACAGGTAGCGGTCGTAGTCGCGGCTGTGGCGGTTAATTTCGCCCAGACAAATTTTTATCAGCTTCACATCCTCGTAAGCCTGCGACGTGCCCACCCCGTGTTCATTGCGCAGCAGGTGCACCACGTCCGAATCCGTCCAAACGGGGTTCTCCAGCCAGCGCGAATAATACTCGCGAAGCCTGAGCACCCTTCTCTGCACCAGCTGCGGCACACGGGCCGCCTCCATGTCGGCCACCGAAGCCATCAGATACGTTTTCACCGTATCCACTATTTTGGGTGTAATGCTGCTCATGCTTACATGCCGTTTTTTTATTTTAAAAAAGTCTGATTACAATTAACTACAGGCTGATGCCCACCCCGCGCAAACGCTCGGCATAGTCGTCCTTGAAAGTGCCGCCCAGCCTCAGTATCACATCCGTGCGCTTTTGCATTTCGCGCAGCACGTCGGCACACACCGCCTCGTTGCCCGCCACTTTGGGCAAATGCTTACTCAAGTATTTGCGGTAAGCACTGATCAGCCGGCTCACCTCAATGGGGTCGGTCGGCAGTGGCTCCTCCTCGGGTGCTTCGGTCTGAGGGTTGTACGTGTCGTACCGTTCCCAGTTCTGCCGGTACTCATCGTCAAGCTCCTTCAGTATTTGAATGTGCTCGTAGCGGTCGCACGGCGTAGCCGCAGCCATGCCGCAAAGCGTGTTATATTCGGCCTTCATTTTTTGGTAAAGCGTGCCGTTCCGCTCGTAAAGAGAGCGAATGTCTGGCGGCAGCTCGTCGTGGTCCTCGCGCAGCCCCCTGCCGTTGCCCCTAAGGCTCTCCTCCGTCCGCGTCATTACCACAGGTTCCTGTTCGGCCACCTTGCTTGCCGTCAGTCCGTCCAGGCGTATACGCAAGTGCTTGCGCAGCTCGTTCTCGACAATGGCATTGTACCGCCCCGGAGCCATGCAGGCCGAACGGTACAGCCACTGGTTCCTTGTGAGCTGCAAAAGGAGCAAAGCCCCCTGCTCCACGTTGCGCGTAGCAAAGGGGCTTTCTACCCACGCATTTATTCTTTTTGTCAATTCGTGGTCCATTCTTCCGTGAATTAGGGTTCTTCGGCGGGTTTTGGCAGCCCGGTTTTAGCATCAATGTCGCCATCATCAGCCGTAGCAATTACCCCCTCGTAGTAGGGAGCCGGACAAATGTCTGTGGCTTCAATCTCAAAATCCGTTCCGCCCGAAGTGCTGATGCCTTCGCCCGTCGAAAATTTGGGCTTCACGTCAATCGGAAAAGCCTCTGAACCCAACACGCGGAACTTCCCATCGCGCTGCCGAACCAGGAACACCATGTCCTCGTCAATAGCCATGCGGCAAAAGCCCGCTGCAGCAGCCGACGAACCCGGATAGCTCACCGTAAGTTTGTTCAGAAACGTACGGCTCGGGCGGTCGCCCTGCGTTTCGCACTCCACGTTTCCCTTGTTCGTAGCCAAGTCAATGCGCACCCACTTTTTGTCGCCCGCCAGCGTAAAGTCGCCTACGTAGGTGGCAAGCTTCTCCATCGTGCTCTCTGCGCTCACCTCGGGCAGCGTGGGCCATTTCACAATGTCGCGCTTAAACACACCGTACACATACTGGAACAAGCCGGGCAGCACCTTTGTGCCCTGGCAAAAACGCAGTGAAGCAAGGGGAGTGCCCTCTTTGCAAATGTTGCTTAATTGTGCCATAGTCTTTCTTTTTTTTCTTTTGTTCTACCTGTTTTAAGCATCAGCACCGATTTCGCCAACCATTAGCATTTCCGGGCTTAGTGTGCGGAACTCCACACCAAAGGCCATAGCCGCTTCGAGTGTCAGCATCCAGCTTGTGTATTTCTCAACAGACAACAGTTCGCCCGGCATCTCCCCAGCACCATAACCGTAGCACATGTTTGTTTGCGGAGCAATGTGAATGAACTTACTGCCCTTTTTCGAAGCCAAAGGCACAAACTCGAACAAATCATCCGAACCCTCCAAAAATGTCTTTTTGAACTCTTGATTGTAGGGCAATGAACCATGCAGCAACTGGTAATTGCGGCAGTAAGCTTGGTAATCTGCATGCGTGCAGAAAATTTTGCAGTGCTGTCCCTTCAGTTCATCGTCGCAAGCATCGAACAGTTTTTGGAACTCTTCAATAGCGTTTGCCTCGGTTATGGTTTTCAAGGCTATATAGTTACCCTTCTCGTCGCTGATGTTCGTGGCGGTCTTTTCGGCTTCGGTAATCGTGTCGAAACCGTCAAATAATTCTGCCGTTGTATCGCCGCTGTCCGAACGCTTGCCGCTGAAAATAGCCATGTTCAGTTTCTTACCCAGTACACCAGCCACATAGAACAGAATGTTCTTGGCAATGTCGGTGTTCTTAAGTCCATCGCCCTGAAGCACAAGGCTTGAGTAAATGGTGCCGTACACTTCGTTCGGGTCGAAATCAATGGCACAGTTTCCAAGTTTGGGGCTGAGCGTACGTGGAGTAATCTTAAAATTACCCTGCGATTTGCGGGTATTCTTGTAAGGGCCGAGTTCGGCCGTGCCTTCCAACTGTCCGAACACATGATCACCGCGCAATCCGGGGAATGGGCTCATGTGTTGTAACGTGGCTCGTGCACCAGTGGCTGGCATCATCAAAAGGTCTTTCGCATAGGTGGTTGCCGATTTCTTCAAGGCATCCAGAGTGGTGATTGGCATAAAGTTCTTGTTTTAGTTGGTTTTACATTGTTAAAAAAGGTGTCCGAATTTGGCTGCAAAGGCAGCAGCTTCAGCACCTGGTAGTCGCACAGCATCGTTTTCGGTCGCATCAGGCATTACTTTTCCTGTGTCTGCACCATCTTCATCGGCCAGATCGTTCACCTGTTTGTTCAGGGCATCCATCTGGTTTTTCTGCTCCGAAAGTTTGTTTTCAAGTGTTTTTACCTGCTCCTCGGTAAGGTGCAGCGTGCCGTCGTCAGCGGTGGTGAGGGTTTCAATACCCAGCATTTCAGCCAAAATGGCGGCTTCAAGTGTTTTGCTTTTCATATTGTCTGTTTTTGATTGTTTATGGGTTTCGCCTAGCGCGTCTTCTTCAGTATCTTTCGGGCCTATAGCTCCGCGAAACAGTTCTTTTACTTTTTGGAACAGGCCATTTTCAGTATCATTTTGTTTCTCAATGCGCGGCAAAGGCAGTCCGCACGCGGTAAACTGTTGGCTTAGGCTGTCGGTCAGCACAGACGGTTCACCATCTTCCACAATTTCGTCAATCAGTCCGAGTTTCAAACATTCGTCAGCCGTCAACCATCGTTCCTCTTCCATTACGTGTGCCATTTCTTTTGCCTCGCGCCCAGTTCTGAGGGCATAAACCGATGCAATCACACGGTCCACGTTTGCCATATCGGCTGCCTGCTTCTGAAGTTTTTCGATTTCTTCGTCCAACTCTTCTTTGTTAAAGCTTCCCCAAGTGTCAACCCACTGCGAGCAGGGGTGAATCAGCATCAGCGCATACTTGCTCATTTTTACTTGCTTCGCGCCCATGGCCAAAATGGTAGCCGCACTTGCTGTCATGCCGAAAACGTAGGCTGTTACGTTTCCGTGGTCTACAAACTGCTGTCGGATGTCGAGTGCATGCTGCACATCGCCGCCATACGAATTGATGTGTACTTCGACGGCATTGTTGGCATTTTCCTTCAACTTTGCCCTCACATATTGCTTCGTAATGCTGTAGCCGATGTAACCATCGACGTACAAAGTATATTTTTTCATAGTTCCTGCGTTGTTCGTTCTATGGGCAAAGGTAAAGAAGCACCTGCATCAGCAAAAAGACGCAAAACGCCCCCCTTCTCACTCTTCGGCTTTACGCTCTGCTTCTTTATTCTGATTCCGTAAATATCTGATTTCCAGCTAAAATCATGGTTTTGCATAATCCTTTTTTTCCACTTGTCTATAAACCTACCCCCCAGTGCCCTACGCTCTGATTTGTAATTACGCCTCCCTTGCAAGGCGGTATATGCAGGGGCACGTTCATCGGCTACCACTCGTTACGTTGAGCAGCACACGTGCTTGTGGGTACTTCTCGCAACCTATGTAGAGTGTATCGAAAGCATCGCTGCCGTCGGTGCGACTTTCCAAACGGTCTTCATCGGTTTCGGCCAGCTTTTCTCCGCGCTTATCCTTCTTGCCGTTATACATGCCGGCCGTCTGCACGGAAATGAGCAAGTCGGGGTTGTTCGGTTCGTTGAAGTAGGGCATAAGCCGCGCCTGTCCCGAAAATCCGCGGTTAATGAGCAGATACTTGTCGATGTGGTTCCAAGGCTTCCCAATGTACACCGGGCGTACCCTCCAGCCGTTTAGTTTAAACTGGTGAATTACGTCCCATTCAAATCCCTCATCGCGTACCGCATAGTGATTACCCTTGGCTGTGGCATCGTAATAAAATATTACTTCGTGCAGGGGTAATGGCTCATAGTAATGGCAAAAGTCGTCGACAAGCGCATCGATCTTCCGTCCGTTCTTCACGTAGAATGATTTCAGTACATTCAGCCTCCGGTTCCCCTCGTCGGCTTGTCCGCACACAATCCAGTTAATCAGGTTGTTGTAGTCCATACCGATGCAAAGCGGGCGCGTGCGATCAATGTCGGCATCGAAAGCGCAGGTTCCTGCTGCAGCTTCAATGCGCCCAAAGTCGTAACCCATGTCGTCCAGACGGCTGTTGTCTGTCATGGTATACTTGTGACGAGGGCGCATCGATGAGTAAAAGCCGTCCTTCATGATGCTCACCGGCAGGCACAATATGCTTGTTCTGAACACCATATAGGGTAAATCGCGCCTCATTTGCCTTATCCAAGCCTCGCCCAGTACTTCAATGTTCGTGAGTGATGAGTAGGTTCTATACAGCGTGCAATGCTTGCGCAGCGCACAAAGCATGCGCCTCACCTCGTTAAGCGTTTGCCGCAAATATTTACTTTCTGGTTCTTGGTCAAGTCGGGTGCGAAGGTTGTATTCTTCGGCAAGCAGCGCTTCGATGGTTTTTACGGTATCGGTGGTGGCTGCCTGCTCGTAGTTCAGGAACCAACTGCCTGCCTTTGTGCATGGCATGTCGCTCGTAATGAGCATGCCGTGATGAAAGTGCAGGTGTCCGAACTCTTTTTGCTGTCCGCGATTAGCCGGAAATGTTTCATCTTTCAGCCTTTCGAAGTTCACGAACTTAGCTTCGTCTATGTCCACAAAGTCAAAGCTCTTAGAGTTGGATGTGCCCACGCGGTCCTGGCTGATAATCTGCCCGATGGCACCGGTGTAGAAACTGATGATGTTGTCCCAGTCGTCAGGAACGATGAGTGGCTGCGGCCAACCAAGTTCCTTAGGCGGTCGTCGGCCTATGCACCAATGCACATTACGTTTGTAGCCCCACGCCTCCCAGTGTTGAAACATGGAGGGCAGGGTGTTTGTTTTTGCGCGGATGGCCGTGGGGCTGACAAAGGCGGTGGTCGAACGTGGCATCTGCTGCATATTGCGTAAGTTGATGGCTGCGTGCAGCACGCCCTTGCCAGTTCCGCGTCCGGCCACCACCACCGACGTGTTGGCATCAATGGCCGTTACCTCGCGCTGCATGCGGTTAAAAAATACTTTCTTCATGTTAAAATAAATGTGTACAAAAATGGGGGGTATAATGGATGCGATTTTCGCGTTTTTTTTTCACTATTATGCCATTTGTTTCGTATAAGCGCCTCATGCGGTAAAATTTCTGCCTAACAGCTTCGCGGTATTCCAAACTGATTCCGTTAGCGGCACACCACGCATCGATGCCTCGGTTCAGTTCTCCGCTGCTGCCTACCAGCGGCGAACAGTCGCTCCACAAGTGCATGCGAAACAGATTATCAATCGATACCGACAACAGCCGCCTGCCGCGCTGCGTCAGGTGATTGTAATACTCAGGGCGGTGCATCGAATTGTCGGGTAAGCAGATGGCCACAGTTTCGGTGCTCTGATTCGTAGGGCGCTCAGTCCGGTCTGTTTTTCGTTTCAAATGGCGGACCATTAGCAGGTTCTCATAGCTTCGTGCCGGGAATCGGACGGGATTGCCGAGTGCGTGAATGAGCCATTGGCGCAGATGGCCATTGAGGTGTAAATAAATTACGATGTCTTTCATGTTTTTTTCTGTTTGGCGGTGTGAGTTCTTACAAACACATAAATCCACGCTGCCCGACAGGTACTCATGAAGGGCAGCGTGGCAAGTAAAGCCTGTGGCATATTAGCCAGGAGTGGGGGCGCAGGGAATGCAGCCACTTGTCGGCGAATCCGGGGGTGTGGTTGCCTGAGGGTTCAAGGCGGCATGCAGTTCGGCATAGGGGTGAAAACTCGCCGTGCAGCGCGGAGGTTGCAGCAGGGCTTTGCCCGTGGCAGCATCAATCACCGTGCGACTGCGCTGATGCTTGGCATAAAGCAACCCGAATTCGGACAGCGCAACGCCGCCACCGCGCGCAAGTTCGCGCGTCATGATACGCAGCAGGCCGTCGATGGCCTTGTAGGCCGTGGTAATGGTGAGCCGTTCCGTAACGGCCAGTTCCTGAGCCAGGGCACATTTGTTCATGTAAGTCGTAGTTGGGTTAGGGGTGTTTGGTTTCATTTTAGTCGGCTGTTTCAAGGTAAAGCATCGTTTCGGTGTCGTTAAAAAAATCGAGCTCGTCGGCACTGCTCGTTTCTTCTTTTTTTAGGGTGGAAAAGGGCAGTGCTTTGCCGCAGCTCACAGCTTGTTGTTTCGTTTCACCAGCGTGTCGAGCACAAGCAGCATGGGCTCGTCGGCCCACCCGGGCGGAGTGTCAACACCCAGCAGGCTGAGCTGCCCGGGGCTGATGCTTTGGTACCAGCCATTCAGGCCACACACCCACATGCCCTCGTCCTCGTCGCGGTGGGGCATTTCCTTTTCGTAAATGTACATCTGTCCGCTGCGGTCGGTGGCCAGATACCATATTTCGCTGTATAAAAAAAGGGTTTCGTTCATTGGCATATTTTCTTTGGTTTTGTGCAATTTTTATCGTGGGGGTAATTGCGCGAATAACGCGCCACCCATGAGCGGGCACGCCGCATTAGCTCCGCGATTGTTCGGATTAGCTCCGCGATTGTTCGGATTAGCTCCGCGATTGTTCGCATTAGCTCCGGGCTCGTGTCAGCCCGTTGGCCGAGTGGTCAAAGTTCAGCGCACAGCCCCCCCGGGGGCAAGGTTGCTTAATGTTCGGGCGAAAGGGGCTTTTTGCGAATTTTGTTCTCGCGGCAGAACTGTTCGATGAGCCGGCGCAGCATGTGTGCCATGGGCTTTGCCCTGTCGGCCGAAAGGGCATGCAGGCGGTTGTAAGTGGCTGGCGTTACCCGGAAGCTGATGCTTCGCGTGGGCTGTGAGCCCTCGGCCTCAGGGTCGAAGGGGGCGTAGTCGGCCTCCAGGCCATCGAGCAGTTCCTTCACGTCGGCCTCGGCACCGATGGCACGCATCACAATCGGAAATATCTCGGCAAAGTCGCGCCGCATCTGCTCCATTTCGCCATCCGAATTTTTCAAGTAGGCACGCGCAAACTGCTTGGCTATGCGCTCGGTCAGTCGGTCGTAGTCGTTGAGCAGTTTTTTCAGTTCGTTGCGGTAAAAGCCGTGGGCGTAGATAATGTCCTGCGCCTCGCCCATCACGTAGGCAGCTATTTCGCTCATATACTTGGCCGTAACGATGAGCCGCCCAATGCGCTGAATCGTGCCGTTTTGCTGCATGGTGTCGATGCGCGCTTCGCACGCTGCGCGCTGCTCGTCGGGGGTGAGGGCGCGGACTGGCGTAAAGGCCTTAGTGGGCTTGTCGGTGGGGGTGGATGTGTTCATAATTTTTCGGGGTGTTAAGTGAGGTGCTGCCGCACGCCGAGGCACGGGGTGGCGTTGGCGAGCCACCATTTTCGCGGCCGCGCGTAAATGGTACTGCTGCGTGTGGCTCTGCGTGGGGCGTTAATCGGTGTGTGTCAGTGGGTTACACACTCGTGGTTAAACAATTAGTTCGGGATGCTTCAGCGCCATGCGCGCGGCTGTTTGCCGCATGGCATCGAGCCGCTGGCACACATGGCCCACGGTGTCGGTTTCGGCAAAGCAGTGCACCATCAGCGTGCCGCAGCAAATGCCCACTGTGCCGTCGGTTTCGCACAGCGTAAACTGCCGGTCAATGCGTCGGCAAAGGGCAGCCTGGCGAGCAGCCTTTCGCGCAGCGCTGCGCCGCGCCAAAAAGCGGTGAAGGGGTGTGGTGTAACGTTTCATTCCGGGAGGTGAGGGTTAAGGGGTTAGGTAATGAACTTCGCTATCGGGCATTAGCCGCATGGGTAATTACAGCGCGCTGAAGGCTGTTTGCGTTCGCTCTGACGAGTTTTCGCCATCAGTGTGTGTGATTTATTACCTTGGGGCGGAAAACCGCCTTAAAACGCAAATATACTGTTCCTTAGTGCTGCGCAGCTTTGGCGTTGCGCTCCTCGGCAGCGCGTTCGGCCGCCAGGCGGTGGGGTTCGTAGCCCATGTTGTAGAGCCACGCCACCTCCTCCCACTCCGTGCGGCTCATGCCGTTTTCCTCGTGGTCGCGGCGGTCGGCCCGGGCAGCAGCTTCGCGGCGGCGGGTTTCGAGTCGGTCAATCTCCTTGCGCCGTTCGTCAAGGAACTTCAGCAGCCCGGTGGTAATGGCCATGGCATCGACCGCGCCGTAAAAGCGGCCGTAGCGTCCGGCCTTTACCTGCTGCAGGTAGTACATCACCTCGGCCACGTTGAGGTACCAGTACTGCGCCAGTATCAAGTCGCTCAGCTCGTCAATTTGCACTTCGGTGAGTTTGTCCTTTACGCCGGTGAACTCGCTCAGGTTGTTGAGCTGAATGCTCAGCCACATTTTGGCCACGTTGCGCCCATAGGCTGCGCTCACCACGCTCAGTGCCGGAGCCGTGCCGCCAAAGGTGCGTTCGGGGTGGGCTATGCAGGCCGTTTGCAGCGAGGGGCTGAAGGTGGTCAGAAAGTGTGCTGCCGGGCCGTAGCGTTGTTCACAGGCCAGGGCTGCCGCCGTCGTCGGCTGTTTCGGCAGCGAGCCGGGCAAGGTAGTTGGCAAAGCGGCGGTCGCGCTCGGCGCGCTCATCGTCGCGCTCACGAGTGCGCCAACCTCCCGGGGGCGGTGTGCTGTTAGTCGCTGGCGCGGCTGTGGGGTTTGTTCCGTTTTCATAGCGTTCGGGGTTTTGAATGATTATTTGCGGGCGTTCGGCTCGCGCTTTTTCGCGCTCGGCTTCGCGCTGGCGGCGCTCGGCTTCTTTTTTCGCGGCTTCGGCGGCACGAGCTTTTTCGGTTCTTTCCCACATTCTGGCAGCGGCTTTCCAGTCGGCCATGGGGCGGGTTCCGATGCGCCAACCTACACTGTCGTAATAGTCTGTGAAGTGTACGGCATCAATCGGTGTCCCCTGCTCGTCCATGTAGGCTTTCACCTCCTCTACACTCGGCCTTTCAAATGCCTTCGCGCTTTCTTTTTTTATTTTATTTTTTTCTTTCTCTTTCTCTTTCTTATTATATATATTATTATGTTGTGTACCGTCTGTTGTACTTTCTGTTGTCTCGTCTGTTGTACCGTCTGCCGACCTGTCTGCCGACCCGTCTAAATTGAAATCATGTTCGTAAGTATTGATTATCAATGTATTAGGCTCGATTTCTGCCGACCTGTTTGCCGACCTGTTTGCCGACCTATCTGCCGACCCGTTTGCCGACCTGTTTACCGACCTGTCTGTCGACCCGTTATCTTGATAGGTATCATAGTTAAGTATTGATATACAGGTGATTACAGCCGATTTCTGTCGACCTATCATATTTTCGCGTTCCAGCATGTCGAAAAAGCGGTCTATCTTGCCCCTCGACCACCGCCAACGCCCCGAGAACCATTCGCGCGAATAGGCCACCTGTCCGCGCTTAATGGTTACTCGGTTACCGCGAATGAACGTCACGCGGTCGGCAAAGTTGGCCAGCAGCAGCAAGTCAATCCAGGCTTGCATCTTCGAGAACGGCTCGGCAAAGTATAGCGGGTCGTCCATGAGTTTGCGGTGCAGACGTATCCAGCTGTTTTCCATAAGCCATCGCAAGGGTTAAAATACGCGGCCACGATTAAAGCAGTAGTTCTCGGCATCGGCCTCCAGCTCATCCTTGGTTCGCATTTTGCGCTGAAGCATCCAGGCATCGAGCTCTTCCTTGTTGAAGTATACCTTCGAGTTCTTTTTGTAGTAGGGTATCAGTCGGCCTGAGGTCATGGCATACATGCGCGGCAGGCTCCAGCCCGTGTAAATGGCGGCCTCCTTCATGGTCAGCACCTTTTTCACGCCAATGGTCGCAAGAGCTTTCAGTTCGTCGAGTTTGGCGGCTAAATCTTCCAGGGTAATGGCCGCAGTGGTGGGGGTTTGATTTTCGGGGTTCATAATTCTAAGGGTGTTAAAAGTGTGTGTGAGTGAGTTATTCTTCAATTGTGTAAAACAGCGTAGGCATCCAGCCCAGGCGGTAAGTGGCGCGGCCTATGTAGCACAGCGATAGTGCCGGGAACATGGCCCAGAGCCGTCCGTAGCAGAACATGGCTATGAGCAGCAGCGCACCGAAAACAATGAGGGCAGCAAGCAGCCATTTCAGCAGTTCGAACACATGAAGGAACGTTGGGGTGTGGGGGTGGTTCATAAGGGTGTACGAGGTTTGTTTAAAAAAAAGGGGGGCGAGTGGTTTTTCCGAACGCGGATTTGAACAGAAGCGTTTAATTTCTGTCCGCGTTGTCGAGGTCGCGCTTCGCGTGCTTTTGGTTAATGGTGTATACCAGTGCGGCTTTAAGTATAACATCGGCAACTTCCTTCGTTTCCATCATGATTAGGAAGGCGTTGACAATTTCGTCGGTGTCGTCTGCTGCAATGGCAGATGTGAAGCGGCCGTTTTCAGCCAAAATGGCGAACACCATTCTTTCTTCTTCGTTTTCTTTATGCTAGCTTTCTATTTGCTCGATTAGCTGGCGCCGTTCGTCGTTTTTGCTCATGGGTGGGTTATTCGTTAATAAGTCTATGCGGATGAGGTGCCGCCGAGTCAATCAAACAAATTTCGTGTGTATTGCGTTCGACAATTTGACCATTCCACCTTTTGACGTCTTTGACGTATGGATGAAATTTCGGGATGGTGCAGCCACAAATATCGCATCGTATGTCGCAATCGGCATAGAGGCATTCAATTTTAATAGTATCAATCATGATTTCGTGTTTTCAGCACATACGTTTGTCTTTGAATCCAACTCCAACCGTGCCGATTTTTATCGCTTCCGAAATACGTTTGTCGGCATTCATAATTGTGCAAACTTGCGTGCCGTAAACTTTTAACGCAGTCATGCCTTTTATTTCGCCATCTAATAGCCAACATCTATAAACACTCGCTTTCTCGTTCGCAAGTTTTGCCTTTTTCAGTGTCTTGTAAGTGCGTTCCGTGCCATCGTTATAAAAGCACTTGTCGTATTTCACTTTTTCGGGCTTCTGCCGTGGCTCGACAAATTCAAGGTCTTTGCAATTTTCCTCGAAAACATCGCCTTCGCGGCCGTCAAAGTCTAAGTAGACAGTGCCGTCTTCGAAGAGAGCGACTACGTACATGGGGAATTTGGTGAGATGGTTGCAAACGATGTCGCCAATTCTTAGGTCTGTTATCTTCATGCTATTCGTTTTTTTCGGGTTCTACGCCAACGATTACAAAGTCTTTCGCTTTCATGCCCAACCTTTCGGCAATTTCCGCCTTTGTAAGTGATTGTTTTTGCGCTCTTTTCCACAATAACTCACCATTCGTAAGTAGACTACCAAAAGCGCGACCTCTTATTGCAATTACTTTAGATACTTCAATATATTCAAGCTGCACCCACGGACCACTCGTGTATATTAGCGCAAGTTGCTCTTTTTTTGGGGAACCAATTTCGCGTATCGGGAATATGACACCAACTTTCCCATACTCAAATTCTAAAACATAGCCAGGCTTCAATTTAATGCCGAATAGCGTGTTTCTGTCAGGGTTGCACCTTTCGGGTTTGTCAGTTGTTCCGAGCAAATGTTCGTTGCCTTCGTATGGTATACAATATTCCCATGACGACACGAGGCAACAATAACAACGACTCGAAAGAGACTTTTCACATTTTTCATAGAGGTCTATTTGCCAAGCAGCCGTTTCTTTGTCTCGTACAAGCACCTTATCAAAGGGTTTTAATTCAAATTCATTTTTCATTTCCAGAGTTTTTAAAATTATCTATTAAATCGTTCATTTTTCTGCAAAGTTCAAGCGCCTCGTCTGCGTTTTTGAATATAACTCCTTTCTCATTTGCCATCTAAGAGCCTTTTTCACGTTAGACATCCGTACTGTTATTCGTTAATGGGTTCTATTTCTATGCCGATGGTTATTTTCGCTTTTTCGGCCACCGAGCGTTCTATTACTTTTTCGATTTCGTCGTGCAGCCAATTGCCGAGCAGTTCTACCACCTTCTGGTTGGTGATGCCCCGGCCGTCGTCGTCGTTGAGCGCAGCCACGCGCAGCCCGCATTCGGTGTCGGTGAGCAGTACGCCGTTGTCAATCAGTTCGTATTCGTAGACGGTCGTCGTCTGCTGAACAGTAATTTCATTTTTCATTTTCTTCGGTGAGGGGGTTAGGGTTTGGTAAATAATTGTTTGATAAAGTCATTCAGTTCGTCGGCTGCTTTTTGAGCCTCCGATTCGTAGCGGAAGCAGTTGCCCATGCTCAGCTTGCCCAGGTCGGATTCGTAATTTTCCCAAACGTAGCAGAGGGGGTGTGCTTCATAACGTCCGCTCCAGCACACTGCGTAGTATTTGTCGCCACGCTGCGGCATCCAGTTCGTGTTGTCCTTCCGGGTGTCCCTGCAGGTAAACACCCAGTCCTCGCGGCCTTCGTAGGGCAGGCATTGCAAGTAATAATTGCCGTCGGTGGCTTGGAAGTGGCATACCTCGCATACCTCGCGGCCGTTGACGGTTGTTTCGGTGTACAGTCCGGCAAAAATGCGGGGCATCCATGGCTGGTCGGAGCGATTGCGCACAAGCACGCGGTCGAACAGGCAGAGCGGCGAATGGTCGGAGGCTGCGGGCGTAGAGTTGTAGGTTACATGGGGGTTCATCATGGATTGGGGGTGTTAAAGGGTTTTACATCAGGGGGTTCATTCAGGTGCCAGGCCGTTGGCATCGATGTCAGGGGCGATTCCGATGGTAATATTATTGGCCATTGGGGTTTTCTACTTTTTTTGCTCGGGCGCGATTGATTGCTTGGTTGATGTGGTTGCATGCTCTTTCAGCATAGCTGTAGTTGAGAAAAACCAATCCTTCGCATAGCAGGTAGCGGTCCATGGCATCGCCTTCCCAAGTCAAGATTTCGACTTTTGCACCCATACTCAGCATCTTCGTCGAGATGGCGTAGTAGGAATCGCCATTTTCGGGACGCTGTCTGGCGATTTTCTTCGTGCGCGCTCGGTTGATGGCTTGGTTGATATGTTCGCATGCTCTTTCAGCGTCGCTGTAGTTGAGAAAAACCATTCCTTCGCATAGCAGGTCGCGGTCCATGGCACCGCCTTCCCAAGTCAAGATTTCGACTTTTGCACCCATACTCAGCATCTTCATTGAGATGGCGTAGTAAATATCGCCTTTTTCGGGACGTTGCATGGCGACATCGTGCAACTCGTAGGGGTCTGTTCCGGGTTTCTCGATTTTGCCGAGCAGTTGTGGGAAGCGGTCGTATGGGATGCATTGCGCAAAGCCTTCGTTGGCATTTTTGATATAGTATTTCCCGTCAGCTTCGTAATCGAAGAGACCAAAGCTCCAGGCTTGATTGTCGTTTTCGCGGACCAGTACGTTTAGTCCTTCGGATAAGATATATTTGTTCATGGGTAATTTGATTGTTATTTTTGATTTACATGCCAGGCCACGTAGGCGTGCCAGTTGGGCGTCACAATTTCGTGCCAGTCGCAGCCGGGGTGTTCGCGCTGCCAAATTCTTGTGCGCCTCACAATCAGGTTGGCCACATCGAGCGGTGTGGGGCATTCGGGGCTGGTGAGTTCGGCAGCGCAGGGGGGAATGGGCGGCGGCAGCTGATTGTCGGCAAAGAGTGGGAGTTGGTGAAATTCGCGCTTCATGGCTGTGGGTGGGTTTTGTGGCCTATTAGGCTGAGCGCCTGGGTGGGTGTCATTCGCCCCATGCGGTCAATGAGCAGGAGCATGGCGCGTTCGTAGGTATAGGCCAGGCAGGGTAGGGCCGGCATGCGGGGCAAACTGATGCTGCTGCGTTCGCCGCGATAAATGGGGCATTTGGCATTTTTGGCACATTCGTCGCAGCCGAAGTCGGCAGTAATGATTTGGCGAATTACGCTGTGTTTTGTTTGCATGGTTCAATGTGCTTTTAAGTTCATATTTCTGTTAGCAGTTCCGCGTTCTGGCCTATCCACAGCATGCAGTCCTGCCCGTTGAATGAAAAGTCAAACGCCTTGTTTCGCGGGCTATATCGGCCGTCGAGGATTGTGCCTTCCTTCAGTCCGCGTATTTCAGATAACAGCCAGTAGCCGCATTCCGTAGTGACCTTGACTATGGCTTTTGCCTTGATTGTATTGTCCATGTGCAGTTTGGTATTGTCAGTTTTTAAGTGCCGCGCGTTTGCCGCGTCGTTCTTCCTTTTCGCGCTTTTGGCGCATGGCCTTTGTTTCGTAGAGCCCGTATCGGCAGAGTATGAGCACCACGCCCTGCGGCGTAAGTCCCATTTCGTCGGCCACCTTTCCATAGATGCGCGACGGGGCTATGTCGGCATAGTCGGGATTGCTGCGGAGCTCGCTCCATCTGTCGCACACGGCCTTGTGACGGGCCAATTTCTCGCGCTCGTGACGCGTCATAAATTCTTTCGTCATTGGGTTGTTTGGGTTGTTTTGTTTATATTTGCGGTAGAATTGCTACGAGTTTGAAGAATTGTTTTGCAAATTATCTCCGAACACGTTGCAAAACGTAGAGTATTTTCTAATACCTACAAAGCAAAAGATAGAAAATCCTCTATTTATAAATGTTTATTTAGAATATATCCTATGATTTTAAAACGAATTAAACAATACATTGATTTCAAGGGGGTAACGGTAGCTGCATTTGAACGTAGCATCGGTATGTCTAATGCTTCATTCGGAAAATCCCTTAAAAATGGAGGTACAATAGGTGCTGATAAATTAGAAAAACTTCTAAATATTTATACCGATATAAATCCAACCTGGCTTCTGACCGGTGTTGGCCCCATGTTATTAGACGTAGCTCCCCCCGCTCAAGTAATTTCTGTAAACATTGCCGTAGCGATGCACGGCAATGCCATCAACACCATCACGAACGAATCGGCCGGTGGCGATAGCAGCGTGAGCCAGGAACTGAAAATGGCACAACAAAAAATTGAAGCCCTCGAAAAATTGCTCGACGAAAAAGAAAGGCTCATCAAAGTGCTGCTCGATAAGAAATAAAAAAAGGAGCACACTGCATTGAGTGCGCTCCAAATAGCGAAAAATAGAAAAAAGGAGTGAAGTTGATATGCTACAAATTTACGATTTTCCCAAGAAGCGTGCAGAAAAAAAATGAGCAACTTTGAACGAGTAAGAAAAATAAAAGAAGAGAATCGGAAAAAGTCAGACGCCAGACGCGAAAAATTGGCAGGATATTTTTTTGATTTGTCGAAGCTATCCTTTGCCGGATTGATTGTCGGCTTGATATTGCCGCTATTTTCGGACATTAGTGATGTAACGAATTGGCTATCTGTGTTGTTCGGTGTGCTGCTTACCATCATACCTGCACTTTTGGCTAATAAAATATTAAAATGATATGGAAGCATTTGTTGTAGTATATGCGCTTGGAACGGTAATTGTCGGCGGTATATACCTTTGGACATTTACGAAGCGTGGTAAGGAATGGTTGAAAAAATTGTAATCATAATAAAACAAGGAGTTCATCCGCATAAAGATGAACTCCTTGTCTCAAAAATAGCCCTAAACACATATTGCAGCAGCTTTACCGCACTTCGATGCTTAGTAACAAATGCGCAAAGCTGTGCAACCCCTCAACAATTTTTTTTCCCTGCTCCGGCCGAGGATTGCTTCTGCCGGCTGCATAGTGCGCCAGCTGCTTTTGGTTGATGCCGGTAAGGCGCTCCAAAGCCGCAAACGACATGAGGCCGCGCAGATAACAAAGAACCGCACGAACATCGAACACAAAATCGAGCACCCAGTCATCGCCGAACGCTGCGGCAACCTCGTCACCGTCGGCCTTGGCACACTCCAAATAAAAAGCTACACTTTCAGCAGCTTCACGCTTGAAGTCGGCAAAACTTCCGGACGTAGAAACGACCCATCCCGGTAGCAAATCGCAAGTGCCGCACAAGCCCGTTTCTGTAGGTGCCGTTAAAATACAAATACGTTTCATGTTGTAAACAATAGAAATAACGTTGCAAAGGTAGTAAAAAAGCTACTCTTTTGATAGTATTTGCGGAATCCGCGCCACAGCCGTTTGCTTGTTTTTGTCTATGATTTTGGCATAAATCTGCGTAGTCGAAATGTTGCGATGCCCCAACAGCTTACTCACCGTGTAAATGTCGGTATTCAGATCGAGCATGAGGCAAGCGAATGTGTGCCGTCCCGAGTGGAAAGTAATATGTTTGTTTATGCCGGCCTTTTCAGTCCACACCATCAAATGCTTGCACAACATATTAACCGAATTCGAAAATGGGAAAATACGGGTTGAATCATTGCCACGAGCACCCATGTATTGTTCGGCCTGTGGCGAAATATCCAAATACTCCAAAGCCCCCGTCTTCTGCTGATGGAACACAATGCGCGTAAAATCACCCTGTTTCGACACATCGCTCCATCTAAGAGCCACGACATCAGAAAAACGCAGCCCCGTCAGACACGAAAAAAAGAACATACGCTCCACCAGTTTGTTATCGCACGGAGTAGCGGCCAGCAAGCGCAGCTCGTCTAACGTTAGAAATTGGCGTTCGTGTGCAGATTCCTCAATGCGCAATGTACGAATACGGCTCAGCGTTTCGGCGGGAACCAGTCCTTCACGTACGGCACAGGCAATTAAATGTCGGAATCTCGCAAAAGTATTCTTTGCGCTTGAACCCTTTAGCAAGGCATTTTTCTGCCGCGTATGCGTCAGTGGGTGAGCATTCTGCAAATACGCAACAAAGCGTTCGCTCCATTCCGGGGTAATTTGGTTCATCGTCATGGTGTTAACCCGAGCATCGAAAATTTCAAGATGTTTCCATAACCCACGGAACTTTATAAACGTGCTGCTTCTGAATCGCTGTTCCTTCTCTTTGAGGATTTTATGGAAGAACTCAGCAAACTTAACATGCGAACCTTTATTTTGGAATCCGAACACACCATTGCGGAGTTCCACAACCCGTTTTGCCCTTACTGCCTCGGCAAAAGCCATCGTCTCTTTATTTTTCGCTTTATCCGCTCGTGTATTTTCCGGAACCAAATAAAGGCGAAGGTATTCATACTTTCTTACCCCGGCTCGGTAAACATCCAAATAAAGCGAGAACCCACCATTTTTCAGAGGTTTCTTTCGCAGTGTTACATTATTTCCGTTCATGTTATTTTGTTATAGTATTATTTTCAAGAAACAAAGAAACAACAAAATAACGACATATACAGAACAAGAACACCTAAAAAAAACAAAAGGAATCCACTTGAAATAATTGAATATCAGCAACTTATATAGCGGTATTTATTCCATGCGTATTTGTATTTATCACCGTGTAAAGATGAGTTTGAACTCTTAAGGGAACATTCGTTTGTGTCAAATGATAACGTACACTTATAATCAATAAGTAATGGTTTTTTCCAATAGGTTTGATGCGAGGAAGTCAGCAGATATGAGGATGCTCACTAATGCAGTTTTTTCTGTGGCAGCATAGAAAGCATAGCGTTGGCTGCTGCCATTTTCTGCAATGTCGAACATACCCATGTGCCAGCGTATAGCCAGCATTTCTTCAGGCTTTAACCGCATATACCAACTAAGCATCAAGCACGATTTTTCGCCATGACCAAAAGGGAAATCGTCTTTTATTTCATATCCAGGATAAGACATCCAATGGTTGTTTGCATCCTTTTTCCACCGTTCCGTCTTATGGTAAAGTTTAATTTTGCACAAATCATGGAATAAGCAGACGATGGCCAAGCTCTCTAATGAAATATCCTCTTTGAATGGGGATTTTTCATTTTGCATGGCAGGTATTGCTATGTCAGAGTATATTTTGCAGGCAGTTCTAAACACATTGATAGAATGCAAACAAAGTCCGCCATCTTCATTAAGGTGAAAAGCCGTAGAGCTTGGTGCCTGATAGAAATCGCTTTTCTCCAAATAGGCAAGGACTCTATCTAGACCGTCTCTGTGAATATGCTTTTTGCACAAACGGATATATTCCGCTTTGTTGATTTCGATTTCGGATTCAGTCATTTCGTGGAATTAGTTTTTAGGTTCAAGTCCCATAGCTTTCGCCTTGTCAATGATGAAGGCTAAAGCCGGTTCATATTCGTTCGGTATTTTGCCATCAAGGATAGCGTCTTTCAGAGCAGTCTTAAGCGTACCTACTTCTCTGCAAGGTTCAAGACCGAACATATCCATTATTTCTTTTCCATCAACAGGTGGTTGGAAATTGCGGATTCTGTCTTTTTCCTCAATGTCAATCAGTTTCTGTCTGACTATTTTGAAGTTTTGCAGAAAATTTTTCTTGCGCTGTTCGTTCTTGCTAGTAATGTCAGCTTCGCAAAGCAGCATCAAGTCATCAATGTCATCACCGGCGTCAAACAAAAGGCGGCGTACTGCACTGTCTGTTACGATTTCATCAGCAATGGCAATGGGACGCATGTGTAAGCCTACCAGTTTGGCGACGTATTTCATGCGTTCGTCCAATGGAAGCTTTAATCTTCTGAACAAAGGCTGAATCATTTTTTCTCCCAGATAGTTGTGGTTGTGAAAAGTCCAGCCGATGCTTGGTTCCCAGCGTTTGCTTCTTGGTTTGCCAATATCATGCAATAAAGCAGCCCATCGCAAATAAAGACTGTTGCTTTTTTGGGCTACAGCGTCAAGTACTTCAAGTGTATGGTAAAAATTATTCTTGTGCGATTTACCATTGCAAGTTTCAACGCAATCAAGTGCAGCCAGCTCTGGCAAGATAAGTTGAAGTAAACCGCAACGGTGAAGTTCGACAAAACCACGTGAAGGAGTATCAGCCAATATTATTTTGTTCAATTCGGTGATAATTCTTTCTCCGCTAATAATTTTTATGCGTTCGCGGTTACGTTCCAGAGCATCGAAAGTTTCATCTTCAATGATGAAATGTAATTGGGTTGCAAAGCGTACACAGCGCATCATGCGTAAGGGGTCATCGCTAAAAGTAATATCCGGGTCGAGTGGAGTAGCGATAATACCTTCTTGTAAGTCGTACATACCATCGAATGGATCGACCAATTCTCCCAAGCGTTGAGCATTTAAGCATACCGCCATTGCGTTAATCGTAAAATCTCGTCGGTTTTGATCGTCCTCAAGCGTACCATCTTCAACGATAGGCTTGCGCGAATTGCGTTGATAGCTTTCTTTTCTGGCACCTACGAATTCAACTTCATTGCCGTGCCATTTAACCTGAGCTGTTCCGAAGTTTCTGAACACAGACAGATGAGCATGTCTGCCCAATTTTTTGCTAAATGCTTCAGCCATTTTGATACCACTGCCCACAACCACAACATCAATGTCGTTTGTCGGACGTTCAAGAATCAAATCTCTTACATATCCGCCTACAAGATAGCATTCCAAACCCATCTCGTCGGCTGTCTCAGTCAGTTTGTGAAATAGTGGTGTATCTATTTTATTTTTGATTTCGATTTGAGTAAGAATCTTCATTATTGAGTTTAATCTAAAATGTGTGTTAGAGGTGAAGGAGCAGGGGGTAGGTTATAGCCATATTAACTGGCTATGAAATACCTATTGCTTATTCTTTTTATGGCTGTAATCATATTCCTTCACCATTCTCAGCGTATATCTCGAGCCATAATAATAATCGATGGCGTCAAGTACCATATAGTCTCCCTCGTAGGCTCTAACATAAGCTTCGATGTCTGGATCCTGCGAACCCATGTAAATGCGGATAGTATTGCCGCGTCTAACCCAATGTCCGCGTTCATTAAGATTGCCAGCACCTCGTGCATAGAATAAGTCATCTTCGAATATCCAGATATCACCTGACTGATAGTTGCAGTTGTAGTCGCCAGTAACTTCTACGATACGCCATCTACCTTCCATGCTGTCATATTCGTCCCACCAACTTTCTTCGCAACTGGTAAGGGTGAATACACTAAGCAGTGTAATAAGCGCAATGGTAATACGTGTTTGTAAGCTCTTCATTTGAGTAGTTATTTAGAGTTGAAATAAATTGAGTGATTAAAACAGATGATTAGCCATGCTGGCTTGTTAGTGGCTGCAAGGCATTATTTATGCAAAGATAGTTCAAAAACGCAAGTAACGGCAAAGAAAGGAAATAATTTATTATTGATGATTGCTGAAAAATAAAAAAAGGCATTTACTTATTTGGTAAATGCCTTTTCAGTGACTCCTATAGGATTCAAACCTATAACCTTCTGATCCGTAGTCAGATGCTCT
>ERZ894240.446-NODE-446-length-42761-cov-84.987988_pt1 | contig 42761 bp, 21 predicted proteins | sample MGYA00380298_ERZ894240 | MGnify/ENA primary metagenome ERZ894240 (study PRJEB32331, sample SAMN06328419) | human gut metagenome | biome: human gut microbiome; feature: stool | host: Homo sapiens | collected 2014-06-27 ... | reverse complement strand
ACGAGCATATCAATGCCGTGATGATTCAGAATGATGTGCTGAGTACGGCGGCGGATGAAGGCAGAGAGGAAGGAAGACAAGAAGGATGGCAGAAAGGTATGCAGGAGGGCAGACAGGAAGGGCTGGCAGAAGGCAGGCAGGAAGGTTTGGCAGAAGGTATGCAGAAAGGTATGCAGGAAGGCAGACAAGAAGAGAAAATAGAGAATGCCCGAACGATGAAATCCCTGAACATCCCCTCCGCAGTCATCCACCAAGTGACGGGTTTACCCATCGAAGACATAGAAAGACTTTGAATTAAGACATAGAAAGACTCTAAATTTGCAATCCGGTTTATAGCCGGTTACGTAACACCGAAAATCCCCTCCACGCTGCCTGCCCCGGTCTGCGTGGAGGGGATTTCATTCTTTACTACGATGGCACGGCGGGTGTCAAGAGGCAGGCACTCAAAATTCCTTGCGCTTCCGTTCAAAAATACTTGCGCTTCCGTTTAAAAATGCTTGCGCTTCCATTTTTAACTCCTTGCGCTTCCATTTTTTGCTCCTTGCGCAAGGAGTTTTCCGTCGGCTTTGCGGGTTCATAAAACGCCCTGCCTTTTGCGTCTCCTTTCGGGAACTCTGCCGATGGAGAGGAGGGGCAGGGCGGTTCATTGAAGAGAGATTCTGTTCTTTACATACCTCCGGGCGTCACGCTGCCGCTTCCGAGGGCGGGAAGGGTGTAGGACTGGCCGTAGTAGTCGGTGACACTGCCGGTGCCGGTGCCGGTGCCGGTGGGGAGCTGGGGCGTGAAGGTCCATTTTGCGCTGCCGTTAAGGGTGAGGGTGACGGGGACGGGGGTGCCGTTGGCGTCCGCCACCGGGAGGAGGAAGACATCCCTGTCCTTGTCGGCGGCGGAGAGTTGGAGAGGGGTGGTAGAGTAGTTCGGACGAGACAAGGATACGCCTCCAAGCTGATAACTCGCGTAGTATCCGTAATTTCCCATCTCCAGGCCGTATCCGGCAGGGATGCGCAGGCGGGAGCAACAGTAGGTGAAGCTGAGCGTGAGGGGCCGGCTAAAATCGTGGGAAGAATCGAACGCCTGCATCACCGGAACGGAGGCGCCGCTATCGGGAGACGGGATAGTGATTATCCCGTTCTTGTCCGGCTTGCCATTGCCTGTGTAGTAGGCGTAGATTTGTACATTTGTGTATTTACCACTTCCGTCGGGCTTGTCGTAGATAAGGGTGCGGTTGAAGTGATAGCTGCCGAAGGCCTTTAGTCCGAACTCGTCGGCTTCGTCCTCGGTGAGGTAGCGCCATGTGGTGCCGGTGTATTTTAAGGCGGAGTAGTAGCCTCTTTGCTCCATTCCATCAGCGAATCTGGCAAACAGCCACACCACATCCCCCTTTTCCCACTTCGTCTCCTTTTCCGTCTGCAGTGCTCGGGTGTTTGTACTGTTTTTCCCGTCGGGCATGGTGATGGCTGCCTGGGTGAATGCGGGCTTCGGGGCGATGGTGATGCAGAGTGAGTTTCGGGCGTCTGCCGGTTGGGTTCCGTTGGCGGGGCCTTGGGGCATATCGTCGTCGGTGGCGGTGCAGCTCCACGCCGCGAGGGCGGAGAGCACGAGTAAGAAGATATTGCGTATCATAGGGTTATATTGTTTTTGTAAGTTTATAAATCAGGTGGATTGAGGGGGATTGTTAAAGGCCGCCGTATTCCATATCGAGTGCGGGCCAGGTGGGGTCGGTGGCGAGCCAGAGCCAATTCAAATCTATACTCCGACTACTTACACTGATGCCGTAGGCAGGCGTGGCGGAGGCATCGTAGAGGATGGTGGATATATAGAACTGGGTGTTCAACACTATTACATTCCTTATCTCCCTCTCTCCCGGCGACTCGTTATAGGCAATAGACCCTGATGCCGCCTCAAGCCCCGACGTCCCGGCGCCTCCGGCTCCCGCACCGAAACAACGATTTGTGTTGCTATTGTTATTATATCCCCCTATAATAGCGCCTGCATAACCTTTTGCCTTGCTGCCTGTGGCGGCTGTGGCTGTACCCCGGGCATAACTGTATTGGAGGGATCCCCTATCATCGTTATACCCCACCAGCCCACCGGCATAAGCGTTCACGGCATCGGTGCCCGTATAGGTGACACTTACGTTGCCCGTCGCCATGCATGCTCGGATGTAGGAAGCATTGAGGTCGTTGGCGTAACTGTTTCGTCCGGCTATCCCCCCGGCGTAGAGGGCCTGAGTATCCGTCGATGTCCCCGCCCCGGTGAGGCTCACCTCGCCCTCGGACTGGCAGGCAAAGAGGGTACTAGCCTCGCGATTATCTCCCACGATTCCCCCCGCATAGGCCCAGCCGTCGCCTTTCAGCGTCACATCCGCCTTGATGTTCACCTTCGTGCGGCAACGGTTGATGGAACAGCCGTCGCTCATGCCCACCAGCCCGCCGAGGAAGGCGCCACTGCCGCCGGGCAATGTGGCTTCTATCGTTCCCTCCGCCGAGCAAAGGGTCACCGTTCCGCCACGGACATAGCCGGCAAGAGCGCCGGTGTATGAGCCAGTCGTGCCCGTTATCCGTACATCCCGCAGATGGATGCCCGTCAGCAAGGCGCCGCTGCCAGTGATAGAGCCGAAGAGCCCGTTGTTGCCCGTCCCGTGATTGGATTTGATGCGCAGCCCCGAGATGGTATACCCGTTGCCGCAATAGATGCCTTCGTAGGTGGGAGCGTAGACGCCTACCTTGCTGCCTATCGGCACCCAGTCCTCCGCCAGCTTTTGCAAGTCGGGGTCGGCGGACCGGGCAAGGTCTTGCAGGTCGATGTCCGCCGTTTGCAGGGCGTTGAGTTTGGTCAGCTTCGACGGCGTGGTCCCGTCGCCGTTCACATCGCGGGCAAACCGTGCCAGGTCTTCCGCCGTGCGAATCAGCCGGAACTCCTTGCCGTCAATCTTCGTGGTAAGGACGCCGTCCTGCCAGGGCACGTCGCTGCCGGTCACCGTCACTGCCAGGCGGTTCGCCTCCACGGTCACGTTGTAGACGTATTCGTGTCCGCCCTTCAGCATGCTGCCGCTCGCCGCCATATGCCCCAGTTCGGTGCCATCGGAGAGCCGGACTTTGATGAACGCTTTCCCGCTTACGTCCTGCGGGGGCATCAGGGCTTCGTAAGCCACGACGTAGCCCGTGGGGGTGTCGGCACAACGGTGGGGCGTGATGGTTTGCGGTCCCAAACGACCATCGCCAGGGACAGGGACATGGGCTGTCAATGTCCCGTTCTGCGGGTCGATGTCCGCTATTGTAAAAAGGTTCTTGTCGCCCAACAGCACGGAGGCGCCTGCCACGTCCTCATCCGTGAGGGAGCCGCCGGAACGCAACCGGAGGACGACGCGCGCCATGCCGTGGCGGAAACTAAGCGCGGGCTTGCTGCGGTAGAGTGTCTGTGCGGTATAGACATAATCGCTATGCCTATACTCACGGTCATCATTCTGTGCTGCACTTACATAGACTTCGTATAAGAGGGCCCCGTCCCCTGCAGAAGAGATACAGGCCGTGGGACCGTAAGCAAGGAGGCTTTTTTCGGCTTCTCCGTCTTGCCACACGGGAGGTGTGGGGTCGACGTTCGTGCCGGGATAGTTGGGGGCGTGCACAAAGCCTTGGGCTGTGCTGTAAACGAAGGCTTTCCGCTTGCCGTCCATGTGGACGAGAATCTGGTCGCCTTCCTCGAAGGTTCCGTCGGGGATGGCACGGCTGGCGGGGGCGGTGGCATTGGCGTTGTTGCGGGCTTCGCCGTTGTCGTGCCCTTCGCGTGCAGCGATGGTGGCGCCGAAGGTGACGGAGGTGCCGTCACCGCCGATGGCTGTTTCCGGGTCGTTGTCCGCGCTGCATCCCGTGAGGGTTGCCAGCGTTGCCGTCATCATTGCCGTTAGCGTTGCCGCCGTGGCAAGCCACCGGCGGATGCTGTGCCGCCGGATGGCTTTCGGGAGGGTATGGTTGTGTATCTTCATGTTCTCTTATGCTTTTATTTCTTGTTCTTGATGAATGGCAGGCGCGGCTACTCGCGACGGAGCACGGGCAGGTTGCCGTCGGTGACTTCCCAAGTAGTGCCGAAATCCCAAGGGGTGAGGGTTTTGGTGCTGCCGGTGGGAATTGTGTAGCTATCCGCCCATCTACCCGATTCCTTCCACCACGAGGCGGCAGGCTTGGCACCGCAATCCGCACCGTCCGGTTTATCGAGTCCTTTATCTGTGAAAGTGCCCGATGTTGCCGAGGCATAGTTGTTGACTATGGTACCGAAAGTGCTTCCTGTAATACGGTGGATGTAGGTATTCGTCTGCCCATCCTTGCCTGATATATTGCTGTTGAGTGCGGCGCAGTTGGCTATTTCGCTGATGTTATCTCCTGCAATGCCTCCCAAAGAGACGTACTGGACAATAGCCGCACTTTCTATCTTTCCGGTGGCATAACAATTAAAGATAGAACCATGATTAAGTCCCGCGATGCTTCCGGCAGAAAGTTCACCCATCTTTCCCGTTGCAGTCACCGTGACGTTGGAGATGCAATCGGTAACGGTGCCGTAGATATACCCACAGATTCCTCCCGCGTAGTAATTTGCGTTTTCATCCGTGCCGTTCACCGTTATCTGCCCGTCCACCCGCAGGCGGCGCACTTCTCCTTCAATACAAGCAAAGAGAGAAATAAAGTAACCGCCGGCCATGTTGAAATCTGCCCGTATGGGCTTCACCCCATTGAGAGTAACGGTATGCCCTCCGCCATCGAATGTTCCGGAGAAACCCTCACCTTGACCGCCTCCATAGTCGTAATAGATAGCCTCCCAGTCATCGAGCACCAGGTCGTTGCAGAGGCGGTAATGCTTCTTCCGACTTTTGTCACTCGCCCCGATGTCCTTCATCCCCTGCGCATCCGTGATAAGAATCGGATTGTCTTTGGCAGAGCCGTCGCCCGACCACTGGGCATAGAGGGTGAGGTCTCCGGCAGGCATCGTCAGCGTGCTGCCCGCGGCATAAAACTCGCCTCCGCCTCTGGGCAGGGTGTTCCATCCCACAAAGGTTTTGCCGCTTGGGGGTGTCAGAGCGTTGCCGTAGGGCAGGGATGTCGTGGCGCCTTCAAAGACTTTGTCGCCCGCTATCGTGCCGCTGCCGCCGTTGGGGGCGAAGGTCAGGGTGCGGGCTTCCTGCAGGGTGATGTCCTTGCTGCCGCCGCTCGTCCAGTCATCAATATCGGCTTGGCCAACTGTGATGCCGGTGCGCTCCACGGTCACATTAAAGGTATAGGAGGTGGAGGGGGCAAGGGCTTCGCCTGCCGTGCCGGCCGGGAAAGTGAGCGCGGCGCCGAAGGTGTTATCGCCCAGCTTCAGTTGCAGGCGCATGGAACTTACCGCCTGCGGCCAGAGGATGGCGATGCCTGTGATCTGTCTCCCGATGGTGGAGGTGGGCAGGTTTTCGAGGTTGGACACCGTGCCTGTGGCTTTGGCTTCACCGGTGGAGGTGTCGAAGGTTCCCTCCGTTGCCAGTTGGGTGAGGGTGTAGGTCAGCCCGTTCGGGAGCGCTGTTCCGGCACCCGCCTTGAAGTTCAGGATGAGGCGGCTCATGCGGTGTGAAAACCGGAAATCGACCTTCGGGTTGCTACTTTGGGCTGTCCGCTGCGCCCAGAGGTAGTCGATGGCGGGCAGGTTCTCCGGGCTCTGGTGGGCGGCGGTGAGGGTTCGGGTGATGACGCCGTTGTTGCCGGGCTTGGTGCCGTTCGCGCCCTCGTAGGGGTAGTAAGCGGTGAAGGTCGTGGGGGACTTGTCCTGAAAGTAGATGGTGTTGTCTTCGTCCGCCGCACCGGGTACGGGGCTGAACACGCTGCCGTTGGTCTTGTAGCGGATATTGACATAGTTTGTCTTCCCATTCACGGAAGAGGTGGAAATGCCGATACAGTCATCGACATCCCATACCGTGTTTGCGGCGCGGGAGGACACCACGTTGTCTGTCTTGCCGACAGAAGCGGTGATGATAGCTGCGTTCGAGGTGTTGCCTCCGGGTTCGTTTTCCTCCCCGCTGCATCCTGCGGTCAGGAGGAGGGAGATTGCCGCAACGGAGACGGCGGCAATGTGGCGGATGGATGTGAATGGTTTCATGTGTTATCTGTCTTTTAGAGTTTATAATTCCGATGCTATGAATGTGCTTAGTGTGCCCGGTTTCACCCCGGTTTTGTCGTAAGCCGGGATGAAGGTAGGTAAAGTATCTGAAAGTGAACTCTCAAAATAGGTATTTAAACTCCCAAAATAGGAATCGACTGTGCCGCAGTGAGTTACAATGCACTGTTTCCCCCCCTTTGAGATACTGCGGAAATAGCCTGGCGGCATGCCGGTGCGCCCGGAGCTTCCTCTATTGAGTACAAAACACGGGCTGTTTCGTCTCCTCTTTTAGAATATAGTATGTACCAACCGAACCCCTATTCATGAGACAGATTAAACTGATACTTCTCTTAGCTTCCGCCTCCGTCACGGCAGCACTCGCACAGAGCAACGGACTGACGGATATGAGCCGGAGCCGCTACGCCCGGATGGTGAACACCGGCATCGACGCCGTGCACTGGACGGATGGCTTCTGGGCAGAACGTTTCGACGTGTTCAGCCGCACCTCCCTGCAAAGCATGTGGAACACCTGGAACACACCCGACGTCTCCCACGGATTCCGTAACTTCGAGATTGCCGCAGGCATCAGCCAGGGCGAACACTGGGGGCCGCCCTTCCACGACGGCGACATGTATAAATGGATGGAAGGCGTAGCCTCAGTCTATGCCGTCAACAAAGACCCCGAACTGGACAAGCTGATGGACCGTTTCATAGCCTGCGTCGTAAAAGCCCAGCGGGCGGACGGATATATCCATACCCCGGTCATCATCGGCGAACTGAACAAAGGCATCGACACCCATGCCCTGCCGGAAGAACCGCACGGGCAAACAGTCGTCGGAACCAAGGTGGGTGCCGAAGACGAGAAAGGAGCCTTTGCCAACCGGCTGAACTTTGAAACCTACAACCTGGGACATCTGATGATGGCCGCCATCGTCCACCGCCGTGCCACCGGGAAGACCACCCTTTTTGAGGCAGCCGTTCGTGCCACCGATTTCCTTTGTCATTTCTATGAGACCGCTTCCGCCGAATTGGCCCGTAACGCCATCTGCCCTTCCCATTATATGGGCGTAGTCGAGATGTACCGCGCCACGGGGAATCCGCGTTACCTGGAACTGTCGAAGAATCTGATAGACATCCGGGGGATGGTGGAAAATGGTACGGATGATAATCAGGACCGCATTCCTTTCCGCGAACAGTACCGGGCGATGGGGCATGCGGTGCGTGCCAATTACCTGTATGCCGGGGTGGCGGATGTGTATGCCGAAACCGGCGAAGAGCAATTGATGAAGAATCTGACCCGTATCTGGAACGACATCGTCACCCGGAAGATGTACGTGACCGGGGCTTGCGGTGCCCTTTATGACGGAACTTCGCCCGACGGCACCTGTTATGAGCCGGATAGTATTCAGAAGGTACACCAAAGCTATGGCCGCCCTTACCAATTACCCAATAGCACAGCCCATAATGAAACCTGCGCCAACATCGGCAATATGCTTTTCAACTGGCGCATGCTGGAGGTGACGGGAGATGCCAGGTATGCGGAGATAGTGGAGACATGTCTTTATAACAGCGTTCTGAGTGGTATCAGTCTGGACGGAAAGAAGTATTTCTATACGAATCCGCTCCGCATCAGTGCCGACCTGCCTTATACACTTCGCTGGCCGAAGGAACGGACGGAGTATATCAGTTGCTTCTGTTGCCCGCCCAATATGCTGCGCACACTCTGCCAGGCGCAGAACTATGCTTATACACTGGGTGCCGAAGGCATTTATTGCAACTTGTATGGCGCGAATATATTGACTACAAACTGGAGAGATAAAGGGGAAATTGCTTTGACACAGAAGACCGCTTATCCCTGGGAGGGCAATGTACGTGTAGAGTTCGACCGGGTGCCCCGCAAGGCCGGAGCGTTCTCCCTTTTCCTCCGCGTACCGGAGTGGTGCGGGAAAGCCACGCTCACCGTAAATGGAGAGCCGGTTCCGGTTGCCGCAAAAGCAAATACGTATGCGGAGGTAAAACGTACCTGGAAGAAGGGGGATGTGGTAGAGTGGGTGATGGATATGCCTGTCCGCTTGCTTGAGGCTCATCCGCTGGCGGAGGAAATACGCAATCAGGTAGTGGTGAAGCGCGGGCCGCTGGTATATTGCTTGGAGAGCGCGGATATGGCAGGTGGCGAAAGCATTGACAATGTACTGATCCCTGCCGATATTAAGTTTGTTCCAAAGAAAGTGACGGTTGCGGGCAGTCCGGTTGTCGCCCTTGAAGGCAAAGCCCGTCTGATTTCATCCGATTCCTGGGAAGGGGTACTTTACCGGCCTGTCGGTTCCGCCGGGAAGACGGTGGATATCCGTTTGATTCCTTACTATGCCTGGGGGAATAGGGGGAAAGGGGAAATGACCGTTTGGATGCCGCTGGGGAGATAAATACAGATCCGCGTCGTCCGCATATCTATAATCAAATCATTATGTCGAATAGAAGAATCATACTAATAACTGCCTTGTCGCTCCTCACCCTTGTAGGGCATGCAGGCGATATTTGGGTTTCCCCACGTGGAAATGATCAGAATGATGGTACCCGCCAATCTCCGAAGGCAACACTGACCTCCGCCCTGCGTCAGGCACGCGAGTGGCGCCGGACAGGAGATAATCGTGTGCAGGGAGGCATCACAGTATATATGGAGGGTGGTGTCTATTCCCTCTATGAACCGGTATTCGTTCGTCCTGAAGATAGCGGGACGCGGGAATCGCCCACCGTTATCCGTTCCGTTCCGGGCGAGGATGCCGTATTAAGTGGCGGTACGCCCATCAGGAACTGGAAGAGACAAGGAAAACTATGGGTGGCGGATGTACCGATGTTCAATGGCCGTCCGCTGGATTTCCGCCAATTGTGGGTGGATGGGCGGAAGGCCACGCGTGCCCGTGATGTGGAGGACTTTGAGAGGATGCATCGCATTTGCAGTGTCGATGAGAAGACTGAGACGCTTTATGTGCCTGCCGCCGCCGTTCGTCAGATTACGGATGGGAGAGGCGCGTTAAAGTCAAGATACGCCGAAATGGTGCTTCACCAGATGTGGTGTGTGGCCAATCTCCGGATTCGTTCGGTGCAGGTTCTGGGAGACAGTGCGGCAGTCCGTTTCCATCAGCCCGAGAGTCGTATCCAGTTTGAACACCCCTGGCCGCGCCCCATGGTGACGACCGACGGGCACAATTCAGCTTTCTATCTGACCAATGCACGCGAACTGCTGGATGTTCCGGGAGAGTGGTATCATGATATAGATACCCGTAAACTTTATTATTATCCGCGTGAGGGAGAAGATATGCAATCGGCGGAAGCGGTTGTGCCTGCCATTGAGACATTGGTGCAAGTTGAAGGTACTTTGGATCGCCCGGTTACTAATCTTCGTTTCGAGCGGATCACTTTCTCCCATACCACCTGGATGCGTCCTTCCGTAAAAGGGCACGTCCCCCTTCAGGCCGGTATGTATCTGACGGACGGGTATCGCATCACCCCGAAGATGAAACGGGATTACAGGAATCATCCGTTGGATAACCAGGGCTGGCTGGGACGTCCTGCGGCGGCAGTTCGGGTGGTTGCTGCCGGGGCGATAGATTTTGAACGCTGTCATTTCGAACATCTGGGCTCCACAGGGTTGGATTATGAAGAAGCGGTGCATGGGGGAATCGTCCGTGGTTGCCTCTTCCGTGATATTGCGGGGAATGGCTTATTGGTCGGGAGTTTCTCCCCGGCTGCCCACGAGACACATCTTCCGTACGATCCTGCCGACCGCCGCGAAGTGTGTACACATCAACGAATCGAGAACTGTTATTTTACGGAGACGGGTAACGACGATTGGGGCTGCCTCGCCATTGCCGCGGGATATGTAAGCGACATCCATATCGTGCACAATGAAATATGCGAAGTGCCTTATAGCGGCATCAGCCTTGGCTGGGGATGGACTCAGACTGTGAATTGCATGAAGAACAATCAGGTTCATGCCAATCTGATCCATCACTATGCGAAGCATATGTATGATGTGGCAGGTATTTATACGTTAGGTTCCCAGCCCAAGACATACGTGACGGAGAATTGTGTGCATAGCATTTATAAGCCGGGTTATGTGCACGACCCCAACCACTGGTTCTATCTCTATACCGATGAGGGTTCGTCTTTCATCACCGTCCGCGATAACTGGACGGAAGGGGAGAAGTATCTGCAAAACGCCAACGGCCCCGGAAATGTGTGGGAGAATAACGGGCCGGGAGTGGATGCGGCAATCCGTGAGCGGGCAGGGCTGGAAGAGGAATATAGAGGCTTGAAGAATGAATGATAATTTAGCGGCAAAGCCGCTAAATTAAGTTACGAGCTACGAGCTACCAGTAACGAGTTGCTGCGCTGTACTCGTGGGCGAATAATAATTCGCCCGGCTATCACGCCGAAAGGTACTTGTCACTTGTAGCTTGTAGCTCGTTACTTATCGCGCTTTGCGCGATAAATTATCATTTACCAAACTTCTACAATCATAACTCAAATATATAGTAGCAATGAAGAACAAATGGATAATAACCTTGGCTGCCATGTCATTGGCCGCCTGCACCTCAGCCCAGACCTGGATATGGTATCCGGGCGATTATGAAATATGGTTAGGCAATCAGATGAATAACCGCCGCACGGAGCGCGGTGCCTTTTTCCCTCCTTTCTGGAAGACCGACAGCCACTATGTAGTCGTGGAATTCAGCAAGCAACTGAACCTTTCCGAACCGGAAGAGATCTTCATTGCCGCCGAAGGAAAGTATAATGTTAAGCTGGATGGGAAACTCCAATTCGGTATGCCGGAAACCTTATTGCTTCCGGCCGGGAGACATAACCTGAATATTAAAGTCTGGAATCAGTCGACTCCTCCTGCCATCTACGTAAAAGGTAAGACCGTAAACTCCGATGCTACCTGGCGCGTGACTTATGAAGACAAGGAATGGATTGACGAAAGCGGCAAAGCCAGTGACACCTCCGCCACCATCTATATGGATGCCGGATGCTGGAACTTTGACGGAGCCACCGAGCGTCCTTCCCAATTCCGGCTGATGCGGACCCCCCATCAACCCACCTCCCGCACCGCGCAACCCGAAGGAGGCATCCTCTATGATTTCGGAAAAGAAACATTCGGTTACCTCACTCTGAAGAATCTCTCCGGCAAAGGCATCATCGACATCTATTACGGTGAAAGTCCGGAAGAAGCGAAAGACAAGGCATACTGCGAAACGTTGGATAAACTGCAACTGGAAGCGGGGCAAGTCACCGACCTTGCCATCCGCCGGACATCCCCCTTATCCTCTTCCGAAAACGGGCGTACATCCTCGTCCTCTTCCTCTTCCTCTTCCTCTTCCGAAAACGAGTATACCCTGGAGAATAGCAAAGCTTTCCGCTACGTCTACATCACCCACGAACCGGGCGTGCAGATAGGCGAAGTAGCCATGCAATACGAATACCTTCCCGAAGAATATCGTGGAAATTTCCGTTGCAACGACGAAGAGTTGAACCGCATTTGGGAAGTGGGTGCCTACACCATGCACCTCACCACCCGCGAGTTCTTCATCGATGGCATCAAGCGCGACCGTTGGGTGTGGAGCGGAGACGCCATCCAAAGCTACCTGATGAACTACTATCTCTTCTTTGACAGTGAGTCGGTGAAACGCACCATCTGGTTGCTTCGCGGCAAAGATCCTGTGACCAGTCACAGCAATACGATTATGGATTATACATTCTACTGGTTCCTCAGCGTCTACGATTATTACCTGTATAGTGGTGACCGGCAGTTCGTCAATCAACTCTATCCACGTATGCAGACTATGATGGATTATGTATTGGGACGCACCAACCGGAACGGCATGGTCGAAGGTATGTCCGGTGATTGGGTATTTGTGGACTGGGCGGACGGTTATCTGGATAAAAAGGGAGAACTCTCCTTTGAGCAAGTCCTGTTCTGCCGGAGTCTTGAGACCATGGCGCTCTGTGCAGGGTTGGTGGGAGACCGGACCAACCAACAGAAATATGAAAAACTGGCTACCGCCTTGAAAGCCAAACTGGAAACGACATTCTGGAATGCCTCGAAACAGGCCCTTGTACATAACAGCATCAATGGTGCTCAGAGCGATGCCGTCACCCGTTATGCCAATATGTTTTCCGTTTTCTTCAACTATCTGAGTCCGGAGAAACAGCAGGCCATCAAACATTCCGTTCTTTTGAATGACAGCATCCTGAAGATCACGACTCCCTATATGCGCTTTTATGAGTTAGAAGCCCTTTGTGCGCTTGGTGAACAAGAAACAGTGATGCAGGAAATGAAAGCGTATTGGGGAGGAATGTTGAAAGAAGGTGCCACTTCCTTTTGGGAAAAATATAATCCGGAGGAAAGCGGTACGCAGCATCTTTCCATGTATGGTCGTCCTTATGGGAAGAGTCTGTGTCATGCCTGGGGAGCAAGTCCTATTTATCTGATCGGCAAATATTACCTGGGAGTGAAACCTGTGAAAGAAGGCTATAAGGAATTCTCTATAACTCCGGTACTGGGAGGTCTGAAATGGATGGAAGGCAGTGTACCTACACCGAACGGAAATATACATATCTATATGGACCGAAGAACGGTTAAGGTACGCGCGACCGAAGGCAAAGGTTATCTGACGATAAAAAGCCGCCGGCAGCCAAAGGCCAATATCGGAACTGTGGAAAAGATTGATGAGAATACCTGGCGCCTCCGGATAGATACTCCGGAAGAGAGAATTGTTACCGGATTGAAGGACTGAGAAGCAGTATGTGAGTACAAACGGGTACTTGCTGCGTCTTTTTACTATAAACTCTCCTCTTTCCCTTCTTCCGTAGAAAAAGAGAGAGACAGTAATCATAAATAGAAATATGAGAAATATCAGATTATTCATGTTTGCGGCATGTGCACTTCTTTTTGCAGCGTGCGGCAAGCAAACCGTGAAGATTATAACTCCGCCGGATGCGTCGAACCGTATTCTGTTTGGTGCGGAACAGTTACAAACCACTCTGGATAAAGCGGGCTATCAGGTTGTGATGCAACAGGGAGATACTATACTCTCCAACCCGGATGTCCGAACCATCCTACTGACAGAAACCAATGATACGACTTTGAAGAAAGAAGGCTTTCAGATTACAACTGTTGGTAATCTGACGAAAGTATCAGGCAGGGATGGCAGCGGTGTCATCTATGGATGCCGTGAACTGATAGACCGTGTGAGTAGTTCGGAAGGCAAACTGAACTTCCCCGAGAAACTGACGGACGGGCCGGAGATGGTATTGCGTGGCGCTTGCGTGGGATTGCAGAAGATGACTTATCTGCCGGGTCACGGCGTATACGAATATCCTTATACACCGGAGAGTTTTCCCTGGTTCTATGATAAAGAACAATGGATTAAATATCTGGATATGCTGGTTGCTAATCGTATGAACTCACTTTATCTCTGGAACGGGCATCCGTTTGCTTCGTTAGTGAAGCTGGACGACTACCCGTTTGCATTGGAAGTGGACGAGGAGACCTTCAAGAAGAACGAAGAGATGTTCTCTTTCCTCACGGAAGAAGCGGATAAGCGTGGTATCTTTGTGATACAAATGTTCTACAATATCATCCTGTCAAAGCCGTTTGCCGAACATTACGGTCTGAGAACACAGGATCGTAACCGTCCTATTACTCCTTTAATTGCGGATTATACCCGTAAGAGCATTGCCGCTTTTATTGAGAAATATCCTAATGTAGGATTGCTTGTTTGCCTGGGTGAAGCCATGTGTACAGTGGAGGATGATGTGGAATGGTTCACAAAGACAATTATTCCCGGAGTAAAGGATGGATTACAGGCACTTGGACGTACAGATGAGCCGCCTCTCTTGTTGCGTGCACACGATACGGACTGTAAATTAGTGATGGATGCTGCCCTGCCGCTCTATAAGAATCTTTATACCATGCATAAGTATAACGGTGAATCACTGACCACTTATGAGCCTCGCGGACCCTGGGCAAAGATACATACGGATTTGAGCTCACTCGGTTCTATCCATATCAGTAATGTTCATATTCTGGCGAATCTGGAACCTTTCCGTTGGGGTTCTCCCGATTTTGTGCAGAAGGCTGTAAAGGCCATGCACGATGTTCATGGTGCGAATGCCCTGCATCTTTACCCACAGGCTTCTTACTGGGATTGGCCATACACCGCCGACAAATTACCGGATGGCAAGAGGGAATTTCAGCTTGACCGTGACTGGATATGGTATCAGACCTGGGGACGATATGCATGGAACTGTCGTCGTGATCGCTCGCAGGAAATTGATTACTGGAATCATCAGTTAGGCAAATTCTATGGTACATCTGATGAAAATGCCGGACTGATTCGTGAGGCATATGAAGAAAGTGGCGAAATAGCACCGAAGTTGCTGCGTCGTTTCGGCATCACAGAAGGAAATCGCCAGACATTGTTGCTGGGTATGTTTATGAGTCAGTTTGTCAATCCATACAAATACACCATCTATCCGGGGTTCTATGAAAGTTGCGGACCGGAAGGTGAGAAACTGATAGAATATGTAGAAAAGGAATGGAAAAAACAACCTCATGCAGGTGAGTTGCCTTTGGATATCATTGCCCAGGCTATAGAGCATGGAGATAAAGCGGTAGCCGCCATTGATAAGGCAGCAAATTCCGTATCTGACAATAAAGATGAGTTCGCACGTTTGCAGAATGATATGCATTGTTATCGCGAGTTTGCATATGCGTTTAATCTGAAAGTGAAAGCTGCCAGACTGGTATTGGATTATCAGTGGGGGAAAGATCTGAAGAATCTGGAAAATGCCATCCCTCTGATGGAGCAGAGTCTGGAACATTATCGTAAGTTAGTGGAACTTACAGATGCGCATTATCTGTATGCCAATAGTATGCAGACAGCACAACGCCGTATTCCTATAGGTGGAGATGGCGGCAACAATAAGACCTGGAAAGAATTGCTGGTACACTACGAAAAGGAACTGGAGAATTTTAAAGCGAACCTTGTTCTACTGGAGGAAAAACAAAATGGAAAAGCAACTGTTGAATCGGTGGATATTCCGGCCTGGGCTTCCGCTAGCGTGAAAATTCTATCCGGTTATCCGACCGTTAAATTAAGTGAGGGCGCTTCCCTGTTTACTAATCTGCCGGGAAAGATAGAAGCCATGGCTCCTGAACTGGAAGGATTGAAAGCATTTCGTTTCAATGCCAATGAGCAGCGTGAAAAGGGAACAAGTATTACTTTTGAAACGGATGCGCCGGTAAAATTGCTGGTTGCCTATTTCAAGGATGACCAGAAGAAATATGCCAAAGCACCGAAACTTGAGATTGATGCTTCGGCTAATGATTACGGTCAGGCCGAACCGATATTGACGAATGCTGTTCGTATCAGTGGAATGCCACTGGCCAATGTACATGCATATAGTTTTCAGGCAGGCAAGCATACGCTGATGTTGCCGAAAGGATATCTTCAGGTTCTGGGGTTTACGGATGCGGATATGAAAGCCCGTAATGCAGGATTGGCCGGAGACGAAGAAACAATGGATTGGTTGTTTTATTAATACTGAATCATGAGAAAACTATCACTGACATTCTTTTGCATGATATCTGTTTGGTCCGTTTTTGCTCAGCGTGATGTTGCGCAGGAGCGGATGGAACAGATTTTCGAAGAAGCAAAAACACCCTATAAATATGGACTGGTGGTTGCCCCGGAGGACAATCACCATAAAATAGATTGCCCTACGGTCTTCCGTCAGGGAGACAAATGGCTGATGACCTATGTTGTTTATAACGGTAAGGGAGGGACAGACGGCCGTGGTTATGAAACCTGGCTGGCAGAAAGTGATAATTTGCTTGAGTGGCGCACATTGGGGCGGGTTCTCTCGTACCGGGATGGTGAATGGGACTGCAATCAAAGAGGTGGATTTCCTGCCCTGCCGGATATGGAGTGGGGAGGAAGCTATGAACTTCAGACTTATAAGGACCGTCATTGGATGACTTACATCGGTGGAGAAGGAACGGGGTACGAGGCTGTGAAGGCACCGCTTTTTGTCGGTCTGGCATGGACGAAAGGAGATTTGTCTACTGCACACGAGTGGGAGTCCCTGAATAAGCCCATTCTGAGTATCCATGACAAGGATGCCCAATGGTGGGAAAAGCTGACTCAATATAAGAGTACCGTCTATTGGGATAAGGATAAGACGTTGGGTGCTCCCTTTGTTATGTTCTATAATGCGGGAGGCCGCCATCCGGAAACAGGTCTGAAAGGGGAACGTGTAGGGATAGCCCTTTCTAAAGATATGAAAATATGGAAACGTTATCCCGGAAATCCCGTCTTTGCGCACGAAGCCGATGGAACCATCACAGGAGATGCCCATATACAGAAAATGGGAGATGTGTATGTAATGTTCTATTTCTCAGCTTTTGAACCGTCACGGAGATACAAGGCTTTCAATACTTTTGCTGCCAGCTATGACTTGGTGCACTGGACCGACTGGACTGGAGAAGACCTTATTATTCCCTCTAAAAACTATGATGAACTGTTTGCTCACAAAAGTTATGTGGTAAAGCATGATGGAGTTGTTTATCACTTCTATTGTGCGGTTAATAATGCGGAACAACGGGGGATTGCGGTTGCTACCAGTAAACCGATGGGACGTTCTGCCGTCCGTTTCCCAAAACCGGAGACGAAGAACCGTCGTATGCTGACCGAACTGAATGAAGATTGGAAAACCTATACAATTGACAATTCAATTGACAATGGACAATTGAATAGTCAATTGGTACGTTTGCCTCACAACTGGGATGATTACTATGGTTATCGTCAGCTCACTCATGGCAATCTGCATGGCACTGCCATCTACGTGAACGACTTCACCCTCGATAATTGTCAATTGTCAACTGTCAATTGTCAATTGCCCAAGCGCTACTTTCTTCGTTTCGAAGGAGTAGGCACTTATGCCACGATTCAGCTGAACGGTCAGGATTTTGGACGGCATCCCGTAGGACGCACGACATTGACCTTGGATGTGACCGATGCATTGAGGCAAGGTAGCAATCATCTGGAGGTAAAAGCTGAGCACCCGGAAATGATTGCCGATATGCCTTGGGTGTGTGGCGGCTGTTCTTCGGAATGGGGATTCAGTGAAGGCTCGCAACCCTTGGGGATCTTCCGGCCTGTGGTGTTGGAAGGTACAGATGAAATCCGTATCGAACCTTTCGGAGTACATATCTGGAATGATGAGAAAGCAGCTAATGTATTTGTCGATACGGAGGTTAAGAACTATGGCGGGACTACGGAAACGATTGAAGTGGTCAATAAATTGAGCAATGCGGATGGAAAGCAAGTGTTCCGTCTGGCCAGGAAAGTGACATTGGCACCGGGAGAGATGAAGGTGGTTCGCCAGCACTCTCCTGTAGAGAATCCGGTGTTGTGGAGCACAGATAATCCTTATCTGTATAAACTGGCAAGCATGATTAAACGGGATACGAAGACTACGGATGAGATATCGACTCCTTTCGGTATCCGTACCATCAGCTGGCCGGTGAAACGGAATGACGGAGACGGACGTTTCTATTTGAATGGAAAGCCTGTCTTTATCAATGGAGTTTGCGAGTACGAGCATCAGTTCGGACAAAGCCATGCATTCAGCAGGGAGCAGGTAGCTGCAAGGGTAAAGCAGATATGTGCGGCAGGCTTTAACGGTTTCCGTGATGCCCATCAGCCCCATCATCTCGATTATCAGAAATACTGGGATGAAAAAGGTATTTTGTTCTGGACGCAATTCTCCGCACATGTATGGTATGACACACCGGAATTCCGGGAGAACTTCAAGAAGCTGCTTCGCCAGTGGGTGAAAGAGCGTCGCAATTCCCCCTCAGTAGTTATATGGGGATTGCAGAATGAAAGTACATTGCCCCGTGAATTTGCACAGGAATGTAGTGAGATTATCCGGGAGATGGATCCGACGGCGCGTACGATGCGTGTCATCACTACCTGTAATGGTGGAGAAGGAACCGACTGGAATGTAATCCAGAACTGGAGTGGTACGTATGGGGGAGATGTTACCGAATATGGAAAAGAACTCTCCCGGAAGAACCAGCTGTTGAACGGAGAATATGGTGCATGGAGAAGCATCGGATTGCATACGGAACCCGGAGAGTTTGAGGTGAACGGAGTATGGAGTGAAGACCGCATGTGCCGGCTGATGGAAACTAAGATCCGTTTGGCGGAGCAGGCAAGAGATAGTGTTTGCGGACAATTCCAATGGATATATAGCAGTCATGACAATCCCGGACGCCGCCAGCCGGATGAAGCTTACCGGAAAATAGATAAAGTAGGACCATTCAATTATAAAGGATTGGTGACTCCGTGGGAAGAGCCGCTGGATGTATATTATATGTATCGTGCCAACTATGTTCCGGCAGCCAAAGATCCTATGGTTTATCTCGTATCGCATACCTGGACGGATCGTTTTAAGGAGGGGCGTCGCCGGGCTACCGTCGAGGCTTATAGTAATTGCGATTCTGTATTGCTCTATAACGATATGTCTGATGGGAAAGTCACTTTCCTCGGACGGAAGAAAAATAATGGAATAGGAACTCACTTCGTGTGGGAGAACCGGGATATCCGCTACAATGTACTTCGTGCAGTAGGTTATTACAAAGGAAAACCTGTTGCGGAAGATATAATCATTCTGGAAGGATTAGAGCAGGCGCCTCGCTTTGATGCGCTTTATCAGGAAGCAAAGCCTGTACTGAAGGGAGAGGAGGGATATAATTACCTGTACCGCATCAATTGCGGTGGAGATGAATATACGGATAGCTTCGGGCAACTCTGGTCACAGGATAATCTGGGGTATTCCCGCTCATGGGCTGCCGGTTTTGAAGGTCTGAATCCTTATCTTGCCAGCCAGCGTACGACGTCTGATCCGATACGTGGCACGCGCGACTGGATGTTATTCCAGTCCTTCCGCTTTGGCCGTCACCAGTTGGAATATCGTTTTCCTGTAGCCGAAGGAATCTATCGTATCGAATTTTACTTTACAGAGCCCTGGCATGGTACGGGAGGAAGTGCTTCTACCGATTGTGAAGGTTTGCGCATATTTGATGTAATGGTGAACGATTCCCTCGTCTTGGATGATTTGGACGTATGGGCTGAAAGTGGTCATGACGGTGCATGCAAAAAGGTAGTATATGCCGTTGCGAAGCAAGGCCTGCTGAAAATACACTTCCCGGAAGTAAAGGCCGGTCAGGCACTGATTTCCGGAATTGCCATTGCTTCTGCAAATCAGGAACTGAAACCGTCTGTGTTTCCGGCTTCTGACTGGAGTTGGGAGGCGGCAGACAAAGAGCTTTTGGAAAAGACTCCCAAGGAATTGCTTCCGGAAGATAAAAATGCTCGTGCCAGTGTGGCGTATGAGGCTGAAACAGCTTCTGTAAAAGGTACTTTTACGAAGAAAGAGCATCGCAAACAGATGGGCGTCTTTTGGGGAAAGGGAAAGAAGAACAGCATCGAGTGGAGTGTTTCTACCGGATTGGCCCAAATCTACGCTCTCCGGTTTAAGTATATGAATCGGGCAGGTAAGCCGCTGCCTGTACGGATGCGGTTTATCGACTCGAAAGGTGTGACGTTGAAAGATGATATCCTTACTTTCCCTGAAACGCCCGATAAGTGGAAAATGATGAGTACCACTACCGGAACATTCATCAATGCGGGCTATTATAAAGTGCTGCTTTCGGCGGAAGATATGAATGGATTGGCGTTTGATGCATTGGATATTCAGTAAATCAGCTACAAGCTACCAGCTACAAGTGCCTTTCGGGATATAGCGCAGCTACTCGTAGCTTGTAGCTCGTAGCTTGTATCTGATACTATCAGAGTACAAAACGTATCTTCATCCGTCTATCCTATATATTAATAGCATAGCGAATGAAGATATATACTTTACTCTTTGGTCTATTGCTCTTCAGTCAGTTGTCAGCACAAACTGTGCATGACTGGGAGAATCACCATGTACTTCAAATCAACCGCGAACCGGCGCGGGCCGCATTTACTCCTTTCCACGCACAGAAGGGAGATTGTTCCATCTGTCTGGATGGAACATGGAAGTTTCACTGGACACCTGTGCCCGATGAAAGAATCGCGGAATTCTATCAGACAGACTTCAATGATAAAGACTGGGTCAGCTTTCCCGTACCCGCCAATTGGGAAGTAAACGGATACGGTACGCCGATATACGTTTCGGCAGGCTATCCGTTCAAGATAGATCCTCCCCGGGTGATGGGTGAACCGAAGGTCGGCTATACTACTTACAAAGAGCGGAATCCCGTAGGACAGTATCGCCGTTCGTTTCAGTTGCCTGCCGGTTGGGAAGCAAGAGGCCAGACCTTTCTTCGTTTCGAAGGAGTGATGAGTGCTTTCTATGTCTGGATAAATGGCGAGCGGGTAGGGTATAGCCAGGGAAGTATGGAGCCGAGTGAATTCAACATTACAAACTACCTGCATGCCGGAGAGAATCAGATCGCACTGGAGGTTTACCGGTATAGTGACGGCTCTTATCTTGAAGATCAGGACTTCTGGCGTTTTGGTGGTATTCACCGCAGCGTCCATTTGCTGCACACACCCGATATCCGTATCCGTGATTATGCAGTGCGGACTCTTCCGGTTTCTACGGACTATCAGGATTTCATCTTGCAGATAGATCCTCAATTCAGCGTTTACAGGGGGATGACCGGAAAAGGAACTACCCTGCAGGCAGTATTGAAAGATGCTTCCGGACGAGAAATCGCGACACTGAAAGGGGATGTGGAAGATATACTCGACCTGGAACATAAAGCGGGCAGGATGAATGAATGGTATCCTCAACGTGGGCCCCGTAAATTGGGACGTATGTCGGCAACGATAAAATCTCCGAAAAGGTGGACTGCTGAAACTCCTTATTTGTATAAACTGCACCTGACTCTGCAAACTGCCGAAGGTGAAGTAATAGAGCGGGCGGAACAATCTGTCGGTTTCCGTTCAGTGGAAATACGAAACGGACAACTGCTGGTTAATGGCGCACCGGTTCGTTTCCGTGGGGTGAACCGCCATGAACACGATCCCCGTACGGCTCGTGTCATGAGCGAAGAACGTATGTTACAGGATATTCTTCTGATGAAGCAAGCCAATATTAATGCGGTGCGAACCAGTCATTATCCCAATGTCAGCCGCTGGTATGAGCTTTGTGACAGTCTGGGGCTTTATGTTATGGATGAGGCTGACATAGAGGAACATGGTTTGCGCGGAACCTTAGCCAGCACTCCCGATTGGCATGCCGCATTTCTGGACCGTGCCGTGCGGATGGCAGAACGGGATAAAAATCATCCAAGCATTGTAATGTGGAGTATGGGTAATGAGAGTGGTTATGGTCCGAATTTTGCCGCTATTTCAGCCTGGCTGCATGACTTCGATCCGACACGTCCCGTGCATTATGAAGGTGCGCAGGGAGCCGGAGGTGAACCCGATCCGAAGACGGTAGATGTAATCAGCCGTTTCTATACCCGGGTAAAACAGGAGTATCTGAACCCCGGCATTGCCGAGGGAGAGGATAAGGAACGTGCGGAAAATGCACGTTGGGAGCGGCTGTTGGAAATTGCGGAACGTACCAATGACAACCGTCCCGTGATGACGAGTGAATACGCTCACTCCATGGGAAATGCTCTGGGGAACCTCAAGGAATATTGGGACGAGATATACAGTAATCCCCGTATGCTGGGCGGATTTATCTGGGATTGGGTAGATCAGGGTATCTACAAGACGTTACCCGATGGACGTATCATGGTAGCTTACGGTGGTGATTTTGGTGATAAACCGAATCTGAAGGCTTTTTGCTTCAATGGTCTGCTGATGAGTGACCGCGAAACAACTCCTAAATATTGGGAGGTGAAGAAAGTATACTCACCCGTGGAGTTGAGAGTGGAGGGTGGAGAGTTGAAAGTGACGAATAGGAATCATCATACGGATTTGTCCCAATATCGCTGCTTGTGGACGCTGTCCATAGATGGGAAGCAGAAGGATCAAGGAGAAATAACATTGCCCGGAGTAGCCCCCGGAGAAAGTGAAACTATCCCTTTACCTGTTTCCATAGCCGGCAAGAAAGCTTCGGCAAAGGCTACTTCTGACCTGCGTCTCACGATAAGCTTCATCTTGAAGCGGGATGCTCTTTGGGCAAAAGCCGGGCATGAAGTGGCATGGGAACAGTTCTGCATTCAGGAAGGCGCATTCTTGTCTTCCAAACTTGAGAATAGAGGGAGACTGAAGGTAAGGGAAGATGAAGAACATTTATCCATCAGTGGGAGTGGCTTTTCTATTCAATGGGAGAAAAACGCAACCGGGAGCCTGACTTCCCTTACTTATCATGGAAAAGAAATGCTGGCTCATCCGGCTGATTTTCCTCTTCAACCTGTAACGCAGGCCTTCCGTGCACCGACAGATAATGATAAGAGTTTTGGCAACTGGTTGGCTAAAGACTGGAGCTTGCATCAAATGGATAATCCTCGTATTAGTCTGGACTTTCTGAAGCATGAGATCCGTGAGGACGGAGCGGTCATTGTCCGGGTTCAAACCAGGAATCGCTATAAAGAAGGTATGATCGTGACAAAGTATCTTTATACTATCCTTTCCGATGGAACCATAGACTTGAAAACTACTTTCCAACCGCAAGGAATTCTGCCCGAATTACCCCGCTTGGGAATAGCATTCTGCCTTTCATCCGATTATCGTACTTTTATCTGGCAGGGGCGTGGTCCGCAGGATAATTATCCTGACCGTAAGACTTCTGCTGCTGTCGGACTTTGGAAAGGATCGGTTGCCGACCAGTATGTACATTATCCCCGCCCGCAAGATAGTGGAAATAAGGAAGAAGTGCGTCGCCTTATGCTGACCGACAGGCATGGTAAAGGTATTCGTATCGATGCTGTGGAAGATGTCTTTTCTGCTTCTGCCCTGCACTATACCGCACAGGATTTATATAAAGAAACGCATGACTGTAATTTGAAACCACGTTCTGAGGTTATCCTGAGTTTGGATGCCGCTGTACTTGGATTGGGTAACAGCAGTTGCGGGCCGGGCGTACTGAAGAAGTATGCCATTGATAAGAAGGAACATACCTTGCATATACGGATTACCAGCGCCGCACTGGTATCAGTACATGAGAATAACGGTATAGAAAGGAACTATTTCACCACAGAGGGCACAGAGGACACAGAGTTTTTTAGACTTCTAATTCAGAGATAATTATAACCTCTGTGTCCTCTGTGTCCTCTGTGGTGAAAAGATTTATAACTAACCAATAATGAAAGTAACAATGAGAAAAGTAACCACTTTATTATCAACCCTGGCATTAGCCACCACCCTGACTGCCCAGACATTTCCGCAGACAGAGCGACAATACCTTTCCGGCCACGGATGTGACGATATGGTAGAATGGGACTTTTTCTGTACTGACGGACGTAACTCCGGTAAATGGACGAAAATAGGTGTCCCGTCTTGCTGGGAGTTGCAGGGTTTTGGTACCTATCAGTATGGAATCAGTTTTTATGGTAAAGCCTTTCCCGAAGGCATTGCCGGTGAGAAAGGAATGTATAAATATGAGTTTGAAGTTCCCGAAGAATTTCGTGGCAAGCAGGTGAACCTTGTGTTCGAAGCATCCATGACCGATACGGAAGTTAAGGTTAACGGACGTAAGGCAGGATCGAAACACCAGGGAGCCTTCTATCGCTTTTCATATAATGTCACGGATTTACTGAAATATGGCAAGAAGAATCTGTTGGAAGTAACAGTTTCCAAAGAGAGTGAGAATGCCAGTGTGAACCTTGCCGAACGGCGCGCCGATTATTGGAACTTTGGCGGTATCTTCCGCCCGGTATTTCTGGAAGTAAAACCTGCCGTCAACCTCCGCCATATCGCCATTGACGCGCAAATGGACGGATCATTCCGTGCCAATTGCCACACGAATATCTCCGGTGACGGAATGAGTATCCGTGCACAGATTTTGGACGGTAAAGGGAAGAAACTGGCAGATACCACCGTACCCCTAAAAGCCGGAAGCGACTGGACTACTCTGCAATTGAATGTTTCTGCCCCCGCCCTATGGACCGCAGAAACCCCAAACCTCTATAAAGCTCAATTCTCCCTGTTGGATAAAGAAGGCAAAGTCCTGCATCATGCGACCGAGACATTCGGTTTCCGTACTATCGAAGTTCGTGAAAGTGACGGATTGTACGTGAACGGGGTGCGTATCAATGTGCGTGGTGTCAACCGTCATAGTTTCCGTCCCGAAAGCGGTCGTACCTTGAGTAAAGCGAAGAATATTGAAGATGTACTTCTGATGAAGGGCATGAATATGAATTCTGTCCGTCTGAGCCACTATCCGGCGGACCCGGAATTTCTGGAAGCGTGCGACTCTCTTGGACTCTATGTTATGGATGAACTGGGTGGCTGGCATGGCAAGTACGACACCCCTACGGGAGTACGTCTGATTGAAGGCATGATAGAACGTGATGTGAACCATCCGTCCGTTATCTGGTGGAGCAATGGTAATGAAAAAGGCTGGAACGTTGAACTGGATGGAGAATTCCATAAATACGATCTGCAGAAACGCCCGGTCATCCATCCGCAAGGTAACTTCTCCGGTTTCGAAACCATGCACTATCGTTCGTATGGAGAAAGTCAGAACTACATGCGCCTGCCGGAAATCTTTATGCCTACTGAATTCCTGCACGGTTTGTACGACGGAGGCCATGGTGCCGGCCTGTATGATTACTGGGAAATGATGCGTAAACATCCGCGTTGTATCGGTGGTTTTCTGTGGGTATTGGCGGATGAAGGCGTGAAGCGTGTGGATATGGACGGGTTCATAGACAATCAGGGAAATTTCGGAGCTGACGGAATTGTAGGCCCTCACCATGAAAAGGAAGGCAGCTATTACACTATCAAGCAGCTATGGAGCCCGGTGCAGGTTATGAATACCGCTATCGACCGGAATTTCAACGGTCGACTCTCTGTCGAGAACCGTTATGATTATCTGAACCTGAACACCTGTCGTTTTATCTGGCAGCAAGTGAAGTTCCCGTCAGTAACGGATGTTTCCAATACAACTACCCGGATTCTGAAACAAGGTGAAGTGCAGGGAAGCGATGTAGCAGCCCATGGAGTGGGAGTGGTGGATATCAAGACTCCTATTCTTCCCGAAGCGGATGCTCTTTTCCTGACAGCTATAGATAAATATGGTCATGAGCTATGGCGCTGGACTTTCCCCGTAGATAAACTGAACCGGGAAACAGAACAGTTTTCTGCATCATCCGGCCGTGCATCCTATACGGAAACAGAAAAAGGCATTACGGTAAAAGCAAACGGACGTACTTTTGTCTTTTCAAAGGAAGACGGGCAGCTGAAAGATGTATCCGTCAATAACCGTAAGATTAGTTTTGCCAACGGTCCCCGTTTTATCGGTGCACGTCGTGCAGACCGTTCCCTGGATCAGTTCTATAATCATGACGACGAAAAAGCCAAGGCAAAGGACCGTACTTACACAGAATTTCCCGACGCGGCAGTCTTCACGAAACTGGATGTAAAAGAAGAGGGGGGTAATCTGATCCTCACCGCTAATTATAAACTGGGCAATTTAGACAAAGCTCAGTGGACAATTCATCCGGATGGCATGGCTACTCTTGATTATACCTACAACTTCTCCGGTGTGGTAGACCTGATGGGTATTTGCTTTGATTATCCTGAAGGACAAGTGCTCAGCAAGCGTTGGTTGGGAGCAGGTCCGTATCGTGTATGGCAGAATCGTATTCATGGCACGCAGTATGATATCTGGGAGAATGATTATAACGATCCTATTCCGGGTGAGACATTCACCTATCCTGAATTCAAAGGATATTTTGGCAGTGTCTCCTGGATGAGTATTCGTACGAAAGAGGGAACCATCAGCCTGACGAATGAAACTCCTGATTCCTATATCGGAGTATATCAACCCCGTGATGGTCGTGACCGGTTACTGTATACACTTCCCGAAAGCGGAATTTCTGTTTTGAATGTAATTCCTCCGGTGCGTAATAAAGTAAACTCCACGGATTTGTGCGGTCCTTCTTCACAACCTAAATGGGTGGATGGCCCGCAAACGGGACGCCTTGTCCTTCGGTTTGAATAAGACTTTGTAATTCCGGTTCAGGCAGAAAGAGATTAGCTCTTTGTCCTGAACCGGTAAGTAATATCATTCATTTCTCCTTGTACAATCTTGTAAAGCCGCTGGTTGGTTTGTTCAGACTTCAAACCACCGCGGCTTTCTACGTAAGGCCCAAGTTTTATGTATTGGAAGTTCCGGATCGGGAACCCGTCAGGCAGTTCCGACTTACCGGAATACCAGCCCACTTTAACCGGGGCAATCTGTTGCTGCTGTAGAAAATTGGCAAAATACGTTACATCATAAGGATCTGCATCTCCTCCCATAAAACAGACGCATGTAACAGCCTTTCCATACTTTTGTAAAAGTACGGAAAGGTTTTCTTCTGTCAGTGTTTCTCCGACATCATGTTGCAGATAGGGACTATGGCAACCTTTACACCTGTTCGGACAGTTCGAAAGGTTGATTGCCAATGTCACCTCATCCGGTATCTCCTGAAAAACAATGTCGTAATCAGTGTACTTCAGCATAATATCTTCGGGCAGCCTCCTTTTGCCGGGCTTGAGAGAAATTGCTGATTCGTTTCATGTAGCCGATGACGCGGGTCAGATAATCCACGTTCTGGCTATGACATTCCGGACACTCTTTCAAGTATCTTTTGTCAATGTGGTTGCATTCGTTGCAAACCGTGTTAGGTATATTGAAAGTAAAGTAATTGCAGCCTTCAGTGGCGGCTACCCGAAGTAATTGTCTGTATTGCTCTTTGCTCAAATGCTCTTCCAGGTTCATGTGGAGTGCCGAACCACCCGTCAGGTGCTCTATGTACCTGTGTCCATGCATACGGAACTTATCGATGACGTTCAGCGACTCATCCTCTACAATGTAGAAATAGCTGTTATAGCACTCGCGGAATGTCTGGAAACCGGCTTCTTTGTCCCATTTGGCATGTTTTACGCCTACATTCTCAGCCGGTATCATTTCGCAGTTAAAGAGTATATCTTTCGTTCGATATTTCTTATTGTATTTTTCAACTATTCCCAGAATCTCCTGCACAAAAGCTTCATATTTAGGATTATCGTTGATTTCAATTCCCATGAATTGAGCGGCTTCCACCAGCCCGTTTACACCGATTGTCAGATATTGGCGTCCCATATTAATGTATCCGGCATCGAACAAAGGCAACATTCCTTTGCTTTGCAGATGCTTTAGGTTTTCGTTATAGGCCAGTTGTACTTTGTGTACCAGATCTACTACCTCTTCAAGGAAGAAATGATAAAGCAATCCGGATTTCACTGCATGCTGGATGCAACGGTTCAGGTTGATAGTCAACACACTTTTTGATCCGGTAGATACGCCGCCTGCTCCCAGGGTGTAACTAAATCCATTATCCTGTATTTCATTACGCAAGCGGCAACAGCTACTTAACGAGTCGGCATTATCACTCATATATGTAAAGAAAGAGTGCCCTTCCGCATACATTTCGGCCGTGAAGTCACCGTATTCCTTGTCCAATACATCTCCGTCTTTGGTCAGCAAAGCCATTGTCTCTACGGGGAAGGTAAGAATGGCTTTGGTACGTTCCTTATTGAACCACTTCATGAAGCGCTTTTGCAACCAGCTCAATGATTCCCAATGGGGAGCGTTTCCGTCCGGGAAGACGAAATGTTCAAAAAGGCTATTGAAATAATATTGATCATAGTAAGCTACATTCCAGAATACTGCCTGAAAATTCCGTGCCCCCGTAGGTTGATTGATGGAATATACGATCTGTTCAAAACAATCGGTGATTATTTTATCTATGGTCCTTTGTTTGGAGGAAAGGTCGGCAAGTTGTTCCGGATGTTTATAGTAATCCTCTCCGTATTCTTTTTCTATGAAATAATTCATATACATCAGAAATTCCGGTGTGGCGCAGGCGCCGCTGAGCATACTCGATACGATAAATACCATATTGATGAATCCTCCGCAGAAAGACTTCAGATTGGTGGGTGCCGTGGAGTTACCGCCTACGGATGCGGTTCCGCTGATCAGCCACGGATACATGGTGATGCTTGCGCAATAATTGGCAAGATTGGTTTCATCATTCTTGTATATGAAGTGTTGGTTCAGCAATTCGATGTAGCGGTCTGAAAGTTCCTTGCCGTACATGTCCTTCAGGCGGTCAGTCAGCAAACGGCGGTTCAGACGGATGAAGTTCGATTTGGGGAGTTCGCCTATCAGTGTGGCTATATTTTTATTTTCCACATTGGCGTTAGCGTCATACTTGCTACCGGTGGCAGGGTTGGAGGCATCGCAGTAATCCATTAGGAAACGGAGCTTGTCACGTACTTCCCGGTCTTCCAGATGTTTCTGTCTGTATAGCATGAACGCTTTTGCTACACTGTAATAGTGTTCAGCCATCAGTGCCACTTCTACTTGGTTCTGTATATCTTCTACACTGGTTCCATCACTGATGTTCACGCGGCTGAGTATGTTGGTGATCACATCTTGTGTGGCAAAACTGCCGACAGATAAAAATGCTTTACTAATTGCGTTCTTGATCTTATCAAGTGAAAACGCTTCTTTTTTCCCATCTCTTTTGACGATGAAAGTCTCCGAATTGATCATACCTGTAATTTAAGATTTAACAAATAAATATTCTTTGTTTAGTTAGCTATACTAAATCAAACGACAAAATAAGGAGAGTAAGTAATAAAATGAATCTTGGAGGATGCACTCTATCGCTTTTCACCCGAAAGCCTGAATGATTACAGATATCGGCAGGTCTTCTGACTTGTTTCCGTTGTGGCGCCTTCCCGGTCTTTGCAGGACCAGTGGCTAAAGAATGCCACAATCTTTTCTCCACATGGTAGGGAGATGAAACTTACAGCTACGGGGATAGTCCCTGATTTTCACAGGATTCCCTTTTAATTCCGTTTCACGCTTGCGGTGATTTGGAAACCGTTATCGCTGACAAAGTTAGAAATAAAATCAATAATCCAACGGATGATAGAAAAAAATATTCCCTGCTTATATTTTTTGTTTTAAAAAGCATCTCCAATGATAATTTCCACTATCTTTGCCCCGAATTGGTTTCGGATGAACATTTCTGTCATTTGGATTAAAAGGGAATCGGGTGTAAATCCCGGACAGTCCCGCTGCTGTGAAGCTCCATAACTTTCTTGATAAATACTTTAGCCACTGGCTGTGAATTGGAGGCCGGGAAGGAATCAGAAAGGGAGTCAGTCAGAAGACCTGCCATTCGTTAAAGTCTGTTGCTACTCGTGGGATTAGGGGAACAGTACGAACGAATAATTGTTTTAATTTAATTAATGCGAGAGGGATGCCTATGAAAAAGGTATGTCCGCGTTGTGGTGCAACCTTTGAGTGTATGCACGATCGGATTTTGTCATGCCATTGCGCTACGGTACGACTGAATGAGCAGCAACGTGCTTATTTGCAAAAGAATTATCCGGGCTGTTTATGTCATGACTGTCTGACGGCAGTCAAAGAGGGTATTGTTATGGATGTATGTGATGCACCCCTTTGCGATAAACAGAAGAACAATGATTAAAAAAGTATTGATTGCCAATAGAGGCGAGATTGCTGTACGTGTAATGCGTTCCTGCAAAGAGATGGGAATACGTACAGTAGCTGTCTATTCGGAAGCGGATCGTGCAGCAAAACACGTCATGTATGCCGATGAAGCCTGTTTGATAGGTCCGGCAGCTTCCAGAGACAGTTATTTGAATATAGAGAATATAATTCGTGCTGCCCGGCAGCATGAAGCGGATGCCATCCATCCCGGATATGGTTTCTTATCTGAAAATGCCGACTTTGCCCGTCGTTGCAAAGAAGAAGGCATTATTTTTATCGGGTCTTCTGCCGAAACAATGGAAGCGATGGGTGATAAAATCTCAGCCCGTAAACACATGATTGCAGCCGGAGTACCGGTAGTTCCCGGTACGGAACAACCCTTGCAGAGTGCCGGGGAGGCTGTGATGATATGTAATAAGATCGGCTATCCCGTGATGCTGAAAGCCTCTATGGGTGGTGGTGGAAAAGGTATGCGACTGATACATAGTGAGGATGAAGTGGTTGAGGCTTACAATACCGCCCGCTCGGAGTCTATGTCTGCTTTTGGTGACGATACGGTATATCTGGAGAAATTTGTGGAGGAACCCCATCATATTGAATTTCAGGTATTGGGTGATAATCATGGCAATGTGATTCATTTATTCGATCGCGAATGTTCTGTTCAGCGTAGAAATCAAAAAATTGTGGAGGAAAGTCCATCTCCCTTCCTCACTCCGGAATTACGCAGAGAGATGGGAGAGAAGGCTGTGGCTGCCGCCAAAGCAGTGAACTATTCGGGTGCAGGTACTATCGAATTTCTGGTTGATAAGCACCGTTATTTCTATTTCCTGGAAATGAACACCCGTTTGCAAGTGGAACATCCCATTACCGAAGAAGTGGTGGGTGTGGACTTAGTGAAAGAACAGATCATGATTGCAGCCGGTTATCCGTTGCATCTTAAACAGGAAGATTTGTTTCAGCGGGGACATGCTATCGAATGTCGTATCTGTGCGGAAGATACAGAGAATAATTTCATGCCGTCTCCGGGAATCATTAAGTTATTGGCTGAACCGAACGGTATCGGTGTCCGAATCGATAGCTATGTTTACGAAGGGTATGAGATTCCTATCTATTATGATCCCATGATCGGAAAACTGATCGTATGGGCCACCAATCGGCAGTATGCCATTGAGCGTATGCGCCGTGTGCTGTATGAGTATAAAATTACCGGATTGAAGACCAATCTTACTTATCTGAAGCGCATCATGCACAACCCCGATTTCGTAAAGGGAGAATACAACACGCTGTTTATCGAGAAAAACTCGCGTATGTTGCAGCGTCCTAACAGTAATAATGAAGAAATTGAGAATATTGCCATGATTGCCGCTTATATAGATTACCTGATGAACCTGGAAGAGAATTCTTCCACGCAATCGTCTGATGGTCGTCCTATCAGTCGCTGGCGTGAGTTCGGTTTGCAAAAAGGAGTTTTACGTATTTAAAGAGGGAGGAAGTAGTTAATGGAAATACATATTGGAAACCGCGTTGCCGATGTGACGTTGGTCAGTAAAGAAGATAATAAAGTCCGGTTGAATGTTGATGGAAGAATCTACGATGTGGATATTGCCATGGCAGAAAACGGTAGCTGCTCCATCTTACACGACGGAAATTCTTACAATACGGAAGTCATCCGCGGTGAAGGAGGAAAAAGCTATGATGTGAATTTGTTCTATCGCTCTTATCATGTGGATATAGCAGATACCCAGGTGAAATACTTGCGTATGCGAAAAGGAGGAGAAGAGAGACAGGACGATAAGATTATTGCTCCGATGCCGGGTAAAGTTATGAAGATTCCTGTACAGAAAGGTGACCGTTTGTCGGCGGGAAATATTGTAGTGGTGCTTGAAGCTATGAAAATGCAAAGCAACTATAAGGTCAATTCGGACTGTGTAGTGAGAGAAATCTTGGTGGCGGAAGGTGATTCAGTGAGCAGTAACCAGATTTTAATGACATTGGATATTATAAATGAAGAATAAGTATGGAAAGGACAGAAATATATAATCAGTTTGAAGAACTTAATAAGCGTGCCTCGCAGGGTGGAGGCATTGATAAGATAGAAAAACAACATGCTGCCGGGCGGATGACCGCACGCGAACGCATAGAAGCCTTGCTGGATAAAGGGACATTCAATGAGTTGGACAAGTTTGTAAATCACCGTTGCACCAATTTCGGAATGGAGAAAAAACAGATTCCGGGTGATGGCATGGTGACCGGTTATGGCAAGATTGACGGTCGTCCGGTATTTGTGTACGCCTATGACTTTACGGTGCATGGCGGTTCTTTGAGTGAAACTAATGCAGCGAAAATAGTGAAAGTACAGCAACTGGCACTCAAAAATGGCGCTCCGGTTATTGCTCTGAATGATTCGGGAGGTGCCCGTATTCAGGAAGGTGTCGGCAGTTTGTCAGGATATGCTTCTATTTTCTATCAGAATACGATTGCTTCCGGGGTGATTCCTCAAATCTCAGCTATTCTGGGCCCATGTGCCGGCGGTGCCTGTTATTCACCTGCATTGACGGATTTTATTTTTATGGTGAAAGAGAAAAGCCATATGTTCATCACAGGGCCGGATGTAGTGAAAACGGTTACGCATGAAGAAGTGGACAAGGAAGAGTTGGGTGGAGCCTATGCACATAGCAGTAAGAGTGGCGTTACTCACTTCATGTGTAACACTGAAGAAGAAACCATGCTGGCCATACGCGAATTGCTCAGCTTCCTGCCTTCCAATAATATGGAGGATGCTCCGCTTATTCCTTGTACGGATGATGCCAGACGTCAGGCAGAAGAGCTTCAAACTGTGATTCCGGAAGACCCGAACATTCCTTATGACATTAAGGATATTATAGAGCCGGTTATGGATAACCAATATTTCTTTGAAGTGATGCCCCATTTTGCAAAGAATATTGTGGTTGGCTTTGCCCGTCTGAATGGTCGTTCGGTAGGAGTTGTAGCCAACCAGCCGGCTTATCTGGCTGGTGTGCTGGATATAGACGCTTCCGATAAGGCTGCACGTTTCATCCGTTTTTGCGACTGCTTCAACATTCCGTTGATTACCTTCGAAGATGTACCGGGCTTCCTGCCTGGCGTGACGCAGGAGCATAATGGCATCATTCGTCACGGGGCAAAAATCGTCTATGCTTATGCAGAAGCTACTGTCCCTAAAATTACCCTGATAACCCGTAAGGCTTATGGCGGTGCGTACATTGTGATGTCCAGCAAACAGACAGGGGCAGACATCAATCTGGCCTATCCGCAGGCTGAAATAGCTGTGATGGGAGCCGAAGGTGCTGTGAATATATTATATAGAAATGTTACACCGGAAGAAAAATCCGGTCTGATCCAGGAATATGAATTTAAGTTTTCTAATCCGTATCGGGCTGCCGAGCGTGGTTTTATTGATGAGATTATCATGCCTCGTGATACCCGGTATAAGCTGATTCAGGCGTTAGAAATGACGCATAACAAGAGTCAGAGCAACCCACCTAAAAAGCACGGCAATATGCCACTATGATTTAGTTATGTTTCAATGTGTGCGTCTCCCCGTAGAAGTGATTTCTCCGGGGAGACTTTAAACGGATTATATGAAGATAAAATTATATATGCTTTAAATTATGGAACTATTGAAGAACCTTTTTGAAGGATACCCTGATCTTTGGGGTGGAGGAGTGGCTCATTCCGTACTGATCCTTTCACTTGTGATAGCATTTGGCATCATGCTGGCTAAAATCAAAGTGGCGGGAGTTTCATTAGGTATCACATGGATACTTTTTGTGGGTATTGTATTCGGGCATTTTGATATGACTCTGAATGAACACTTGCTTCATTTTATGAAAGAGTTCGGTCTGATCTTGTTTGTTTACTCCATAGGGTTGCAAGTGGGACCCGGTTTCTTTTCTGCTTTCAAAAAAGGCGGACTTACCTTGAATCTGTTGGCTATGCTGGTCGTTTTTCTGGGAGTAGTCATCACGATTATATTACATTTTGTCACGGGTACGCCTATCACTACTATGGTCGGTATCCTTTCCGGTGCGGTAACAAATACTCCGGGACTTGGAGCTGCCCAGCAGGCAAACAGTGATTTGAACGGAATAGATGCCCCTGAGATAGCATTGGGATATGCGGTTGCTTATCCGCTGGGTGTAGTCGGTATTATCTTGTCATTGATAGCCTTGAAATATATTTTGCGTATCAATACCAAGACAGAAGAGGCGGAAGCTGAACGTGGACTCGGACACATACAGGAACTCACTGTGCGTCCTATTTCGTTTGAAATCCGTAATGAAGCTATCGACGGGAAAAAGATAAAAGATATACGTCCGCTGATGAACCGTGATTTTGTGATTTCGCGTGTACGGTATCATGACGGGCAAGAAACGGAATTGGCTAATTCAGATACGGTATTGCATCTGAATGATAAAATTTTGGTTATCTCTACCCCTAAAGATATTGAAGCTATTAGCGTCTTCTTCGGTAAGCAGATTGATATGCAATGGGAGCAATTGGATAAGAAACTGATTTCCCGTCGTATCTTGATAACGAAACCTGAACTGAATGGAAAGATGCTTTCCCAATTGAAGATACGTAATAATTTCGGAGCCAGTATTACCCGTGTGAATCGTTCGGGAGTGGACTTGGTTGCTGCTCCGCAATTACAATTACAGATGGGCGACCGTGTTACTATTGTTGGTAGCGAGCTGGCGGTCAGTCATGCGGAAAAAGTATTGGGAAATTCAATGAAACGCTTGGATCATCCTAATCTGATACCTATATTCCTGGGGATAGCGTTAGGATGTATCCTGGGTAGTACGCCTTTCGTATTTCCGGGTATTCCCCAGCCGGTAAAGTTAGGATTGGCGGGTGGACCTCTTATTGTTTCCATTCTGATCAGTCGCTTCGGCCCTCAGTACAAAATGATTACTTATACTACCATGAGTGCCAATCTGATGCTGCGTGAGATAGGAATTTCCCTTTTCCTGGCTTGTGTGGGATTGGGTGCCGGTAAAGGATTTGTGGAAACGGTGATTTATGACGGTGGCTATGTCTGGGTAGGTTATGGTGTTATCATAACTATTGTTCCTTTGCTGATAGCCGGGCTTGTCGGACGATATGTCTTTAAATTGAACTATTATACGTTGATCGGAGTATTGGGTGGCTCAACCACGAATCCGCCCGCGTTGGCGTATTCCAATGATCTGACTTCGTGTGATGCTCCTGCGGTGGGATATGCCACTGTTTATCCGCTTACCATGTTTTTACGTGTGCTTACTGCACAAATGCTGATACTTGCATTAGCTTAATTCCTAAACTTTAATTGAATCAAACATTTTCTCTTTTGGCTTGTTGTTTACTCCCCGTAAGATTATCTTTGCGGGGAGTTTTTATGTGTAAGAAAAATGTAGTAACCAAAATGTATACAAATAAAGTAAAGAGAATAGCTGCCGTTCATGACCTGTCTGGTTTTGGGCGTGTATCCCTTACGGTTGTAATTCCGATTTTGTCTTCCATGGGCTTTCAGGTTTGCCCTTTACCTACGGCTGTGCTCTCCAGTCATACGCAATATCCGGAGTTCTCTATTCTTGACCTGACGGATGAAATGCCTAGAATTATTGCCGAATGGAAAAAGCTGGATGTACAGTTTGATGCTTTCTATACAGGATATCTCGGAGCTCCGCGTCAGGTACAGATTGTTTCGGATTTTATTGATGACTTCCGCCAGCCGGACAGCTTGGTGGTAGTTGACCCCGTATTGGGAGATAACGGACGGCTATACACAAACTTTGATGAATCAATGATTCGCGAAATGCGCCACCTGGCAACGAAGGCGGATGTGATCACCCCAAATCTCACTGAACTTTTTTATCTGATGGACAAGCCTTATAAAGCAGATAATACGGATGAAGAATTGAAATCTTACCTTCGTTTTTTATCTGATGCAGGTCCTCAGGTGGTTATTATAACAAGCGTCCCTGTTCATGAGGAGAGTCACAAGACCTCGGTATATGCTTATAATCGGGTAGGGGATCGATACTGGAAAATTACTTGCCCGTATTTGCCGGCTCATTATCCGGGAACCGGGGATACTTTTACAAGTGTCATAACCGGTGCTTTATTGCAAGGGGACAGTCTTCCTATTGCTTTGGACCGTGCCACGCAATTCATTCTTCAGGGCATTCGCGCTACTTTTGGGTATGAGTACGACAATCGGGAGGGTATTTTATTGGAAAAAGTACTGCACAATCTGGATATGCCTATCCAAAGTGCCAGCTACGAATTGATTTGAATAAAATAAGGGGGTGAACCATTCAAAAGGGACACCCCCTTATGGAAGTTATGTTATTTGTTTGGAAGTGACGCTTTTAATAAGATAGGTACTTCTGCCGGTTCATTTGCCACTTGTATTCCTGCTGCTGTCAGTGCTGCAATCTTTTCCTCGGCAGAACCGGAATTACCGGAAATAATGGCACCTGCATGTCCCATTTGCTTTCCCGGAGGTGCAGATTGTCCGGCAATAAAAGCTACGACAGGTTTTGTTACGTATTTCTTTATATATTCAGCCGCCAGTTCTTCTGCATTTCCACCAATCTCACCGATCATGACGATGGATTCCGTATCCTTATCATTTTGGAACATTTCCAATAGTTCACGGAAGTAAAGTCCTACTACGGGATCACCTCCCATGCCGATAGCGGTAGATTGGCCCATGCCGTTGGCTGTAAGATGGTAAACAATCTCGTAAGTCAATGTTCCGCTACGGCTGATCACTCCGACATTTCCCTTTTTAAAAACGTTGCCGGGTAAGATTCCGGCCAGGCTCTTTTCCGGAGAAATTAAACCGGGGCAGTTCGGTCCGATCAGCATGGCTCCTTTCAGTTGAGTGAAGCGATACGCTTTGATTACATCGAGGGTAGGGATACCTTCGGAGATACAGATAATCAGTTTGATTCCGGCATCTGCGGCTTCCATGATAGCATCTGCCGCATAGCTGGCGGGAACAAAAAGAATGGAGGCATTGGCCTGCGTCTTTTCCACTGCCTCGTACATGGTGTTGAAAACGGGAAGCCCGTCTACGGTGCTGCCTCCTTTTCCGGGAGACGTACCGCCTACTACATTCGTACCGTATTCTTTCATTTTTACGGCATGAAAATGTCCGTCTCTGCCCGTAATACCTTGTACCAACAGGCGGGTCGATTTATCAATAAGTATGCTCATAATGTTTCTCCTTTCACAGATTTTACTACCATCAGGGTGGCTTCATTCATGGTTTCCGCTACCTGAAAGCGGTTACTGTCTTTTAATAGTTTCCTGCCGATATTTTCATTGGTTCCCGTCAGTCTTACAATGACAGGAATTTCCGTTTGCAATTGGTCGAAAGCCTGTATCAATCCTATAGCTACATCGTCGCAACGAGTGATGCCGCCAAATATATTGATGAAGACCGCTTTTACTTTCGAATCATTCAGCAGTATCTTCATGGCTTCAATCACCTTCACGGGGTTTGAACTCCCACCGATATCCAGGAAATTGGCAGGTGAACCGCCATATAACTTAATCATGTCCATGGTAGTCATTGCCAGTCCGGCACCGTTTACCATGCAACCGATGTCTCCGTCCATACGTACATAACTGAACCCTCTTTCTTTGGCTGTAGCTTCGAGTTGTTCCTCCGGTGTAGGTTCGAAAAGGGCATGGATATCGGGGTGGCGGTAGAGAGCGTTATCGTCGAACACCATTTTAGCATCGATAGCCAGAAGTGTGCCTTTAGCCGTCAATACCAGCGGGTTGATTTCAGCAAGCGATGCATCGTTTTCCATGAAGGCTTTATAAAGATCCTGAAGGATGGAAGTCATACGCCTGGCTTGTTCCGCCTGGTCAAAAAGCATGAATGCAAAACGCTGTGCCAGATATTGGGGCAATCCTATCAACGGGTCGATATTATAGCGAATGATTTTCTCCGGAGTGTTGCGGGCTACTTCTTCAATATCCATTCCTCCTGCCGCACTCATGATAAGCACTACTGAACGCGTGTTGCGGTCAATGGTAAAACTGACATAATATTCAGCTGCGATATCTACAGCTTCGCTGATTAAAATTCGGGTTACAGGAAAACCTTTGATGGTCATTTGCAGAATTTCCCGGGCGTGCTGTCTTACCAGTTCTTCACTGTCAGCCAGTTTTACGCCTCCTGCCTTTCCTCGTCCACCGGTCAACACTTGTGCTTTCACAACTACTTTGTCCACTTCTAACTGCCGGAAAGCTTTTACGGCTTCATCGGGCGTATTGCATAACACATGTCGTTCTACCGGAATTCCATACTGGGAGAAGATTTCCTTTGCTTGATATTCATGTACTTTCATGGATCATGGATTATAGATTAGTATATGTCTCTAACAAATAAGATGGCTAAAAAGTTGTCAAATAAGTGATTAAGAACGAAAATAAGAAAAAGGATCGTTTCTTGTGCAATGTTATTTGTTATAAGAAAAATATGGTAATAGCGATAAAAAATGAAGTGTATTATGAAAAAAACTTGTCTTAGACTGTGAACTTTTCTGCATTTTTGGTTAATTTTGCATATTAATCTCATATTTTAATATTAAACCGTTGGGATTCCTGGTCAGATTCGGAGTCAGGAACCCTCGGATGATAACACACGAACTGTGATGAACAGGAGAAGATTTTATCAACAGAGAAAAACCTCCATGCTGTTTGCCATACTCGTATTTTTTACTCAGGTATGTGTAGCCCAGGCATATAAATATATAAGTATGGAGGATGGTCTGGGCAGTCAGAAAGTTTATCGTATCCTACAAGATTCTTTAGGATATATGTGGTTCCTTACTCAGGAAGGTCCGGACCGTTACAATGGCAAGGAAATCAGACACTATGAATTGACGGATAAGGGACAGAAGCTCAATATGCAGTTTAGCCTGAATTGGCTTTACATGGCTGACGACGGTGTGTTGTGGGGAATAGGACGGAAAGGCCGCATTTTCCGCTATGAGCAGGGGCGTGATCGGTTCGAACAGGTGTATATGCCTCCTTTGCCGGAAAAGGGAATCTCTTCGCCGAATATTACATATAGCTATATGGATCATTCCAGACGTATCTGGCTTTGCAGTAAGGAACAAATGGCATTGTTCGATACCCGTACAGGAAAGATATCGCAATTATCATCCAGTATAATCAGTAATGTCACTTCTATTGCCCAGATAGATAGGGAAAACTTCTTCATAGGTACGGAGTCCGGGTTGTATCGGGCGGTATTGGACGAATCTCGTACGTTACTTTCGTGTACGCCGGCATATAATCTTCATGCACCGGTGAGCGAGTTATTCTTTTCAGCTGCTTTGAAGAAACTGTTTGTCGGTACTTTTAAGCAGGGAGTGTGGATTTGTGATCTCAATACTTCTCAGGAAAATCGGTCGGATGAAACCCTTAGTGACGTGAATATCAAACGTATTATACCCTTTGGGGAAAGGGAAATTCTGATAGCTACTGACGGGAAAGGAATCTATCGTATGAATATTGATACATGTTATGCAGTTCCTTATATTGTAGCAGATTATAATATCCATAATGGAATGAATGGCAACAACATAAACGATGTGCATGTAGACCATGATGGTCGCATCTGGATTGCTAATTATCCCAGTGGAATAACCATCCGCGACAATCGTTACAGCGGCTACCGATGGACTCGTCATTCGGTTGGAAACCGCCAGTCACTTGTCAATAACCAGGTGCATGATGTCATTGAAGATAGTGACGGTGACCTTTGGTTCGGTACCAGCAATGGCATAAGTCTATATAGTTCCGCTACGGGGGAATGGCATTCCTTTTTCAGCACTTTTGATCATGAACTGGAAGATAAGAATCATATATTCCTGACGCTTTGTGAAATCTCGCCCGGAATTATTCTGGCAGGTGGTTTTACCTCCGGTCTTTACCAGATAGATAAACGTGCCCTTACGGTTGACTATATTGCTTCTTCTCTTTTCTTTCATTTAGACCTGCGTCCCGATCAGTACATTCGTGACATAAGGAAAGATTCGGAAGGTAATATCTGGTCAGGCGGTTTTTACAATCTGAAATGTTTTGATCTTAAAAGTGGCAAATCTCGCCTGTATTCCGGCTTGAATTCTATTACCTGCATTCGCGAAAAAGACGATTCTTCGATGTGGATTGGCACTTCGGCAGGGCTATATTTGCTAGACAAGTTTTCCGGAAAATACCGCAGCATCGATATGCCTGTGGAATCTATGCATATCCATGCCTTGTATCAGGGAGATGATGGTGTGTTGTATATAGGTACCAGTGGTTCCGGACTGGTGCTTTATAATCCCGAAGAAGAGGCCTTCGCTCAGTATTATACAGATAATAGTGCCCTTATATCCAACAATATCTATACAATTCTTCCTAAACCGGACGGGGATTTATTGCTTAGTACGGAAAATGGAATTGTTCATTTTTCACCTCGTAGAATGTCATTTAATAACTGGACGCGTGAACAGGGGCTTATGAGTGTCTGTTTCAATCCCGGTGCCGGTATTTTGCATAGCAGCGGTCGTTTTATCTTGGGAAGTAATGATGGGGTCATTGGCTTTCCTTCGGATATGCACATACCGGTCCCAACTTTTTCTCCGATGTTGCTTAGTGATTTGAATATATCCTATCAGCCTGTATATCCCGGTGATGAAGGATCGCCCTTGGAAACGGATATTAACGATACGAAAGTTTTGAAACTTAAATATGAACAGAATACTTTCTCACTGAGGGCTTCCTCCATTAATTATGACTATCCTTCTAATATTTTATACTCCTGGAGATTGGAAGGCTTTTATGATGAATGGACTACACCTTCTTCCAACGGCCTGATGCATTTCACTAATATTCCTTCGGGTAAATATATGCTTCATGTACGTTCCGTGTCTAACGAAGAAAAGTACAAGAGTTATGAACAGCGCAGTATGTTGATTACCATATCTCCTCCGTTGTGGGCTACTCCGTGGGCTATAGCCGGTTATATTATATTGGCTGTTCTGGTGTGCGTGATTCTGTTCCGTATCATTACGCTGAGGAAACAGAAGAGGATTTCGGAGGAAAAGACACGTTTTTTTATAAATACAGCTCACGACATCCGTACACCTCTGACCCTGATAAAGGCCCCGCTGGAAGAATTACGGAACAAAGATATGGTGAATGAGGAAGGTAAGGGACATGTGAGCATGGCTCTGAGAAATGTGGATGTTCTTTTACGGCTTATAACAAATCTTATTAATTTTGAACGTATCAACACCTATTCGTCACATATGTATATTGCTGAATATGAATTAGGTGCGTATATGTCAGGCATTTGTGACACATTTCATGCGTATGCAAACATCAAGCATATCAGGTTGACTTACGAAAGTAATTTCCAATACCTGAACGTGTGGTTTGACAGGGATAAGATGGATTCTATCATGAAAAATATCCTATCGAACGCCATGAAATATACACCGGAAAATGGGAACATATATGTCAGTGCATCAGAATATGAGGATGGGTGGGGCATTGAGGTGAAAGATACCGGAATCGGTATTCCCCGCAATGAACAGAAAGGACTTTTTCATACCTATTTTCGAGGTAGCAATGCCATCAACTTGAGGGTTAGCGGTAGTGGAATCGGCCTGGCATTGGTGCATAGGCTGGTGCGTTTACATGGTGGAAAAATAACTATAGAAAGTACGGCGGAACAAGGTACACTGGTAAGAATCATTTTTCCTAAGGGGAACAAACATTTTCGTAAAGCCAGTATCATATCTGCAACTCCGGAGCGATCTATCAGCATGCCGGAAGTTGTTACTCCGGCACTTTCTGCCGTTGAGCCCAAGCAGGGTGATGCTTCTTCCCGGCGTATCCTCATCGTGGAGGATAATGACGATTTGCGTATTTATCTGGTGAATACGCTTGGTGAGGATTATCTGGTGCAGTCCTGTCACAACGGAAAGGAGGCTCTTGAAATCCTATCCGAGTTTAAGCCGGATCTTGTGTTGTCAGATATTATGATGCCGGAAATGTCGGGAGATGAATTGTGTGCCGCCATTAAGGGTAATATTGAAACATCTCATATTCCGGTGCTTCTGTTGACTGCATTGGGTGATGAGAAAAACATGCTGGAAGGACTGAAGATAGGTGCGGATGATTACATGGCGAAACCTTTCAGCATCAGCATACTGAAGGCGAGTGTCAACCGTTTGATTACCAATCGGATCTTATTGCATAAGAAGTATGGCAGTTCGGACTTCGAAACTGAAAAATGGCCGAAAGGGTGTCGGGATACACTTGACTGGAAATTCATAGCTTCCGTCAGGGAAAATGTGGAGAAGAACATGGCCGATCCGGATTTTACGGTAGATATGCTTTGTTCGCTTCACCACATGAGCCGCAGCAGTTTCTATAATAAAGTGAAAGCATTGACTGATTGTTCTCCGGCAGATTATGTACGTCTCATCCGTATGCAGTATGCTGCCCGAATGTTGAAAGAAGGCGAACACTCTATTACGGAAATAGCGGATATGACCGGGTTCTGCGATGCAAAATATTTCAGAGAGGTATTCCGGAAGCATTTCGGGGTCAGTCCGAGCGAGTATAGGGGAAAAGTCTGAAATACGTGCCGGATGATTTTATTTTCCGGCACGTATTCTTTTTACACATTCATGGCATTGGCACTCAGTGCCCCTACTATAGCCGAAGCTACCGCAATCACAATTTTGAAAATTTTATCCCAGATAGACTTTTTCATATTCTTTGATTAAATGATTAGTGATATT
>ERZ894240.438-NODE-438-length-43556-cov-284.887405_pt1 | contig 43556 bp, 46 predicted proteins | sample MGYA00380298_ERZ894240 | MGnify/ENA primary metagenome ERZ894240 (study PRJEB32331, sample SAMN06328419) | human gut metagenome | biome: human gut microbiome; feature: stool | host: Homo sapiens | collected 2014-06-27 ... | reverse complement strand
CACAATTTAAAAAGACACCACGGAAGACTTTCTTTCTTCACTACGTGGCACAATTAGATGTTTGTGTCTTATCCTGCGATAAAGAGAAAAAGACACACAAAAAGAGAAATATTTAAATTATTTATATTAATTATTAATTATCATCAATAATAAATAATAAAAGAACTATAAGTATCTTAAAGTAATTTTAAGTATATATAGTTACTTTAAGTATCTTATAGTTCTTTTCTCTTCTCTTCACTACGTGGCACAATTACAAATCATGTTATATTTATGCAAAACAATACTTACTATTGACTACCTCATCAAGATTTAGGTTTCCCTTCGAGGGAATTTTAGGTATTTCTTTTCCTTCTGGCAGTAAGTACTCAACATCTTTTAACCACTCCTCTAAGTAATTGTGGTCTTTGTACATGTTGACTAATTCAGCACGAATAGATTTAAATAAGTCCCCTGCATGTTCAATATCTGTGCCAAAGCTATCATGAATCATGAAAAAGTTGATATTTCCTTTTTCCGCTTGATTCATGATTACCCTTTGCATGTGACACGCATCCATACTGTGGATAAAGTTAGGGGCGATTGCTTGGGCTTGCCCCCTTGTGTCTATATTGGTGCTGTCTTGGGGAACATAGATGCGAATGAAACCACCATTAAAGCGCATACGGCACGTTTCCATGTTAGGTACAAATTTATTCTGTTGGATAGGTAAGCCATTAGGGCTTGTCCATGCTACAGCTTCCCCATTCTTGCCAATCATCCCTGCAATCTTTTTCAGCCATTCCATGCCCTCTACAGCCTTTACAACCGTAGTGGTTACAGCGTCCCAAATAAGACCTGCCATGTAGTTTGCGGCCTGTGAGCGACTCAAGAAGATAGGGTTGTCTTTATGTTCATCAATCCATGGCTTGATAATGTCGGACTTGAGGTTTTCAGAGAAACCGTAAGTTCTCGAACCATACGCAAGGGTCATGACAGAACGCTTGCACACTTTGCGCTTGATACCGTCCGAACCGAATTTTTCGCGGCCATACATCAGCCATTCAGACGCAAGCTCTTTTGTGCCATATGCAATGCACTTTTTGCCCTTGTTGTCAAGTACATAATCGCCTGTTTTCTTATCTTTTTTGAAGTCATCTGCTGTTCCTTCTAATGCGTCTTTATGCAAGACAACATTCACTGTATCGGACACAACTTGATAAATGTCATGTACAGTTTCATCGGGAATTAGATTGACGTTCTTGCCCCCTATTTCATCAGCGAGGAGCATGGAAAAGTGCTGTAGACCTGAGCATGTTCCGTCAAAACTGATAGGAAGACCCGACTTGAATCCCACAACAGACCCGTCATGATCAGATTGATAGACACGCAGTCTTTCAAACTCAAAGCAGAAGGCCAGAAATTCCAAGGGGCTTTCATCGCCTGCCACTTCGTCCCACCATGTGTACGTTAAAGGGGAAGTGGCACTCTGTAAAATGTTGTCTTCATTATCAAGTATCCATTTGATACGGTCATCAAAGGGAATCTTGTCAAGACCTGCGAATCCTGCGCCTGCAATGTAGAACCATTTTAATGATTCTTCATTTGACAGGGGCGTCGGGTCTGCAAATAGGAGTAAGGCTTTTTGTGTGTCGTCCCCTTGCGGATTCAAGGCGGGACACATTGGGTAGATACGGCCACGATAGTCTAAGTTCCATGGGAAGTAGATTTTTTCATATTGGCTGTACTTCTTTGCACAGCCTAAAGAAGTATTCGTTCTCAGCACCTTGGATACTCTGGCCCGTTCGTGCTTGTAATACACAATTAGACGCTTTTTATGGGCTTCGAGTTCTTCGGGTGTCGGGTCAATCAAATGTGGAATTTTGGGCGTTTCGTCCGTTCTGGGAAGGCCTCCTAAGCCCCCATGGTTCTCCATAATAGACACCATGGTATCAAGTACATGTTGGTTGATTATGAATGGAGTGGCTTGCAGGGCATTTACACATTTAAAAAGCCATGTCAAGTCAAGCTGTTCGCATTTTTGGAGATATTGAGTCATAAATACATTTTTTTGATTAAAGTTAGCGCGGATGAAAGACGTAAAAGGTGCATTAGCTCCATAATAAGCCCCATCCCATACCGTTGTCCATTCTTTCGGGGGGATAACGCAAGGGCTGAATTTATAGCTATTCAATGCCATGATGTCAATGCTTTTTGACCATGTTTCTACCAGCCAATCATTCGCCTTGAGTAACTTTTGATTCCCTTCAACCTGATAGTCAAAGTATCCGCTTCCCTTTATTACCGCCTCAAGAATGACAGTCATTAACTTATAAAGGCCTTCCTTATCAATAGTCTGCGGCGTAAATTCCATGGCTTTATACGCCCTACGAGCATACTGAACCTTGAACGTCGTGTTCATGCGGTGTTTAAGACCTACTTCAAAAAAAGCCCCATCCTGTCGCGTTGCTTGCTTTAAATATTCGTAACTCATTACTTCTTCAGTGAAAGCGGCGACAAGCTCATGTAAGGTATTGTTAAAATCTGCATACGTATCATTAGAGTTATGCATGACAAAACCTATTAGGGTATTTAGAGTTGATGTTATACATGTCTTAATAAGGGTGTCTTCATCGCCTTCATACAAGCTTTTAAGCTGATTTATGACACCTTGATACTTAGGAACTACACCACGCTTTTTCTGAGGAAATAAAACGTTTTTAACGTTCGTGTAGCAATCTGAAAAGACATGTTCCATCAACTTGCTACCGATTTTCGTTTCTCCTGCTGTGCTATTCAATATGGCTTGTGCATATGTAGCACGCAATACTTTTTCTGCAAAATCTTTCGATTCCTGTTCAAGCTTTAACTGCTCTTGCAAGGTTCCTTTGATTTTTTCCATGGTTTTACCTTCCTTTCAAAGTGGAACAATTAATATTTCTTCAATATGTGGCACAATTAAAACTTTTAGGTTGACAAAATATTTATTAGTGTTTTAAACATATGGTTGGCACTTGATTAAAAAGAATAAAGAGAGACAACAATCATCTATCTACGAACAGTTGTTTGATACCTAGGGTATAAAATTGGCGTGTCCCTGCCGTGTTGGTAAAGACACGCCTTGAGTTAGAATAGTTGTTCGATATTCTATTATTGTATCAAATATTCGTTTGCCTTGCTAGTAATCATTGGCGCGCAAGACAACATTCAAACCATCGCCATAATAGTTCTTAATTACCTTGAAATCTCTTCCCCTCACTCTTTCAACAATTCTACGTGTTACATTAGCGGCAACGAAATTTGTGCCATTAAATTCATTTTCCTCGACCCACTTATCCCTTTCCGATTTTGTCGGAAAAGCATAGAAGTCATAAGCGTTTCCGCCCATGCTCTTGTAACTGACATTAATTCCATAGCGACAATATTCAGCGTAATACATAAATATCATTCCTTTCCTTGCTACCTTGTAAGACTCTAATGGCCTTAATCAGACACACAAACTAGTTGTGTGCGCTTGTGCGTCTTGTTAAAGTCATAAGAGGAAACAGCGTACTCGTTCATGCTCCCCGCATGACAAGAAGTCGTATCCAATAAGATGCTCTGTAAAATCATCTGTTGGCATCACTAGTTCGCCCCCAATTTCTACAGAAATTTCATCCTTTTCATTCCACGAATCTCCCAATAATAAAACAGCCTGTCCGTTTTCATGTGCTTTTCGCGCTGTATCGATACTTACTTCTTTCATCATGATTATCCCCCCTATAAATGTTCAATGTAATTGGCTAGACAACAAAGGCCAATGAGTAAAGCAATGTAGACAAATCCATCTACTTTGTGCCAATAGTGTTTTATCATAGTTCTTTCTCCGTTTCTGCCAGTATCACAAGGGACTTTTTACAGCCCCTTGCTTTTTGTACCGGCCACTACAATTTCTATCTGTCTCGTCCTGTCTTGACGAGCATCTTTTCCATACAGTCACCGCAAATAACGTTGGTGTCTGCTTTACCCTTTACTGTTGCGCCGCATTTTGGGCAGAAATATGTGACTGTTTTCGGACGCGCCTTCTTGATTTTCTTTTTTGCTTCTCCCTTGAGAGCAAAAAGCGTGTGACAAGGTATAAGCAATTCTTTCGGCATGGCCTGAAAAGCCAGATCAAACGGCCCGCCTTCTACAATGTAATGGGTAACGTGCTGGCCCGTCCGCTTCCCAGCGGGCGTACCATCGGAAGACGTAACGAGACCAACTGTTTCCATTTTTTCCGCAAAGTCCTTGTTATGGTAACAACGACGCGGAGCGGAGCCGTCATACTCCTGCCATAAGTGACACATTTCGTGTACAAGGGTACTATATACGTCCTTGTCGGTTCTTTCCCCATCCTTGAGGATATAATCGGGATTGAGGGCAATTTCTCCCCATTGTTCGACGCCCTTTTCATCCGTCCAGATTGAGGGAACGTAGTAGCCAAATGTGTTCCGCTCGCGGTTGAGAGTGAGCATTACCTGCGGCAGACTTTCTTTGAACAGCTTTTCATTGAAATAATCAAATGCGTCTTGCAAAACTTGATACTGTTTTTCTGTCGGTTTAACTAAAATTTTCGATTCCATAATGTTTTCCTTTCTTGAAATGTTGGCTTGTCTCATCAGTAGGCAGGTTGCCAGCCTTGCCTAGACACGAGGATTAGACCCCGTGTTTCGACACCATCAATCTAATTCATCAGACTCAAAATCTTCATCCCATAACTGGCTTTCAATATAGGCCGTGCTTGTGAATTCCTCGTAGAATTCAGACACAATGTCAAGAATAAAGTCCTTGACTTCTGCCATAAGTTTAGTGCAAGCGTCCTCGAACTCTCTCCAACTTGAGTCCGCTTGACATTCCCCGAAAAACAGCCATACACGGCCGTTAGAAGCCAATTCAAGGCGCGCATTATAGCTAGGGACAAAAACTCCCAGTGCTTCTGAAAAAACATCTAGGTTTAATTCAGTGTATGTGGTAGACCATATGAGATTGTTAGGCCATTCAAATTCTTGAATGGTCATTAGGGCGTCGAATGGTTCGGTAAAGATACGCCCATATTCTTCATTTACCCTGTCAGTAATCACAGGGTACAAATCTTCTAACCAATCCATGCACGAGGTGACATAGTCCCGCTGGCGATTGACCAGTTTTTCCTGAACGTCTGGTGCTAATTCATAAAATTTCATAATAAATTACCTCTCCTTCTATTGAATAACTAGGGGTACTAATGCCCTTATTCGAGGTCACAAGGCGGGCTTATGACCTCTGATAAAGACACAAGCTAACGTGCTTTATTCGTCGTCATCGTCATCAATTTCATCATCATCTTCATTAACTTCTTCAAAGTCTTCATTAAAGACGGCATCCTCATCGGCGTAGACAAGGTCATCTAAGTCGGGCCATGGAGTGTCGCCATTGTAGCAGTTGACAAGATGATAGATAATGTCGTCTACTAAATCCTCTGCCACCGCTACTACATCGGGCCATTCGGCAGATTCTAAATTTCCGTAACCATCGAATCGGAAATAATCATTATTGGGATTAAAGTCCCCGAAGTAAATCAGTTGAGCAATCTCCATGGGTGTATGGCCTGAAAGAAATTCATCAAATTCATCCATGTCATAATAGCGAGCTTCTTCAAAACAACCATCATACCCGTTCATGTGCGGGAGCAAATACGCGAGGTCGTCCCCATTTAACTGTTCAACGTATCTCTTGATTGCCTGTTCTCTTGTCATTTTTGTCATAATAAAGTGCCTCTTTTCTTTAAACTGTTGGCTTGTCTCATCAGTAGGACGGTAGCCAGCCGTTCCTAGACACGAGGATTAGACCCCGTGTTTCGACAGCATTCACATAGGGAAAACATAACGACGGACGCCCGTATACATACCGTCATCTCCGACTTCCCAGACTTCGAGCCAGTCGGGATAACAATAATAGTTATCCCCAAATTCTATAGCATCATCATAAGCTTTCGTTTCCCTTTTACGAGCGGTGATGACAGCCCTGAAAAGGTTTGGAGCTTCGACGGTAAAACTACCGTGATTTTCTGTTGCGTCAAGGTATTCGTCATAAGAGTTGACGTTATCAATAATTTTTGTCTGGAGCATCCGTAAAATTTCAAATTTTTTCATAGTAAACCTTCCTTTCCTCATATACACATTAGTTAAAACTTGAGGGGCTTGTGTTTCTTGTGTTCCCCCTTTCGTTGTGTACAGTATATCAGTCGACACCCTTTTTGTCAAGCATTTTTCAAAAGAAAATTTAGGAAGACACGCGAAAGACACCAAAAACCGCCTTATTAAGCCATTTATCATAAATATCTCCGGGTGTCTATGTGTCTTCTCATCGTTTCTATTAGATACTATATAGTGTGATTGTATCGGCCACTACAAGGATTCTAAGGGAGTCTAAGCGAGTCTAAGGGAGTCTAAGCGAGTCTAAGCGATACTTTTAAGAATACCAACAGATGGCAGAACACATGTTCTAAACACCAATGAACAAAATTTCAAAATACTACAGATACCCCTGCACATCTATTCACTCCTCCCAAAACATATGAACAACCATTCATATATAAAACAAAACAGATACGAATAATTCACATCACAAACTATTCATACCTCAAACAATGCTTAGCATTAACTATTCGCACACAAAACAGTTGATGCGGTCAACTATTGAAAAACAAAAATATCAGCATAGCTAACTATTCGTACACTGAACTATTCGTATTGCTAACTATTCGTACCATGGATAGTACGTAACAGGAATAATTCGGAGGGCTAATAGTACGTAATAAGAAATATTCGTAAACTGTAAATGAGGGCCATACGGGGGTAAATGGAATCTGAAGCACGACACGTAAGGCCTTACAGATTTTTTAGATTTTTCAAAGTCCGAAGCGTATCTAAGCAATTCTAAGCGTACCTGAAAGGAGAAGACACACAATGACAAGAGCAAGACAAAGACGTTCTTGAGCTAAGATACAAATATAATATAGATGATGCATCAAGGGGTGTGTCTAAGAGCGTCTAGGACGTTTGTGATGAGGTGTAGACACCAAGGAACATAAACTCACTGTGTCCTATTTATGATAAGGAGTTGAGGTGAAATCATCAACATCATTATTTAAATAGGCCCTAAGGATTCTTTCGTAGACTAAAGGAAATCTTAGTAGACTTGAGATATGAAAGAATAGTAAAGAATCTTTAAGAATCTCTTTCTTTGATTTATCATCATCATCAACAATCATCATTAAAGAATATTTAAGAATCTCTAGTCCCATATCTGTCATAATAATAAATATGAGGTACTAGCCATCATCGGCTAGAACCTCATAGATTCTATTATATACTATATATACTTTTCGTCCCTTTTCTTCAGTACGTGGCACAATTCTTTTTTTGTTAATATGTGGCACAATTAATTTTTGTCTAATTACCACGTAGCTCTCTAATGGCTTTTATACATCTATTATTATGCGAGTTGCTTGTATAATTAGGCAATACAGATTCATTCAGCCAATCTTCAAGCTGTTCCGCTGTCAGCTCAGTAAGTTGACTATCTTCATCTACATCCATGCGTTCCATAAAATAAGACACACCAATAGTCAAGGCGTCCAATCTATCATCATGACTCAAGGCGTTCTTATCCCTACACAAACGTGTCATTTGATAAATCAGCGAATAATGATAGTCTTGTTGGAAGACCTTAAAGTCCTGTTCGACCACTGGACGATTCACAATGAGCTTATGCCGCATCATGACAGGCTCTAGGGTGTCTATCATACGTAGTTCTTTTTGCCCTCTATTGGTGACAGGCTCAATACCACAAGGATGTATTTTGTTGAATATAGGTGTCATCAACTTCGTGAACATACCATCCCCAAAGTTATCTTCGGGGACTACAACATCCACATTCCAGAATTTAGCACGGTTCGCCATCTGAGTCAGCGTCAAGTCCGAATAGCCTTCTTTAAAACCCCCTACATCCATAAGGAACAAATAGCCATTCAGGTACTTTAAAATAGCATAGACTGTTTCGTCCGCCCCACGACCCGACGGGTCTATAGCCATCACTGTTGTCTGATATGGCATCGTTTCGGGACTACGGGACAGCTCACTGTAGTAATAGTCCCCTGCCATGGCCGTACAGGGAATATCAGACAATAGCTGTTCCCTTCCTTTAGCCCATGCCCATTTAAGGCTACTTTCCTTCATATCAAGATTTGTAATAATCAAGTCAGACACCTTTAACGGATACTTTTCCGCATCAGACAACCGAGTATTGAGCATGTACTGGAGAGCAAACCCTGCTTTCCCATAGGACAAGGAACGCTTCGCAATTTCTTCCTCATTGAATCGCAAGGGGTCTGTAGGCTTCCCCTCAAGACTGGGGTCGGCTTTCAACTTATTCCAAATAGAGGGAGCAAGAGAGTCTCCATAGTTGTCTTCTACCCTCGATAATTGAGGATATAATACAGGCCAAATACGGGCAATATATCCACGGTCTTGTAAGGTATTGTACAAACTAGATTCTGTCTGTGGTGTCCCTAGATATATGATTTGGCCATTTGGCTTTAGGATTGCGTCAAATTCCTTTACGGCTTCTGAAAGCTTATCACGCTGTTGTTGTGTTGCTGAGTTCTTAGGGACTTCTACCATTTTTTATTAACATAAGTTCGTTAGGCTTATGCCATCTCCGATTTAATATATGCTTCTTAAATAAAGATGCTTTATATTACTATAAAGATTAGACTATATCTTAACTACAAATGTAGTTCCATGCGCTTCCCATCACTTGATGGTACTTCCTTTCGGAATAGTCGTTACACGTTCTCTTTTTAGAGCTTCGCACGGTATTGTCCTTTTCAGGAGTTCCACCGTTTTCACATGGTTTAAAGACGACATAAAAGTTTATCGTCTGCAATCAGAATGTCTGCACGTGTCCCTGTAATCTGCCCTGTGATACCAATAGACTTTACAGACGGAGAAATATCAGGAACGACACCCCCAACATCAAAGATATTCTGTGTGTCTAACTGCCCTTTATCAGCTATCATATCCGATAAGAAAGGGAGTGTCTGAATGATACGCTTGATAAAGCGAGCATTTGCATCTGCTCTATCACCAGAAGCAGACACAATCAAAATCTTTAATTGTCGTTCTTTCCACAATCTCCAAACAACGTAGGCACATGTCAAGAAGGACTTTGCCACCCCACGGAACCCCTCAAGAATAATACGGTCTTTAGGGGGATTCTGTAGGTAGTTTGCAATGTCAATCTGAATAGGGGTAGGCTGTGGAAGGTCAATAGACCGCCATACAATGTAGACAAAGGCCCAGAAATGCTCACGTGCCTTCTGGACATCCGCTTCACTCCACTTCAAACTATCAACCTTCTTTCACAAGTTCCATGAAGTCAGGAATCTTAGAAGCTTCCTGTTTGACTTCTTTTACACCTTCAATCTCAACAGTAGTGTTGAAATCGTTGTCTTTCAAGAACTGTCGTACCTTTGCAAGGAAGGTAGGATTTTTACGCTGTTCCTCATCCTCAAGCCCTTCTAAGAGGGCCTGTACTTCTTCGGTTGCCAAGCGGTCAATCAATTCCTGTGGAATGTTAAAATTAGCCATATTATCAACTTCTTTCTATAATAATTAGCCCCCTAGTGATTATACCTAGAGGGCTTTAAAAACGCCTTACAGGGGCATACAGAACGTTTTTTAGCGACTGCATCCCCAAACTAATAAGCCACCTGCAACAACCCAAGCTAAATCACGTTGTCTTTCCATCCGCTTTGTCGTCTTATTCAGTGAGTCCGTTTGCTTCTGCAATTCTGTCAAGTTCTGCTTGTAATCGGTCAAGTACACTTGCGCTTTCGTCAGCTCTTTCTGAGATTCTGTCAGCTGTGTCTTGAGATTCTGAGAGTCCTGTTTCTGCTCCGTTGACTGCTTCTGTAGCTCTGTCACCATCTGTTGTAAGCTGTTGAATTGTTCGATTGACATTTCGACTTTCTGTGGATTCTGTGCGTGTACTGTAGAAGCAGACACACCCGAAAAGGCACAGAAGCACACCAATAATGAAAGACACAAGAACCACTTTTGCAGTATATTTTTTGTTGTTGTTGTCTTCATCCATTTTCAACTCCTCATACCATTCATTCATATCCACTTCTGTGTCTCCAATATATTCATGTTCGCTCCACTGCCAGCCTGCTACATGCTTATCAGGGTAGTCCTGCGAAAACCCGTTGTATCCACGATAATCTGCAATCCAATACGGTACATAGTCAGCAAGCAAGTTAGGCCGAATGGAGTTTGTCATGGAATCTGTGCATTTCAAAGTAGAGGTATAAATCCCTGCTCTGTGTCCTGCTTCATTGCAAGCGACAATAAAGGCTGAACAAATATCTGTGGTGTCTACGCCTTCTGCAAAACATTCATCGGCTTCACAATCGTACCAAATGCCCATAGGTGGTACATCAGCACCAAGTAGTTCCAAGACTGTCTGTGCTTCTTCTTTTGCTCTTTCAGGTGTCTGAGCATGGGAGAAGCAGTATACACCCCAAGGGATACCCCGTGTCTTACATTCCTCTACGTGTCTAATCCATGTGTCTTCTTCTGTACAACCTTCCGAGATTTTAACAATGACACCCTGTACGCCAGCGGCTTCCACGGCATCATAATCAATATCTTTCTGATAATAGGAAACGTCAATTACTTTACTAGTCATCTAACTTGTCCACCTTCTTTTCATGTGCAATCTGTGCTAAAGCATCTCGAATAAAACTAGGAATATACTGACCATAACCAACACGGTCAATATTTTCCACAATACTTAAAGCTTCCACGATTGCGAAAGCTCCAATAAAAAGTGTCCGTACCATATGAGTATTCATGGCAGAATCTAATAAGACACCCATCCCAATGATAAGGAACATAGCGGCCTTCTTATACAGGCCATGTGTTGCAATCGAGCTTGCAAAGGCGTGAAGTTTAAAGGAAGCCCAAAGGCCCGTGAGAATGTCACAGGCCACAAGGACAACCAAGGCATTAATCTGCTCATCCACGCCACCCACAAGCTGATTGAAACACAACCAAGCAATAGAAAAAAGACAGCCAATCTTTATCTCTGTGGCTGTCCATAAATTCCATACTGTGTTAATCATTTTGTGTAGTGTACCTCGTTTCATTTTTTTCATCTTCCTTTAGTCCGCTTTCTTCCCTACGCAGTTCCCTTCGGTGTCAATCATCCACCCCATATCATCAAGCACCTTATCAATATCTTCTTTGTACTTAGGGAACCTTGCAATAATGTTGTTATACATCAGTTTATGTAAGATAATCTGGTACGCCAAATATTTAGCCATTCGTAGCCACTCCTTCCATTAAGGTGTTTACAGCGTCCTCGAGGACAGCAATGCGTTCAGACACTATTGGAGCTATTGGATCTTTATATTCTTCTCCCTTCACTTCAACCACTTCATAATATTCTCCCATATCTTTTATGGTTGTGGGTATTTTTTGTTCATTACACCAAGTAGCAATTTCTTTATACTTTATCCAATCTATATTCTCTTTGTAAATTTTAGCACCTATCATTTATAATCTCCTTCCGGTTGCCATAAGATAACCCCAACCATTTTCAACGCGGTTAGCTTTATCATTTGTAAACTTAACTGTTACCCTTGTTTTATCTATTTTTGTTACGGTCAGCTTCATCCTACTATTAGCCACAGTATCTACCGAGCCATTCAACCACTGTATAAGGGGAACAGTATCAAAGGGATGCTCAAATGTTATGGTTCTTTCTGTGTAGTTCGCAAAAGATAAATTACCTATATATATATTGGATATTTGCATATTTGAAGAACAAAGAACAGCTTCTCCTAGTATTGTAGTGATTCGTCCTGTACGTGCATCGAAAGCTATGGTAGGAGCTTTGTGTACACAACTATCTACAATAGACACACCATACCATGTTTGTAGTGTTAAATTTAAAGGGCCTACACCAAGAACACCATCATCTGCAGTTCCGTGATATACAGCCGCTTGGTATTGTTGAGGAACAAAAGAATTACCTCCTGTAAACACAAGTGGTTGGTTATCAATAGTTTTTAACCCTGTTATAATCTGCTGTGTATCTGTAGTCACGAAGTTACCAGATGGAATATCAATAACTCCCCAAGTACCATCCGCCTTTAAATACTTTTCCTGTTCACCTGCTAATGGTTTCGGAACTTTACCGCCAAGACCATCTGAGGACGCTGTGGCCCCCTTAAAGTCCTGAAAGACACCTGCTGACTCTGCGGCCTGTTTCGCACTGTTGGCGGCATTTGTCTCCGAGGTCTTCGCATTAGTGGCACTCGTAGCAGACGCACTCGCACTAGATGCACTTGAAGATGCACTTGCACTGGCTTTAGTTTCAGAAGTCTTAGCATTGGTTTCAGAAGCCTTTGCATTAGCTTCCGACGTAGCCGCTTTCGTTTCCGAGGTTTTCGCATTGGTTTCAGAAGCCTTTGCGTTTGTTTCCGATGTCTTAGCGTTCGTTGCAGACGTTGCCGCTTCCTGTGCTTTTGCCTTACTATACAAGGCCCAACTACGACTACTCTGTGTCTTTCCTGTCGTGCTGTCCGTATCCACTTCCCCATCAGGAGAATCCGTAGCTTCTGCCCACTTCTTTGCCTTTTGATGAGAGAGTTCGGAGTTGGTTTCAGAAGTATGCGCATTTGTCTCTGAGGTCTTAGCGACTTCCTGCGAAGACTTTGCGGCGTTTGCTTGCTTAGTTGCTTCCTGTACCAAAATTGTATTGGCCGCTACAAATCCACCCTGAACCGTTTCCATGTAGTTCTTCGTTACGGCGTCTTGAGGGTCTTTGGGGTCATTTACATTAACGACACGATGATTCAATGCATCCCAAAGAACCTCTTTATCACTCGTTACTTTCGTAGAAATAGCATGAGCTGTAATATAGTCCTGTTGTTCTTCCTGCAAATGAAGCATCTGAGCATCTTCTGTGTTCATATCACGTGCAAGTAGAATAGAACCATCATTCCACGTAACAATCTTATCTGTACTTGTCTGTCGATAAATAATGATATGTTCTCCAACCTGTGCAGGTGTGGTCAAAGACACGGATAAATCATTGACTGTGTAGTCTACCCCATACTCCAATGCTGTCTCCGTAGCATCGGAGTGAAGGATAGACACCAGGACAAACTTCTTGCGGAGATATGAAAAAGGGAACGTATAAGTCGTTTGTGTCCCATTGGTAACTTCATATTCCACACGAGCTTTAAAGCCTGTTATGTTTGCCACTATATATCACTCTCCTTTTTATTTAGCTTTCAAACTATTTAATTTAGCCAAGGTGTCTATAGCTTGTGTATATGGGATAAAATCAGGAATAGGAGCCAGATTTAATAGTGTCCGTAAATCCCTTTGTGTCCCCTTGCTGGTAGCCAGACGATAGGCACTGCGAATTGGCTTCCATGTCATATCCGACAAGGTATCAACGGCAGGTAACTGCTGGACACTATTCCCTACAAAATCCCCAAAGTCTTTAGGGGGATTGTTACGATACTGAGATACTGTTGTTCTGATTGTGGGCGCACCTGTACCAGCTTCCCAGAAGTCATTAGCAACACCCATAGGCGACAAGAAACCTGTTCGGAAAAAGGCGGCCTTCGCAAGAGCCTTATCATTCGAGTAGTTTTCCTTGATGTAGTTAGCGGCATCCGTTTGTCCCAATGCGTACAAGGCGGCTATTTTCGCCCCATTACGAGCGGCGAAAGCGGCTGTGTTGGTCATAAGGGATAATGCAAAAGCCATGGCATCCTGCGCTTCATGCTGTTGAATCATTCGCATAAACTGAGCATTGTTTGAGCGCATATTGAAGTCTTTAAACATCATGATAAGGCGCATTAAATAATTTGTGTCTTTCAGCATATTACGGTTCCCTTCTGAGGAACTTAATAAGACACTCTTTTCTACCTGATTCTGAATCAGATCATACCAAGCCCAAAAGGTATCAGGTCTTTCTTTTCTCCATGCATCTACATCAAAACCTTCTGCAACAGTTCCTTTCTTGCCATCCCATTTTACATATGTCTGCAAGTCTTTTTTCAGCTGTGCAATGTCTACAGGTCTACCAAGAGCCTTAATGTTTGCTTTACTGAATGGGTTGCGCAAAGCATTAAAGGTTTCTCCATGCGCCCAGCGGATTGAGTCTGTAATTGCCGCACTACGTGCAGAACGTACCATTGTGTCTGTCATATGACCAAGCATGTTAATCTGTGAAGTGAACTTTCCTAGATTGTGTGTCATATCAGCCGCACTAATCAATAGGTTGTCCATTCCAACTCCACGTTTAGACAAGGCATTTCGTGTCTGTATGTCACCCCAGTTACCACGAAAGATGTAACGTTCAACAGGTTCTCCAAAGACATGCCATGAGAGGTCTTCAACCATCCTAGAGTTAGCTTTCCCTAGACGTACATCCTGTACGAATTTCCGCAAGGGATTGAAGACACCAAATACCTGTTTCAGCCCGCCATAGGCAATAGCACCTCCTAAGTCGCCTAACTGGTTCCATCCCATCGAGCCACCACGCTTGAAGTATGCAAAGTTGTTGAGAATCTTTGTGACTGCTGAACCTTCATCATAGATGTTTCGTTCGTAGTGGTCACGCATCCCACGGAGTCGAGCAATGTTGTCTAAGAACCACCGTTTATTTTTTTCAGCTGTGGAACTGTTGATACGCCCATCATTCCCCATGGAAGCAAGTCGCAATTCATGAAGTACCTTCTTCACGAAAGCTCCATATTCATTGGATGTACCAAGTACATTTCTAACAGCCGCTTCCCCTGCAAAACGTCTATTCGTTCTGTTCAGTGTGTGTTCAAGGTCATAATATCTAAGGTCATTATCAAAGGAGAAGGGCTTTACTACATTTCCTTCTGCATCTTTAATATCCATGACGATACCTGTGTCCATCGGGAGACGCCCACGGAAGAAATTCAAATCACCCAATTTCGAGGAAGCACCCTCTGTGTCTAAACCATCTAACTTATCCTCAAGAGGCTGCATGATGTTGTCTGCCCACTCTTTACATTTTGTCTTGCGGAACTCAGCAATCTCTGCATCCGTCGGGTCTTCAATGACCTTCTTCTTGTATTCCTTGAGTCTTTCCTGCACCTTCTCTACTTTCGCTAATTTGCTCTTAGGGCCATGTACACGTAAATAGGGTATGTCCGCTAATTTCAAGTATGCTTCATCATCTGCAATCTGTTTCTGGAGTGCCATTACTCGTTCACGCTTTATCATTTCTCCAATGAGATTGCGAGAAGTTGGCGTGTTGGAAGCGGACAATGCATAGTTCTCTAAAAACTCTTTAGCACCTTTGTCGCCTGTTGTGGTGAAATAAGACACGAAAGACCTATAAGCATCGGGGTCAACCAAGCGATGAAATTCATCATCAACAGTGTACCATTCATCCTCTATCAAGTTTCGGTCTGGCATCCCACCAAACAATGAGGACGAATTTTTACCAAGGTCAATGCGCGCATCATAAAGACCCTGCAAGGACTTGACGGCCTTCATGACATTCTGGTCTACCATCTTATCATCAATGTTAATGTGTGTCTGCTGTTTCGACAAGCTGTTGAACTTATCGATTACAAGCTTATCAAATTCTTGTCTATGAGCATCCCCCTTGCGGAAAGGATTAATGACACCCATTGTTCCATAGTGGTCACGAATCCATTCTTTACGAGCATCAAGAATCTCACCTTTGTACTTATCAAACTGTCCCATGAGATAGTCCTTCATACGTTCGGCAGAGGGCATATTGGAACCGTTACGATATGTCCCACGCCGCTGTGCGTCTTCCCATAATTCAGAAGCTTTCTTTGCAAGCGTCATGGATGGAGAATGATAAGCGGCCCCATACGGAGTACGGGTAAGTAATTTGTTATCCATCCATCCCGATAAGGTATTGACGGTCTTTTCAAAGGCTGTCTTTCCTTTTCGTTCTTGTGCGAGCGCGTCTGCACTCTTTTCATAGTCAAGAAGACTTTCAGGTGCAAGCATGTTGTCTTTCGAGAAATGGACACCATTCTGAACAATGCTCCCATCGGGATTGACAATAATACCCTGCTTCTTCAAACTCTGATAGCGTACAGCCGTGTTTACCATATCGAGAATTTCGTTGTTGGTGAATCTTGATTTATCACCAAAACCTATTTCCTTTAGCCCTTCTCTGAAACTAGACACCAAGGAATGACTTGATTTACGACTCAACATATCGTGCTGAATGGCATAACCAAGAATCTCTTCGGGGTCTGTGCTGTTGGCGAGTCTTGCGGCCTGTGCAAACTTCGATGTTGTGTCTTTTGCTTGAGTAGACACAAAATCCATCAAGGACTGATAGCGGTCAGTACCTATGGTGTCTTTCAAAGACTGATGGACACCAATTTCATGTGCCAAGACACCATCTAATTCTTTAGCTCCATTGATGTTATCTTTGACTACTACGGTATAATCACCATGAGGAACAAAGAATCCTTTCGTATTATCAGACACTTTGATACCCATGGAAGCTCCAAGTTTCTTTGCATCTGCCAGCGACAGTGCAAATACATCATCACGCTCTGCTACGGAACTTGCAATCTTTCCTTCCTGCTTCGTGAAGTATTCCGCATCATGTAGTTTTGAAGCGGCTTCCTTTGTATCCATAATGGTGTAGGGTGTCTTGAGTCCCACTGCTTCACGAGCGGCACTCGCTTCAATCCTATCAGCTGTTCGGGCTAAATTAGCTACAGCAGGGTCTTTATGGAACAAGTTCTTTCCTGCCATTCCGAGGGTACGTAATACACCCCCTGAAATACCTGCAATCATAGCGGCCCCTGCGATACTGTCATCTATACCATTACCAAGATTAGCGGCGTGTTGCTGAATAGCTCCCAAAGCGGCCATATTTAATGCTGTGTCCCCAATTCTTTTAGCACCCCCTGCACTGAGAATCTTTTCAGCAGAAGCTTTAGCGGCACTATCAATGATACGTGTATCTTTCACCACGCCCCCAAGTGTCTTCATAATCTTCCCTGCCTGTAAGACCTTCAATTCAGGAAGTGCGTTCAGGGGGTCTAAGACAGCCCCTAAGACAGTGCCAAGAGTATGTGCGCCTACCGAATTATAGTAAGCGGCGTACTTTGTGTCTTCGGCCATCTCAGCGGACTTCTTTTGTAATAGGTAATACAACTGGGCGGGGTCTTTCGCATTATCAATAATCCATTGTGCTTCTGCTTCATTACCACTACCCATGGCGGCTTTGATGTAATTACGGTCTGCATCAGTAATCTTATCACGGCCAAATGCATCAAGGTCACTGTGAAATAGGTCAGTGTACAGTGCATCAACAAACTCATACGCAAAGTTCCCACTGCGCTTGAAGTCATGCCAAATGCCCTCAAGGATAGAAGGCTTTTCTTTCAGGGAGTCTTCATAGGCTTTCTGCATCTGTAGTTTTGCATCTGCAAGAGCCTGTATTTCAGGACTCACCATGTTCTGCATCTTAGGGGTAAAGACACCCTCACCAAAAGTGGTTGTGTCCTGTTTAGGCCCTAAGATAGCATTGACTTCCTTTGATAAATCAGGATTAGCCACATGAAGGTGTGGGCCTGTACCATGCGGGTCACTAATAACTTCCTGAAAGCCTAATGAACGCGCATAGTCCGCAAGAGCAGATAAGGTATCATCCCCCCATTGCAAACCATCCCATGCAATATCAGCACCAAGGCCCTTATAATGCCAACTGTTTTCTGCGTGTGAATCATCATCAGCACCTGCTGTCAGAATAGGAGAGACACCCAATTCCTGAGCCTTTTTGAATAGCATCCCTAAACGCTGATACATACTACCGTCGATACCCTTCATGTCCTCAGGAAGATAGGAAGTGTAGTCTTCTGTGTCTGCCCCCCCTCTACTGGATTCACTAGAACCTGTAGCAGACGCATCATAGCTTTCGCCCCCATAAAGGTTTGAATAGACCTCACCTGCTACCTGTTGTCTTTGGTCTAGTGCCTGTCCTTGACAACGTTCATAGTAATCCGCAATAGCGGCGGCGGCACTTTCAGCACTCGACAAGTCAGAGTTAGAAATTTCTTTCAAGGCTTGTGATTCTGTATTATGAAGCTCCCAATCAACGAACTCTAACTGTGCATAAATGTCCTTGGAATCATATCCATGTTCATCCATGAAGTTTCTGAAATTCGTCTGTCTACTTTCATCAAGCCATTGTGCAACACCATAAGCACCATTAGGGGACGTAATGTCAGGATTGATGTCCTCACCGCCGCCCGTTTCAACTGCAAAGTTAGCGGCGAACCCCGCGGCTAATGTCGGTGAATATCCATGTTGGACAAACCAATTATAGACAAGGGCCATGTTATTTGAAACTGCCATTGTGTCTTATCTCCTTTCTAGTTTCCTGTAATCCAATGCCATGCACTCCGTGCCTGTTCTTTGATTACATCTGCAACAGAATCTGAATGTTCAGCTACATCTTGTGCCTGTTCTTCTGTTACACCATTAGAACCAACGGCAGTAGATACATATTCTGTTGTATCAGAATTTCCACCACTTGTACTATTCGTCGGTGTAGGTGGAACATAAGAAGCAACATATTGAATTTCATTAGCCATATCAGAGCCAGAAAGCTGTGTATAGTTTCCGTTCGCACTCTCTGAGAAAGACCACGTATTAGATGCTTCATCGTAGGATACATTAATATCCTCAGCAGACACCCCCCAATTACTTGCATATTGATAGCAAAGAGCATCAAGAGATTGTTTTGCAAATGCATTTTCTGTAGAGGGAGACAAACCACTATTGAAACAGTTCTTAGGAAAGACTGCCCCATGATAGTAAGCATAAGCATCCCTAATGTCATTGCACGCGGAATCTAAAGCGGCTTGAGGGTCATGATAAGCTAAGTTATACATCAAAGCTCTATCCTTTACTGTTTCTGCAATCTGTGGATTATCCCATGAAATATCAGGGGCCGTACTACCTTCACTATTCCAACTTTCCATACCACCGATAGACCAACCACCTGCGGCAATGCTTCTAATCTGCGACATATAGTTCTGTTTATCCTGTTCACTGGTGTCTTTAATACGACAATAGTTGGCATACCCTCTAACAAGTGCATTGTCTGCATCTTCTTCACCTGACGCATGGGAGAAGTTCACAATCGCTCCAATAGCGGCGTCAACCTTACTACCAAAAGCACCTGCAAACTGACCATGATTGATGTTGCGTGCCTTTACAAGATAGATGATGGAGTTAGGGACGCCATTCGCTTCAACACTATCTGCTGTGGCACTGTTAACGGTCTGTAAAACACTATTCACAAGTTGCTCTTTTACGTTGCTTACCCCCGAATAAGTGTAGAGCTTCATAAGCTTCTGTGCCTTTGTGTCTTCATCAGCATCACTATTAATAATCTGATTTTCGTAATTCTGAAAAGCACTAAGAATCGTACCCGAATCAACAGCCTTACCACCGACTAAAGGTTTCCCAATAGAACTACCGTAACCATCTTTTACAGGATTATCATCTTCCATGAAAGCTCGAATGTTTTCCATAGCCGAAGCAGTGCTTGCCTGTGATTTAGCGGCTGTCTTAACACCTTTAGCCGCCACCTTAGCCATACGAGCCTGTGTGGCCTTATACTGATTTTGAAGGCTCTCAATTTGAGGTAGCATCCCTGTAAGAATTTCAGCATTATCACGATCTGAACGGTTACCAGCCTGCCCCATTTTAATGGCATCGGTATAGACACGATTCATGTCTTTGTCTTTGCCATATTTTTTTAGGAAATCCATCTTTGATTTTTCTATATGAGCTTTACGATAGGCAACATTTAGGGTGTCTAACTCCATGGTATCTACTAAGTCACCCATGGTCTGCGTAGTCCCATCCAAGCGTGTCTGTACAGGAACACGGTCAAGGATAGTAGCTTTAAAGTCCTTAAAGTCCTTGATTGTCCCTGTTGTGATTATTTCTTTGGTGAAATTATCAACAAGTGTCTGTCGCTGTGAAGGATTCAGCCCCATCAAGCGGCTCTGATTGAAAATCTCTGTTAGCTTCTGTACTTGTTCATCACGAGTCATAGTAGGAGCATCATAAGTAAGATTCCCCAGTTCAGACTTAATGTTATTGAAGGTTTCAGAGATTCTGTCTTCAATATCACGCTGAACATGATTACTCATCAACGTTTGCTGATTTTCAATATTCTTGTCATTGAATCCCTGCTCAAAAGACACATTATTATCAATGAGTCCTTTGTCAATGAAGCCCTGTCGATACTTCTGTACAAAGTCGTCATACCGCTTCACTTCCTCATCGGGAGTACGTGCAGGACTATCCCCAAATTCTTCTGTGTACGCAAGCTTTGCGGAGTCGCCTAAAGCCTGTCCACGCAACTTGTCACTATATGCGATAAAATAAGGATTATCTAAATTATTCCCATAGCCATATGTCAAGGCCATGTCAAGTGTATTGAGTTTCTGTCTGTCTTCCTCTGTCGTGGATGCAATGAGTCTGTTGGCTTCTGTAAGGCCCTCTTCATTCATGCGTTTCTCACGGTCTGTGATGAAAGACAACCAACTACTATTGAGATTATTAGCCGCACTTGCAACCATGGAAGCGGACGAGGACGAGGGGTTAGTACCTCTAACACCCTGTACCTCTGTCAAACGCTCTTGATATGTTGCATCAGGTTGCGGCATAAATTGCATTTCTGTGCCTACAGCACTAGCAATCCGTTTCGCCATGTAGCACCTCTCCTTGAAATACCCCCATTAGACCAATCATAAGACAAGTCACTGCTCATGTCACCACTAAAGTAACCATTGATAGCATTGCTTGCAAAAAGGCCATGAGGATTGAATAAATTCATACTGTCATACTTTGCAGACGCTTCGTCAAGGTCTACAATTCGTGTCCCAATCCCTGTATTGTGAATATCTTCACTGTGGATATAGGGGTCGAGATTTACAGGTCTAATGTCACCTGTACTTCTATCAAGTGTCTTTCCATGTCCACAGTTGACACCTGCTTTCTTTCTCATGCTCTTAATGCCCTGTAAGGTATTATAGGTCTGCATGAAATCAGAAAACATTTCCATACCCTGTGTAAGATAAGAGGGTGTTTCAACCGACGGAATACTATTGATAGCATTACGTGTAGAGATAAGTGCCGCTTCTTTGTTGAGGTCAATTTCATCCATTTTATTTTGATAATTAGCCTGCGCCTGCGAAGCAACACGGGATTCATCTGCACGAATACTACGATTAATCAAGTTAGCTGTTCTGCCACCCCCTGCCAGCTCTTCGTTGACAGCGGCCTTAACAGACGCTTCCTGTCTATGAGCGTTCATCCTGTCTTTCGTCATTGCATCAATCTGAGCGGCGAAAGCGGCCCTACGCTGTGTTTCATAATTTTGAAAGGTATAGTTCATAGACTGGAGCAATCCCCTTGCGGTCTGATTGTTGGCATCAATCTGATTCTGAATCTCAGCCCTACTTGCTTTCTGCTTAGACAAAGAGCTAAGAGCTGAAATACCATAACTAAGTGCTACGGTACACATTCGCTATACCCCCTTTGTTCGTGTCGTGTATAGACAATCCCAATTCAGCCCTACAATAGAGAGGGGAACTGGCATGTCTGATTCAACTGCAATCGTAACGGATTCATTCTTTGCATGAACAGGAACATCAAACTTTCCTGTTTCATTCTGCTTCTTGCCCAAGCGAGCAGAAGAAGTGCCAAGAATCTTACTTGTCATCCGATACATATATTCTTTGCTCCCAAGGTAAGACACCCTGCAAGCCAAGAAACCTGTATGATCATAATTGATATGGATGTTCTTGATTTGTGTCCTGCCTTCTGCATAGGAGCTAATGTTTCCATTGTCGTTCTTTTTAAGGTAGAAGGTTGTGAAGACAGCCTTAAACAAATAAGGTTCCCCAACTATCAATTTCTTTCCTGCAAAGTTTCCATCGAGATAGATACACCCTGCATCATCTGCTTTCAGATTTTCATGCAAGACACCATCATGAGTAACTACACAAATGCTCTGCAAAGGTGTGGTGTCTGTATAGGCGTAAAGAGCCTTGAGGTCAAACTTTGTTCTTTCAGCTACATCATCATAGACACCATTGTCCATAACTTTCTTCTGGTCAAGGTAAACACGATATACTTCGGTATCGTCAAACTCTTTGATATTTACAGAGAAGTCCATTTGCTCCATGGTAATCTGTGTCCCTCTACGCATGAGAAGATACAAATAACTGCCGATGAAACCTGCACCATATATCTCACCATCAAAGACCCATTTAGACCACGAGGACTGAATACGTTCTTCATTGGCGAATAGATACTTGTAAAGGTAAATGGTGTCTGTCGCCTTGTTTGTCAGACAGAACAGTACATTTTCAGCCGTAGATGTAATAATGTCATAGACACCCGATTCAATGTAGTTTGGGATGTGAGATGTAATGTCCTGTGCATTTTTCATCTGTGAAATATCCTGAACCGTATAGTATTCACGTATCGTAGAGAAATCACCATGTTCAGAAGGGAAATATAAGTTCTTCCCTGCTACCTTTGGTTGACAGTCAGGAGAGCTATTGAACTGTGTAATTTCTGTTGGGGACGCTGTTTTCGGTGTCAAGGTGGAATCAGCACGAATAATAAACTGTGTGTCATTCGAGAAAGCGTAAAGGTCTTCTGAAAAGACAACACAATAATTAATCAGGTTCGCTTTTGTGGATGTAATTGGGACATCAATCCCATCTGTGTCTAACAGGTCATTAGCTGTTGTCATCCACCAATTAAAGTATTCCCCTGATTCAGACATGATGATGTTTTCACGAGAGGTAACACCTAGGCGATTACGATAAAAGAAGATACTGGACAAGGTATGATTTACAAAAGATGGAGCAGGGTTACTATCATCATCACCGACTTTTCGTTCATCCCAATCAAGAGCCTTAAATGTGAAAGTGTCATCTGCATTATGGATGATGGCATGGGGCATGGTTGTCTTATCAAACTCAATGTTGATGTTTGGGCAAGCACACTCTTCCCATACATTGCTATCTTTTGAATACTTTACGTAATAACTGCCTGCACTTGCTCCATTCGGGTCGCCTTTGACTTTGACACAATAGTTATCAGGAGCCGTAGCAGGAAGCAAGTTGAAACGCTGAATCGACTTTTTGAAGTTAATAAGTGCCTGATGGTTGAAACCGTCGGCTGTCTGAACAAGACCGTCACTCCAAATACGAATCCAATTATCATGATGTTCTGTAGACACCCCGTTATTGTTGAGCTGTTCATTGATACGGTCTGCAATGTAATTGGTGTCTATCTGCTTCGTCTGTTCAGCGGCATCCCCATTTGGGCTTGTCCATGCGCATTTAGACACACCATCAATCCAAACCTGATAGGTACGTCCATACTGCCCCTGTCGCACATACAACATACTACCCTGATTACTAAAGTAGTCTGGTGACTTCTTGCTGGACAACTGCACTGTTTTTGTATTGTTCAGTACAAAAGTGTAGTCAGCTACTGTCATAACTCGTAAGTTATCACGAGGAGTGTTGGTAGCTAAATAAGCATCATCTTCAATGTTGACAGTCTTTTCGTTACCCTTCATGTCATAAATCTTGACAGTGTTATTGGCGAAGACAACCATGTATTTCTGTTGCTTATCCCTGTCAATGAAATGAACAAGAGGTTTACTGCCTTTGGTAAGATTCAATCCTGTGAGTGTATTTAGATGGACTGTAGGGACACGTTTCTGTAACCCTGAAACCTCTGTCGAGAAACCATTAATCTGCTCCTCAAGCTGTTCAGGGAACCGTAAGAGTGGTGGCTGTTGAGACACACCCTGTACAAAGTTCTTAATGCTCTGTGAGTATAACATGGTGTCTTATCTCCTTTCCAATGCACTCTGCATCCCTGTGGTCTGAAACATGTTGGAACCTGTGTCTATACAATACTGTACAATATCCGCATAAGCTCTTGATTCTTCAATACGTAATTCCTGTGATACATTTTCGTCACCAAGATAACGTTCCTGAAAGAAAATAGCCGCTTCTGCTGTGATGAATGTTTTGAACTCATCGGGCAAATCCTCAAAGTCAACGGCTTCAATAATGGTAAGTTGCACCTCTTCATTGAAGGTGTCTGTCTTCTCTGTAAGGTTGTATAGAAAATCCCCACGTTTTACATAGACCTCACCATTCGTCGCTGTAAGCTTTATCCATGAGGGATTATATCGAATCTTTTTGCTGTGGGTGTCTGGCATAATAGTTACATTTGTCAGGGTGTTGAACTGCCATCCTTGACGCTGAATGTTCCGAGACACCGTAGCAAGCAGACTACGTGCATTATCAACATCAATAGATTCACTCTCTGTTAAGCTATTGACAGGAGCTTCCCCAATGCCTGAAAGAATCAGATTGATTGCGTCTAACTCTGTGGATACAAATAGCATCTTTTCACTCCCTTTAAAAGAATAAAAAGGGGAGCATTACACTCCCCTACACCTATCAACAATCTATTAAGCAGGATTGCTAATAACACCCATAAAGGTAGATTCAGGACGAAGACCACCAATACCAATAGCATACTTAGCAATAAGCTGGTCTGCCTGATATTCAGCGCGACGCGCTGTTTCAAAGCTAATGTCTTTCAGGGACAAGACACCAACAGAAGATTTGTGACAAATCAAAAGCGGAGACTTGCTTGCATAAGTAGACGGGAACGCATGCCCATCACCCTGAATGGTATTTGTCGGGTCATCCCCACCCTGTGTGAGATGCGGACATTCGATAATCTGGAAGCCATCCATGCTGATAATATTGGAATTAGTCAGCGTAGCGGCGGCACCATAATTGCTGTTCAAGAAGTCGAGATTCGTTGCCAGTGCGGCGTGAATTTCAGGAGCAACAAAGCAATAACGATCACCCTGCGGAACATAGTTCTTCGCCATTTTCGCCTTTACTTCAAGCAGGATGTCACGGACTGCGATACCCGTTTCTTTGTTAATGCCAAGTGTGGAACCCGTTGCGAGTTTCTTTTCAACGACGCCACCTTTACCAAGGCCAGCGACGTTTTCATTGTTGTTCAACGCTTCCTTAGCTACTTCTGCGAGAATAGAAGCATCCATGGAAATTGCCAGTGCTTCGCCAAGCTGTGTAGCATACGGAGAACGGAAATCATAATGTGCGATAAATTCGTCAAGGTCAAATACCAAGCAGTCCGTCGTCAACAGACCATCAATAACAATGGTACGTTCACCCTGCTGAATGTTTTCACGAAGGTCGTCAAGGCTCTTACCACTTTTCAGGTAATGTGCTTTAGTACGACCAAATACAGGGAACTGAGCGGATTTCAGTTATCTTTACACAAGGACGCTACCCCTTGTGTGTGCATTTGCACCTCATAGTCACCTATGAGCTGAGACTATATCTTCAAGAATACTACTGGTACTTTTTGATAAAGTGCCATATCTTTGTATTCTCACTCCCCATTTCGGACGGCTTCGTCCTACTCCCTTTCGGGATAGTCGTTGAACGTTCCTTACTTGTCAGCAAGGCTTCGTTGCTAGTTGTCTCTTTCTGTTCGCGAGATATTCCAGCAGTTAAAGGAGTGTTTAAAGAGAGGCAATTCCGCATTTAGATTTCACCACTCTGAATTGTACGTTTGATAAATTTACCATTCGTTACGGAAGCACGTGCAAATGCCGTGAGAGTTTCACCACTAAATACTTTAAGGGCGAGGGCGAGTTTGTCGGAATCTGTGGTTACCCGAGTACCAACCGCCATAGGAGTTGCAATTTTAATATCTGCCATAATTAATATCATCCACCTTTCAAAATAGAAAATTATATAGAAAATTATATAGAAAAAGACACCCAAAATTATGGAGTGTCTTAATCAGCAAAATTGTATTGGCTATTACAATTTACTAAAACAATTTAGAGTATTTAACTTTTCGATACACTTCACGTGTAAACTTTGCGTCTTTCTGATACCGAGGGTCAGCCATATCCTTAATCATTTCATCCGTCGATTCATAACCACTACGGTCTACAGACGGAGCGGCATTGCCGACGATGGAAGGCCGCTGAGTGCCATACTGTTTCACCATCTGGCCTTTGATACCGTCAAGGGTCATGCGAATCTGCATGAGATTTTCACTGTCCAAGGTAGCATTAAATGCATTAATGACATCCTGATTCTGGGAAGACACGAACTGCTGAATACGTGCAAAGTCTTCCTGCCCACCTGCAAGGGCATAGACATCATTTACAAAGCGAGCGGAAGCGGCTCCCCAACCTGCAAGCATCCCATCAACAACAGCTTTAGGATACCCTGCTTTCTCAAGTGTTTCGTAAGACTGTTGACTGAGTCCACCATTATTCATGTATTCATTTTCAAGACCTGCAAAGTCTACACCCTTGCTTACTAAATCTTTTTCAGCACTATCAAGGGCATTGTGGGCTGTAGTCAACTGCTGTTCGGAAGTCTGTTCACCTTTCGGAGCTTCTTCCTGTGTGTCTGTCTGCTCCTCTGTAGGCTGTGTTTCTGTTGCCTGCTGATTATCCTCATTAACAACATCATCTAACACATTATCCACATTCTCTGCTGTGTCTTTCACCGAAAGCTGTGTATTAGAGGATGTTGTTACAGTTACATTATCAACAGCCTGTTCAGGCTGTGTGGCTGTCTGCTGAGCGTCAACTACTTTGTTTTCGTTTTCATCCATTATTTATCAATCTCCTTATTGTTGATTATTGTTCACCATTCCTTGCGCAATAGGTGACGCCATCTGCTGTGCCATCTGTGCTTGCATCATTTGAGCCTGCATGGCCTGATATTCCTCATCACTCATGACGAGGGCATCCGCATCAAGACCAAGTGCTGTACCAATCTGAGAAAGAACATTGCCTGTCTTTAAACGCTGTTGGAAGTCAGGAAGTACCGAACATGTCTGTAAGAACTGTTCAATCTTTGTTAAATCGTGTCCACGTCCCAATGCTTCCATACCTGTGACAATGTGTGTCTGGACACCATTACTGCCCTGTGGAATATCAGGGAGCGCACCCTGCGCCATGAGCTGAGCCATAAGACACTGAACAAGCGGTAACTGTAATTCCAAAGACAACAAAGAATAAATGTTGCCTACGCTATCCTCAAGCTCATTAGCCACATAACGAATCTCTTCCGCTGTGACGCGTTCAGCATTACGCTGTACGGAGCTGTTCAGCAGGAAAGCAAACGACAAGTTGCTCTGTAATTCCTGCTTATGCTGATAGGCTACCTGCAAATCACTTACCTTGTTCAACTGGAAAGCTGTAATGTCACCTTCTTTTCCTTTGAAGAAATCCCCACTCTGTGCATCTTTCAATTTATCAACACGGAGCTGGGAAGAAGGATTCACAAGGAATAAAGCAAAGGCGGATAATGTAGCCATTTCTGCGATAGATTTACTGATAGAGTTCAGGGACTTCAAATCACCATAGTATTCATCTACATAGGAACGGCCATATGATTCTCCATCCATCTTACGGAGCCGCAAGGGAATCCAAGGAACCTTATCCCTAGGAAATTCCTGTTCGCTACCTTTGATAATCTGTCCTTCAATCTCTTGATACATTTCAAAGGTTTCACCATCTGCAAGATATACATGAGTGTAAAGCTCAACATTCTTGTCTGGTGAAACGTCTGTACCTTCTACGCAAGCCTGTGCTTCGGGTGGCAAGGCGGCATAACTAATACTATCTTTCGCAATCAGTTCAATCCAATTACCTGTGCCATCACGCACCACAACATAGTTATTCAGACGATATAATTTAATACCGCCTGTCTGAGGGGGAAGATACAGCAAGCAGTTACCTGCCACGATGAGCTGTAAGACACCCTCACTGATAGTGATACGACACCGATTAGTTTCCATGTAGTCCATTAGCTGGCGTTCAATGGCCCCCATGAGCTTGTCAATCTTTGTCATTGCTGAGGTGTCCCCCTGCTGTGCTACCTGCTGTTTTGCCGTGTCCCCCAACTCCAATTTAAAAAATGGTTCATTAGGGGGAAAGAGAGCCAGCATAATTTTAGCCGCTAAGTTATTAACGCCCCTAGCCCCAATGCTCTGATAGGGTGTCTCATACTCTGTGGTAGAGGTAGCATTTTCATCTGGGAACAGCATAGGAATCGTAATCTTTGCGTTCTTTACCGCTCTGTCTACGTACACCTTTCTATCGGACACCAATTTATCATAACGAGACTTTGCGGTATCTGTCCGATAAAATGTATTGGTGTCTACGCCACTACTCATAAGTTAATACCTGAACCGCTACCACTGGAACCTGCGGACGAGGAAACATAGAGCGAGTTTTTACCACGCTTCTTTTTCTGGTTCTGCACTGCGGCATCATATTCAGCCTGTTCCGTTGCTGTGGGAGCAGGGGCGGCACTAGGCGTAACTACAACCTGCTGGTCACTCCCTGCTACACTGTTATTGTAGCCACCCAAAATACCGCCTGTTACAGCATTAACTGTATTCTTTACAGCCCCTGTGACACCATGCCATGCCTTAGACACCGTGTGTCCTAACCAACCGCCACTCGACATTAAAGACCACTCCTTCCTGTATAATCACCTGTGGAACCTGTACCACTCGTACCATTATTTACATACAAGCTCGACAGTCCACGTTTATTTCTTTTCTTCTGAGAGTATGTTGTATCATCACCCATTACAGGTGCATCTGGTGTCTGCGCTGTTGTACTAGACACCAAGTCAGATGCCTTTACTGTCGGACTATAGTTATCCGATGCACTATAGGTGTTACTCCCTGCTCCTGTGATACTGGAGATAATCTTCATGGGAAGATTCAGTAAACTTCCCAACCAACCACCACTAGACATAATCAGTCCTTCCTTTCTGCGAGATTATGAAGAACGTAAATAATTTCTGTACATCCCTGCATGTAACCCATACGAATATCATTGTTGTCTACATCTGCATTAATGAAAAAATCAGGCGTATAAATGGCCTTTAGATAATCAACAACATCACGAGGAACAAAAGGTAATTCATCATGCATAATCATCTAAGCCATCTCCTTCAAATAGGATTCACCATAGACAACAAAGTCATGTTTCTTATACATGTTACGAACAATCGGCGTGTCTTGAACCATGCTACTACCTGAGCAGATCATGACACACTCATTATCACGTGCAATGTCCTCCAATAGCTGGACTGCAAATCGTCCAAAGCCATTAGGTTTTGTGTCTATGGAAGCCACCAAATCTTCCACCAATACAGGGCCATCAATCCACCAAAGCTCAACCACATTACAAGCTAAGACACCTGCATATTTCCCCTGTTCATCTGCAAAGACAGCCAGTGTACCAAGCTTCTGCATTTTCCACATCTGCTGTGCTAAATCCTGAATGGACTTTCTGTGTCTGAACAAAGGCGTCGGATTTTTATCTGCTTTATGTGCAATGGCCGTTACAATAATTTCCATATCGTCAAGTGTTACATCATTTACGAGTGTAAATTTTGGGGTGTCCATAATTTTACCTTTCCTTTCTCATAATCTCCATCCTGTAAGATATGTGCCACACGGGCCTGTAAGAGTGCGTCATCTTCTGTAAGGTTTGCTTTTTTAAAACACTCAACAACAGCTTCCCATGTGGGATTATCATCTAAAATACGTTCTGCTCTCACCTTGCCAATTTTTGGACAACCTGTGTAGTTATCCGCTGTGTCCCCTACAAGAGTCTGATAGAGCAGTTTATAATTTGCTTCTTCCTGTGTCACCTCTACCAAGGTGTCTGTCAGGAAGTTATAAATCTTTGTTGGTATCGTCTGCATATCTTTATCAGCAGAGATAATGATGTTGTTTCCTTTGTACTTCCCTGTAGCCAACAGGCCAATAACATCGTCCGCTTCTAGTGTGTCTACTTGTTCAGACACCCAATTATCACGCACCCATTGTTTGAGTGCATGATAGGCAACAGGCTTTCTTTTACCAACACGATTCAGCTTATAGGTAGGCAAGAGTTTCTTTCTAAAGTTATTGTCATCATCCGAAAAAGCATAGACAACATTTACATTTCCTGAATACTGGTCAAGCTCCAAGGCCCTCTGAATCCAACCATCCATATGGTCTTGTAAGTATGCAAGGGCTTCGTTGAAATCCACATGAAGTGTCCAAATATTATCACCCCAGTTAATTTCACATTCACAAGAGGAACAGGCACGATACACAGCCATGTCAGCATCCACAAGGATTGTGATAGGTTTCTTCATCGGCTTATACATCGTCGTCCCCCTCCGAGGCAGGGACATAAAGACCACATCGACATGTACTGTATTTACGCATGTACTTACAAGGACAAATGGTGTCTTTCGTCTTGCTAGGCTGACAAGGACAATAACCCTCATTCAGGGCAAGACGGCCACGAATAGTGTCATAGACAGCATGGTTACGTGTCACTTGCATATGGCGTTCTTTGAGGAACTTGCTGTTATCACCATAGATAGTATACATTGCTGTCATTCTACCACCCCCAACTCTTTCGCCTTTGGCAATGAAGCAATCCAATTGCAAATAACTTTCCATTCAGGTAATCTATGTGTCTTTCTCTGTGCATATATATTTTTTAGCTGTAAGTAGTTCGTTGTCATTCGAGCTGTCAGCAACAGGCCGCTAGGATAGCTGTAGATCATACGCCGCCAATTTTCTTCACTAGGCTCCTGATTGTAGTCCCGAACAATATCAAGGAACAAATCAATGATTTTACGGTCTGTATAAGAGATGAAGCGGACATCCATCTTTGCCAACATATGCATAGCGGACATGGAAGACACAAAGTCTAAGAAATGATAACGCTGTGCTTCGGGCCATGCCTGTTTAGTAAGGGTCAAATCAAACTGTACAATGATACCCTTCAAATAACAATCATGCCCACTGCCGGCTGGTGCTTTACCAAGACGCATGGCACGTTTCATATCCCCACTAGTAGCACCCCGTGTTTCTAAATTACATGGATTGATTTTATCAGACATAGGGTAGCCAGACGCTACAATAGATTCATCAAGACCATAGACGTATGTGTTATCAATGATGTTATAGTCATGCTTTTTCATACTTATTGTGTCTCCTTTCATTCTTAGACAGTTCCTTTTTCATCTCTGCGGAATGTGGATAGGTAACATAACCACACGAACATGTAATCTCTTCTACATTCTTTGCACAGCCTGTAACCAAGGTACGGCCACATTTTTTACAACGGATTCTTTTAGCGTACATATAACTCCCCCTGATAATAATAATAATAACAGTGTGAAAATCACCAGCACTGCTTTTTACAAAAATCAACGATCATCTGGGTACGTATTGCCATTTCCTTACAAGCACTTTCAGCTTCTTCCTCTGTGTGAAATACATTCCCCATCGCATATTGAATAGCATCCATAAAAAATGAGGGGTAAATACCCACAATCGAGTGATTTGTCGCCTCTGTACTCATTGCGTAAAAGTACGGAGTCTGGAAAGGCAACTTTTTGCTTTCAGACACCTTTTCTTTTAAACGACAAAGAGCAAGCCCCATTCCAAGACGAAAGTCCCATGTATCTTTAGGGGACTTCTTTGCTTTTGCTTCTATATCCCCCTGCCGTACAGTGATTGTACCCTTTTCTTTGTCTACATAGCATGTCACCTTTTCGGCATCAAGTCCTAAATATGTAGCCACCTTGAGTGTTGTAGGGGGCAACTTTCTAAAATAGGATTTAGATTCCACAAGGGGATGAATGTCTGCCATAGTATACTCCACACCTGCTTCAAAAAAGTACATCTTATACCCCGTCTTCCTATCTTCAATGCGTATAGAATTATCAATACTCTCCTTTTCAATTACTTCTGCACCATTCGGAAAATGAACGGAGTGCGGACCCGTAACCCCAACAAGCATACCTACTTTTACATCTTCAAATTTCATCGTGTGTTCTCCCTTCTTAATGACAATCAAACCAATTGTGTCCAATGATACCCTCTGTATCTAATTGAACATGAAAATGAAAATATTCTTGTGTGTCTCTCATCGCCTGTTGTGCTTCTTCACATACAATCTTTGCAATTTCTTCGGTACGACACGCAATCTGCTGTTCATCCTTACTGTATTCCCTTATTGCTAAGGGTGTCGGACTATATCATTAGCACATGAGGTTTGTGCTACTAGGCACTTCGGGTAACAGGGGAATCGCACCCCTGTCCCTACTCCTTACGGATAGTCTCTACGCTTTCCACTCTCTTACCCATCTACATGCGGTAGAGAACGACACACCAAATAAAGTAGCCAAAGCTGTACCTGTACAATTATTTTTCATCCAATATTCTTTGGCTTTATCCTGATGTGGTATCTGAAATAACCATCTGCATTTAATTTGTGTGACGTAGGAACAATGCATCCATTATCTAATTTCTTCAAAATCAATGGTTTACCTCGCATATGTCCTCCTGTGGCTTAGTTCGGTATTGCCCCTTAGGGGTTTCACCGAGTTCACCTAGTTTAGTGTGCACAATGAAGTTTATGCACCCATGCCATCAATGCAAAATCTCCATCCCACCCATGTCTTAACCCTCTCGCCAATAATCGCTCCTCTGTCGTGACAATCCATTTCTTGCATATCAAAGCACCTGCTGATTGCAAGAGCAGATTTAAGGCACTGTGAGGACTTCTTACATGTAGTTTGCGTCTGTCAAGACCATAGAGGAAATGACGTTTCCATGTGACTTTAGGTTTCCCATGACACTGTTTATAATCAATAGGGTAGACAAGTGCATTTTCTACAGCCTGTCTGAGCTTCGCAATAGCAGGAATAGCCTTATTGAATTTCTTCTTAATCTGCTTTCCCTGCCCTGCTGTACCCCCTACGATTTTTCCAATCTTTGCGTCTCCTGCTCCATACTTTGTATTCCCTAGAGGTCGCAAGCCCCTAAGCGTTCTCTTATGAACTGCTTTATGTCACCATAAAGAATAGACTATCTCATCAATGTCCACCGCTTCCACCATCATTAGCTTATGGTGTACTTCCTTTCGGAATAGTCGTTACACTTTATTTTGAAGAATATAAGCTTTTATCTGTTCAAAACTTCTATATCTACGCATATTTCGCTGTACTTTCAGACATTCATGGCAATATTTTTGATTAGGTGCTTTAGCTGTATAAGTTTCACCACATAGTAAGCATACCTTTTCATACGTCTTAGGTATATTATTTATACACTTATGCTCTAATTGATGACAACGCTTACACAATAACTCATAATTCCCTTCTGAATTATCATAATGATTATGATTTTTATGGTGTACTACCCACTCATAATGCCCTGCATTTGTTAAATCTTTACCACAGCGTTCACATTTGCCAATCTTAGCTTTAATCTCAGCCCTTTTTCTGACAAATTCCCCTTCACCATATTTATACTGGGGATGCTCCTTCCCTTTATAATGCTTAGTTTTATTCATATAAATGCGTACTCCTTCAAAATCTTAGCACGGTATTGTCTCCACAAGGAGAGTTTCACCGTTTTCAATGGATTTTAATTCCTCAATGTTACATAAGGAATGCATAAATAAATGTCTTCGCTTGATTGCGTGTGGGCAGTCCCGCGGCTTTCTGGTTCATGGTATGTATATCACCATTCAGAATCGTATGGGCATATTGGCCCCCATCATACTTATACATGAAGTGGGCAAGGCAACGGAGTTCAAGACCACAAGCGTCTATCCCTGCCTGCCACCATCCGTCAGGTACTCTAAAGAGTTCCCGACATTCCTTGCCATACGGACTCCCAACGTGTGGGACTTGTGCGACGTTCGGTCTGGAATGAGTAGCACGACCACTAACAGCCCCATTAGGGATAACAGAACCATGGATATTACCATCCTTTCCAATCATAGACAACCAAGCATTCTTACCATCTGCAAGCTGTCCTAAACGCTTTTTGAGCATCAAGGACTCCTCAAGTACAGACACCACGGCTTTCACTTCATCAGGAGCGTGAGGGTCTTCCTTCATAAATCCCATGCTTTCATCATCAATCTTCAATCGACACTGTGACAAGTAAACATCATCTGCATCCGTGTCTTCCACATCATAGCAATCAATGTTTGAGGGAGAATAACCGTAATGTGTTCGTAATAGCCATTCAATCTGTTGTCTGCTATTTGGATTAAAGTCTTTATACTTCTGGACGGGAACCCCTGCTTTATAGCCAAGACGCTTGTTATCTCTTTTCGGTACGAAAATCTTATCAGGTACACGAGGTACAATCTGGATTAATTTCGCTGTCAAGACACCTGCTCTAGCACGCAAGGTAGCTTCTAGTTCCTTAGCCTTATTAAGGTCAAAGGGAAACCCATTTTTTTCTTGCTTAGACATCAACCATGCAACTTCATGCTCAAGCTTTATGGCCTTTGGTGCATAATCGTATGAAGCAAGCTTTTCATAGAGCTTCACCGTTACAACTACGTCCTGCTTATTATAAGCAAGCATTTCAGGATTGTAACAAGCCCACGCATCATCTTCCTCTCCATATGTACCCTTTAGTTCACCCAAACGATACCCCCAAGCCTTTAGGCTATGGGATTTATAAAGCTTAGAGGGTAGCTGTTTCTTTCGGATAAGTCCTGCATCCATGTCTTCGATATGAGAATAGATGAGCCGTGACAAAACAAGGGTGTCTACTACATCCTTATGCATATCATGCGTAATCTCAAACCACGGAAAAAGTTTTGCCAAGGTGGGAAGGTCATAATTAATAACATTGTGTCCACAAAGACACACCCCTCTTTTCCATGCATCATATAACTCATGGACACCTTGTTCTGCGTGTACATCATCATACTGCTTCATTTCCTGTGTGTCTGTATTATAGACACTCAAGCAAAAAAGCTTTGTAACGTCGGCATATAAGCCGTTCGTTTCAATATCAAAGACTAACATAGAACCATCCTTTCTAAATTAAACGTACCTTAAATCGTGTTCTGCTCTATTTCTGGCCGCTTGCGCTTCTTCTAAAGTATCATACGTCCCTAAATTTATTTGATGATAGTGGTTCATAATATGCGCCCTATACCTTCCTGTGGCCGCTATGTAACGCACACCCACTGATTTTTTGTGAGGTGTTTGATTACGATTATTAGCTGAGCGAGAAACATGCTCTAAATTCTTTTTGCGGTTATCCAAACCGTTACCGTTAATATGGTCTATGACCTTTCCTTCTTGCTTCCCTAGGATAAAAGTATGCATATCAACAGCAGTAGGGGCAGAACTGCAAGCATACACAGCATTTCTATATTTAGAACGTTTACTTCTACACCACCTGCGGCTGAGAACCTTATTAAGGTCTTCTCTGTCTATTAAAGCTTTGTCTACAACCTCTCCTTTTCTATTTTCAAGAAAGATATAAGCAGTGTCACCTTTTATAACATATTTGTTTTGTTTCTTAGCGAACCCTTTAGACATACTAATCACCTATCGCATTTTTTCTAAATCTTCTGCTTCCGTATCGAGATTGAAAGCTTCATTACGGAGTTTACTTGCAAGCTCTCTCTTTTTATCAGCAATCAAACTAATATTCTTCTGTCGCTGTGCCTGTACCTTAAGGCTCCACTGATACAGTTTTCGCCACAAGGCATCATAGAACTTAATGAACCACATTAAGACACCCCCCTTACTTCTTCAAATGATGATAGAATCGTTTTCCTGCTTCCTTCTGCCTTGCTTCGGAGAAGTTACTAATGCGTTTCAGATACCCAATAACACGAGTACCATAATCTACATCCGTACTCCCACATTTCACACAATGATTTTCTGTGTCTGTGTTGATATAGCCACAATCATTGCAAATCGTACATAAGACATTGGTTGTCCAATACTGTACGCCATAGTCAGCACACAGCCTATACAAAAGGACAAACTGTTCTGCACTCAACATCTGTTCAAGATTCAGATGAAGCGCCGAGCCACCATCAAGGTACTGCACAATGTCCTTTGAATACAGTTTGATTTTATCTAGTACGTTCACCTTCGTGTCTTCTACAGGGTAGAAATAACTATTGTAGCAATCACGAGGTACATAAAGACCTGCTTCCTTATCCCATTTAGCATTTTTAACACCGAGATTTTCGGCAGGAACAAACTCAGTATTGAAGCGGACTCCATACTCAGACAGAGCGGCCTTATTAGACATCGTAAGGAAACCTAACAATTCCTTTAAATACTTAGGATATTCCTTGTCTGTCACAGTACCTTTCTTGTCTCTCAGGTACTCAAAGTATTCCAAGACACCATTCACACCAAGGGTCAAGAACTGCTTATCAATGTCCATGAAGCCCTGTGTGTAAGCGGGAAGCAAACCTGCATCAATGTAACCTTTCAGCACTTCACGATGAGCCAACAGGTACTTATGTACTCTGTCCACTACTTCGTCAAGCTTAATACCACACTGACCGATACTGTTGATGTTCAAGCTAATGACACGAGCAGAACCCGTAACGACACCACCTGCGCCCAACGTGTAGCTGAACGTGTTGTCTGCCAATTCATTTCGTAAGCGGCAATTGTGAGTTTGGATACCATTCGCCAAGGTGAAATACGGTTCTTTTCCCTCTGCCATATTAAAGCAGTATACAGGCTCATCATAGTTCGTTATTTCCTGTACCTCAGATACTTTAAAGAAAGTACCATTAAGTGTTATCTTATATACATCACCCATAGAGCGTTTATTCTGCGGGTCATACCACCGAATGCAATACAGAGGGAAATTGCGAGTAAACTCTTCCCCACGAATGATTACCTTTTCATCCGTTCTGTCGCTTTTGTCTATGATTGTCTGGACACCCATTGTTGTGAGCAGTGCTTCCATCTGTTCTACTAGTTTTTTAGATGTGGTATAAATTCTGTTGCTATTTCCACCGTCGGTTGCATAAAAGCCATCAAGGATACCGCGACGGAACTCTAAACTTTTGTTGCAAACATCCATGTTAAGCTCTTTTGTATTACATTTATCTCCCTTAACCCAACGTCTAATAAAGGCGGCAATGCTCTTATCCCTTGTCTTTGCGAATACGACATTGTTTTTAGATGGATATATACACCAACCTTGGATATATTCAATGCATTTCTTAACCTTATCCTCATTCAGCGATAGGGTAACTTCGATAGAATCGCAGTCATCCCGTTCATACATAGAACCATCACCTAAATACATCCCGATAAGGAAGCCATCTTTATATTCACCGCTACCCTCTTTATAGGCTCTATCGTTAAACATAAGCCAATCATCGGTAGTAATTTCATCCGCCCTCTTATCTCCCGCCAGTGTTGGGAAAATATGATTAGAGGTACACAAAACTTCTTTTTTATTTGAAGTCACAATTCGATACATTTTATCTGTAGGTGTTGTCTTCACAAAGCTACCTTTTACCCAACTACCATCAAAAAAGATAGTTAAGTTTTTCATTGGTTTAAAATCACCAATTCGGATAAGTTTGACACCATCTTCATTGCGTACTAATACGCGTTGATTAGCGTCAAAACAGCAAGAAGCGAGACTATCTACCTTATCAGACATATAGACAAAGAAGGAAAGACCCCCTGCCTGTTCATCTGCCAGTGCTTGCATAAAAGCATTGTCTTTGAAACCACCTTTGCCATCGGTCAGGAGTGCGGCGGTGACAACAGGGAACGTCAATAATTCTTTTTTTCGTTCTTGTCTGAACCATTGCAAGAAATATCTCTGCAACCGATAGGTGCTTTCAATGTCTACCTGTGTACCGTCTGGATAGTAGAAACCCCCAAACATTTCTTTCAGGTAATCATGGTCAAACACACTAATGTTCCAAAATACCGACTGGTCACCTCTTGCGCTAGCTGGCTGATTCAGTGCGTAGACAACACCCTGAAATTCTTGAGCGACTTCTTCAAAATGCTTCTTGAGGTAATCTTTGCCCCACTGTTTGCGTGCAAAGTAATCAAACATGTGGAGAAACTCAACGGTAGCAATAGCACCACTAAAATTACTTGCAATCTGATAAACAAGATTGACAAATGAGCCACAAAAACTCTGCAAGTTCTTTGGTGCTTTAGACACACCACCTAAACACTTCGTACCTTCCAACAAGAAGGGATACAAAGTGATACTGGCACAATAAGGCTTCAAAGATGTTTCATCATGTGTATAGATATAATGATTTGCAAGGTCATCTTCATACGCCTTTGCCATATCTTCACCAAACATCTGAGTCAGTTTGTCTTTAACCAACTTACGGTTAATCTGGATAGTGTCTGGTTTAAATAATTCAGCTTCCAAGCCTGCAATCGTCTTCTGCGTAACATTACTGTTCGCATCTACCTTAGATGCCGTAGCGGCATTGGAAGACAACATATAATCATGGATGTATTTAATCTTTTCTTTTAAATCAACATTAGGTAACATTCTCCACCTTCTTCCAAAATTTGTGTGTCTCATCCAAAAAGCAAGGCTGAACAAACACCACATTGTCATTCTTATCTAAACGGTAAGACTGCGCGATGTAGTAAAAGCGTTGATTTGTCCGAGGACTCTCAAGACCACCCAAAGACTCTACATAAGGGCCTGTCTTCAACCAAGTACAATGGCCTTCAACTGCAATCATCTTGTCACGTTCTTCATCATCACTCCCACTATATAAACCTGTAGGAGCAATAAATGACAAATCACATAGGAGAGCAATCAAGGATTCTTCTGTAATATGCTTATTATTTGTACCGCCCATTACAACAATAGCGTTTGCCCCTGCATCAATGGAGTCCTTTGCTTCTTCTAAAATATCAAGAAGTGGCGTTAAGGGTACATCTTCTTTCTGTAATTCTGGACTATGACAACCAACACAATGCTGTTTGCAAGCCCCTAATTCAATAGCATATGCCATCTTATCAGGCAGTTCGTTAAATGTAATGTCTGTGTTCACAACAGGGTACTTTAAAACTCTTGACATGTTTCATCTTCCTCTCCTAGTAATCTGTGTCTGTCCTTATCCCAATGGAGATACCCTGCAAGCCCTGTAGACCCTGCAAAGCGATTCTTTAAGACACGAATTTTAATCAAGTTTCTTTCGGACTCATCCTCTGCCTGTTGGTTGCGCTCAAGTGCTAATACTTCATCAGGTAACTGCTTCAATGTACCACTACCACGTAAGTCATCCAGAGAGATGATTCCACCTTCTTCAAATGATTTTTCACCACTTGTCTTTTTTAAATGGGAAATAATAATCATTCCAACACCTGTTTCTTCTACAAGAGAACGGAGCTGTGTCATCAATTTATCAATGGTCTTCCTCTCATCCCCACCTTCATCCATGCCTGATACGGCAATAGATATATGGTCAAAGATAATAAAATCACACTGTTCCGCCACGGCTAAATAGCGGATACGCGACAACAGGTTCCCGCTCTCAACAGAACCAAAGTGATCATAGAGGACAAATCGTTTATCGCTGAACAGCTCTTCATAGGCTGTCTTTAACTTTTCCTTGTCTACACTGCCCCACATAATAGACAGAGGTTTTTCAACATGGATAGACAACAACTCGCGAAGTGTCTTCTTCGGATTTTCTTCAAGAAAGACAAGCCCAATTTTCAGCCCATCCTTCACCTTGAGTTTGTAGGCAATCTCACGAGCCGCTGTAGACTTCCCAATGCCTGTGCCTGCTGTCAGCATCACAAGCTCACCTTTACGGAGTCCCTTCGTGATACTTTTCAGCCCCTTGCACCATGGGTAGTCATAACATTGAGCTTCTGTGTCATCACTGAAAAATTCATCTTCAATGTCAGCGGCATTAATAATTCCATCTGGCCTATATTCCTTTGCGGTAAAGATGGCCTGTATAATTGCATCTCCCTTACCTGCTATAAGGCACGCATTAGCATCCTTTTCAGGTAAGTCTGCAATCTTTAATTTGTGTGGAGACAACATCCCCTGCACATCCTCAACAGCCTTTCGTCCCTGAGCGTCCATGTCAAACATGACAATGACTTCACCAAAAGACTCTAGCCATTCGAGGTTTTCTTTAAAGGTACGTTTAGCCGATGTACACCCATGAGGTAAAGACACAACAGGCCACTTGTTGCCACCCATCTGGGAGACAGTCAGACAATCAATCTCTCCCTCTGTAATGACAAGCTTCTTGCCGCTGTGGAAAAGATTCTGCCCAAAAAATCTGTAAGCAGAAGTACCGTTCAGATAGAACTTCTTGTCCTTTGTCCGTAACTTCTGAAAAAGAACAGAACCGTCCTCATCACGATACTCTGCGACTTGAACGGTTCCTAGTTGTGTCTTTGTAACATAATATCCGTAACGCTCACATGTTTCAGCAGACAAGCCCCTAGCACGGAGTGTCTTAAACTCCATGTCCTCATGAGGAATAATGGCATGTTTAGCCACCTCTTCACCTTCTTTCGGAAATTCTGTATGATGACAACTGAAACAATATGTGTGTCCATCATCATACAATGTAGCGGCATCATGGCTTCCGCAATAAGGACACGGAATATGTGCCTGTACAATTCCCGACATGCCTAGTCATCCCCATAGTGTACAGCAAGTGTGTATTTGTTCTTAATGTCCCTCATGGTTTTGCGCTGTGCATCGGACATGTCCTTTTCATTATCACATCCGACCAACAGCACATAGACGGAATCTTCTGCATGAGCGAGTCTATAGTCACCATAAGCAAGGAAGGGAATCCCTTCTTTTACTTCACCATTCGGCATCACGATCAAATGATACCCGATATTGAACAGCCCTTCTCGTCGCTGTTCTACATAAATTTCCCGAACGGTCTTCACCTTCGGTTCAAATAAGACACGCACCATGTTAGTTTCCTCTCTTTCTTTGTACTTCAAATTCATGCTCTCACCCCTTACTTTTTCTTTTTAGGGATAAGACCTTTTATAGGCTTCTTAGCTTCTCTAAACCATGCGTCGGGAATCTGTCTAGTGGAGTATTTAAATCCATTTTTCTCCGCCCAATCCGCATAGGTTGTCTTACTGCCTTTATATAACTTCAACTTCGGATTCTGGAAGACAAACCGAATATCCAAATTAGGATACTGCATCTTGATAAGCAAGTGCTTCTGTCTGTCTTCTCTTTCAAAAATCCCCTTTGCTTCTATAATGATTCCATTTGGCAACACAAAATCTGGAGTATACTTATGCTGTGCGGCAGGTTTTTCATAGTTGATGTAGTACATCTCATATTTTTCCTGCTTCTTTAGCTCCCTAATTTGTGCGCTAATGGTGTCTTCAAAATGACTTCTTTTTTTAGGTGGTCTGTATGTATACGCACCCCCATTACAAAAACTTCGTTTCAGGTCTTATCACCACTCTTTAAAAATCTTCACCGTCATCCGAACCGTCCGTGAACGGTACATCTACGTCAGAACGTGTGTCTTCTTCATCCTCATCAATGACAGACGTAGCATCAAATGCCCCTTCGTGCTTCTTGAAACCGAAAGAGCTTGCATCCTGCCCATTGCCGTACGGTACGTACTTCAACAACTGAACCGCCTGCAAGCGGAAAGACACACCAAAGTTTTTAGATGTGTTGTAATACGGAAAGAGCTGATAAGCTACAGCAACAACACTACCATTCCCAATAGAACTCTTGATTTTTCGAGTGACAGGACGTTCAGCACCATCAAAGACAGGGACAACCTTGTCGATTTCTTTACCTGCCTTCGTGACAATATGAGCATTGGTAACAAATTTGACGCTTGCATCCCCATTATCATCTTCACGGTACGAACCCATGTTAGGCTCAGCGGCAAACTTTTTGTTCTTGAGTGTTTCTTTAAATTCTTCCCAAATCGTCTGTGCTTCCTGCATCAAGTTATTCATATCTTCAACAGACGGAACAAGCGTAATGCTATATTTGTTTGTGTCTGTGCCATTAAAGGTTTCTGTGTCTGCTAAATGACACCACATAGCCTTACCTGTAATTACACCATCATTCATATTCATGTTTCATTTCTCCTCTTTTATAATATACTTGCACGAGTAACTAAAATCATGCCGTCGGCATTTTCAAGTAGTAAATCTGCTATGGCTGTCTTAATGCCATCTTCAAGCTTTACATGCTTCCTGCGGGACTTGGCGGCAATGACTCCCAAAAGACACAAGGTATCATTGTCATAAGTCCCACCATATAAAAAGCGCAGGAGCTTGTTTGCATAGACAACATAAGGTTTGTTCATTGTTTCCTTCATCGTTATTTCTCCTTTTTTTTTGTAGTGGCCATTACAATTCGATACGTTCCCCGTTCTTGATTGTATCTAACCACATTTCATAGACACAAAGTTTATCATAATCAGCTTTCATATCTTCCTCAGTGCCTTTATGCCCCAGACGGAGTCGATATTTAAGGATGTTACCTTTCAGAAAGCCCACAAGCTCATCATGATTAAATAAAGCCTGCATCACAAGGATAGGTTCGACAACAGCATTTCGGTAATGTTTATCATGCATTGTGTCTTCCTTATCTTGCTGTGTAGTCTTTGCATCTTCTGCCTTATCTACAACAAAAATAACATCAAAAGATCCGTTAGGAAGCACATCTCCTGTACTGGTTATGGGATAAACACAAAAATCTTCTACATCATAAATAATGTCATCAGAACCACGAAAGCGCACATCATAATATGTAATGCCTTCCGTTTTATCTTCTTCGATATTAAGAACTTCTGCGTACCCTGTCTGACCATCAGTAGCCCAAAGGGGGTTTAAATTCACCCACACGATATCATGTACTTTAATTCCTTTTGTTGTATCCATCTTCATTAGTCCTTTCCTGTGCTTCCAAAACCTTTATGTGTACTATCTTTAGTGAGCGAATCTACTTCTACTAATTCTGTTGGGACATTCTCAACGAGCATAAGCTGTGCGATACGTTCCCCTTTATTGATTCTTACTACACTACTGCCAATGTTCTCAACAAGCAAAAACAATTCATCAACATAGTCACTATCAACAATCCCTGTGCCGTTGGCTAGTCTCAGTTTTGTTTTTAAACCTGTAGAAGAACGGACATAAACTTCTAAATGGTATCCTTCGGGAATCTCAAAAGCTACTCCCGTCGACACCTTATATGCTTTATCTTGCCCTCTTTGAGGGTATAAAGTCACTGTGTCATTTGCGAATACATCATAGCAAGCGGCGGACGCTGTAGCCTTGTAAGGGGCTTTCGCATCTGGCGTTACACGCTTGAATTTTAAAGACACACTAGATTTAGAAGTTGTCTTTCGTCGCTTATGTACTGTTGCTTCTGTCATTGTTTATGCTCCTTTCAAAAACTGAATACTTGAAGACTTTCTTTCTTCACTACGTGGCACAATTTAAAAAGACACCACGGAAGACT